>Ga0256406_1001685_pt1 | contig 34569 bp, 21 predicted proteins | sample RumenRJG_03DNA_FD_185986 | JGI IMG/M metagenome (GOLD analysis project Ga0256406, IMG submission 185986) | Bovine rumen microbial communities from Lethbridge, Alberta, Canada - RJG_03 | ecosystem: Host-associated > Mammals > Digestive system > Stomach > Rumen | place: Canada: Alberta | collected...
CGGACCATATTCAAAGTCAGTTACGGATGATCCAAACGTTTTGGAGGGGCTGTCGTTTGTAACCACCGATGGGGGTAAGGGGGTATTATGCTCGCATATCAGCCAACACATGGTAAAAAGTCAGTCCAAACTAGAAAAATCGCATTCTTGGCGGTTTGGGCCGCAACGCTCTGAGACTTTAGTAGGGTTGCGGATTTGAGGTACTTCAAAGTTTGATGATTTTGAAGACGCCATGCAGTATTCGTGTGCAATGCATTGCAATGCTGATTACATCGTTACGCGAAATCTGAAGGACTTTACAGAATCTTCTATACCCTGTTATGAGCCCGCACCGTTCTTAAGGGCAATAACAGAAGAATAAACTTCTCTATCCCCCTTTTTGTTACTGCCTGAAAAGCTAACTGTCATCTTACCGCAGCCGCGTCGCAATTACGACGCGGCTGCGTCACGATTGTATCACAGCTGCGTCACGATTGTATCACAGCTGCGTCACAATTGCGTCACAGCTGCGTCACGATTGCGTCACAGCTGCGTCACGATGTCGCTAAACTGTTGCCGAATCTTTCCGTTTGTTAATTCCTTCCATAGTATTTCACGATTTCTTCCCCTCATTTCACGATTTCTTCCCTACATTAAGGTATCTATTAACTAATTTTGCGGCAGTGAAAACCAATTTTTTAAACCAAATCAATATGAAGAAAAGTTACCCATGTATGTTATTGCTGGGGCTCGCTGCTTTGCCATTGGCGGCAGATGCGCAGACAGATGTAACAAGTAAGTATCTCAAGAATGCAGACTTTGAAGGAGAGTATTCTGTACAGACAGAGTATTACAAAGACAATGCTGGCAATCATCGTGCTGTGTACAAACCAGCCGACTGGGAGATGACGTACGAAAACGGAGATTCCTATGACTTCTCAGTCTTGAAGTCTGGTGATTTGCAATACAGTTCTATAGAGAAAAATGCAGGGGGAACACTCGATGCCACTCGTTTCGGGTCACAGACCTATCGTCTTCGTTTCCGTTGGGGATCAAAGGAGAGCATTGACCTCCATCAGAAGGTGTTGTTGCCTGCCGGTGCTTATAAGCTTTCGGCTGATGTGTTTGGTAATACGAATGGTAAGATGTATATCTATGCCGGAACGACTAAGTCAACGGAGAATGTCACTTCGAGTAAGTGGACAAATGTGAGCATCTCTTTTACATCCAATGGTACCGACTCTATCACTATCGGTGTCGCTTTCCCACGTTCTAAGGATGAGCAGATCAATGGTGTTGACAACTTCAAGCTCCTTTTCTCTGTTGCAGAGAAGACTGCCTTGACGAAAGTCATCACCTCTGCTACCACAGCCAACAAGACGCTCAACAATACTGATCTTGCCAATGCTATCACCAAGGCACAGGCCGTAGCCGATAACGCTGATGCTACACAGACGGAGGTCGACGAAGCCGCTGCTTTTGTTACTAATATGGTGAGCTTTGCCAAAGCGCTGACACTTACTACCGAGACTCTTCCTTATGCTTCGGCTGACAAGCTGACCGCTTTCGAGAACAGTCAGAAGGTGGATGCACCCACTACGGCTGCTGATGCTCTCACGAAGGCCAATGCCATATATTCGGCTCTGCGTGCTTATGTAGAAAGTAACTCAGTGGCAGAAGGCGTGTCAGGTGCTGAAAGCTACACTGAGAGCATTATGAATCCTAACGCTGAGTCGGCTGACGGCTGGACGCTGAACCAAGGCGATGGTGGTGGGTCGATAAGCATCAAGAAAGCTGCTTCAGCTGAGCCTCTTACAGATGCTGACGGCAATAATAGCTACAACTATTTCGATGGTGGCAACTGGAACAGTGCCGACTGGACAACCCGTTATCAGCAAGACGTTGTCGGTCTGCCTGCCGGTAAGTATATTCTGGCTGTCGCAGCCCGTGGAAGCAACAACCTTCGTTGGTTGAAGCTCTATGGTGGAAACAAGGAAGCTGACATTTCGCATATCGGCGCAGACTCAAATACGGGCGTCTTCGATCGCGGATGGAATGATACCTATCTTGTTTTCACTGCCAATGGCGATGATGATGTGACGATCGGCGTTACGGCTAATGCTCAGAAAAAAGAGCAGTGGCACAGCTTCACCCGTTTCCGTCTTACCCACATTGGTGACCTTGACAAAGTGACCCTCTCTGAGGATGGCACTGAGGCTCCTGCAGCTTCCAGTGACTATCAGGATGTAGTGCTCAGCCGTACTTTCAATGCTAACGCATGGAACACACTTATCCTCCCCTTCGATGTATCGGCTGAGACGGTTACATCGGTGTTCGGCTCCAATGCAAAGGTTGCTACCTTCACGGGTGTTACAACTTCCGAAGGCAACTACACACTGTCTTTCGCTACCTCGACTGAGGGTATCAAGGCCAACACGCTGGTATTGATCTATGGTGTTGACAGCAAGAGCGAGTTCACGTTCAGTAGTGTCAAGATGAAGCCTACAGCTTCTCTGGCTGTGACGGCTGATGGTGTCAGCTTCACAGGCAGCTATACAACGGCTACACTGCCTGCCGGTTCATTCTATCTGAGTTCCGACAACAACTTCTATAAAGCAAACGGTTCTGAGCAGGCTAAGGGCACAAGAGCTTACTTCACCTTGCCGGACGCTTCAGCTGCTAAGTCGGTTACTCTGACAGTCAATGGTAAGACGACAACCGGTATCGGCCTGATCAATGTTGATGAGGCTCAGTCAGAGAAAGTCTTCAACCTCGCAGGCAAGCGTGTTGACAAGACCGCGAAAGGTATTGTAATTGTTGGAGGAAAGAAAATAATCAGAAAATAATAATTAAGATTGGTATATACAATGAAAAAGAAACAGTACATCAAACCTGTCACTAAGAAAAAGTGCATCATCGACGAGAACGCCATGATCATGTCTTCGCTCAATCCTACAAGTCCTACTTCAGGACTGGACAATGCTCCTGGTTACGGTGGCAACGACGACGGTACCCATCCGGTTGGTGCCAAGCACAACATCTTCTGGGATGATGACAACCAAGGCAATTCATTCTTCGGAGAATAATGCCAAGAACTTTTCAATCATTAAGGGCGGGCTTAGTGCCCACCCTTTAATGATAAAAGACTAAGAACAAACTTATATAACACGATAGCTTTATTAATAACTTACTTATGAACAAGTCTCTACTTTTATTATCATTTGCTCTTTTCGCAGTAGCTCCCACGCTGAGTGCACAGGAGACGGACGAACAGATTGAGAATGCATATCCCGGATATAAACTCATCTTCCATGACGAATTCAATGGTCGCGCTGGAAAGATCAACAGTGATAACTGGGGCTTCGACCAGGGCCACCGTAACAATGAGGCTCAGGGGTACACGACCAATCAGAAGAATGCCCGCATCGATGGCAAAGGCAATCTCGTCATCTCTGCTTATAAAGAAACTACTACAGTAAAAGGGAAGACCTACCAATACAGCTCGGCATCAATAACAAGCAAGTTTAAGCAAGATGCTTCGCAGAACCGTCCCGGATGGAAGTACGGTCGTCTTGAGGTCCGTGCCAAGATCCCTTGCGCCACGGGTAACTGGCCTGCCATCTGGATGTTGGGTTCCGATCCAAGCTGGATCGCTTGGCCTTACAGTGGCGAGGTCGATGTGATGGAGTATTATCCTTCCGGTGGCAAGGAAGCCATTCACGCCAATGCCTGCTGGGGCGATGAGAAATCACAGTGGGGTGCCAAGTGGGACAGCAAAGTAAGATATGTCTCTGATTTGGCAAAGAACGATGCCAAGTGGCGCGATGAATATCATATCTGGCGTTGTGACTGGGACAAGGACTATATCCGTATCTATCTTGATGGTGAGCAGATCAACTGCATAGATCTCGACAAGACCAACGAGAGCCACGTATGGTGGAGCGATGGCGATGCAGACAAGAACTATAATCCTTTCCGTGACCAGCCTATGTACCTCCTCATCAATCTCGCACTCGGAGGCAACAATGGTGGTTCACTCGATAATTTCTCGAGTCCGCAGCGCTATTACATTGATTATGTGCGTGTCTACTCCAAGGAGGAGACAACGCCATCTGTCGAGCTGCCTCAAGGCACGAATCTCATTAAGAATGGCGACTTCGAGGATGTGGATGGTGCTAAAACAAAGAGCCGGGAGAATGAAACGATTCTCACTTCTTTCCCGTCGTGGGATCTCAATGTAGACGAATACAGTGTATATGCAAAGATTGAAGACAACACGCCTGATGGTACTGTCATTAAGGAAGGCAACAAGCATCATCTATCCCTCAGCCGTTACCATTGGAATGGTTATAGTGACGGCTCTATCTCTCAGACGGTAGAGGTTACTCCTGGTCACGAGTATGACTTCGGCTATCTCTATAAGCTCTGTTATGGCGACTATAACGGATCTCGTCCGCAGGCTGGCTTCCAGATTTTGGATGGCGACAAGAATGGAGAAGTGCTCTTGGAGAATAAGGATCTTGATATGACCAATGTATGGACGGCTGCCCGTGGAACATTTAAGGCGAAGTCGGACAAAGTGTATGTTCGCATCTTCCTCACGAGCAATTATAAGAACTGGTACGACAACACCACCTATGGCAAGGATCCATGCTGGACAGACATTGAGAATGTGACGCTCGTTGATAAGAATCAGGAGACAGGCATTCATAATGTTATTGAGACGGATGCATCAAACTCATCTTATTATACGTTGTCAGGCATGCGTGTGGCAAAACCCACTAAGTCTGGTGTGTACGTGCACAACGGGAAGAAAGTCATCGTTCGTTAACTATCCGTTAACGAATATTGCAAAAATAACGATTTGTGACCCTCTTTTAACGATTTGTTCCCTATATATTAAAAGAAATTTGCAAACTTTGCCAACGAAACTAAAAGATTGGCTGCCATAGCGACAGCCTACTGCTCCAAATCTTGACAGGTTAGAAACTAATAAAATAATAAATACTAAAAGCTTTGATGCATGCAAAACGATTTAAGTAGAAAGCTGGCAGGCTTGACGACCTGTGCCTTGATGGGCTTGATGCCCGTCTCATTGGCAGCAGTCTCCGTTCAGGCTCACGCCGCCACAGCGGCCCAGCAACAGGCAAAGACCGTGCGAGGCACCGTTGTAGACCCTAAAGGCGAGCCTATCATCGGTGCGACATTGCAGACCAAGGACGGTAAGGCCATTGGCGTTACCGACCTTGATGGTAAGTTCACGGCAAATGTAGCTCCGGGCACGGAGATCACCATCACCTCTATTGGCTATGCTACCAAGAAGGTGAAAGCCTCTGAGCGCGACATGATCATTACGCTCTCCGACGATGCCAAGCAGCTCCAGGAGGTGCAGGTCGTGGCATACGGTGCTCAGAAGAAAGTGACCGTCACAGGTGCTATCTCCGGTATCAAAGGTACTGAGCTGAGCAATGTGCCGACAGCTTCCGTGACCAACATGCTTGCCGGTTCCGTGCCGGGTATCTCTTCCGTACAGTATTCCGGTGAGCCGGGTGCCGATGCCGCCAGCATCTTCGTCCGTGGCCAGGCTACCTGGGCCAACTCATCCCCACTCATCCAGGTCGATGGTGTGGAGCGCGACTTCTCCGAGATCGACCCGAACGAGATTGAGAGCATCACCGTGCTGAAGGATGCTTCTGCTACAGCCGTCTTCGGTGTGCGTGGTGCTAACGGTGTTATCCTCGTCACCACGAAGCGTGGTAAGGAAGGCAAGGCGCAGATCCTATGTCGACCAGTGCCAGCATCGTTACGCCTACCGACCTGCTGAAGCTCGCCGGCTCTTACGACTATGCGCTCTACTGCAATCAGATGCAGATCAACGATGGTGCTTCACCTCGCTTCTCCGACGCTGTGCTGCAGAAGTTCAAGGACCATTCCGATCCTATCCGTTACCCGGATACCGACTGGATGGACTACCTCCTCAAGAGCACAGCCATGCAGACCCAGCACAATATTAATATCAGTGGTGGTACGAGTAAGGTGCGCTACTTCGTCTCCCTCGGTGCTTTCACCCAGGACGGACTGTTCAAGCAGCAGGGTCTCGACTACGACTTCAACTTCAAGTACAAGCGTTTCAACTATCGCGCTAACCTCGACTATAATATGACGAAGACCACGTTGTTGTCGTTGAACATTGGTGGTCGTGTCGATATCAAGCAGACGCCTATCTCCAAGGAGGATGGCAATCAGCTTTTCCGTACCATCTATAACACCACACCGTTCTCCAGCCCGGGCATCATCGATGGCCGTTATGTGAAGACGACGACCGATGTCGATTCCAATGGCAACTCTCTGCCTTTCACCGGCACCGATGGCCTCTCGGCTTTCTACGGCATGGGTTACCGCAACCTCAATACGAACACGCTGAACCTCGATGTCGTGTTGAACCAGAAGCTCGACATGATTACGAAGGGTCTCTCGTTCAAGCTCAAGGGTTCTTACAACAGTTCATACAGCGTGACGAAGTCGCGCAGCGGCAGTGTGGCTACTTATAACCCAGTGCTCGTCGATGGTGTCATGGAATACCGTAAGAATGGCCAGGACTCACAGCTCGGCTACAGTGAAGGCTTCGGCAAGGCACGTGACTGGTACATGGAGGCCAGCTTCAACTATTCACGTAACTTCGGGCTGCACCATGTCGGTGCCCTCGCACTCTACAACCAGAGTAAAACCTATTATCCAAGCACTTACTCAGATATTCCTCACGGATATGTCGGTATGGTAGGTCGTGTCACTTACGACTATGCCAACAAGTATATGGCTGAGTTCAACATCGGTTACAACGGTTCCGAGAACTTCGCACCGGGCAAGCGCTACGGCACGTTCCCTGCAGGATCTGTAGGATGGACGATCTCCGAGGAGAAGTTCTGGCAGCCGCTGAAGAAATATGTCGACTACTTCAAGATCCGTGCATCGTGGGGTCTCGTAGGTAACGACCAGCTCAACGGACAGCGCTTCATGTACACCGCTGATCCTTATAACCTCTATACATCCTGGGGCGCTTACAACCACAATTATCAGTACGTCTACAACTTCGGTACGAACACCGGAACCTATCAGCACGGTGCTGCTGAAGGCACAAAGCACAATGCTGACGTGACGTGGGAGAAATCATTCAAGCAGGACTACGGTGTCGATGCCTATTTCCTCGACAGCCGTTTGAAGGCAACCTTCGACTACTACTACGAGCGTCGTAAGGATATTCTCCTGACTTCTGGTGTCGCTCCTGTCGTTCTTGGTTTCACTCTTCCTGCTGCCAACCTCGGTAAGGTGAACAGCTGGGGTTATGAGATCTCGCTCAAATGGCAGGATCGCATCTCCAACAGCTTCCGTTACTGGATTGAGGGCAACCTCTCTTATAACCAGAATGAGATCAAGGAGAAGATGGAAGCTCCGCAGAGCTACGACTGGCTCTATCAGAAAGGGCACCGTATCGGTTCGCGTCTCATCCGTCAGTTCTGGGGACTCTACAACAGCAAGACCTCTAACGAGAAATACAAGGCACAGTATGGTGAAGACCTGCCGAAGCACAGCGTGACGCTGCAGGATGGTGATGCCGTGTATGTGGACCTCAATGGTGATGGTGTCATCGACAACAACGACTATTCTTACGCCCTCGGTCATACCGATGATCCTGAGTATACCGCTGGTCTGAACCTCGGTTTCCGCTGGAAGGCCCTTGAGGTCGGCATGAAATGGACGGCAGCATGGAACGTAAGCCGTATGCTCGACGAGTGCTTCCGCCAGCCGCTCGGTGACCAGCAGGAGAAAGCATTGCTGCAGTATCAGTTCGACCATGTCTGGACTCCCGACAATCCCGATGAAGATGCCAAGTATCCGCGCGCTACGAAGCTCAACGCCAGCAACAACTATGCTGCCTCTACGCTTTATGAGGTCGACTCCAAGTATCTGCGTCTGAAGAGTGCAGACATCGCTTACCACTTCGACTTCCCCTGGATGCATCGCATCAAGATGACCGATCTCACACTGCAGCTCTCCGGCTACAACCTCTTGACTTTCTCTCCGTTCAAGTGGGGTGACCCGGAGTCGCGCACGAGTTCTCGTCCAAGCTACCCGTTGACCCGTTCCTTCGCTGCAACGCTGAAGGTAGGATTCTAAACGACAGCAAACAATACATATTCTATATTACAGAATAACGATTATGAAGACTATTAAGAAACACAATATATTTGGCCGTCTGGTCATTGCTGCCGGTCTGGTGGCGATGAGCCTCTCTTCCTGTGTTGACGCATGGAAGTTCGGCGATGCCTTCCTCGACAAGGCTCCGGGCGGTGATGTCACGAAGGACACCGTCTTCAACAATGCCGAATACACCCGTGACTTCCTCTGGAGCTGCTATGCCAAGCAGCACTACGGCCTGCCTTTCTGCTGGGTCGGTCATGAGGCACAAGGCATGAACACCGGCATCATCGATGCCCTCTCCGATGAGGTCCACAGCCATTGCGACTGGGATGGTGTGAACCGTATGTATTACAGTGGTGCTTATTCTGCACCATCCACGGGCAGCAGCGACAGTGGCCGTTTCCCGTATATGAACTATGATGTGTGGGAATGTGTGCGCGCCTGCTACATCTTCCTGAACAATGTAGACAAGTCACCCCTTGAGGAGGCAGAGAAGACTCGTCTCAAGGCTGAGGCTAAGTGCCTCATCGCTGAGCGTTACTTCGACCTCTTCCGCAACTACGGCGGTCTGCCGCTCGTCAAGCAGGACTATCAGGGCACAGAGGCTTCTTACGATCTGCCGCGCGCTACGGTCGAAGAGACGGTGAAGTTCATGACAGACCTCCTCGACGAGGCTATCCCAGAGCTGCCCTGGTCACTCGGTGACGATGAGAGCAACTGGGAAGGACGCTTCACACAGGCTGGTGCCATGGGTCTGAAGGCTAAGATTCTCTGCTATGCCGCTTCTCCACTGTTCAACAACAGTGAGCCTTACTGCACTGAGGGTGACCAGACAGCCAACACCAACCATCAGTCTTGGTACGGTGATTATCAGGAGAGCCGCTGGCAGGCTGTCGTCGATGCCTGCAAGACTTTCTTCGACACCAATGCACAGAACGGCAACGTCTACGCCCTCGTAGAGCCTACCGCTAAGACACCGGGCGGTTACCGCGCTGCTTTCCGTAAGGCTTATTCTTCCCGTGGCACCTCCGAGGTGCTCATCTCCACGCGTGCCCGTGCTCAGGACTCGCAGAGCTGGGAGTATCTCTGGGCCGACTGGAACGGCAATGGTGGCTACACCCCGACAGAGGACTACATGGAGCAGTTCGACTGGAAAGACGGACGTAAGTTCGACTATGATGATCTTGAGAAGAACGGTGACCTCGATACGATGTTCATCCACAAAGGCAAACCCCGTGAGCTCACCCGTGACCCGCGCCTCTACGAGACAATGATCGTCAACGGTACTCTCAACCGCATGGATATCAATGGTAATATGAGTGGTGACCAGGTAGAGTGCTGGGACGGTGGTAACGACAAGTCTTCCAAGGATGAGAGCGGACAGTATGCCACCGGTATGGCCAACAACAAGTTCTATATGAACCGCGCCAACTCGAAGAATAACTACCTCTCCTGGCCGTATCTCCGCATGGCCGAGATGTACCTTATTTATGCTGAGGCGCTGACACAGACAGGCCATATCAGTGAGGCTATCCCTTACGTCGATGCCATCCGTGAGCGTGTCGGTCTGAAAGGACTTGTGGCCAGCGGCTACGACGTCTCGACGAAAGACAAGATGATTGAAGCTATCCTCAAGGAGCGCAACTGCGAGTTTGGTCTCGAGGAGAGCCGTATGTACGACATGATCCGCTACCGTCGCGCCGACCTCTTCTCCAAGCCCCTCCACGGCCTGAAGATCACGCGTCTCGATGCCAATGGCAATGCCTACGACCAGCCGTATAAGGGTAACCACGCCAATGGTGAGGCTTTCCCGACACACTTCAAGTACACCCGCTTCGTGCTCGCCAACAAGAGCCGTTCGTGGTGGACAAGCTTCTCACCGAAGTGGTACCTCTCTGCGTTCCCAACAGCCGAGATCAACAAGAACTACGGTCTGACACAGAACCCGGGATGGTAATCCTTGAGCTCACTACTTTTTATTCTTTTCATCATTTGTAATTGCAAAATAGACATTTATGAAACGAAATATATTATTCGCCCTTACGCTGGTCTCGGCTTTCTCGGCTCAGGCACAAACGGATTCGACTAAGAATTCCGCCTATGCCGACACGCCTATCAGCATCGGCTTCGGCATCAAGCAGCCCCTCTCTGAGAGCACGATGTCGGTAGCCACGAGCGCTGACTTCAACCATCGCTCGTCAAAGAATATCGGCAACTCCCTCTTCGGTGAGGTCCTCGGCATCACGACACTCCAGGGCAGTGGTGACTACTCTGCCTATGAGCCTACGTTCTATGTCCGTGGCCTTCAGGGTCTGAACGGATCCTCACCGCTCATCGTTGTCGACGGTATCGAGCGCCGTATCGAGAACATCTCGCCCGAAGAGGTGGAGCGCGTCGTCGTCCTCAAGGATGCACCCGCCACAGCCCTCTATGGCTACAAAGGTTCCAACGGTGTCATCAACATCGTCACCAAGCGCGGTCAGTACAACAGCCATGAGATTAAGTTCACTTACGACCATGCCTTCAACTGGGAGGAGCGTCGCCCCGACTTCGTCAACGCCTACGACTATGCCAAAGGCTTGAATGAGGCTTATGCCAACGACGGTCTCTCGCCCCGTTACAGTGCCAATGAACTTGAGGCATTCAAGAGTGGCAAGTATCCTTATTATTATCCGAACGTCGACTGGATCGCAGAGACGTTCCGTAACCACGGTGCCAGCGACATCTTCTCGCTGAGCTTCCGCGGTGGTGGCTCCCGCTTGCGTTATTATACAGAGGCTTACCTTGTCAACAACACGGGTTTCATCAAGAACGCCAACCTCAACAGTGGCTATAGCACGCAGAACAAATACCAGAAAGGTAACATCCGCACGAACCTCGACATCGACCTCACGTCGACCACTCAGCTCGCTGTCAGCCTCGACGGTATTCTCCTTGAGGCATCCCGCCCGGGTCTGTCGAGCGATGATCTCTGGGGCAAGATCTACACCGTGCCTGCCGCTGCCTATCCTATCAAGACCGAGGACGGTCTCTGGGGCGGCAACGCTACATGGAGCGGACTGACGAACCCTGTGGCTCTCACGGAAGGACGTGCCTACAGTAAGGGCCACACACGTGCCCTCTTCGCCGACGCTACCCTCACGCAGAACCTCTCGGCTATCACGAAAGGTCTGAGTGCCTGGACACGTATCGCCTACGACAACATTGCTGCTTACTGGGAGAACCACACCAGGACCTATCGTTACGGCATGAAGACCGTCACGGGTTGGAAGGACGGTGAGCCTTCTGAGTTTAGCAACTACACTGCAGGTACCGAGAGCAACATGAGCAGTGACTCTAAGCTCGACTGGCAGAATAAGAACTTCAACTGGGGTATCGGTCTGAACTACGACCGCACATTCGGCGAGCATTCTATCCAAAGCGTCCTCATGTGGAACTATGAGTACCGCAACTGGGACGGTCAGAACAACACGCAGTACCGCACCACAGCTTCCTGGTACAACCACTATGGCTTCATGGGCAAGTATTTCGCTGACCTCTCGCTGAGTCTGGCACAGAGCAATAAGCTCGCGCCGGGTCACCGTACCGCCTTCGATCCTACTTTCTCTGTGGCATGGCTCGCATCCAAGGAGAACTTCCTGAAGAATGTCTCCTGGATCGACTTCCTCAAGCTCCGTGCTTCCTGGGGTATCGTCTCCAACGACTACATCCCCGGTGAGGGTTACTGGGAACAGGTGTTCACCGGTGGCGGTGGCTATCCGATGGGTTCCAACTACGACAGCTACAGTGGCTGGAAAGAAGGACGTCTCGCTGCATTGAACACGACGCATGAGAAAGCTGCCAAATATAACCTCGGTCTCGACGGTACGTTCTTCCATGGACTGAACCTCACGCTCGACGGCTACTTCCAGCACCGTTACGACGAGTGGGTGGCATCCAGTGGTAAGAACTCATCCGTAGCTGGTGTCAGCTTCCCTTATGTCAATGGCGGTATCGTCAACAGTTGGGGCTTCGAGGCTGGTGCACAGTGGGATCACGAGATTGCTCCAAACCTCAACCTCAAGGCAGGTGCCAACTACACCCTCTCCAAGAGTAAGATTAAAGAGGAGTACGAGGAGCCACGCGAGTACGACTACCTCAAGCGTACCGGTCAGCCCGTGGGCGCCATCTTCGGCTATCAGGCTATCGGATTCTTCAAGGATCAGGCCGACATCGACAACTCGCCTGTACAGCGCCTCGGCACAGAGCCCAGTGCCGGCGACATCAAGTTCAAGGATCAGAACGGTGACGGTGTCATCGATGAGCAGGATCAGGTGCGTCTCGGTTACAACACCTCTTGCCCGGAGATCTACTATTCGTTCAACGTAGGACTGGAGTATAAAGGTCTCGGATTCTATGCCATGTTCCAGGGTGTGGCCAACTATACGGCTTATCTGAACACCACCTCTATCTGGAAGCCGCTCGTGGGCAATGCCAACATCGGTCAGTATTATTACGACCATCGCTGGACACCGGAGACAGCCGAGACAGCACTCTATCCGCGTCTCTCCTCACAGGACAACCAGAACAACTACAACTGGAACTCCATCTGGCTCGCCAACCGCAACTTCCTCAAGCTGCGTAACGTCGAGATCTATTACATCTTCCCCAAGAGTGTACTCGCACATACTCACTTCATCAACAAGGCGAAGCTCTATCTGCGTGGCGTAGACCTCCTCTGCTTCGACAAGATCAAGATTGCAGACCCGGAGAACTACGGAGCCAACTATCCCCTCAACAGATCGGTCAACGTAGGACTGGCACTGGGATTCTAACATCGTGACAACGACAAAATAAAGACTATCATGAAATTAAAGAATATCATCCTGTTGGGAACGATTGCCGTAGCTGGCCTTGCCTCTTGCTCTGACGAGATGGACTACAAGGAGTACTCCAACTATGACAAGGATTACGTCTTCAACAATTTCGACAATGTTGTTGGTTTCGTCACCAACATCTATAGCTACCTCGACTACGACTATGGCTTCTCCGGCAATGGCATGCTTGCCTCTGCCTGCGATGAGGCTGAATACTCATGGCGCTCGGGTGCTATCAACAACTTCACGAACGGATCGCTGAGCGCCAACAACGCTCCCTCCGAGTTCGGGTTCTATGGTGGTATCCGCGAGGCTAACTTCTTCCTCGCCAACTATCAGAACAGCGACTTCTCGGAGTATAAGCTCAACAAGGACTACGCCAACCAGATGGCTCGCTTCAACCGCCTGCCTTACGAGGCTCGTTTCCTCCGCGCTTACTTCTACTTCAAGCTCGTGAGCTACTATGGTGATGTGCCTTACTACACGAAGGTCCTCTCTACTGATGAGACCAATGCCCTCGGCCGTACTCCTGCCAAGGCTGTGCTCGACTCTGTCGTTCAGGAGATGGATGCTGTCATCCCGCACCTCCCTGTGAGCTATGCTACGCTTGAGAATGATGCAGCTGCCGGTGAGACTGGTCGTGTCACCCGTCTTGCAGCCCTGGCACTCAAGGCACGTGCGCTCCTCTATGAGGCAAGCCCGCTCTTCAATACGAGCAATGACAAAGAACTCTACCATAAGGCTGCGCTGGCCAGCAAGGCTGTCATCGACAGCTGCGAGGCCTACGACCACTTCCTTGGCAACTATACCGACCTCTGGGGTACTGACAACTGGCAGGCTGACGAGGTGATCCTCGCCCGTCGTATCGGTGACCTCAACTCCTTGGAGAAGGCTAACTATCCGCGTGGACTGGAGAATGCCAACGGCGGCAACTGCCCCACACAGACCCTCGTCGATGCCTATGACATGAAGTCGACAGGTAAGGCTTGGGACGAAGAGGGCAGTGGCTTCGACCCCGAGCATCCTTACAACGACCGTGACCCGCGTCTGGCTCAGACCATTGCTGTCAATGGTGAGAAGAACTGGCCGTCCTATAATGGTACAGCGCTCGAGACCTATTACGGTGGTGCCAACGGTGAGCCCCTCACAGGTGCTACTCCTACCGGTTACTATCTGAAGAAGCTTCTCGATGGATCAGTCAACATCACGTCGGCAACAAGCAACTCTAAGCGTCACTCTTGGGTCATCTTCCGTCTCGGTGAGTTCTATCTCGACTATGCAGAGGCTGCCTTCCGTTATCTCGGCGGCGCCGACGCTACAAGTCCTGACCTGACGATGACACCGCGTGAGGCCCTCAATATGACGCGTACACGTGCCAATATGCCTGAGTTCCCTGAAGGCATGAGCAACGACACGTTCTGGAAGAACTATGAGAAGGAGCGTATGGTAGAGCTTGCCTTCGAGGATCACCGTTACTTCGATATCCGCCGTTGGAAAGAGGGACCGCAGCACGCTAACATCGTTGAGATGAAGATCACGAAGAACAGCGACGGCTCGTTCACCTACACACGTCAGAACGTGAAGCGTACGTGGAACGACAAGCTCTACTTCCTCCCAATCCCGCACTCGGAGATGATGAAGCACACCAATGCCGACTTCAAGCAGAACCCCGGCTATTAATAGCTTCCATAAACCATTTTAATTCTGAAGATTATGAAAATAGCAAAATATCTTTGCATCGCTGCAATGGCCGTGGCTGCCCTCGCTTCGTGTGACGACAAGATCACGAACATCGAGCCTGAAGGCTATCTCAGTCAGCCCAAGACCATCGATGCCTCGGCTGTGACCTACGACTCGCTCCCTGGTGCCATCAAACTCAAATGGACGGTGCCTGCCGACTCGAGTTTCTCTTACATGAAGATCTCTTATGTCAACCCCAGAAACCAGGAGAAGGTGACGAACATCGTCTCTATCTATACCGACTCGCTGCTCATTGAGAACACGCTGCGCCGTTATGGTGACTACACGTTCACCTTCCAGGCTTACAACGACAAGGGTGATGCCGGTCAGCCCGTAGAGGTTAAGGCTATGTCGGGCGCTGTCAAGCCCACCATCTCTTATGAGAAGGGTGATGAGATCAAGCTTACCGCCGACCAACTCAGCACGGATGACCAGGAACCGACGGAAGGTCCTATCAAGAACCTCATTGACGGCAACTCCAATACTTTCTTCCATACCCGTTGGAGTGGTACACAGAAACCGATGCCGCAGTATGTGCAGATCGACTTCAAGGAGGAGCATCAGACTTTCATGCTCTGGTATCAGAACCGTAATGGCTCGCAGTGCCCGCCCGCTGCCTTCCAGATTCTTGTCAGTACAGATGGACAGAACTGGGAGAAGGTGTATGAGGCTACGAGCGGTCTGCCGACGGCCAAGAGTGCTACTTATATCACACCGGGTATCGATGCCGGAAAGAAGTTCACGCATCTCCGCTTCCTCGTCACACAGTCAGTAGGCAACAAGAAGTACTTCAATCTCGCTGAGATGAAAGTCTACGACGCTACGAAGATTGTCAACGATCCGGAACACGATTAGTTATGCGTAAACTATTCCTCTTTTTGTCGCTCTTCCTCGCCGTCGCCCTCCGTGCCCAGGCACCGATGGACGGGAGCGTATGGAAGGCGACAGACGGACAGCATATCAATGCTCATGGCGGAAGCATCATCCGCTATGGGGGCTCGTACCTCTGGTACGGCGAGACGCGCTCGGCAACGGGCAAGCCTTATTCCTCCCTCGGCGTGAGCCTCTATACATCGAAAGATCTGCAGCACTGGACGAACCATGGCCTCGTGTTGAAGGTCAACGACACGCCGGGCAGTGACCTCGAAGGAGGTTGTATCATTGAGCGGCCGAAGGTGCTCTACAATGCTCGGACGCGGAAGTTCGTCATGTGGTTTCACCTCGAGCTCAAAGACAAGGGCTATGCCGCTGCACGTGCCGCCGTGGCAGTGAGCGATACGCCGCAGGGTCCGTTCCGCCTCATTTCCTCAGGCAGGGTCAATGCCGGGCAGTATCCTATCGGGTTCTGTCTCCCCGACACCACGGATCTCCGTCATCAGCTCCTCTACCCCGAACTGAAGAAATGGTGGACACCTGAGTGGCGCCGTCAGATAGAGCGTGGTATGTTCTTCATGCGCGATCTCGATGGCGGTCAGATGGCTCGCGACCAGACCGTCTTTGTCGACGACGACGGCAAGGCATACCATATCTATTCCTCGGAAGACAACATGACGCTGAATATCGCGCAACTCACGGACGACTATCTCGCCCACAACGGATCCTTTGTGCGTGTGGCAGCAGGCGGTCAGAATGAGGCGCCGACAATCTTCAAGCGCAACGGCATCTACTGGATGATAACCTCTGGCTGTACGGGCTGGGCACCTAACGCAGCCCGCCTCTTCATGGCAAAAAATATCTTTGGTCCGTGGAAGCAGCTCCCGAACCCGTGCCGTGGCGAGGATGCCGACAAGACCTTCGGGGCTCAGGGTACCTATATCTTCAAGGTCGAGACGGCCCGCGAGCGAAAGCTCTTCGGTGGTGCCGACTATGTCTTCATGGCGGATATCTGGAAACCGAAGGAGCTCTCCGACAGCCGTCATCTCTGGATTCCCATCCGGTTTGAGGATGGAATGCCGGTGCTGCACAAAGCACGGTGACGCATGTTGGGGCGGCCCTGGTGGCCGCCTTATTGTTGAGGTTACCATTGGAGGTATGATGGAATATAGCGATCTTTTCAAGTAAGTTGCCTTTATTTCCACTAGTGTCCACTAAACTTCATTAACAATAGACATAAGTTGTTGAATCAGAACATAAAACATTCAATTAATCGACTCTATGGGTTAGAATCGAGCAGCATTATTGAAAGTAATGAACTGTAAGCTATCTGAGCAGATTGTTGGAGTTGACGTATCATGAATGAGCAAAATAGCTTGTTTTGATGTCGATATTTCAACTACTACTTATAGATTGTAATCAAAATTAAATGTTAAATATTTAAGTGGACACAAGTGCTTTATTTCATTTTTTTGTCGTACTTTTGTGCCTATAAAGTAAGGGAGACAAAAGTATGACAGGATTCTTTTCGGCTGACGGTTGGCTGAACACGTTCATCAGCGGCATCAATAACATATTGTGGACCTATATCCTCGTGGCGGTCCTCATCGCTTGTGCGATTCTCTTTACGATCAAGACGCGCGGCGTGCAGTTTCGCATGGTTGGTGAGATGATCCGATTGTTGGGCGACTCGACGAAGAAGACGCATGAGAAACATGTGTCGTCGTTTGAGGCATTCGCTGTGTCCATTGCTTCGCGTGTCGGCACGGGCAACCTTGCTGGTGTTGCCACAGCTATCGCTGTCGGTGGTCCCGGTGCCATCTTCTGGATGTGGATCATCGCCCTCCTCGGTTCCGCTACGGCTTTTGTAGAGTCGACACTTGCTCAGCTCTATAAGCGCAAGACGACGGGCAGTTATATCGGTGGCCCGGCTTATTATATGATGTTCGGACTGAAGAAACGGTGGATGGCACGTCTCTATGCCGTCCTCATCACAGCCACGTTCTGTATGGCTTATATCTCTATCCAGAGCAACACCATCTGTGGTGCCATGCAGGAAGCATTTGGTATCGAGCCCTGGCTCATGGGTATTTTCCTTGTCATCTTCTCAACCCTTTGTATCTTTGGCGGCATCAACCGTATCGCAAAGATAAGCAGTATCTTTGTCCCTGTGATGGCAGTGTTCTATGTCTTGTTAGCTGTCGTCATCATTGCTATGAATATCCGGCTTTTGCCATCTGTCTTCAAGATTATCCTTGAGAATGCCTTCGGCTTCCAGCAGTTTGCTGGTGGTACCTTTGGCGCGATGATGATGACGGGTATCAAGCGCGGCCTGTTCTCCAATGAGGCAGGCGAAGGCTCGGCAGCGTGCGCAGCGAGTATCGCCGATGTCAGTCATCCTGTGAAGCAAGGGTTGGTGCAGGCACTGAGTGTCTTCACCGATACGCTCCTTATCTGCAGTTGTACGGCATTTATCATCTTGCTCAGTGGCGTCTATACGAATCATAATCTCAATGGCATCCAGCTTACGCAGAACGCGCTGCTCAGTGAGGTGGGAAAGGTCGGCCCGGCTTTCGTTGCCTTGGCTATCTTCATGTTCGCTTTCTCTTCGATCATCGGCAACTACACCTATGGCGAGATGAACGTTAAGTTCCTCACGAAGAAACGTGGCTGGCTGTTCTTCGTGCGTGTGATGAACGGCATCGTGATGGTGATGTTCGGTGCTCTGGCGAGCCTCGACCTCGTATGGAGCTTAGGTGATTTCTTTATGGGTTGCATCACACTTTGCAACCTCTATGCCATTGTCCGTCTCCATCCCCGTGCCGTCTGGCTTCTGAAAGATTATGTCAGTCAGAAACGGGCCGGCATCAAGAGTCCGGAGTTTCACAAAGAGCAGATGCCGAAGATAAAGGACGAGATAGAGGCGTGGTAAAGTCCTGCGTTTTAGATTGTCCATTCCCACGCTCTTACTACATGGACTTTTCCCTGCTTTGTATTGAATTCATCTTTTTCGTTGGCAGTGATGATAAATCCTTCCTGTAAGTTGAATCTCTGCATGGCTTCAGTCAACCCGTTCATTTCCCGTTGGAAGTTCTCATCGGTAAGTTCGTAGCACACCTGAATCAATAGCTCTGGATGATTAGTGGCATCTACGGCTACGAAGTCACACTCTCCCTCTCCTTGCTCATAAAATATGTGGTCAAGAGAATACTGATGACGCAGCATGATGAAGGCCCAGTTTTCTAACAACCGTCCCTTATCGGGTGTTTTCGACAACGAGAGACTCGCAGCGAGGCCAGTGTCATAGCAATATACTTTCTTCGGATTTCTTGCTGTTACTTGAATAGAATCGCTGTAAAGACCTATACTTCCTAAGAGATAGGCATCCATCATATATGAGATATAATCGGTTACGGTGGTTGCTGATGATACACCGCATACCGACTTCAGACGGTTGGCAGAGTAAGGCTTGCCAACATTGGAGAGAAGATAAAGGGCAAGTTGGCGTAGAGATCTTACGTTGCCAACTCCTTTGTTGACGGCGATGTCTCGCACCAAGACATCGTCAAGAAGAGAACTTAACACCAGGGGCTCTTCTGTCCGTAAATATTCAGGGATACCGCCCATTAGCAGGTATTGATCAAAGGTTGTGATTGATCTTTGCTTCTTTTCAAAAGTCAGAAACTCTGTATAGGAGAAAGGAAACAACTCGTTTTGGATATGTCTGCCAGTTAGATGCGTGCCGAGGTCTACACTAAGCAATGATGCATTAGACCCACTGATATAGACGATGAAATCCTCACGGAGTAATTGGTGAATGAAAATCTCCCAGCCTTTTACTAACTGAATCTCGTCAAAGAATAATACCTTAGCTTCTCTTGTTTGTATCTCCTTATAGAGACGGTTAAAATCGTCTTGTTCAAAGCTGCTTAGGCGGATATCATCGAAGTTAAGATAAAGTACATGCTTATATTTACGTGAATTAGCAATCTGGCGGAGCAGTGTACTTTTACCGACTCTTCGTAATCCAGTGATGATACTGGCAAACTCAGGAATATTCTTAATCAAGGGTAACTGTTCCCTGATAATCTCACCTCGACGAGGCTTATACATCAAAGCTTGCGCTTCAATTACTTGTGCTATTTGATCTTGTCTAAGCATAGTTTATTGTTTTTGGCAAAGATAAGAAGAAAGACAATATCTTCCAAATAAAATGGAAGAAATCTTCCATTCGTATTGGAAGAAACTTAGAGAGCCTGATGTTGTTAGCATCCCCTCTTGAAGCATATCAACCCCTCCCATGGATGGGGGAGGGGGGTGGGTCGTTAGGGCCGTCATGGAATGTTACTTTATGAACGTTTTCAGCCTCTCCGACCTCGGGTTCCCGAAGATCTCTTCAGGTCGTCCTTCCTCTTCGATGACACCGCCATTGAAGAACAATACACGGGTGGCAACATCGCGGGCGAACGACATCTCATGCGTCACGACGACCATCGTCATGCCGTCACGTGCCAGGTCACGCATGATCTGCAACACCTCACCCACCATCTCCGGGTCGAGGGCCGATGTAGGCTCATCGAAGAGCATCACATCGGGATTCATGGCCAAGGCGCGGGCGATGGCGACACGCTGACGCTGACCGCCCGAGAGACTGTCAGGCCATGCCTCGGCCTTGTCAGCCAGTCCCACGCGCTCGAGCAACCGGTCGGCCGTCTCAGAGGCTTCCTGTTTCGACATTTTCCCTAACGTCACCGGAGCGAGCATGATATTTTTACGGATCGTCATGTTCGGGAAGAGGTTGAACTGCTGGAACACCATACCGATGCGTTCCCGCATCTTATTGATGTCGATCTCCGGTGACGTGATGTCTGTCCCTTCAAAGAGGATTGTGCCCGACGTAGGTCGTTCGAGGAGGTTCAAGCTGCGGAGGAACGTTGACTTGCCACAACCCGACGGACCGATGATCGCCACAACCTCGCCCTCGGCAATCGTCGTACTGATGTCGCGAAGAACGACATGATCGCCAAAAGCCTTCGAGAGATGATTGACACTGATGAGCGTCTTGCCCTTAACGGTTTTGTTATCAGCCATATCGTTATCTGTAGAATTCTTATCTTTCATTTTTCCTGAGTTTCTTTTCAATGGCGCCTACGGCTGACGAGAGCGAGAGCACGATGGCGAGATAGATGAGTGCCACGACACCCAACGGCAGGATGGCGTCGTAGGTGATGCTTCGTATGATGTCACTGCCTTTCGTCAGGTCGACGAGTCCGATATATCCGCTGATAGACGTCTCTTTAAGGAGCGTGATAAGCTCGTTGCCGATGGCGGGCAGCACGTTCTTGAAAGCTTGCGGGAGAATGATGAGGCGCATCGTCTGACTGTAGCTCAGGCCCAGTGATCGCCCGGCCTCACTCTGTCCGCGATCGATGGACATGATGCCGCCACGCACCACTTCCGCCATGTAAGCCGAGGAGTTGAGGCCGAAAGCTACGATGGCCACGAGCACCTTACTAACGTCGGCAGCCGCAAAGATGACGTAATAGATGATGAGGAGCTGCACCATCGTCGGCGTGCCGCGGATAATGACGAGATAGAACTTACACACGGCATTGAGAATAGTATATCGGCCTGTACGGTCGTGTGTCGTGCGGACGATGGCGATGAGGGAGCCGAGGCAAAGGGAGATGAGGATGGCGAAGATCGTGATGATGATCGTGTTGCCGAGGCCTTGCAGCAGATAGAGGTAACGGCCCTCCACGAGGAAGTCCTGCCGGAACTTCTGTGCGAGGCTCTGCTGGCGTGCCGTCGTCTTCGGACTCTTCACGATGATGACCTGCCGGCTCTGGGCGTAAGGTAGGGTAAAGCTCACGTTCTTCAACCGGTCGGGTGTGACCGTCAGGGCTGCAGCACCTACATCGGCCTTGCCTGTCTGGACAGAGGTGACGACAGCATCGAAGTTCATGTCCTCCACCTGCAGCGTCATGCCGAGGACGTCGGCTACGGCCTGCATGATATCGATGTCTATTCCTACGACACGCCCGTTCTCATAATATTCGTAAGGCTGGAATGTCGCGTTCGTCGCTACGATGAGCTGGCCATTGGGTCGCCCGATTGCTTTTGGTTGGTACGCCACTCCAATCTTTTCCTTGACATGTCGCTGGACGATGGCGTCGAGGGTGCCGTCGTTGTGGAGCAATGTCAGGGCATGGTTGATACGCTCCACGAGGTCGCGCCGTCCTTTCGCCACGCAGAACGCGTAGTCCTCTCGGCTGTAGGCCTGGGGAAGGATAGCGAGCCCGTCGTTCTGACTGACGAAGGCGCGCGCCGGCTGCTTGTCTTCCACGACACAGCTCAGCTTGCCTTGGAGCAATGCTTGGATGGCGTCAGCGGTCTTCGTGAATCGTTCAATCTGCGTGCCGGCCTTATCGTGCTCCATCGCCGACACCTTCGTGTCTGCCGTGGTTCCGAGCTGCACACCAATCTTGCTGCCCGGCAGGTCGCTCACTGAATGTACCTCCTTTTGGCGGTGACCGCATCCGGTGAGAGCAAGCATGCATAGACAAACGAAGGTAAGGATAATCCCGTTATGAATCTTCATGCATTTCACTTTTATGTTGTTTTCCAATGATTAGGTTCTTATCATCGTAGGTTTACATTGCCATTATAAACTTACTGGTTTAACCTTACTATTGCAAAGTTATGAAGAAAATTAACAACATGCAAATGTTGTGTGATATTTTTCTTTTATTGATGAACCAAAATAATAGAGGTTTCACTTTATCGTTTCATTATTTTCCCGTAAATTTGCATATGAAACAATTTAAGTACGAATAAACATTGAAACCTCTCTTCATCATGGTGGCATTAGGTTTGTTCTTGGCAGCTGATGCTCAGGCACAAACGAACGGCAATAGGGGCATAGGCCTCTACCCTGGCAGCAAGGCTGAATATACTGCTCCGCGCCTCGTTACCGATAACACTTATTGTGACCTTGCTCTCCATCGGACGGCTACAGCTTCATCGAGTCTTGACTATAATCTCACGGCACAGCTTGCCACTGACGGGCTCCTGACCCGGGGCGAGCCGGTGACGCTCACAGTGACCAATAACGGGGTTGTTGACCGCTCGCGCGACCGCCTTAAGGGCATCGATGGTAGCTGTGTCACGCCTTACTATGTCTATCATGGTCAGGATGCTACACTCCAGTATCTTTGGACAGGCATGACGATTCATGCCGATACACTTCGGCTCTGTTTTGAAACGGCTTATGATGAGAAGAAGACGCACGGTTGGCGTATCGACATTGAGGGAACGACCGATGGAACACATTGGACAAATGTCGGCTCAACGTCGGGCGACGACCTCCCAGGTTATAAGACGCAGGAGACGGTCTCTACGGACCCGAACAAGCAAACGGGACAGACCGACCTGCCGTTACGACGGGGTATCATCGCTATTCCCCTGAGCCGTAAGCATGCGGCGTGGAAAGGACTGCGGCTCCATTTCACGATGCCCTCAGCGGTATGGTGGCGTATCCGTGACATCGATGAGGGGCCGGCGGACAACATCCCATCGACATTCCAGTTTCCTCAGGCTCCCTGGAAACAGCGCAACATGAGCTGGCTGCCGTCAGAGCATTTCTACAGTGCATGGATATCAGTTCCGGTACAAGATACCGAGCCTCAGTGGCTCAAGGTCGACCTTGGCGCAAAGGCGGAGATCGGGCAGCTGCGTATTCACTGGCTCTACGCCGCCAAGAGTGGAGAAGTGCAGGTCTCTGATGATGATGCTCATTGGTCCACTGTCGCTACGTTCGCTGCAGCTCACGACAAAACTGTTCAGAAGCTCTCTTGCAAGGCACAAGGCCGCTATGTGCGGCTCTGGCTCACACAGCCGCAAGGCAGAGTCTATGGCGTGACGGAGCTCGAGGTGCTAGGCCGTGGTGGCCTGACCGTACTGTCGGCAAACACTCTGAACCTAGGCAGTGATAAGCTCTCGCTCAACAAATGGCAGATTTGTCGTGATTTACCGGCAGGGACTGAACCATTGGAAGGTGCTTCTCCGTGGATAGAAGCAACGGTACCAGGCACAGCGTTGACGAGTTATATCAACATCGGAGCGGTGCCAGAGACGACGATAGCCAATAACATGCGGCAGATTTCGGAGTCGTTCTTCAATGCTGACTTTACCTATAAGACAAATCTTATTGTGCGCAATGGTATAGTCAGCAATGGAAAAGCCATATATCCTATCAATCATTCGTATCAATATTTATGCTTCGACGGTATTGACTGGCGTGCTGTCGTTGAGCTCAATGGACACCGGCTCGGTCGTATCGACGGCGCGTTCACACGTGCCCGTTTTGACATCTCCGGGCTTTTGAAAGAGGGCAACAATGAGCTCGTCGTCCATGTGAAGAAGAATGCGCACCCCGGTCCGGTGAAGATCAAGAACGACCAGTCTACTGATCTCAACGGTGGCGTGCTCGGTGCTGACAACCCTACGTTCCATCCTACGATAGGCTGGGACTGGATAACATCGACGCCCGGACGGTGTATGGGCATCTGGAACGATGTCTATCTTACGCAGGATAACGGTCTGAGCCTTGCCGACCCTTTGGTGACGACCGTGCTGAATTTCCCCGACACTCTCGTTACATTGACTCCCGCGGTGAGGGTCGTCTCTCACCGCAAGGAATCGGCAAAGGTTACACTCAGCGGATGGATTGGCCCGCTCCGTTTTTCAAAGGATATCACTGTTGGGGGCGGAGAGGCCAGAGAGGTGAGCTTCTCTCCTGAGGAGTACCGTCAGCTTGCGCGTCAGCAGATGAGGCTGTGGTGGCCAAACGGCTATGGAGATCCATACCGATACGATGCCGGCTTCTCGCTGGTGAGTGGCACTGACACGCTCTATACACTCCATTATAAAGCCGGACTGCGACAGATGAGCGCAGCCCTCGTGCCTTCTCCCGACGGTGACGGCAAGCGTTTGCATCTCTTTGTAAATGGTGTGCGTGTCGACCCCTTAGGGGGTAACTGGGGCTTTCCCGAGGCGAACCTCCGTTACCGCGGACGTGAATATGATGCTGCCGTATGCTATCACCGCGACATGAATATGAACATGATCCGTAACTGGGTCGGGCAGGTCGGCGACGACGAGTTCTACGATGCTTGCGATAAGTATGGCATCATGGTGTGGCAGGACTTCTGGCTTGCCAATCCATGGGACGGTCCTGACCCCGATGATGAATCGATGTTCATGCAGAATGCGCGCGACATCATCAGTCGCATACGCCGTCATCCCTCCATCGCACTCTACTGCGGGCGCAACGAGGGCTATCCACCTGCCACCCTGCAACAGGCTTTGAAGAAAGCTATAGAGACGCTCCATCCGCAACTCTCCTATATCGGCTCGTCAGCTGACGATGTCGTAAGCGGTCATGGCCCTTATGGCTTGAAGCCTATAGCGTGGTATTTCTCCCATCTCTACTCGAAGTTCCATTCGGAGGAAGGATTGCAGAATATCCCGACATGGGAGAGTGTGCAGCGGTTCTTAGGTCCAGACGGCTTGTCGCAGAAGGAAGATACTTGGGGACAGCACGACTTCTGTTTGGAAGGTGCTCCGCAAGGCAAGAACTTCAATGCCATCATGATTCGCCTCTTCGGCAAGTCCGCGAACGTAAAGCAGTATACCGAATGGGCACAATGGCTCGACTACGACGGTCACCGTGCAATGTTCGAGAGCTGGCAGACGAACCGTCAGGGACTGCTCATGTGGATGAGTCATCCATGCTGGCCGAGCTTCGTGTGGCAGACCTATGACTATTACTTCGACCCCACCGCCGCTTACTTCGCGATCAAGAAAGCATGTGAGCCGTTACATATACAGTATAATCCTGCCAAGCAGGAAGTAGAGGTCATAAATATCAGTCGTGTGCTTCGCAAACCGCTCACGGCTGAGATGCAGATGCTGGATGTACACGGGAACGTCCTGGATAAGAAAACAAGAGCCTTGCTGCCGGCACGAGACACCACGGTCGTGGCGTTCGCCGATGTGAGCGCTCCCGATAAGGATCTGTGGTTCCTTCGTCTGCGGCTCTTGGATGGTGCCACAGTTGTCTCCGACAACTTTTATGTAGAAGGACGCAAGCCTGACAGTCTGAGCAATGTTACAAAGATCCTGGGGAAGCCGCAGCTCAGTATGGACCGCCATTTCGAGAAGCAGGATGACGAATGGATAGGAAAGGTCACCGTGAAGAACACAGGCGATAATCCGGCTTTGTTTATCCGTCTCAAGCTTGTAGGCAGTGACGGTGAGCAGATCCTACCCGTGCTCTATTCTGACAACTATTTTGCGCTCATGCCGGGGGAGAGCGAAACTATCGATGTCCGCTTCAGCGATGCTGACTGTAGGGGAACGCAACCTGACATCGTCTGCTCTAATATTATGGAATAATCCAATTTTTAAGACTTAAAATATGAAAAGAACTATTCTACTATCATTATTTATGTTGTTGCTGACAGTAGCAGGAGCAGCAACGAAGGCTGACTATGCCCAAGTGGTACCGGCTCCCGACAAGATCGTTTATAACGCGAAGGGTGGCGACTATATGCTGTCATCAGCTACGGTCATCTCTTATGCTCCGGACAATGCCGACATGGCACGCAATGCGGCTTTTCTGGCTCAGTATGTGAAAGACATGACGAAGCTCAGCCTACAGACGAGTGCTGTTAAGGGCAAGGCTAAAGGAGGCATTCGTCTTGTACTCAACGCGAAGTCAAAGCTTGCCCCCGAGGCTTATGAGATAGTCGTGGACAAGAAGGGTGTGACGATCACAGGCAAGACGGCAGCCGGAGTCTTCTATGGCATTCAGACGCTGCGTAAGTCGCTGCCGATCCTTCAGAATGCAGAGGATGTGGCACTGCCTGCAGCCCGCGTGGAGGCTGCTCCGCGCTTCGGTTATCGGGGTATGCACCTCGATTGCTCCCGCCATTTCTTCTCGGTGAAGTTCGTCAAGGAATATATCGACTTGTTGGCGCTTCACAACATGAACCGTTTCCACTGGCACATCTCCGACGACCAAGGCTGGCGCTTCACGGTGCCCGGTTATCCGAAATTGACGGAAGTAGGTGCCTATAGGGCACAGACTGTGCTTGGTCATAACAGTGAGGTGGAGGACGGTACGCCTTATGGCGGTTACTATACCGACGACGAGATTCGTGACATCGTGAAATATGCTGCTGACCGCTACATCACCATCGTGCCGGAGGTTGACATGCCTGGTCACATGATGGCCGCCCTCGCTTCTTATCCCGAGCTTGGTTGCACGGGAGGCCCTTACAAGACGGGTGAGTTTTGGGGCGTCTATCCCGATATTCTCTGTGCCGGTAACGAGAAGGTCTATACATTCGTAGAGGCTGTCCTTAACCATATCTGTGACCTCTTCCCCGGACAGTATATCCATATCGGTGGCGATGAGAGTCCGCGCGTGCGCTGGGAGCACTGCCCCAAATGTCAAGCGATGATTGCGAAGCTCGGCCTAAAGGACAATGGCAACCAGTCGAAGGAAGCACTGCTGCAAGGTTACTTTGCCAAGCGTGTACAGAAATACTTGGAGACGAAGGGCCGCAAGGTCATTGGCTGGGATGAACTCTTAGGCTGTGATGTCGACACCTCGGCGACCATCATGTCGTGGCGTGGGGCTGAACCGGGAGCCAAGGGCGCTGCGCTCGGTCACGATGTCATCATGACGCCGACGACCTCCCTCTATTTCGACTATAGTCAGACGAAAGACGCCTGGACCGAGCCGCCTACCATCGGCGGCTTCTCCGATGTGCAGAACGTCTACAATACGGAGCCTGTCGCCCCACAGCTCGATGCCAAGGCTAAGAAGCATATTATCGGTGTGCAGGCAAACCTCTGGACGGAATATATCACCTGTCCCAGTCAGGCCGAATACATGGTCCTTCCGCGTATGGCCGCTCTGTCTGAGGTACAATGGCTGCAACCCGGTGAAAAAAACTATGACGCTTTCAAGAAGCGTGTCGGTTCCCTGCGCCATATCTATGAGCTCTACGGTTACACCTATGCCCATCATCTCTGGCCCGAAGAGTTCCGGAAAGAGGCAAAGCTGTACTGATACGTTTTAGCGCCATTGTCCCGCGGCCGCGTCATGATTTTTTTTGCGGCCGCGAAACGATGACAGAAGGACACATTGATCCGGAGCACCTCAATCCAGCCTACATTAAGTGTAGGCCTGTCATAGTTTTCTCAAACGACAATTGCCATTAATTACCTGCTAATCGACAATAAGAATTAATGCCGAATTAACGGATAATTAATGGCAATTAATGTTACTGATATATGTAAGGTGCACGGCATTGTATTAAATTCACGACTTTTGTCTTGGAGTTCTCCCTGAATCTGCAAAAAAAAATAAAAAAACAGGTGTTGCCTGCGGGTAAAGCGGAAAAGGATTGTTATATGTTTTAGAAACATATATCAGAAGACAAAATCTACTCATCATGTCTAAATTGCTTATCTCCGGGCAGCCTTTGCCCAATATGCCGTGGCAGGACCGTCCTGCAGGCTACAACCGACCGATGTGGCGCTATGACAAGAACCCGATCATCCCGCGTGACCTGTTGCCCGACAGTAACAGCATCTTCAACTCTGCCGTCGTACCTTTCGACGAGGGCTTTGCCGGCGTTCTATACGGTTGTTACGGGTGACGGTGTCAAGGCGGAGCTTACCGCCACATCGCATGCCGGTCTGCATCGTTACACGTTCCCCTCCGGCAAGACGCCGCTACTGCGCCTCGATCTCAAGCAAGGTATCGGATGGGACAAGATGTACGACAGCCGCTTCACGCAACTCTCGCCGACCGTCATCTCTGGCTACCGTTACTCCACGGGTTGGGCCAAAAACCAGCGTGTCTATTTCTATGCTGAGTTCAGTCGTCCCATGACCCTTGCCCGTCAGGAAGGCGACTCTGTGGCATACTTGCGTGTCAATGACGGTAACAATGATGAGGCCATCATGGCGTGTGTGGGTATCTCCGCCACATCCGTTGATGAAGCAAAAGCTAACCTCCGGCATGAACTGACGAACTGGAATATCGAAGCTGTCAAGGCTCAGGCGGACAAGGAATGGGACAAGGAACTCGGACGTATCAAGATTGAGACAACGAATACTGACGATCGCACCATCTTCTATACAGCCCTTTATCATACAATGATCGCACCCTCAGAGATCAGCGATGACGATGCGCCTTCGAAGCGTTACACGACCTTCTCACTTTGGGACACCTACCGTGCGCAGATGCCGCTCTTCACCTTGATCCATCGCGACCGTTGTGCCGACATCGGCTCGACATTCATGAGTATCTTTGCTACGCAGGGCAAGCTCCCCGTATGGCATCTGTGGAACAACGAGACCGACTGCATGGTCGGCAATCCAGGTGTGCCCGTCTTGGCTGACCTTGTGCTGAAAGGGCTCTATCCCAATAAGGAAGAGGCTTTCACGGCGCTCAAGACTTCCCAGCTTCGCGATGAGCGTGGACTGAAAGAGCTCCGGCAATACGGCTATATCCCCTTCGATAAGGACACGACGAACGAGACCGTCGCTAAAGGCCTCGAATATGCCCTTGCTGACTGGAGTACCGCACAGGTGGCGAAGGTCCTCGGCAAGACCGACGACTACAACTATTTCCTCACGCGCAGCAAGAGCTACACTCATTATTTCGACAAAAGCGTGAATTTCATGCGCGGTGTGAACAGCAAAGCTCAGTTCCGCACTCCTTTCAATCCTTTCCACTCCGTGCATCGCTTCGACGACTTCACCGAGGGCAATGCGTGGCAGTATACGTGGCTCGTGCCGCATGATGTCCATGGCCTCGTGAGTCTCTTCGGCAGTGAGAAGAAGTTCACAAAGAAACTCGATTCCCTCTTTGTCGTACATGGCGACCTCGGCAAAGATGCCTCCCCCGATATCAGCGGTCTCATCGGCGAGTATGCCCATGGCAACGAACCAAGCCACCACATCATCTATATGTACAACTATGTCGGTCAGCCTTGGAAGGCTGCACCGCTGTTGCGCCGCGTCTATCGCGAGATGTATCAGAATGCCCCTGACGGGCTCAGCGGCAACGAGGATGTCGGTCAGATGTCGGCTTGGTATGTCATCTCTACTTGTGGCCTTTATCAGGTAGAGCCTGCTGGCGGCAAGTTCATCATCGGCTCTCCGCTCTTCGAGAAAGCTGCGCTGAATGTCGGTAACGGGAAGACCTTCACTGTCCTTGCCAAGGACAACAGTGACAAGAATGTCTATGTACAGCGTGTCATGCTCAACGGTAAGCCTTACACGAAGAGTTATATCTCTTACGATGACATCATCAAAGGCGGAACGCTTGAGCTTGTCATGGGTCCAAAGCCGTCGAAGTGGGGCACAGCAAAGGTTGACAGACCTTAGTGAAGTTAGGAGTTAGGAGTTAAGAGTTAGGAGATAGGAGTTAAGAAGTTAGGAGTTGGGAGTACCACGCTTTGGAACGGTCTGTTCCAAAGCGTGGAACTCTTCGTTCCAAAGTTTGGAACTGTCTGTTCCAAAGCGTGGAACAGACAGTCCCAAAGCGTGGAACAACCAGCATTCCGGAAAATACTTGTATTAATGTAAGTATCAGAATGATTATCAGACGATTGAATATTTTAGCCATCACGTTGGCGATATGCCTCTCATCCTCTGCCCGACAGAAAGCAACGGTACCTTATCGTGACGCCTCCCTGCCAGTGGAGCAGCGCGTCCAGGACCTCCTGAGCCGTATGACGCTTAAGGAGAAGATAGGGCAGTTGCGTTGTATGTTGGGCTGGGGCTATTACGACATTATAGGGCGGAAGAAAGTTGTGCCGTCAGAGGCGTTCAAGAAAGATATCGCCGAAGGCAATATTGGCATGTTGTGGGCCACTTACCGTGCCGACCCATGGACGCAGAAGACGCTCGACAACGGTCTTAACCCGCGCCTTGCCGCCCTCTGTGGCAACGCTCTTCAGAAATACGTCATAGAGCATACGCGGCTCGGCATTCCCCTCTTCCTTGCCGAGGAGGCGCCTCACGGCCACATGGCCATTGGCACGACGGTCTTATGGGACCCATCATGTGGCTCGTGACCTCGCGGAGGCTGCTGCCTTTGCGCTCAACGCCGGCGTCGATGTGGACCTCGGTGGCCGTTCTTACGCCAAGCTGCAGGAGGCGGTCAGTCGTGGGTTCACCACGGAGGCAGCTATTGACACAGCTTGTGCCCGCGTGCTGCGCATGAAGTTTGAGATGGGACTCTTCGAACATCCTTTTGTCGACCCCGACAAGGCGGCAAAAGGTGTGCGCTCGGAGGAGAATATCGAGGTAGCGCATGAGGTGGCGCAGAAAGCTATCACATTGCTGAAGAACAACGGTGTGCTGCCACTCACCAAGGATGTGAAGGTTGCGCTCGTCGGGCCCAATGCTGACAACGTATATAACATGCTCGGCGACTACACGGCACCACAGGACAACGGCAACATCAAGACCGTGCTCTACGGAATGAAACAGTATCTGCCCGATGCTAATATCAAATATGTGAAGGGTTGTGCCATTCGTGATACGACAACCAACGATATCGCCGAGGCTGTGGAAGCAGCGAGTCAGTCGGATGTCATCGTCGCCTGTGTCGGTGGCAGCAGTGCACGCGACTTTAAGACAAGCTATAATTTTATTCTCTTGCCTTAGAAATTCTATATTCCAATGAGAGCAGTGATAAGATAGAAATTTGTACATGACATCATTAGCTGTTGACTGATCTTCCTTTCAGCTAAAGACTTTTTGCCAATAATAGTTGTGGGAACAAAAAAGAAATCGTACTTTTGCGAAGACGGTAATCCTTAGAGCGTCATAAACAACGAACTCTTCCATCACTCCGGATCGACGACTACCTTAGAGGTGTAAGTACCGTACAGCAGATGATGGGGAACAAATACAATTAGGGATGAACAAGGAAACAGATAAAAGCAACCAATCATTAGACACAGCCAACGCAGTCTATTATCGATACTTACGTCCGGATTACCGGAAGTTTGTTAAGGGTTGCAAACCCAACTGGCTTGGCATGATTTATTTCCTGATGAATGACGACGATCCTTATCAGATCTGCAATCTTGTCTGGAGAGGGTGTCAGAATATTCCGACAGATGATCGTACGAGAGACTTACGATACTATGTTTATTTTATCCTGAGTGAATATGAGAAAGATTGCGCTTATTATCCCTGGGTATTGTTAGGAGCCTTCTGGTTAATGGCAAAGATGAAATGGGAGGACGGAGTGGATCTTATTTTGGAGACTCTGCGGCAGGATGCTTTTTTCTTCAACACATTTTTTAATGATAATGAAGCAGTTGTTGCGGCCGCTCTTTATGAGCTGGGCAAGAATAAGACGGATGATTTAGAATCCTTTATGAGAGAAGATGGATTGATGCCTCAGGCGAAAGTCATCGTCTTCACAGCTTTGACACAGATAGTCAATGGATCTGAAAGCAAGGAAGAAAAGCTACCAACTTTCCTTGCATGGTGCAATGAGTACTTTGCGGATTGTGTGTCAGAGTATAAGAAGGGACAGTGCTTTGACGAGATAGACTATTATATCGCAGCATTGGTTAACCTCCATGTTGAGGAAGCACTACCTTTGATAGAAAAGTGTCTTAAAGCACTGCCTGTCTTAAAAGACATCATACATGTAGGTGTAACCGACATTAAGGATATTATCAACGACAGTGAAAGATATCTGTCGAAGAAATATCCGGTGATTAACGACTATTTGCTTGCACAATGGAGTGGCGGCACAGAATTGCTTGACATGGAAGACGTCGGCATTGGTTCTTTGGGCGAATGGCATGACGACGATGAAGTTACTTATGACAAGGACAAGGATTCCAAACTGTTTACAATCTCCGTCAGACTCAACAATGCAGAGAACTTAGGACACACTGTCAGCGTTAGATTGAAGGTCTGCTCAAACATGCGTCTCTCTGCACTGATGGAAATTCTGATGGTCGCCTTTGACCAAAAATATGATGAATGGGGATCGATTATTGTACCAGAGTATGTCTTCCTTGATAAGTATGGGAACTATTATTCCAAAAAATACGGCTGGACAACAGATGCTCTTCTGGATGCAGGCTTAAATACCTCGAACAGCTACGATAATGTTTTATCCGATGTGTTGCAAAAACCGGGAGATGTCCTTCGCATGTATACCCGTTACTTTACCATAGAGCCATGGAGTCACGATGTTATTTTGGAAACGACAGACGACAGAGAATATTGCTTACCGACGCTCTTGTCATCAGAAGGCTGTTATCCGTCTGACGAAGCTGATACCATTGCATCCTATTACCAGCTTGTGAAAGATGGGATTATCACGCCAAAGACGAACAGTGAAATCAAGAAGCGTTTCGATGACTGGGCAGATACTGCTGTAGGATTGTGAGTTGTCAACTATCCACATACCCTTCATGGACACGATTGCAACGAGATACCTGCATCTTTATTTTGTCCGAAATATCTATTAAATTTCGGACAAAAGCAAATTGTTGCTAAAAAATTTGCGTAGTCCGAAAAAAACATGTAATTTCGGACAGAATTTAGAAAAATGAGAATATGGACAGCTTAAGTCAACGAATCCGTGACAGGATTGTCGGCGGCAAGAAGGATGTGTTTTACACAGTTAATGATTTTGCCGACTTGAATAATGATTCCCTTGTGGCCAGAGTTCTCTCTCGCCTTGCTTCTGAGGGCATTATCATAAGGATTTCACAAGGCCTGTATCTTTATCCCATAAGAACAAAATATGGGGTAAAGATGCCTACGCTCCATGAAATCGCCACAGCTATAGCGATGAAGGACCAAGCCAGGATCATACCCTCAGGCGTAACAGCACTCAACGAGCTTGGGCTGTCAACTCAGGTCCCGATGAGAGTTACATACCTGACTAATGGTTCTCCGAGAAACATTAAAATTGGCAAACGTAGCATAGTAATGAAGCATTCTGCACCACGCATCTTTGCATACAAGACGTCTACTTTTCCAAAGGTCGTACTGGCGATGAAAGAACTTGGTGAGAAAAATATCAGTAATAGTGAAATTCAAATCATCCTGAAACAATTGCAGAAAGAAGATGATGAAAAAGTCAAGCATGATTATTATCTTGCCCCTCAATGGATAAGGAAAGTGTTATTTAATAGCAGAGCTCAGGTATGAAAAATAGACAATGGGCCAACCTGTCCAAGAACGACAGACTGGCAATTCTGACAGAAGTTGCTCAAAAGATAGGCCTCCCGGAAAATGCGGTAGAAAAAGATTATTGGGTCAGTATGGTTCTTAAGGCACTATTCAGCCTTCCATTCAGCAAAAATCTTGTCTTTAAGGGAGGTACCAGCCTCAGTAAAGGCTGGCATCTGATCGAGCGTTTCTCCGAAGACATTGACCTCGCTGTCAATCCGGCTCAGTTCGGGTTTGAAGGAACAGAATTCAGCAAGTCAAAGCGTGACAAGCTTCGTCGGAAGTCAAAGAATTTTGTTGAGACAGAATTAAAGGATTCTCTTTTGGACTCTCTCAATGCTTTGGGACTGGAAAAGCATATTAAAGTTGAAGCAGAAGAAACGAGCGTTTCTGACAAAGATCCTATGGTTCTCTACATCAACTATAAGTCCGTCTTGCCTGAAAAAGAAGACTATATCTTCGAGAAAGTTAAGTTGGATTGTGTGAGATCTTTTTCATAGACAGCACATGTGTGCCGGTATGCCACAATAAGCGCATCACCAGAAATAAGGTATTCAAGGACTATGCAGAGATAGGCAAAAGCACCATGGGGTGGTACTTTGGTTTCAAGTTACATCTC
>Ga0256406_1001686_pt1 | contig 34566 bp, 29 predicted proteins | sample RumenRJG_03DNA_FD_185986 | JGI IMG/M metagenome (GOLD analysis project Ga0256406, IMG submission 185986) | Bovine rumen microbial communities from Lethbridge, Alberta, Canada - RJG_03 | ecosystem: Host-associated > Mammals > Digestive system > Stomach > Rumen | place: Canada: Alberta | collected...
ACTTTCAAATTAAGGTTTTGTGAGCGAAATCGACTAACTTTGTGGTTGCTAAAAAGCTGAGGCAATGATTGAGGTGAATTACATAGCTCAGAATGTAGAGATGCCTGTTTTCAACCGCCAGGCCGTGAGTGAATGGTTGGAGCAGGTTGCTGCCCATCACGGCAAGAGGGTGGGGCGCTTGACTTATGTGTTCTGCGACGATGACTACATCCTGGCCACCAACAAGCAATACTTGGGTCACGACTACTATACCGACATCATCACCTTCGACTACAGCAATAGCCACCGCATAAGCGGCGACATGGTGATTTCGCTCGACACCGTGCGCAGCAATGCCTCTCAATATGCTCCCGACTATGGCCACGAGCTCATGCGCGTGATTGTGCATGGCGTGCTGCACCTGTGCGGCATCAACGACAAGGGCCCTGGTGAGCGTGAAATCATGGAACGTCATGAGAATGAGGCACTTGCAATTCTTCCTGCTAACGTTTTTTGATACATAATGATCTACGATTTCGATGTGATAGTGATTGGTGCCGGCCATGCTGGCTGCGAGGCCGCATGTGCTGCAGCCAACTTGGGCTCGACGACCTTGCTCATAACTATCGATATGAACAAAATTGCCCAGATGAGTTGCAATCCCGCCGTGGGTGGCATTGCCAAAGGGCAGATTGTGAGGGAGATAGATGCACTTGGCGGGCAAATGGGCATCGTTACCGACCGCTCGAGCCTGCAATTTCGCATGCTCAACCGGTCGAAGGGCCCAGCCATGTGGAGTCCGCGCGCCCAGGCCGACCGCATGCGCTTTATCATGAACTGGCGCCACACGATTGAGAACACCCCCAACCTGTACATGTGGCAGGACAGTGCCGTGAAACTCGACATCGCCAACGGCGAGGTGCACGGCGTGACCACGGCTCTTGGGGTCGACTTCACTGCCAAGGCTGTTGTACTCACCGCCGGCACCTTCCTCAACGGGCTCATGCATGTGGGCCCGGTAAAAATGCAGGGTGGGAGAGTGGCCGAGCCGGCGTCGCACGGCATCACCGAGCAGCTGCGTGCGCTGGGCTTTGCCACCAGCCGCATGAAGACGGGCACCCCTGTGCGTCTCGACGCCCGCACCATCGATTTCTCGCAGGCTACGGTGCAAGAGGGCGACCACGACTTTCATCACTTCTCGTTCCTGCCCACTGTGCACAGCGAGCTGCGCCAGCGGCCGTGCTACATCGTGTGGACCAACCGGCAGGTGCACGAAGTGTTGCGCGCCGGCCTGCCCGAGTCGCCCTTGTTCAACGGCCAGATTCAGTCGGTAGGGCCCCGTTACTGCCCCAGCATCGAGACCAAGCTGGTCACCTTCCCCGACAAGGATGCCCACCAGCTCTTTATCGAGCCCGAGGGCGAGAGCACCAATGAAATGTATCTCAACGGCTTCTCGTCGTCGATGCCGTGGCGCGTCCAGCTCGACGCCTTGAGCAAGATTCCTGCCCTTGCACACGTGCAGGCCTACCGCCCAGGCTATGCCATCGAGTATGACTACTTCGACCCCACGCAACTCAAACACAACCTTGAGACCAAGCTGGTGAAGAATCTCTTCTTTGCCGGGCAGGTGAATGGCACCACAGGCTATGAGGAAGCAGCCGGGCAGGGCCTTGTGGCCGGCATCAACGCCCACCAGAATGCCGTGGGTGCAGCTCCCTTTGTTCTGGCCCGCGACGAGGCCTACATAGGTGTGCTCATCGACGACCTCGTGACCAAGGGTGTCGACGAGCCCTACCGCATGTTTACCAGCCGTGCCGAGCACCGCATATTGCTGCGGCAGGACGATGCCGACTTGCGCCTCACGCCACGCAGCTATGCCCTGGGGCTTGCCTCGCGCGAGCGCTACTTGCTCATTCAGTCGAAGTGGCGCCAGGTCGACAGCCTTGTTGACTTTGCCCGCGACTACAGCGTGAAGGCCTCTCTCGTCAATCCCAGTCTTGAGGCCCGTGGGCTGCAACCCTTGCGCCAGGGGACCAAACTCTATGACCTGATACTGCGCCCGCAACTCGGCATCAACCTGCTTGCCACCATGATTCCTGAGTTGCAAACACGCCTCGACGCGCTTGAGGATACCCGTCGCGAGGAAATTGTGGAGGCTGCCGAAATCAGAATTAAGTATCATGGCTACATTGAGCGTGAGCAACTCATCGCTCAGAAGATAGGCCGCCTCGAGCATGTGAAGATTAAGGGGAAGTTTGATTACTCCTCGCTGCACGCCCTCTCGATCGAGGCCCGCCAAAAGTTGCAACGCATCGACCCCGAGACCGTGGGACAGGCCAGCCGCATCCCCGGCATTTCGCCGAGCGACATCAATATATTGCTTTTACTGTTAGGAAGATAGAAGCATTTTGTTTCACGTGGAACAAATCCTTATTGTGCAACAATAGGTGGCAGCGGCCGCCGCCAGCCTGCTTGCAGGGCCGATGGGGCAGGGGGGGCTGCCAGCCGCCACATAACATAGGAAACAAAACCAAACTTAAAACTCGAAATATAATGAACAAAGAAGAAATTGAAAAAGTGAAGGCCGTTGTGCGCAATGTGCCCGATTTTCCAGAACCTGGAATACAATTCAAAGACTTGACCACGCTGTTTAAGAATCCTGCCGCCCTGGGCATCGTGCGCCAGGCCATGGTCGACCTGTATCGCGACAAGGGCGTGACCAAGGTTGTGGGCATCGAGGCTCGCGGCTTTATAGGCGGCGCCATTCTGGCGGCCGACCTCGACGCCGGCTTTGTGCCGCTGCGCAAACCTGGCAAACTCCCTGCCGAGACCATCAAGAAATCCTATGCCAAGGAGTATGGCACCGACACTATCGAGATACACCGCGACGCCATCACCCCCGACGATGTTGTGGTCTTGCACGACGACCTGCTGGCCACGGGCGGCACCATGATGGCCGCCTACGAGCTCGTGAAGGCGATGAACCCCAAGAAGATTTATCTCAATTTCATATGCGGCCTCACTGCCTTGCACGGCCGCGACGTGTTCCCCAAGGATGTGGAGGTGACCACACTCTTCGACTTCGACTGACGGAGGAGGGGAGAGAACACGACAAGCAGCTACGACTCATGATAGAATTGCGTCCTGAACTCAAGGCTAAATTACAGAACCTGCCGTCGAGCCCTGGCGTGTATCGCTATCTCGACAAGACGGGCAAGGTGATCTATGTGGGCAAGGCCAAGAACCTGCACCGGCGCGTGAACTCCTACTTTAACCGCGTGCACCCGGTGCGGCGCACCAACATGCTCGTGCACCACATATGGGACCTCGTGACCGTTGTGGTCAACACCGAGGAGGAGGCCCTCGACCTGGAAAACAGCCTCATCAAGCAGTATCAGCCCCACTACAACGTGCTGCTCAAGGACGACAAGAGCTACCCGTGGATATGTGTCACCAAGGAGCCCTATCCGCGGGTGTACATGTCGCGCGAGAAGCCCAGCCGTGCAGCCCGCTTCTACGGGCCCTATCCCAAGGTTGAGGTGGCGCGCGCCCTGATAGGTACCATAAGAGAAATTTTCCCGATTCGTTCGTGCCGTTACAACCTGACGCCCGAGTCGATACAATCGGGCAAATTCCGCCTGTGTCTCAAGTATCATCTCAAGAGTTGCCCAGGGTGTTGCAAGGGCTATATTTCGGTAGAGGACTACGGCAAATATATCGATGAAATCAAGCAAATATTGAATGGCGACACCAAGCAGGTGAGCGACTACCTGTTGGGCGAAATGCATCGGTTGTCACGTGAACTGAAATTTGAAGAGGCCAACGAGCTCAAGCGCCGTTACCTGCTCATCGAGAAATATCGTGCAAAATCGGTGATTGTGAACCCCTCGATACACAACATCGATGTGTTCACGATATTGCGCGACGACACGGCGGCCTATGTCAACTTCATCTATGTGCGCAACGGCAGTGTAGTGCAGTGTCTCACCCTGGAGTACAAGCTGGTTGATGCCGACAGCGACGAGACCGACGCCGAGCTCATATCGACGGCCATGCGCGAGATACACGAGCGGTTCAAGGACCGCTACGACAAGGAGCGCGTGCGCGAGGCACTGGTCAATGTCGTCCCCGAGTATCCGCTCGAGGGCACCGACTATATCGTGCCCCAGCGCGGCGACAAGAAGAAACTGCTCGACATCTCGCTCAAAAATGCCGAGCAATACCGCGTCGACAAGTACAAGCTCATGGAGAAGCTCAACCCCGAGCAGCGCGTGATGCGCACGCTCACGCGCATGCAGCGTGACTTGCACCTGACCGAGCTGCCGCGCCACATCGAGTGCTTCGACAATTCCAACATAGGCGGCACCAGTGCGGTAGCCTCGTGCGTGGTGTTTCGCGACGCCAAGCCCGCCAAGCGGGAGTATCGCAGCTTCAACATCAAGACCGTTGAGGGCCCCGACGACTATGCTTCGATGCGCGAGGTGCTCACGCGCCGCTACAGCCGCTTGCTCGACGAGGGGCAGGAGTTGCCCCAGCTCGTGGTGCTCGACGGCGGCAAGGGCCAGCTCAGCGCCGCTGTGCAGGTGCTCGACGAGTTGGGCCTGCGCGGCCGCATTGCAGCCATAGGCATTGCCAAACGCATGAACGAGATCTTCTTTCCGGGCGACAGCGTGCCGCTCTATATCGACCTCAACGGCGAGACGATAAAGGTGATACAGCACTTGCGCGACGAGGCTCACCGCTTTGGTATCGCGCATCATCGCAACAAGCGCAGCAAGTCGCAGATACATAGCGAGCTCGATGATATTGCGGGCATTGGGCCGAAGTCAAAGACGCTGTTGCTCAAGCACTTCAAGTCGCTCAAGCGACTGCGCGAGGCCACGGTCGAGGAGGTTGCAGCCGTGGTGGGCGCCAAGCGGGCCCAGGCCTTGAAGCAGGCCTTGCAGTCCAAGTGATGCAACCCACATGTGACAAAAAAACAAGAACCGATGAGAATAGTGATACAACGAGTGAAGCGTGCCTCGGTAGAGATATCGGGGGCGCTGTACAGCGCCATAGGCCCAGGCCTGATGGTGCTGGTGGGGGTGCGCGAGGGCGACACGGCCGCCGATGCCGAGTGGCTTGCCCAGAAGACGGTGAACATGCGCATCTTCGACGACGACAAGGGCGTGATGAATCGCAACGTGCTTCAGGCTGGAGGGCAGGTGCTGGCCGTGAGCCAGTTCACACTCAATGCCTCCACACGCAAGGGCAACCGCCCCAGCTATATCCACGCCGCCGGCCATGAGCTGGCGATACCCCTCTATGAGCACTATTGCGCCCAGCTGGAGCAGCTGCTGGGCAGCAAGGTGATGACGGGCCGCTTTGGGGCCGACATGCAGGTAGCGCTCGTCAACGACGGCCCTGTGACCATCATTGTCGACTCGGTGCTCAAGGAGTAGCGGGGGGCGGCCTGGCGGGTCAGGCAAAGTGCACCGTGAAGGTGGAGCCCTGTCCGGGCTTCGACTTGATGCTGATGCGTGCGCCGTAGGTGTCGAGTATCTGCTTGGCCAGTGACAGCCCTATGCCGTGGCCCTCGATGCCGCGGGTGCGTGCGCCGCGGTAGAAGGGCTCAAAGATGTGCTTGAGCTCGCTGCGGTCGATGCCCATGCCGTGGTCGACGACGTGCACCGTGTTGTGGCCTATTTTTATCTCTACAGGCTTGTGGCTCGAGTATTTCTTGGCATTGCTCACGATGTTGCGCATGGCGATTTTCAGCAGGCCGTAGGGCATCATCACGGCAAAATTGCTCTCGCAGGTGATGTTGATGCCTGGGCAGCCGAAGTTTTCTCTCATGAATTGCTCTATGTCGATACGGTCGAGACTGTCGCGGTCGACCGTGTCCTGGCTGGTGAACTGCAGCAGGCTGCGCATGACGTCGATCACGCGCTCGTTTTCGGTAGCTATCTTGTTGATAGCCAGCACCAATTCCTCGCGCGGGCGCTCCTTCATGAGTGCGATTTCGCACTCACCCTGTATGGCCGTGAGCGGATTGTTGATCTCGTGGGAAGCGTTGTTGACAAACATTTTCTCGCGCTGGTAGCGCATGTCGATGCGCTTCATCACCTTCACCACCCCCAGGCGGTTGACCAACACCAGCAGCAGCAGCGAGGCGACTGTGAGCATCACTATCCACACGCGCACCACCTTCTGCACCCTGGCGCCGTAGGGGTTGGCACTCATCACCAGCACGCCGTAGGCGGCCGTCTGGTCCTGGTAGAGCAGGGCGCTGCCCACCTCTTTCCCGTACTGGAAGTGCACGGTCTCGATGTCGGGGTTGTAGAGGCTGGCGATCTCCTTGCTGTCGAGATAGCGGTGCAGCAGCACGTTGGCCTTGCTGGTGTCGGTAAGGTTGATGAAGAGCTCCTTCGAGGTGGGTATGGTGTTTTGCAGGCGCCGCACCACGTTGGCATAGCTGGTAGTGTCGATGGTGTTTTTCTCGAAGTGCTCGATGGCCAGCAGCTCGGCCTTGTCGTCGAGGTAGTCGTAGTAGATGTCCTGGATAGAACCCGAGGTGACGATATACACGACCACGCCCACGACAGTCATCATGAGAATGCTGATGCCACTGTAGATGAGCGAGAGTTTGCGGCTGGGTTTTATCATTTCTTTTTGCTGGTTGCATTGGGCTCGCGACACGACATCATGTAGCCCACGCCCGTGATGGTGTGGATGAGCTTGAGCTCAAAGGGGTCGTCGATCTTGTTGCGCACATAGCGCACATACACGTCGACGATGTTGGTATTGGTGTCGAAGTCCTTGTCCCACACGTCTTTCAAGAGCTGGCGGCGCGAGAGCGGCTCGTCGTGGTGCTGTATCATGTACTCGAGCAGGCGGTACTCCTTGGTGCTCAAGTCCACCGAGAGCCCCTCTCGCGTGGCTTTGCGCGTGGATGGGTCGAGGCTAAGCTGGCCGCACTTGAAGCTCACAGGGGCGCTCTCTTGCGCCCTGGGCTGCCTCATCAGGGCCTGTACGCGTGCCACGAGCTCCTTAAACTTGAAAGGCTTCACCATGTAGTCGTCGGCGCCCACCTCGAGGCCCAACACGATATCGTCGGTCGTGGCCAGGGCCGTGAGCATGAGCACAGGGGTGCCGTAGCCGTATTTCTCGCGGTACTTGCGGCACACTTCAAGCCCCGATAGCCCGGGCATGCGTATGTCGAGAATCACGAGCTTGAAGTCCTGCTCCTGGGCTTGGAGCGTGTTCCAGGCCTCGAGGCCGTTGTCGACAACGGTCACGTCGATGCCAAAGTCGGCCATGCCCACCTTGATGAAATTGGATATTGTGCTTTCGTCCTCGGCAAGGAGCACTCGGGCCTTGTTGCATTGTTCCATGATTGAGATCTTATTTATTGTAAAGTTACGATTTATGTTTCAAATTTCCCTGACGATGAGGGCAAAAAAAGATTAGAATCCTTTAATTGCCGCCCTCGCTTGCCCTTGGGGAGCGGGCTTGAAAGTGAGCAATCCCCGGGTAATTAGCGTTACTCGGGGATTGCCTGCTGTGTTGTGGTATCAGATTGAAACTGTTAAAATATTAGGGAAACTATAAACTAAAAATTAGTAAAACGATAATTATTAATGAAGCACTAAATAATTGGAACCAAAATAGATGTTTATAAATGATATTAGGGGGAACTTCTTGAGTCACGCAGGGTGACCTATTGTTGAAAAAGTATAGCTTTCAGTTTTGTCTCCCAGCCAGGTCGCTACAGGTGCAGCGTTGCCGCCTCGCCTCCTGGCCGGCACCTCTCTCCAGCGCTTCTTGCTGCTGGCAGGATGCCTGCGCCGCCCGGGGCGCCTGTGTGTATTGCTGAGATGAGGTAAATCATGAGCTGTTTAAAAAAATAGTTGTTTAGTTAGATAGTATTGTTTTGTTGTCTTGGTTATCATATGAAACTACACCCTTTCGACTTGAAAATAAAATCGTTGAGTAGCGGTCTCGTTAATGATATCGGTTACAAAGTTATGAATTGTAACGAGAAAAACAATACTTTTTTGAGAAAATTTTTTAAAAAGATTTGTTTGTAACCAATTGCTGCTTAAAAGCTTTTAATTGTTATTTTTAGTGTGCGTTTTGGTTATTGATTGAAATTGCATGAGTGCACCATGGCGCGTGCGCGCATGGTCACTGCAAGTTGCGCATGAAAGCGTGCGCTCGTGGTTCAGCGCAATTTTATCTGGTCGCCGGCGGCCACGTCCTGCCCCCGCTTGATGTCGTTGAGCTTCATGAGGCTCTTGAGCCTCACGCCAAACTCCTGCGACACGCTCCACAGCGACTCGCCCTTGCGCACGGTGTAGTAGTCGAAGTGCTCGGGCGTGGCCTTGGCCTTGGGCTCCACCCACACGCGGTCGCCCGTGGCGGGCACGAGGCTCTCGTCGTCGATGTCGTTGAACTCGCGCAGCTTCTCGGGCTTGAGGTTGAACTCGAGGGCGATGGTCTCGTAGGTGTCGCCCTTGATGGCAATGATGTAGTGCAGGTTCCACTTGCGGTGCACGTGGTGCAGAAACTCAACCCGCTTGAGCAGGTCCTTCTGCGCCTGCTGCTCGTCGTCGAGGTCGTGGCCTATCGAGGGGTCGGGCGCGAGCTTCTTGCGCCGGGCCACGAGGGGCTGGTCGATGTCGTACTGGAAGAGGCGGTATTTCTCGATGAGGCTGATGAGCAGCGTGGCATAGCTCTGGTTCTCGGCATAGCCGCAGCTTTGCAGGCCGCGAGCCCAGCTCTTGTAGTCGGTGAGCTTGAGCTTGTAGAGGTTGCGGTAGCGGGGCTGCTGCAAGAAGCGGGCGTGGTCGACAAACGACTCCTCGGCGTTGCGGTACTGGCGGTAGCAGGTGCTGCTTGTCTCGTCGCCCACCGAGATGCTCTCGCCCTTCCAGCGGCTGTGGCACTTGATGCCGAAGTGGTTGTTGCCTGCGCGCGCCAGGTAGCTCTGCCCGGCGCCGCTCTCGAGCAGGCCCTGGGCCAGGGTGATGCTGGCAGGCACGCCATATTCCTGTGCCTGCTTGACGGCAATCTCCTTGTACTGGTCGATATAGTTGAGAAACCGCGACGAGAGGCGCTGTGCGGGTGCCGGCAGGGCGCATGTGAGGGCCAAAACAGCGCAAAATTGCAATTTTAGATTGAAATGTAAAAAATAATGGATATATTTGTACAATCGATAAATCTTAAACATAATGACAGATAAAAATATCGTTACAAAAATACAAGTTTGCTCCTATCAGGAGTTGAACGACGAGGACCGCAAGCTGGTCGACCTGGCCAAGGCTGCCACGCAGAGCAGTTACACGCCCTACAGTCATTTTAACGTGGGAGCGGCCGTTTTATTGGATAACGGTGTGATGATAAAGGGCGCCAACCAGGAAAATGCCGCTTTTGCCGGCATCTGCGCCGAGCGCAGCGCCTGCTACAATGCCGGTGCCAACTATCCCGGCGTGCCCATTGTGAAGGTGGCTATTGCGGCTTTTCACAACGGCGACTATGTGGAGGAGCCCTGCTCGCCTTGCGGCGTGTGCCGCCAGGCGCTGCTGGAGTTTGAGGTGCACTCGGGCAAGAACATGGCCGTGTTGCTTGCGGGGCGCGACAAGATCTACCGCCTGTCGAGCATCAAGTCGCTGCTGCCGCTGGGCTTTGAAGAGTTTTGAACCTGCGGGGCACCAGAGTGCCGTGATACAAGGGCGGGGGCCGGAGCCATGTGGTGCTTCGGCCCCCGCCCTGTGTGTGTGAGTGGGAGGGTGTGTTGCACAGTGTCAACGCATGATCAGGAGCTTGCACACGCCGCCCTTGCCGGTTGATGAGTCGCTGCTCGAGCCCATGATGTAGTACACGCCGCTTTTCACGCGCTCGCCGCTGTCGTCGCGGCCGTTCCAGGTGGCCGTGCCGCCGGTCGACTTGAGCTGCCTCACGACATTGCCGCTGGCATCGGCTATCTTGACCAGGCTGTTTTCCATGAGCCCCGTGATGGTGATCTCGCCCAGGTAGTCGGGGCGCACGGGATTGGGGTAGGCGTGGATGTCGTTGAAGTCGTACTGCGAGGGGGCGCTGTCGCTCTGGTACTCCTGCAGGCCGCCGGCAGTGGTGACGTAGACTGCATTGGAGTTGGGGTCGCAGGCGATGTCGTAGACCTTGTTGGACAGCAGCGGGCTGTTGCTGGTGTTGAACGACTGGATGATGCTCGAGCCATCGCTGCTCACCAGGAAGAGACCCGAGGCGTCGGTGCCGAGCCACTTGCGGTTGGCCCCGTCGACGGCGATGGCGTTCACTTGCAGGCCGTCGAGCAGGTAGTCGGCCAGCGTGGTGCCGTCGTTGCGCGGCACCTTGATGTGGTTGACGGCAAAGCCTGTGGAGAAGGCTGCCGTGGGGTTGAGCGAGACCACGCCGTTGGTGGTGCCCACCCACACGGCGCCGTTGTTGTCCTCGGCCAGCGAGCATATATTGTTCCAGCTATAGGTGGTGCCGTCCTGGTCGATGAGGTTGCTGTAGGAGCGCGAGGTCACGGTCGACGAGAGGGTGCCGCCGTTGTTGATAAAAGTGAGGTTGCCGCCAAACTCGCCGTCGGCATAGAGCATGATGTCGCTCGACTTGAGCATGAGCCAGCGGGCGCGCTTGCTGCCCTGCAGGTTGGGGATGTCGACCTTGAGCCAGTCGCTGCGGGTGGTGGTGGCCTGGCTCAGCTTGTTGCTGGGCAGTACAAAGACGTTGCTGCCCGGGGCGGGTCCCGTCTGGGCGGCCCACAGGTTGCCGTGGCGGTCGATGTCGATGGTGGCGTGGCAGTAGTAGTTGATGATGAGCTCCAGGGGCGAGTTGCTCCAGTTGTAGTCGTAGGCCACGGTGCGGCCTGTAATCTTGTAGATGCCGCTCCACCAGCTGCCCATCAGGTAGGAAGTCTTGTCGCCGGGCAGAAACACGGGATAGTAGGTGCCGCCGCCGTCGATGGCGGGCGAGGGGGTGACATTGGTCCATGAGTTGCCGTCGTAGGTGTTGACCGCGGTGGGCAGCCGTTGCTCGGTGATGAGGCTGTTGGTTCCGGTGCTGGTGACGTAGAGCAGGTTGTTGCGTGTGTCGTAGCGCAGCCAGTAGGGGGTGGCGGTTGTGATGGCGTCGGGCATGTAGTAGGCGGCCGTGTCGGCGGCGCTGTGCAGGCCGCGAGGCGTCACGCTCCACAGGGTGCCGTCGCCGTCGCTGTAGGCGCTGTACATGGCTGTGCCGCCGTCGACCTTCGACTGTAGCGTGCCGCTGTCGTCGAGGGTGTAGTAGAATTGCGAGCCCATGCAGTTGCCCAGGTAGCCCTGTGGCGTGCGGTGCAGGTTGTCGGTCATGTTTTCGACGATGGTGGCCGAGGCAAAGGCGAGTGTGCCGTCGGGGTTGGGCGTGACGGTGTATTCAAAGGTCCACCCGGTGAGCAGCATAAACTTGTTGTCGGCTATGGGGTAGATGCGGCCGTTGTCGTTGCCGCCAGTGCTCATCATCGAGCCCAGGGTCTCGTAGTGGGTGCCGGCCTTGCCGTAGTAGATGTTGCTGCCGGCGCTGAGCAGCACGTAGTCGCCCACCACGGCAGCCGAACTGATGCTGGTGTTGTAGATGTGCGACTCCTTCACTTCCCACTTGGTGTCGTTGTAGACGACGTAGCCAAAGGTGGTGGCCACGAGGGCGTCGCCGCCAGCCGTGAAGGTGATATCGTTGATGGCCTTGGTGCTCGTGAGCGAGGCTGCCATGATGTCGGGCAGGTTCACCACGCGGCCGTTGCTGGTGATGACGTCGATGTTGGCGTCGGCATAGGCAATCATGAGGTAGTGCTTGTAGTCGTTGTAGTAGATGCCGGTGATCGAGGCATCGTTGAGGCTGTTGACCTTGTTGAGCGACTGGTTCTCTCCGGTGCTCTTGTCGAGGCAGTAGAGGTTGTTGCTCACCAGGTAGTACACCTTGTCGCCGGCGTCGACGATGTTCTGGATGCCGGTGCCCACATAGCTGGGGTGGATGCGCCACTTGCCTGCCGCTGTGGCGGTGCCCTGGGCCAGTACCAGCAGTCCCAGGAGGCATAACGAGATGAAGTGCTTTATCATAATCTTGTTGGGTTTCAAGTCGATGATTTTACTACTATATAACGCAAGACGGGCTTGCAAATTGTGTTTTGCAAGCCCATTAATGCAGTGTGTGGGGTGCTGCGCCTGTGCGGGCGTGTTGTGGCCGTCACTTGATGATCATGACCTTGGTGCAGGGCTTGGCCGGCAGGCTGGCGGCACCCTGAGCGGCATAGACGGCATAGCTGCCGGTGGGCAGGCGCTCGCCGTTGCTGTCGCAGCCGTCCCAGGTGGCCATGCCGCCGGTCGAGGTGAGCTGTTTCACAATCTTGCCGTTGGCGTCCTTGATGACCACGGTCGAGTTCTCCATGAGGCCCGTGATGGTGATGAGGCCCGTGAAGTCGGGGCGCACGGGGTTGGGGTAGGCATAGACGTTGCTGTAGCTCGAGGCGCTCTCGGTGTAGTCGGCATAGTATTGCATGATGCTGCTGGGCGTGACGATGAAGACCGAGTTGTTGCTCGTGTTGCAGCACAGGTAGTAGATTTCGTTCGACGACAGGGGGCTGTTGTCGGTAGTGAAGTGCTTGAGCACGGTCTTGCAGTCGGGGCTCACCAGGTAGATGCCCGAGCCTATGGTGCCCACCCACTTGCGGTTTTGCTTGTCGACGGCGATGGTGGTGACCTCGATGCCGCTCAGCTCGTCGAGCTGTGTCACGGTGAAGGGCTTGTCGGCGGCAAAGGCGTCGGCCGGGTTAAACATCACCAGGCCTATGGTGCTGCCATACACGACATTGCCGGTGCTGTCGGCCACGAGGGCGTGGTTGTAGGTCCAGTTGGTGAAGCTCTTGCCGTTTTGGTCGGTCAGGGCCGAGAACACGCGGTAGTCGCACTGGCCGTCGGTCACGTCGTTGTCGTTGTTTTTCCAGAACACGAGGGGCTGGTTGTAGCAGCCGTTGGTGCCCACCTTGATGTTGGAGCCCTTGGCCACGGCCAGGCTCGAGCGCTTGAAGTCGTTCACGTCGGCCAGGTGGGGGATGTTGTAGATTTTCCAGTCGCTGGCGGCAATGTTGGCGCTGTTGACCTTGGCGGCGGGCAGGACCTTCACGGTGGCGGTGGTCGACATGCTGGTGCTCATCACCCACAGGTTGCCCATGTCGTCAAATTGCAGGCAGGGCCTGCGGGCCACCCAGCCGGCCATGGCCGAGGTCGAGGTAAAGGCGTTTTTCACCACGTCGTCGACGATCTTGTAGACCAGGCCCAGGCGGGTTGTGGTCCAGTAGGTGTTGGTCTTGTCGCCAGGGGCGATGACGGCGCCATAGATGTTGCTCTTGGCAGTGCCCTGCGGGTTGTGGCTTTCCCAGGTGCTACCGTTGTAGATGCACACCTCGGGGTAGGCGTTGTAGTAGGCCGACGAGAGCTTGTCGAGCGGGATATAGTCGGCCGTGCTGGTGAGGTAGAGCTTGCCGTTGGCCGTGTTGTAGGTCATCCAGAAGGGCACGCCCGAGATTTCGACGGCATTGGGCTTGTAGTGGGCCGCGGGGTCGGCGCTGCTGCTCAGGCCTTGTGCCGAGGCGTTCCACATTGTGCCGTCGCCTTGCGGGTCGCAGCTGTACAGGGCCTGGCCGCCGCTCGTCTTCACGCCGTTGAGGCCCTGCGTGTCGAAGGTGTAGTAGTAGCAACTGGCGGCGTTGGTCGAGAAGAAGTTGGCAATGAAGCCGCTGGGCGTGCGTTGCACGTTGGTAGCCGTGGCGCCTACGGCCGTGTTGATGGTGAAGAAGAGCGAGCCGTCGCTGTTCTCGCTGAAGCTCACCCGGTCGAGCGCGCCGGCTTTTTTCAGGAAGAAGCTGTTGGCGTCGATGGGGATGTATTTGCCCTCGGCTATATAGGCGGTCTTGAAGTCGGCGGGGGTCATGGGATCGTCGCTCAGCGGGGCGTAGTAGAAGTTGGCATAGAGGTTGATAAACAGGAACTTGCCCACCTCGGCAATGGCATGCACGGGGCGCTTCCACACGGCCGACTTGGCCACCGAGAAGTCGTTGTCGTTGAATTGCAGCCACCCGTAGAGGGTGGAAACATACATCTTGCCTGGGGCAAAGGAGACGTCGGTGATCGACTTCGACGTCACGGCCAGCACGACGTCTTTCACGGCGGGCAGGTTGAGCACCGTGCCGTCGCTCTTGATGATGTCGATGTTGGAGTCGTCGTAGGTGACCACAAGGTAGTGCTTGTCGTAGTTGTAGTAGATGCCGGTGATGAGCACGTCGTTGAGGTCGGTGGCCTTGTTGTGGTTGGTGATGACCTTGGTGGCCTTGTCAAGGCTGTAGAGGCAGTTGCTCACCAGGAAGTAGACCTTGTCGCCGGCGTCGATCACGTTTTGGGCTGCGTTGATGGCATAGCGTGGATGTATCACCCACTTGCCGGTGCCAAACTGTGCCTGCATGCACAGCGGCAGCACGAGGAGCAGTAACGCTAAAATCTTTTTTATCATGTGTCGATGTGGTTTGATTGTCATGAGTTTATTGCATTATAACGTGAAATCATACTATTAAATTGTGTGTGCCCGCCTCGGGAGTCGTCAATAACTGAGAGGTATCGTCTTCACGTTGCCCTCGACGTTGCAGAATTGCGTGGTAGCCCACTGGCCGGTGACCTCTGAGTCGAAGCGCAGGCTGTAGGTGCGCGGCTGCAGCATGGTGAGCAGTGCCTCGCCCTGGCTGTCGAGGCTGGCCGCTGGCACACTCACGCCCTTGCGCTCTATGATTTTGAGCGTGTCGCCGCTCTTGTGCACCACCAGGTTCACGGTTTCGCCCATGTGCAGCGGCAGCCCGGGGTGGGCGAGCAGCGCGCTGCCGCCGGGCAGCGCAGTGAGCGTGATGTGGCTGCTCTCGCCGTTGCTGTGGCTCTCGGGCGTGAGGCGCATGGGCACTATCTTGGTGCTCACGGGCTGTTTGTTTTTGGGCACAAAAATCACACCCAGCAGCGCAAAAGCAATGACCAGCAAGATGGTGTAAAATTCTACCGAATTGAAGTACATGGTTCAAAGTTAGAGATTTTCTCGCAATTGAGCGTGCACTTTGGGCAAAAAAAACACTTGCTGCCTGCCCCCTTGGGCCGGCAAGAAAAAAGGCCTGGCGCCGTTGTGCGGCGTCAAGCCCTTGTGCAGTGTGCGTGTGTGAGCGCGTGCAGCGTGTCGCAGCCGGGCGATGACGGGTCAGTTGCCGGCCTGCTGTGCAGCTGCGGCGGCATCTACCCAGGCCTTCACCTCGTCGGTTGTAGTCTTGAGGCCCAGCTTGTACTTCTTGTTGATCTCGAGCAGGTCCTGGAAGAGCTTGCCGGGGCGGTCGAGAGCGCCCAGGGCCTCGACGGTGAGGTAGCCGGCCTTCTGGATGGGAGCCACCCACTGGGCGGGAATACCGAGGGCGGTGAAAGCCTCCTCCTTGTCGCGCTTGGCCACCTTCTCGGGGCGCATCTGCGGGAAGAGCAGCACGTCTTGAATATAGCTGTGGCCCGTCATGAGCATCACCAGGCGGTCGATGCCTATGCCTATGCCGCTGGTGGGCGGCATGCCGTATTGCAGGGCGCGCAGGAAGTCGTGGTCGATGATCATGGCCTCGTCGTCGCCCTTGTCGGCCAGTTTCATCTGGTCGACGAAGCGCTGCTCCTGGTCGATGGGGTCGTTGAGCTCGCTGTAGGCGTTGGCCAGCTCCTTGCCGTTGACCATGAGCTCGAAGCGCTCGGTGAGGCCGGGCTTGCTGCGGTGCATCTTGGTGAGCGGCGACATCTCGACCGGGTAGTCGATGATGAAGGTGGGCTGGATGAATGTGCCCTCGCAGAACTCGCCGAAGATCTCGTCGATGAGCTTGCCCTTGCCCATGGTCTCGTCGACCTCCATGTTGAGCTGCTTGCATATTGCGCGTATCTCGTCCTCGCTCTTGCCCTCGAGGTCGTAGCCCGTTTTCTCCTTGATGGCCTCAAGGATGGGCAGGCGGCGGTAGGGCGGCTTGAAGTCGATGGTCTTGCCGTCGATCACGCTCTGGCTCGAGCCGTTGACGGCGATGCATATTTTCTCGAGCATGCGCTCGGTGAAGCTCATCATCCAGTTGTAGTCCTTGTACTGCACATAGAGCTCGAGGCAGGTGAACTCGGGGTTGTGGTTGCGGTCCATGCCCTCGTTGCGGAAGTTCTTGCCTATCTCGTACACGCCCTCGAAGCCGCCCACGATGAGGCGCTTGAGGTAGAGCTCGGTGGCGATGCGCATGTACATGTCGATGTTGAGCGCGTTGAAGTGGGTGATGAAGGGGCGGGCGCTGGCACCGCCGGGAATGCTTTGCAGTATGGGGGTCTCGACCTCGGTGTAGCCGTTGTCGTCGAGATAGTTGCGCAAGGTCTTGAGCACAGTGGCGCGCTTGAGGAAGGTGTCTTTCACGCCGTCGTTTACGATGAGGTCGACGTAGCGCTGGCGGTAGCGCAGCTCGGGGTCGTCGAAGGCGTCGTAGGTCTTGCCGTCTTTCACCTTCACGATGGGCAGGGGGCGCAGGCTCTTGCTGAGCAGTTTCAGGCTCTGGCAGTGCACCGAGATTTCGCCCGTCTGGGTGCGGAACACGTAGCCGGTGATGCCCACAAAGTCGCCTATGTCGAGCAGTTTCTTGAACAAGTCGTTGTAGAGGCTCTTGTCGTCGCCAGGGCACAGCTCGTCGCGGTTGACGTAGACCTGGATGCGGCCCTTGGAGTCTTGCAGCTCCATGAATGAGGCCTTGCCCATGATGCGGCGGTTCATGACACGGCCGGCCATGCTCACCTGTCGCTTGGGCTCCTGGTCGTCGTTGAAGTTGGCTTTCACTTCCTGGCTCCAGGCGTCGACTTTGTATTCGGCGGCGGGGTAGGGGTCGATACCCATGTCGCGCAGCTTGTGCAGGCTGTTGCGCCTCACAATCTCTTGTTCACTTAGTTCTAAAATGTTCATCTTCAGTGTATCTTCGTGTACTATATTGTATTATGGGCTGCAAAGTTACTGCAAATCGGGCGCAATGCAAAATCATAGAGCGAAATCTTGATGTGGCATTGCCGCCTGAGCCGCGCGGCTGTGTCGATGACAGCTGCTATTGCTTGTCGTCGTGGTAGATGGGGATCTCGCGGCTTATGCTCTGGTCGAGCGAGATGAGCGTCTCGGTGGCGGTCACGCCGGGGATGTGCTGTATCTTGTCGTTGAGCAACTCCATGAGGTGCTCATTGTCGTGGGCATAGAGCTTGATGAGCATCGTGTAGGGGCCGGTGGTGAAGTGGCACTCCACGATTTCCTTGATTTTCTCGAGCTCGGGCACCACGTCGCGGTACATCGAGCCGCGCTCGAGCTTGATGCCTATGTAGGTGCAGGTGGCATAGCCCAGGATCTTGGGGTTCACATGATAGCCCGAGCCGGTGATGACTTTCATGTCGATCATGCGCTGTATGCGCTGGTGTATTGCGGCACGCGACACGCCGCACTCCAGGGCGACATCCTTTGAGGGGATGCGGGCATTTTTCATAATAATTTCAAGAATTTTCTTGTCGAGGTTGTCTATTTTATCCATCTTTGGTAGAACTGTTAAACGTCTTTAGGTGCAAATGTAGTGCATTTTCTGGAAAAATGACACAAAAATGGTAAAAATCCTTGTGTTTTTATTGGTATTGTTGTCATTTTGCTCGATTTTACCGCAAAATGGGCCACTTGAAATTTTTCAGCCTTGTCTCGAGCTCGGCCTCGCGGCCGCCCAGGTAGCTGTCGAGCAGGCGGTGGAAGGCCGGGGAGTGGTCGAAGTGGGTGAGGTGGGCCAGCTCGTGGCACACGGTGAGGTCGACCAGGTCCTCGGGCAGGAACATGAGCGCCCGCGAGAGCTGTATCACGCCCTGGGTGGTGCAGTGCCCCAGCTTGCGCAGGCCGCGGCCCACCTGCCAGCCGGCCGGCTGCACGCCCAGGCGGGCGGCCACCTCGCCGGCGTGGGGCAGCAGCAGTGCCGGTGCGCGCTCGCCCATGACGACTTGCAGCGCGCCCGATATCGACCGTGTGGCGCTCTCGCTGTGGTAGTCGATGCCTCGCGGCACGCTCAGCACCACGTCGTCGCCGTCGTGCCCGAAGATGATGCGCCCTGGCAGCCGGTCTTGCTCGGCAATGGTGGCCTTGCACTTGTAGCAGGCTATCACCTGCCCGCAGTGGTAGGCGACCACCGTGTGGTTGAGCCGCTCGATGGCCTCGCGGTTGACGGTGAGGAAGCGCTTGAGCGCATCGGCCGTGGTGCCGGCTGGCACGCTCACGTGCACATGGCCGTCTTTCCAGCGGGCGATGAGCCGGCGTGCATCACGCCGCACGCCTATGTAGACGCGGCCCAGGTGCTTGTCGTCGTAGAAGTAGGTTGGCACTTGAGAGTGATGTGTTTATCGGTTATCCTTGCCCCACATGAGCTTGTGGCGCAGGGTGTGGGCAAAGTTGGTGCCCTGAAGCTGTATCACGCCGGTGGTGTGAGGAGCGCGGGCAATGCGCACGCTGGTGCCGCTCTTGAGCACCGTGCACTGGCCGTCGAGACTCACCTGGTAGAACGGGGCGCGGCTGCGGGTGGTGATGTCGAGCACGGCATCGTCGCGCACCACGATGGGGCGCATGGTGAGGGCGTGGGGCGAGATGGGCGAGAGTGCAAAGCAGCGTGTGGTGGGCTCCATGATGGGGCCGCCCACACTCAGGTTGTAGGCCGTGGAGCCTGTGGGGGTGCACACGAGCAGGCCGTCGCCCTTGAAGTGGGTGAGCGGCTGGCCGTCGATGTCGACCGTGACGTCGATCATCGACGAGGTCTCCTGGCGCACGATTGAGATCTCGTTGAGCGCGTAGGGCAGCGGGGGCAGGGCCTGGGCGTTGTCGCACCCCAGCTCGAGCATCGACCGGTGCTCGATGCGGTAGGTGCCGCCCGTGAGGGCCTCGACGATGAGGGCCGTGTCCTTGACGTCGGCAGTGGTGAGGTAGCCCAAATGGCCTGAGTTGACGCCCATGATGGGGATGTCCTGGCTGCACACGGCCTGGGCGGTGCGCAAGAAGGTGCCGTCGCCGCCTATGCTCATGATGGCCTGGGCGTCGACCCCGTTTTCCAGCTCGCACTGCCGCATGGGCGGCAGCCCGGGCAGCTGCTGCCTCAGGTAGCTGTCGAAGGCCCGCTCGGCCACGAGTTGCACGCCGCGGGCTGCCAGGGCGAGCAGCAGCCGCTCGATGTGTTCCAGCATCTCGTGCTGGTAGGTGTTGCCTGAAATTGCTATTCTCATTGTATTGATGGCTACAGTTGTGCGGTGCAAAAAGCTCGTGAAAGTCCAAAATAAAGGTTAAAACCTTTTATTTCTCACTTATTCGTTTTATTTTTGCATGTATCTATCGACAAAATTACAATTATTTTGTGAAAAAAACCGCCTTGCGGCGCAAAACTGTCGTAGAAACGCTATAAACCAAAAAACGATGATCAACTTAAGTGTAAACATCAACAAGATAGCCACGTTGCGCAACGCACGCGGAGGCAATGTGCCCAACGTGGAGAATGTTGCCGTCGACTGTGAGCGCTTTGGGGCCAACGGCATCACGGTGCACCCCCGCCCCGACGAGCGGCACATACGCCGCGCCGACGTGTATGCCCTGCGCCCGCTCATACGCACCGAGTTCAATATCGAGGGCTATCCCACTGCCGACTTCATGACACTGGTGCTGCAAGTCAAGCCCACACAGGTGACGCTTGTGCCCGACGCCCCCGACGCCCTCACCTCGACCGCCGGCTGGGAGGTGGCCCCCAACATGGAGTTTCTCACGGGCATCGTGACGCGCCTGCAGGATGCGGGCATACGCACGAGCATCTTTGTGAGCACCGATGTGGAAAACATACGCCAGGCTGCCAAGACGGGCACCGACCGCGTTGAGCTCTACACCGAGCCCTATGCCCAGCTCTATCCCACCGACCCCGAGCGGGCCGTGGCCCCGTTTGTGACCGCCGCCGAGGCTGCCCACAACGCCGGGCTGGGGGTGAACGCCGGCCACGACTTGAGCCTGGAAAATCTCAAGTACTTCAAAGACCACGTGCATCACCTGCTCGAGGTGTCGATAGGGCACCAGCTCATAAGCGACGCGCTCTACCTGGGCCTGGAGCAGACCATCAAGGCCTACAAGGAGTGCCTGAAGTGAACCTGAAGATAACTCCCACGACAATTTATAATCGTACACATAAATCACAACATGACAATTCTCAACATGATTCTGGCACAGGCTGCAGGTGCTGCACAGGCAGGCACCGCCCCGGCCGTTGCCACCGAGAGCCTGTGGGACCTCACCCTTGCAGGCGGATGGCTCATGATACCGCTGGCCTTGCTGCTGGTGGTGAGCATTTACATTTTCTTTGAGCGCGTCTTCGCCATCAACCACGTGGGCAAGGAAGACAACAAAGCCTTCATGCAGCAGATACGCGACCACATCCATGCCGGCCGCATCGAGGAGGCCCAGAAGCTGTGCCAGGCCACCAACTCGCCCTATGGCCGCATGATAGCCAAGGGCGTGGCCCGCATAGGGCGCCCCATGAACGACGTGCTCGTGGCCGTCGAAAACGTGGGCAACATGGAAGTGGCCAATCTCGAGAAAGGCTTCTCGTGGCTGGCTACCACCGCCGCAGGTGCTCCCATGATAGGCTTCCTGGGCACCGTGACCGGCATGGTGCAGGCCTTCATGGCCCTGGCCAAGGCAGGCACCAGCGCCAACGTCACCATCCTGAGCCAAGGCATCTACGAGGCCCTGGTCACCACCGTGGCCGGCCTCATCGTGGGCATCGTGGCCATGTTTGCCTACAACTACCTCACCAGCCGCGTGAGCAAGGTGATGAACAAGCTCGAGCGCAGCACGATGGAATTTATGGACCTGCTCAACGAACCCGCTAAATAAAACTCTACAAGGAAATGGCATTAAAACGACAACATGAATCAATGTCGATGTTCAGCATGGCATCGATGACCGATGTCATCTTCCTGCTGCTCATCTTCTTCATGGTCACCTCCACCTTTGTGTCGCCCTCGGCGCTCGAGGTGAACCTGCCCCAAAGCAGCCAGACCACCTCGCTCAAGCCCACCTCGCGCATCTATATCGACTCGCTGCAGCACATGTGGTACACCACGGCCGACTCGCTCAAGGAGAGCGAGCCGCAGCCCCTGCCCGCCGATGAGCTCGACGCCTTTCTCACGCAAGTGAAGACCGAGAGCGACCCCGCCCACCAGTTTGTGGCCGTGCATGCCGACCAGGCTGTGCCCTACGGCAAGATTGTGGAGGTGCTCGATGCAGGCTCACGGGTGGGCCTCAAGGTGGTGCTTGCCACCAAGCCCACACAGGCGAGCATCGACCGCCAGGCCGCCCAGGAAGAGGCGCAGCAGCCTGCCCCGGTACAGGGACTGCCCCAGTAGCCCCATTGCTATCTCACATTGACTCATGGAACAAAATAATAGAAGCAAAATATGGTCACTCGTCATCACATTGCTGCTCAGTGTGGCAATTGTGATGTTCCTGTTGTATTACAACCTGAGCGTGCAATATCCACCCAAGGGCATGGAAAAGCTGGCCCAGATGGACCAGGACTCCATCTATGTCGACATGATGGCCGACGTGCCACTGGGCGGTGCCCAGGAGCTGGAGTCGGGTGAGAACATGGCGACCGTCAACAACGAGGCCGAAGACGGCCCCGCGGCCGCCAACCAGGGCCCCGACCAGCCTGCCCAGCCCCAGGCCGAGGGCGATGACCGTGAGGATGCCGGCCAGCCCTCGCCCGTGCAGCCCAGGACGATCACCAGCGCCGCGCCCTCGCCCATGAAGGTGAAAGAAACCTCCAAGCCTGTGAACCGGCCCAAGCCCGGTGCTGCCAAGCGTGAAAAGCCCACTTCGCCCACGCGCGTGAAGGCCGCCACTGCCACCAAGACCACCGGCACGGCGGCCAGCTCGTCGCAGTCGAGGGCCATAGGGCAACGCATGCGCAACGCCTTCGGCAAGGGCGGCAGCAACACGGGTAGCGGCACAGGACGCTCGACGGCCTCGGGTGCCGGCGGCACCTCGGCGAGCGGTCACGGCTCGCTGGGAAGCGGGCTGGTGGGCTACACCGTGGCCCACTGGGGACGCCCCCACAGCCGCTACGAGGGCACTGTGGTGGTGCGCGTGCACGTGAGCGCGCGCGGCCAGGTGACGCGGGCCGAGATTGCCGGCGGCACCATCAGCGACGCCGCAGCGCGCCAGAGCTGCCTGAGCGAGTCCTACAAGTGCCGCTTCTCGGTGCCGCTCAACCGCACCACCGAGGGCATAGGCACCATCATTTGGCGATTTGTGTAGCGGCTGCTGCACGCTGCCCTGCACACACACACACACCGAAACAGGCAAGTGGCCGAAACTACCGCACAGGAGTGCCGTGAGTTTCGGCCACTTGTGCTGCGGTGCAGCAGCATGACCTGCGTTTTCCCCCTCAGCTGAAAATCAATGTCGATAAGCATGAATTTGTCCAAGCCCCGTAGGGGTGGCAGAGTTACCTCCCACCCGCAGCTTGCGCCCCGCCGCATCATCGATAAATATCAATGTGTCAATAATACGTATGGCCATAGATGTCTATTACCGGCATTCGATTTATTTCCTCCATTCGTTGTTTGTCGTATTGAAATCGAGAAAACCTCTTTCGATCCCATCCTTCTTCCATAGAGTAAGGTAGAATCATAAATTGGGCAAAAAGGATAATATTTTTACCTTGTACATATCTATTAAATAATTCATATGGAGTAAAAATATATGGCATTTTTCTGATGTACTCTTTTACCAACTTTTCTGCATTAGGATTTTTACAATTCTCATTAAATGTGCTTCGAAATGCAATGCTGTCTACCTGCCACAAGCTGTTGTAATATCTGGGTTATTTTCCAGCTCGGAGAAGAATTTATTAAAGACCTGGCTTATTCTGAGTTTATTGAGCAAGAAACTGAAATTGTCGAGTTCCTTATCCGTCATGTCGTATTCGACGATGCGTCCGGTGGGGTCGGTGAAGCGCACGGGGTTGGCGGCGCACCACAGGTAGGGGCTGAGGCCGCTGTATTTCTCGGCCAGGGGGTTTTGGGTTGTGGTGCCGCCCCAAGCCATAACGGCCACCGAGGCGGTGAAAATGTAATTCATTACAGGCTGGGTCTTCATAATGGTTTGTGTTATGGCTTTGAAACAAAGGTAGTAAAAGTAATATAAAAAACGATATTTTCTGAATAATTTTTCTTGGCTAAATGTGTGTGTGTTGTTTTTTGTCGATTTAGGGGACTGCCTTTTACAATGTGCACTGTGGCAGGGGCTACACTGCGCGGCCCACTATCACCATCTGCCCACAGTGTGTCGTCCCCTGCTGGCGGGTGCAACCGCGGTTTTTTTCTTGCGATGCAGGCGAGAAATGTGTAACTTTGCATTTCGCCCACGGCACCGGTGCGTGGCCGAAGCAATGATTACAACGACATTTTAGTAATACTCACACACAAACATGGAGAAATTAGTCATCAACTCGTTCGACGAGTTTGCCGCCTATCAAGGCAAGGAGCTGGGCAAGAGCGACTGGCTCGAGGTCGACCAGGACCGCATCAACAAGTTTGCCGACGCCACGCTCGACCACCAGTGGATACACGTCGACGTGGAGCGTGCCCGCGTCGAGAGCCCCTACAAGAGCACCATTGCCCACGGCTATCTCACGCTCTCGCTGCTGCCCTACCTGTGGGGCCAGATTATCGAGGTCAACAATATCGACATGCTGGTGAACTACGGCATGGACAAGATGCGCTTTGGGCAGGCTGTGGTCACGGGCAGCCGTGTGCGCCTTGTGGCCAAGCTGCACAGCATCGAGAACCTGCGCGGCATTGCCAAGACCGAGATCGACTTTGCCATCGAGATCGAGGGGCAGCGCAAGCCGGCGCTCAAGGGCATCGCCTCGTTTCTGTATTACTTCAAGAAATAGTCGGGATGTGACGGTTGCGTGCTGCTCGCGGTGTAGCGGCGGTGAGGTGCGCGCTACGGGATATCCTCATACTCGGCGTCGGAGACTTGCTCCTCGACCACTGTGTCGCAGGCCTGCTGCTGGGCTGCTACAGTGTCGCGCCGGCCGTTGTCGACTTCTTCAAAGTCGACATACTCGCCGTCGCTCTCGCTGTACACCTTGCGCCGCCCTGTGGCGGGGTCGTAGTCGCCGGTGTCCTGGCGCCGTTGCCGGCCCTGGCGGCTGTCGTTGTTGTATTGCTGTTGCCTATAGGCTTGGCTCATGTGCTGCCGCAGCTTGCGATAGCCCAGTGCGAGGCGTATCACGGGCCACAGCAGGAGCAGGAGTATGATCAATAGCAGGAATATCCACATAGTGATGTTTTCTTTTTCAGCTGTTGAGCAGCTGTTGAGTAATGCATGATAAATGAGCAAAAACCATGCCAGCGCCGCGACTCGTGCGGCGGGTCAGTCCTGCCGGGTGCAGGCCGAGAGGATGATGTAGAAAGCGATGGTCACAGCCAGCCCGGCGATGCCGCATGTGGCCAGCGAGACCGCAAAGACCACGACCGTGAGATACTGTTTCCAGGCAGCCTTGATGCTCAGGCTGTGGAGCTTGAGCGAGAACATGCGCAGGTTGCACACCATGAGCAGCGAGAAGGCTGCGATGAGCACGATCACGCACCACAGCGGCAGCACCTGGTGACGGGTGGCAAAGAAGCTGGTGAAGCCAATCCAGAAGATGGCATTGGCCGGAATGGCCAGCCCGGTGAACACGGTGCCCTGGTTGGGGTCGGTGTTGAAGCGGGCCAGGCGCAGGGCGCCAAATACCGGGATGAGCAGCGTGACGTAGGGCGCCCAAGCCACGTGGGGGTAGGCTTGCAGCATCATGTTGTAGAGTATGAGCGCCGGGGCCAGGCCGAAGCTCACCGAGTCGCTCAGCGAGTCGAGCTCCTTGCCCAGCGGCGATGCGGCATGCAGCAGGCGTGCCGTGAAGCCGTCGAAGAAGTCGAACACCGCAGCTGCGGCAATCCACACAAAGGCCACTTGATAGCCTTGCAGCCCCCACCACCAGGTGTCGAAGCAGTGGAATGCAGCGATGCAGGCCAGCGCACCCGAGAGCAGGTTGCAGCAGGTGACGGCGTTGGGGGTGTTGTTGCGTATTGATGTGAGTAGATTCATCACGATGGTGCTGTTATAAATGAGATAGTTGAGCATGAGCCCGCGTGAGCGCGCTCACGCGTTGTTGCGGGGCTTGAGCCGTGCCACCTGGGTGACACCGCCCACGGTCTTGTCGCCCAGTTTCACCAGGATCTCGCTGTCGAGGGGGAGAAACAGGTCGACGCGTGAGCCAAACTTGATGAAGCCCATGTGCTGCTCCACGCTCACGTGCTCGCCTGGCTCCACATAGGTGACGATGCGGCGGGCGATGGCGCCGGCGATTTGCCGCACCAGTATGTCGTCGCCGTTACGGGCCTGTATCACCACGGCCGAGCGCTCGTTCTCGGTGCTCGACTTGGGCAGGTAGGCGGCCAGAAAGCGGCCGTTGTGGTGTTTCACATATTTCACGGTGCCCTCGACGGGGACCCAGTTGGCATGCACGTTGAAGATGCTCATAAACACCGAGAGCTGGATGCAGTTGCGGTGCAAATACTCGTCTTCATACACTTCCTCGAGGGCCACGACGGTGCCGTCGACACTCGACACCACGGCATTGGCGTGGTCTCCCTTGAAATAGCGGCGCGGCGAGCGGAAGAAGTTGACCACGAGCAGGAAGAAGATGGACGAAATGACAATGAAGATGACGGGTATCACTTTCCACTCGATGAAAAGATAGGCCGGGATGTTGATGACAAGCAGGATGAATAGCAACACGAAGATGATATTCTGCCCTTCTCTATGTATCTTGTACTTCATTGTCGTGACTTTGTTACAATTTACAAAGGTAGAAATAATTTGCCTATTTCACAAAACGGGGATATATTTTGTTGCGGTCCACGCCGCGCATCACCTTGTCGTAGTCGCAGTGGTCGTAGACCAGTCGCTTGCGCGGCCTGAACTGCGGGGCGATGAGGTCGCGGTCGGGGATGTAGTATTGTGTCTTGATTCTGCCCAGGTCGAGCATTAGTTGCCCCACGTTGTCGGTCATGTAGGGGCGGTGCAGTGCCTGCTTGATGCGGGCGACCACCTGGGGGTGCAGCTGCTTGTAGCGGTCGCTGCACCATATCACAAAGGGCACCTCGTTCTGGTACATGAGTGTGCCGGGCTTGGGTTCGGTCTCGGTGTGGCGGCCCTTGGTGTCGCGGAAGTCATACACCTCCTCGCCGTGGTCGGCAAAGTAGACGACCACAGTGTTCTTGTTGCGGTACAGGTCGAATATCTTCTCCATCACAGCGTCGTTGTAGAGGGTGGCGTTGTCGTAGTAGGCAATCTTCTGCTTCTTGTCGGTGGTGAGCCACTTCTCGTTGCGGCGCACCGAGTCGGGCTTGAAGTGGTTGTCGTAGTAGCTGCCCGCCGGGTAGCGATAGTGGGGGTTGACGTGCTGCCCGTAGAGGTGGAACACGATGAGGTTGTGCTTGCCATGCAGCTTCACACGCTTGTGGAAGTCGTCGACCAGCTGGCCGTCGTAGTCGAAGCCGCCCTTGTCGCAGGCCGTGTAGGAGAGCCGCATGATCTCGGGATTGTAGACAAACTGGTTGACGGTGACCGTGAACAGCTTGTGGGGCTGCTGGGTGCGCTGTATGTCCCACATGTACACGTTGTAGCCTGCCCGCTTGAAGATGGTGGTGAAGTTGGGCTTTTCAAACCACGACTCGCCGTCGGCCACGCTGTTGAGGCAGAAGGTGTTTTTCTCAACCACCGAGGTGATGTTTTCCTGGGCAATGACGTCGGTGAAGGCAAAGAGGTTGCCCCTGTTGCGCTCTCTCACCATGCAGGGCGTGGTGTTGAGCTCGTAGCCGTAGAGGCTGGCGTGGTGCTTGATATAGCTCTCGCCCAGCACATAGATCACGGTGAGCGAGTCGCTTTCCTGCACCGTTGGGTGGGTGCGGTACACCTCGCGGGCCTGCTTCACGGCCATGCGCACGTCGTTGCCGAAGGCGCGCAGCGAGTTGATGGCGTGGGCACTCTGCGTGCCTATGTCGAGCGACGTGGTGGCAAAGCCGTTGCGCCAGCGGTACACGTGCGTCGAGTTGCTGGCCAGCAGCAGCGTGCCCCAGGCATAGATGAAGAATCCCAGCCCCACGGTGGCGACGGTGCCGGCCACCAGGTCGGTGGCAAAGCTGTGGAAGGGCCTGCGCAGCGCCCGGTGCAACTTGCCCTCGATGCAGTAGAGCACGATGATCACGATGGCCAGGCAGGCGTCGATGGTGTAGCTCAGCTGGCTCTCGGGGCTCCACATGTAGGTGTTGACAAACTCGCCGCTCTCCTTGCTTGTGGTCTCGACCAGCACGGTGAGCGTCTGCTGCGAGATGTTCATCTCAAAGTTGAACGAGAGAAACAGCGTGATGCCCAGCAGCAGCCAGGCCACGGCCGTGAGCAGGTACTTCACCAGGCGGCTGTGGCTCTTCCACACGATCCAGGTGAGCACCCACACCAGCCCCGTCTCCACGGCCAGGCTCTTGAGCCCCATGCCCCACTGGTACCAGCGGTCGCTGCTGGGCAGCGTGAGCCAGTCGATGGGCTGCTGGGCCAGCAGCAGAAAGGTGATGACGAAAAACATCCATTCGGCCCTGAGCGGGGCGGCGATGTACTGGATAAAGCGCAGAATTTTTTCCATGTGTGCACGCGTGTTTTTGAAAAACGGTGCAAAAGTACTAATTTTTTTGATATTATGTGCACTCGCCCCTTGACTCTACCGTGAGGCATGAAAAACCTTGTGCGGGTGCGATTTTTGCGAAATTGTTGAGGGGGATTGGGAAAAAAGTGCTAATTTTACAAGCTTTGTTTAATATGGGCGGGTATCGCCTGAACCCTATTAAATAAATTAACTAAAAAATAAACCGGGCGGGTGTCGCGCTGTGCCTGCATCGCAGCGCGCCCCCGCGACTTGAGACATGATCGACAAACAAAAGTTTGCTACAAACATTCAGGATTTGGGTATTCATATCCAGTACAATCCATATACACATGATTTCACTCCCATGAGAGAGTATTTGCGCGAGATGGATAGGTTAGGCATAAGAGTTTATTACTAAAACAGGTATGAAAAGACTGCTTGATGGGTTTTACTATGGATACTACTTGTGGTTTTCGTGGGTGACTTTTGGAGACAAGATGCCAATAATCCAGATTAGTGGCAACTTGACGTTTGATCTCATTAGTGTCATTTTTGGTGTCAGGCAGATTCTGTCCATATGCTTTGGTTGGCCCTTTTGGTCTATGAGCAACTTTTTCTTATTTTCTGTTATGGTGATAAGTTCTTATTTTTTTATGGCAATTCAACCCATCTTGAGGATGCATCATAAAAGAATTGTCAAGAAGTTCTCATCCTACTCGAAGCGGCAAAACATTGTGCTATGCAGCTTGGTGACACTTTTTAGTTGCTTGTTGCAGTATTTTGGATTCATACACATGTTTTTGATGCCTTTATGACTTGTTTATGAAACAGAGAAAAAGAATGCACATTAGAACGTTTATGATTGTTGATAATGAAGAAACTGTTGTATCTATTATATTACGGTCTATACTTGACGGTAAAATATGTTGTCAGGGAATATGATGCTGAAGCGGCTAATGGGGATATTGCGTTGATACTCACTACACTTTTGATAGCTGTGCTTCTCAGTCTCATGCGAATAGTCTCATTGTTTTTTGTTTTGCCCAGTTATATTTTCAAAATTTATATTTTTCTTGTGGCGTTTGTTTCATTGTGGTTCTATCCCAAAATTATACCCGTCATGAAACGGCATCATGAAGGGGTGGTCAATGCTTTTGTCGCTTACTCGAAGTGGCAAAAAGTGGCCTTGTGTATCGTGACGAATATTGTCTGGCTACTGATTGCGTACTATGGGTGGATTAGTGTGTTTGGCAGGTAAAGATGAGGTGCTTATTGGGCTTTTTTACGGCCCAGTGCCCTACACCGAGCCGTGGCTCGACGTCGTGCTTGATCGTGTGCTGCATGCTATCGGCCTGAAGTGAAGGTGGCTTCCACTGCCCATCTGTGCGCCAGCCCTGCCGCACTGCCCATTGGCGCCTCAGTTTGGAAATGTGGTGCCGTGATGGCCATAGCTGGTTGAACCTGTGAGGCATGAAAAACCTTGTGGGGGTGCGATTTTTGCGAAATTGTTGAGGGGGATTGGGAAAAAAGTGCTAATTTTACAAGCTTTGTTTAATATGGACGGGTATCGCCTGAACCCTATTAAATAAATTAACTAAAAAAGATTAACCGGGCGGGTGTCGCGCTGTGCCTGCATCGCAGCGCGCCCCCGCGACTTGAGGCATGATCGACAAACAAAAGCTTGCTACAAACAAACTTGCTACAAACAAAAATACAACACATAATAATATTTTTTCTATATGAGAATCATACTTTTTTTTCTACTCACGCTGTTGCTGAGCGTGCCGGCCATGGCTGGCACCGGCCTGCAAGGCGTGGTGATTGACGCCAGGACCAGCCAGCCTGTGGCGGGAGCCACGGTGATGCTCGACGAGCAGGGCCTCACTGCCACCACCGGGCCCGGCGGCGACTTCCTGATCGAGGGAGCCAAGGCTGGCAGCGACCGCCTGCTCATCATGGGCTACGGCTACAAAGACTATGCCCAGGATGTTGTGCTCACGGCTGGTGTGGTCGCCAACCTGGGCGTGATCAAGATCAGCGACAACGCCTTTGTGAGCCGTGCTCAACAGAGCATCAACGAGGCCAACCACGAGATCCAGCTCACCGAGTCGCAGCTTGAGGACGAGGAAGGCAACACCCAGGCCGTGGCCACCCTCACGGGTGCCAACGACAACCCCTTCTACCAGGCAGCGAGCTTCGGGTGGAGCATCATGCGCTTCCGCGTGCGCGGCTACAACTCGGAGTACACCAACACCTACATCAACGGTGTGAACTTCAACGACGCAGCCCGCGGCCGCTTCAACTACTCGATGCTGGGCGGCTTGAACCAGGCCTTCAAGAGCAAGTCGATAGGGCTGGGGCTTGAGGTGAACAACTTTGCCTTTGGCGGCGTGGGCGGTGCCAACAACATCAACACCCTTGCCCGTGACTATGCCCCGGGCCTGCGCGGCAGCTTGGCCTATACCAACGGCAACTACCGCTGGCGCGGCATGGTCACCTACAGCACTGGCCTCATGCCCAACGGCTGGGCGCTCACCCTGAGCGCGGTGGGCCGCTATGCCGACGAGGGCGTGATACCGGGCTCGTTCTACAAGAGCTGGGGCTACTTCCTCTCGGTATCTAAAGACCTCAACGCGAGCCACACGCTCTCGCTGGTGACCTTCGGGGCACCCACGTGCCGCGCCAGCAACTCGGCCACCTACAAAGAGGCCTACGAGCTGGCTGGCAGCAACCTCTACAACAGCAACTGGGGCTGGCAGCAAGGCAAGAAGCGCAACGCCCGCACCGTCGAGGCCTTCGACCCCACGGTGATACTCAACTGGCTGTGGAAACCCAAGATGGGCACCACGCTCAACACCGGCGTGTCGTTTCACAAGTCCTACTACTCGTCGTCGGCCCTCAACTGGCACAATGCTGCCGACCCGCGCCCCGACTACTACCGCTACCTGCCCAGCTACTACACCGACGAGGCCACCCGCGCGCTCTACTACAACAACTGGACCATGGGCGGCGACTCCTATCGGCAAATCAACTGGGACAAGCTGTACCAGACCAACTACTTGAACAACACCATAGCCGACCAGACCGGCGTGGAGAACGGCTCTACCTATATCATCGAGAAGCGCCACAGCAACCAGGCCAGCTGGACGTTGAGCTCCAACCTCAACACCCGCCTGAGCGAGCAACTCACCCTGCAGGCCGGCTACGATGCCAACTACACCCGCTCGAGCTACTACAAGACCATCGACGACCTGCTGGGAGGCCGCTACTGGCTCGACGTGGACAACTACTCGGAGCGCGACTTCCCCGGCGACCACAACACGCCGCAAAACGACCTGCGCAACCCCAACCGCAAGGTGGGCGTTGACGACCGCTTCGGCTATGACTACGATATCAACCAGTACTCGAGCAGCCTGTGGGTGCAAAACGTGTGGAACTTCGCCCGCTGGGACGTGAGCTACAGCGCCACGGGCAGCTACACCACCTATCAGCGCGACGGCAACATGCAGAACGGCCGCGCTCCCGAGCACTCCTATGGCAAGGGCGCGCGCCACAACTTCTGGAACTGGGGCCTGAAGGGCAGCATCGACTACAAGCTCGACGGCCACAACACCTTTGTGGCACACGCCTACTATGGCACCAAGGCCCCGCTCAGCTACAACGCCTATGTGAGCCCCCGCGTGAAAGACGACGTGATTGCCCACCTCAAGAGCGAGCGCATAGCCAGTGCCGACGTGGGCTACTCGTGGAACTTCCGCACGCTGCGCGGCGTGGTCACAGCCTTCTACACCGACATGCAGAAGGGCACCGAGCGCACCTCCTTCTACGACGACCTCAACAGCACCTTCATGAACTATGCCCTCACCGATGTGCACAAGGTGTTTAAGGGCGTGGAGCTGGGACTGAGCTGGAAGATGACCGACCGCGTGACCTTCAACGCAGCCATGAACCTGGCCCGCTACCAGTACAAGAACCGTCCCACCGGCACCCGCAGCTTTGAAAACGGCTCTGAAGCCGATATCACCAAGACGGTGTACTTGAAAAACTTCTATGTGAGCGGCACCCCGCAAGAGTGCTACACCATAGGCTTCAACTATGCCGCGCCGCACATGTGGTTCTTTGAGGTGAACGGCTCCTGGATGAATCGCAGCTATATCGAGCTCTCACCGGTGCGCCACGAGAGCATCGACGACCTGTGGAAGATTGCCGACAGCCAAGAGGCCCTGCAAAACAAAATCAACGAGATCACCCGGCAGGACAAGCTCAACGAGGCCCTCGTGATCAACATGAGCATAGGCAAGCTCATCTACTTGAGCCGCAGTAGCTCGCTCAACATCAACCTGAACCTCAGCAACCTGCTCGACAACAAGAATATCCAGACGGGCGGCTACCAGCAGGGACGCTTCGACTACAAGAACTACGACATGTCGAAGTACCCCAACAAGTACTACTATGCCCAAGGCTTCAAGATGTATCTCAACCTGGGTGTGCGCTTCTGATGCGGCATGCGGCAGTTGGATTCAACTTTTTTACAACAACGACAACAAAAAACAACAACGACAATAAAACACATTATATGAGACGTTACTTTTTATATCTCTCGATGATATTGCTGGCCACCGGCCTGCTGGCCAGCTGCAACGACGACTTCGACACTCCGCCCATGGTTGTGCCCACGGCCAAGGACAAGCCCAACACGACCATCGCCGACTTCAAGGCCAAATACTGGAAAGACGTGGTCAACTATATCGATACCGTGAAAGACGATATCGTGATACACGGCTATGTGACCAGCAGCGACGAGACGGGCAACATCTACAAGAGCCTCTACATCCAGGACGAGACCGGCGGGCTCACCATCAGCGTGAACCAAAACAGCCTCTTCAATACCTACCGTGTGGGACAGGAAATCGTGATACCCATGAAGGGCGCCTGGATAGGCAAGTACAACGGCCAGCAGCAGCTGGGCTATCCGCAATACTACCAGCAGGGCAGCGTGTGGGAAGCCACCTTCCTGCCCCAGGACACCTGGGAGGGCATGGCACAGCTCAACGGCCTGCCCAACATGGCCAAGGTCGACACCATGACGGTGAAAATAAGCGACCTCAAGACCGACAAGGCCTCGCTGCTCAAGTATCAAGGCCGGCTGGTGAAACTGCAGAACGTGAAATTTGAGGCAGCCAACGGCGAGCTCACCTATGCCGAGGCTGGTGCCACCACCAACCGCAACCTGGTCGATAACCAGGGCAACACCATCGTGATGCGCAACAGCAACTATGCCACCTTCCGCAACGACATCCTGCCCTTGGGCAGCGGCGACGTGGTGGGCCTGCTCTACTACTACAACACGCACAACGGCAGCGCAGGCACCTGGCAGCTCTACATACGCAGCACCAGCGATGTGATAGGTTTCTCGACCAGCACCAAGGGCCTGCTCAAAGACCCCTATAGCATCGCCGAGGCCATCTCGCTCCAAAACCAGGGCAAGAGCGGCTGGGTGAGCGGCTATGTGGTGGGCGCTGTGGCCCCCGAGGTGACCAGCGTGAAAAGCAACAGCGACATCGAGTGGAAGGCTCCCACCACCCTCGACAACACGCTCGTGATTGCCGACGACCCCAACTGCACCGATGCAAGCAAGTGCGTGGCCGTGTCGCTGCCGCAAGGCACCCCCTTCCGTGCACAAGCCAACCTGAAGGACAACGAGGCCGTGTACAAGACCAAGATATGGGTCAAGGGCTCCTTGGCTCCCTACATGAACATGGCCGGCATCACCGGCAACAGCGGTTCGACCGAGGAGTTCAGGCTCAGCGTGGTCACCGGCGGCGTGACCTCGCTCAACGAGGGCTTCGACGGCGGCAAGCTGCCCACGGGCTGGACCGTGGCCACCGTGAGCGGCGACAAGAACTGGTACGTCACCTCGTTTGACAACAACTACTATGCAGCCATGACGGGCTACAAGGGCACCAATCCGCCATTTGAGTCGTGGCTCATCACGCCGGCACTCGACATCAAGAATGCCAAGAGCAAAGTGCTGAGCTTCCTCTCGCAGGTGAACGGCTACGGCAGCACCACCTCGCGCTTCCAGGTGTATGTGCTCAACAGCACCGACCCGGCCACGGCTACCGTCAAGCAGGAGCTCAACGCCAAGCTCGCCGTGGCGCCTGCCAGCGGCTATAGCGCCTTTGTGGAGAGTGGCGACGTCGATCTGAGCAAGTGGGCCGACGGCAGCTACTACATAGGTTTCCGCTTCTATGCCACCAAGGATGCCAACTATGCCACTTGGTGTGTCGACAACGTGAAATTTGGCCAGGCTGGCACCAAACCGCAGCCCAGCGGCACCAGCGCCGACCTGAGCACGATGAACGGCGGCCTACCCACGGCCACCTATGGCAACTATACCAGCGCGGCCGGCTGGGCGGCTACCAATGCCAGCCTGCTGCGGGGCGGCGCTGCCGATGCCAACCCTGTGTTCACCTTCATAGGCACTGCAACGGGGTCTAACACCGAGTATGCCACGGCTGTCAACCTCAGCGGCAAGACCACGGCAGTGGGCAAGCTGGTGTCGCCAGTGCTGAAGGGCGGCTGTGCCACCCTGAAATTCATCTACGGCTGTGCCTACACCGAGAGCAAGGGCTTGTCGATGCGCGTCGACATCAAGCAGAACGGCGCCGTTGTGAAATCGTTTACCGTGACCAAGGCCGATGCCGTGAAGTACACGGCCTATGACTTCAGCGAGG
>Ga0256406_1001687_pt1 | contig 34554 bp, 25 predicted proteins | sample RumenRJG_03DNA_FD_185986 | JGI IMG/M metagenome (GOLD analysis project Ga0256406, IMG submission 185986) | Bovine rumen microbial communities from Lethbridge, Alberta, Canada - RJG_03 | ecosystem: Host-associated > Mammals > Digestive system > Stomach > Rumen | place: Canada: Alberta | collected...
TGGGTCCCAATGTCATGCACTGCGTCTAGCGCTACCGAGCCTGCGGGTTGCCCACCTCCTACCCATTTCTAAAAATAGACTAATGAAGGGGTGATTTTCGTCCTTTTTAAATATAGGACCGAGCCGATTGGCTTGCGTTACGAAGTAACGCAACGCTAAGGCTAAGTAGTAAATTACGCTTTGCTTTTGCTCTCGCCTCGACGACTCATTGTGATGAGTCGCCAGCGGCTCACAGAAGACCGCAAAGGCTAAAAAGAAGTAGTAAATTACGCCTTGCCTTTGCTCTCGCAATCGCGACCGGTTAATACCGGTCGCTTTTTGCTCACAGAAGACCGTAAAGGCAATGTTATCGTATTTAACGAAAAAGGACTACGGGTAAAACCGTGGTTCTTTTTTTTTGACTAAATTCTTAAAAATTACTTTCAATTTGCGAATTGCTTTTCTATTTTTACGATTAAATTTTTAAGGACTTAAAATGGAACCGAATACGCAATTAAATTCTGTTAGCACGACTCCGGTAGCCCCTCAAAATAAGGATGATGACGAAATTGATCTCTTGGAGGTCCTGGGCCTCCTCCTGAAGCATAAGCTTTTCTTGGGCGTTTGCATTATTTTGGGCGCTTGCGTCGGTTTCTTGGTGTCGAACTGGATGCGTCCTCAGTATACGAGTGATGCTCTCTTGCAGATTGACGTCAAGGGTAACAAGGCCGGTAAGGCCATGGGTGAAATGGGTGCCCTTTTGGATGTGGCGAGCCCTGCCGAAGCCGAAATCGAACTGTTGAAGAGCCGCATGGTTCTCAATTACGTGGTTGAACAGGAACATCTTTGCTACAATGCGTATCCGACTGGCGCGCTTGACCGTCTTCTGCACAAGCAGGGACGCATGGATCTTGAATACCTTTATATTCCTGAAATTGCGCGTATTGAAAAGTGGACTGCCGAAGCTGTCAGCGAAAATGAAATTGCCGTCTTTTCTCCTGAAGGCGTGAAGCTCTTGCAGGGCCCGATAGGGGAGCGTTTGACCGCTGCCTACGGTGGCGATACTCTCGTCATTCAGGTGAAGCGCCTGTTGGCCACTCCGGGTCAGAAGTTCGTTCTTGCTCAGTCTGAACCTCTGGACGCGGTTCGGGGCTTGGTCAAGAAACTCAACGTGGCTGAAAAGGGCAAGCAGACCGGTATCATCGGTGTGTCCTATACGGATAACTATGCGGACCGTGCCGCATCTATCCTGAACTCCATTGCGAATATCTATCTGCGCCAGAATGTCGAAATGCGCAGTGCCGAGGCTGAAAAGACCTTGGAATTCCTGGAATCCCAGTTGCCGGGCGTCAAGGCCAAGTTGGACAGCTCCGAAAAGAAACTGGCTGACTACCGTTTGAAAATCGGTTCCGTGGATATGACGGGTGAAACTAGGTCTCACCTGGAAAAGGTCGCCGAACTTGAAACGCAGATCTTGAAGTTGGATCAGCAGCGTCAGGAAGCGACCCGCTTGTTCAAGGAAGAACACCCGGCTGTGCAGACCATTGTGCAGCAGCAGAACCGTCTGCGTTCCGAACTTTCGAAGTTGAAGAAGTCCGCCGAGAATATGCCGCGTACCCAGCAGGATGTGTTGAGCTTGCAGGAAGAAGTGGCGGTGAACAACGCCCAGTATACGGCGATGTTAAATAACATTCAGCAGCTCCGCGTGGTGCGTGCCGGTGAAGTGGGTAACGTGCGTATCGTGGACTATGCCCAGATCGAACGCCGTCCGAGCAAGCCGAACAAGAAGATTGTGATGGCCGGTTGCGTTGGCGGTTTCTTCCTCTTGGGTGCCCTCCTCATTTACCTGTTGCAGATGACCAAGCGTGGCGTGCGTAGCTCCCTTGAAATCGAACGCGAAACGGGTATCAGTGTTTACGCCAAGATTCCGAAGGCCGAAAATGCCGTTCTCTCCAAGCGCAATAAGGGCAAGAACACGAAGCCGCTGGTTGAAGAGGATCCGGAAGCTCCTGCAAGTGAATCTTTGCGCTCCCTTTATACGGCTATTGAGTTTGCCGTTACCGACATGCGCGTCATGATGGTGACCGGTATGGTGCCTGGCGTGGGTAAGTCCTTTGTGTCCAAGAACGTGTCTGCCTTGTTTGCGGGTTCGGGCAAGAAAACCTTGCTGATTGACGCGGATATGCGTCGCGGTGTGGTCTATAGCCATCGTAAGCAGGGCCTGGGCGATGTCCTTGAAGGTCGTTGCTCCTTGGATAATGCGGTTGCCGATTCGATTACGAAGAATTTGTATGTACTCGGTGCGGGCAAGACAAATGTGGCTCCGAGTGAACTCCTGCGTGGCGATACGTTCAAGAACCTCCTTGAAGAAGCCAAGACTAAATTTGATATCGTTGTCGTGGATACTCCGCCTCTGGAACTGGTGACCGACTCCGAACTGATTTACCCGGTGGTCGACTTCGCCTTGTTCGTGCTCCACTACGGTAGACACTCCATGGATCAGATCAAGGAATCCATGATGAAGCTCGACCGTTGCTGCGAAGGCAAGCCGCGTGCATTCGTGATGAACCATTGCGAACACGAAGGCCATGGTTACGGCTATGGTTATGGCTACTACGGTGGCTACGGCTACTACGGTAAGTACGGGTATTACAACAAGGACAAGAAGAAAAAATCGTAGTCCTTAAGTATTAATCGCGGCTATGCCGCATGTTGTCATGCCCGGCTTCGACCGGGCATCTCCGTTTTTAGAAAGTTTCTTTTTCTATATTTGCGCCTATGAAAATCTCCCTATACGATACGACTCTCCGTGACGGAAACCAGGACCGCAGAATCAGCTTGTCTTTAGCAGACAAGCTGCAGATAGCTCGCCTCTTAGACCATTTCGGTTTCGACTATATCGAAGGCGGCTGGCCTAATCCGAGTAATCCGACCGACGAGGAATTTTTCCAGAAAATCAAGGAAATCAAGCTGAAGCACGCAAAGATTGCCGCCTTCGGTTCGACTCGTCGCCCGAAGGTTTTACCCGAGAACGACCCGCTGCTGCAGGCGCTCGTGAAATCCGGTGCACCCGTCAAGACGATTTTCGGAAAGAGCTGGGACCTGCATGTGACCGATGTCATCCGTACGACTCTCGAAGAGAACCTCGACATGATTGAGTCTTCGGTGGCGTACCTCAAGGAACATTCCGAAGAGGTGATTTACGATGCGGAACATTTCTTTGATGGTTACAAGGCGAATTCCGAGTACGCCATCGAGACACTGAAGGCCGCGGAACTCGGCCACGCCGACTGCATCGTGCTGTGCGATACCAATGGCGGAACGATGCCGTGGGAACTCGAAGAAATCGTGAAGGAAGTGAAGAAGAAAGTTTCGACACCGCTTGGAATCCATGTTCACGACGATTCCGGCCTTGCTGTGTGCAATAGCATCTATGCCGTAAAGAACGGTGCTGTAATGGTGCAGGGCGTGGTGAATGGCTTTGGTGAACGTTGCGGTAATGCAAACCTTACAACGATTGCTGCCGACCTCCACTTTAAAATGGGCGCCAAGTTCTTTGCTGCGAAAAAGATTGCAAGACTCCGCCAGTTGAGCGGCAATGTAGACCAGATTGTGAACCTCCCGAGCGACCCGCATGCTCCGTACGTTGGCGATGCCGCGTTTGCGCACAAGGGTGGTGCACACATCGATGGCGTGATGAAGGTGTCCCGCAGTTTTGAACATATTGACCCGCATGCCGTGGGTAATGACCGCGTGTTTGTCACCAGCGACCAGGCCGGCGGTTCTCTCGTGGTAGAAAAACTGAAGGCCATCAAGCCGGGTATCGACAAGAAGGATCCGGTGGTGGGTAAGCTCCTTACGCTCATCAAGGAACGCGAAAACGCCGGTTGGCATTTCGATTCCGCTGAAGCTAGTTTCAAGATGCTTGTGTACCGCCAGCTGGGAATGGTCGAAGAACCGTTCAAGGTGCTGAACTACCGCGTTATCGAAGACAAGACTCCGCAGGGGGTTTCTGTGTCGCAGGCGACGGTCAAGCTTCAGGTTGGCGACAAAATCAGTCACCAGGTGAGCGAAGGCGATGGCCCGGTGAATGCTCTGGATGCGGCGCTCCGCAAGGCGCTCCTTCCGTTCTTCCCGAATATGGCGAAGGTCAAGCTTGACGACTATAAGGTGCGCGTGCTTGGAAGCAACGTGGCATCCGACGCTACGGTGCGCGTATGGACCACCTTCGGCGACGAGAAGGGCTACTGGAACGTAGTCGGCGTTTCGAGCAACATCATCGAGGCGTCCTGGATGGCGTTTGTTGATGGCCTCACCTACAAGATTCTGGTGGACAACAAGGTCATCGAAGGTGCCTACAAGCATTTGGACGTGAAGTCTGTCGAACCGGTCAAGGCGAAAGAAGAAACCGTGCCTGAGAAGGCAAAAAAGTTGACTGCCCGTAAGGTCCGTAACCTCGCTGGTGTTTCAAGGAAAAAATAAGTCATGCAAATTGTAAAAGTTACTCCGAAATCTGCTGAAATTGAACGCATCTGCGGGCGCGAAGTCGCCCCGTCTAAAGAAATCCACGACAAGGTGATGCAGATCCTTGCCGATATAAGACAAGGCGGCATCGCCAAGGCGACGGAATACGCCCAGAAGTTCGACGGACTTAAGGCCAAGAACATCCGCGTCCCGGCATCTGCCATCGCGAAGTCTGCCGCCAAGTGCCCCAAGGAACTCCAGAAGGCCTTGAAGCAGGCTATCAAGAATGTTCGCGACTTCCACAAGAACCAGATGGAAGAATCCTGGCTCATGGAAGGGGCCGATGGGGTAGTCCTCGGTCAGCGTATTCGCCCCATGAAGCGCGTGGGTCTTTATGTGCCGGGTGGTGCAGGCATTTACCCGAGTACCGTGATTATGAACGCCGTTCCGGCTCTGGTGGCGGGCGTTCAGGATATCGTGGTCGTGACCCCGATCAAGGGCGAAATCAACCGTGCTGTGGCTTTCGTGCTCCAGGAATTGGGCATTGAAGAAGTCTACCACATCGGTGGTGCTCAGGCGATTGGTCTCTTGGCTTATGGTGCCAAGGACGCCAAGGGCAAGACCGTCGTGGAACGCGTCGACAAGATTGTGGGCCCGGGCAACGTCTTTGCCGCTATCGCCAAGAAGGAAGTCTTCGGTGTCGTGGATATCGACATGGTGGCTGGCCCGAGCGAAGTGCTCGTGATGGCGGACAATACCTGCGATCCTGACTTTGTCGCGGCGGACCTGCTTTCCCAGGCGGAACACGGTTCCGGCTTTGAAGCCGCTATCTGCATTACCGATAATATGGAAACTGCCCAGCTGATTTCTGCTTGCGTGGATGTGCAGGTGGAAAATTCCCCAAAGCGTGAACTTCTCGAAAAGGTGCTCGGTAACTTCGGTCGCATTCTCGTGGTGAAGGACTGGTTCGACGGTGTTGAAATTGCGAACCGCATCGCTCCGGAACACCTGGAAGTGATGACTGCCGAAGCAGAATCCATGGCGGCCCAGATTGAGAATGCGGGTGCTGTGTTTATCGGTCCGTGGTCCAGCGAACCGGTGGGCGACTACTTTGCAGGCCCCAACCATGTGCTGCCGACGAACGGCACGGGCCGCTTCTTCAGCCCGCTCGGAGTCTATGACTTCCTCAAGCGTATGAGCATCATCCGCTACAGCGAGAAGGCTATCAAGAAGAATGCGAAGGCTATCGCCGCCGTTGCAACCGAAGAGGGCTTTATCCACCACGCTGCCGCGGTGCTTAAGAGACTGTAGTCGCTCTTGGATCCCCTCCCTGACGGTCGAGGATGACTTCAGGGCGGCCGTGAGAGCCGCTCCTTATGTCATCCTGGAGGGCGTTTACGCCCGACGGGATCCATATCGGATTCATCCCGTGAATGCGTTTGCTTTGAAGGTGACATTACTTAAGCTTTTAAAACAAGAACATGGAGCCCTCGCCCAGATTCAGGCACACTCGGTTGCGTCCCGATTCCTTGGCGTTGTACAGGGCGTCATCGGCGCGCTTGATAATCGTCTCGACGGAGTCGCCGTCCTTACGTTCCGTGAATCCGACGCTGATGGTCACCGAAATAAAATCCTTTTTATCCAGAAGCGGAATCTTCATCGATTCTACGGTAGCACGGAGTCTTTCTCCGACAACCTTCGCGTTCTCGATGCTCGTTCCCGGCAGGAAAATCGTGAATTCTTCGCCGCCGTAACGCACGGGCATGTCAGTGGGGCGCAGACACTGGAGAATGGCCTTGGATACTGCAATCAGCACCTGGTCGCCGACGAGGTGACCGTAGGTGTCGTTGATTTTCTTGAAGTGGTCGATATCCAGCATGAAGGCCGAAAGGTGCAGGTTCCCTGCGTTGCTTCGGTTGAGTTCGCGGGTGTACATTTCTTCGAGCCAGCGGCGGTTATGCAGGCCCGTAAGCGAGTCCACCTTGGCGTTCTCTTCGATGCAGCGGATATGGTATTCCTCTTCGCACACCACCTTATTATTGTTGCGTAGGCGATGGCTCAGAAGTTGCAAAAAGTTCAGACAAAGGTCGTGCGATGCGTTGAGCATGGCGAGTGCGGTGTCGCCATCGATAATCAGGATCTTGCAGTTTTCCTTGGCATATACTTTCGCGCTCGGCTTAATGTTGTCAAAAATGGACATCTCTCCGGCACAGTGTCCTGGCTGGATATGGTCAATGTACATGCCACCCTGGGCTTCCACATGGACTTCCATAAGGCCGTCTAGGAGAACCAAAAGACGGCGCCTGGGGTTATCAGGATCGATAAGGAGTGTGCCTGGTTCAGGATATATCGTTTCGCAGCCGAGCAGGTAACCTGCAAGACTTTCGAACGCGACATTCTTGAAAATTTCCTGTCGCTGAAATTCTGCCCTGGATATGGGTAGTGTTTCTAGTTCGTTCGCACTCATACCATAATTATATACAAAAACTTTTGAAAAGCAAAACGGAAAATACTACTTTTTGAGAAAAATTACACGATAAGATGGCTTTCTATGGCAAAAATAATACTCCAATCTGTACTATTCCAAGGTAAAATACAGGATATTCTCATCTCGGGAAAGAAGTTTGCGAAGGTGGGGCGTACGCTTACGGCCCGCGATTATGACAAGGCCGAAGTGGTGAATTGCAAGGGGCTTGCCATTGTACCTCCGTTCTATAACGGGCACACTCATGCTGCCATGACCCTCTTGCGTGGATATGCCGATGACATGCCGCTTCAGAAATGGTTGCAGGAATACATCTGGCCGTTCGAGGCGAAACTGACCGCCAAGGATATCGAAATCGGATCCCGCCTGGCCGTGCTTGAAATGATCAAGTCGGGAACGGTCTTCTTTTCGGATATGTACTGGCATCGCGAAGTGACGATGAAGGTCGTGAAGGAAATGGGAATCCGAGCAGCGATTGGCGTGACGATTGCCGAAAATCTGGATTCCCCGGAACATATCGAGGAGAATTTCAAGTTCCTGCAGGACCATCGCTATGAAAATGACCGCGTGAAGCTTGCTGTGATGCCGCATTCCATCTATACGGTGGGCGAAAAGATTTTCAAGCGCTGCGCCAAGGTAGCCAATGCCGAAAATTACGTGCTGCACACTCATTTGTCCGAAACCTTGACTGAAATCAAGGATTGCAAGAAACAGTATGGTTGTTCGCCGGTAGAACTCTTGGCAAAGTGGGATATTCTGGGAGACCATATGGTGGCGGCGCATTGCGTGCATCTGTCCGAATACGATATGTCGCTGATGGCCGAATCGGGTTCTGCCGCGATTCTGAATCCCTGCTCGAATTTGAAGCTGGGAAGCGGTATCCCGAAGGTGAACGCGCTCCTGGATAGTGGAATGCTGGTGGGGCTAGGTACTGACGGGGCTTCGTCGAACAACAACCTCGACATGCACGAAGAGATGAAGCTGATTTCGCTTCTGGCGAAGGTGGAGCCCAAGACCGGTAAGGCGGAGTCCTTGCCTGCGGAAGAGGCGCTCAAGCTGGCGACTGCGAATCCGGCGCTGGCTTATGGCATTCCGGCGGGCGTGATTGCCGAAGGATTCCTGGCCGATGCCCTTCTCCTGGACCTGAAAAACGAACGCCTTGTTCCGAACCACAATCTGGTGAGCAACTGGGTCTATGCGGCCGATTCCTCCGCGATTCATTCCGTGATTTGTAACGGAAAGTTCGTGATGAAGAACCGCCATGTCGATGGAGAAGAGGAAATTTTGAAGGACGCGCAGAAAATCGCGAAAAGAAGTTAATTACTGGTCGTCGCTGTCGACGTCGCAGGAATCTGTCTGTTGCGGGGCGACAACAGGCCTGCTGCTCTTGGCGCTATAGATGAGCTCTGCCATGAACAGCTCCTTGAGCTTTGCGAGTCCCGCATCTTTTTCGAGATCCAGCTGGTAGGGCGACATTCGCGCCTGCTTGCGGATGGCAAGTTCGTTTTCGTTGAAGGCTCTCGACTTGACCGTAAGCATAATCGGGGTCTGCAACTTTTCTTCGAGAATCTGCTTTAGGCGCTCCAGGTATTCCGGGTGCTCTTCCATCTGCTTGATTCCCCAAACTTCGCTGGCGGAGTCGCCGAGGTAGGTGAGGGCGATGGGGAAGGGCGTTTCCTTGATATCGCCCGTTTCGAGAACGGTGTCGTTGAGGGCTACCGAGAATGCGATGTCACCGGAATCAGCGATGTGAGTCTTGATGGATCCCCAGGCTGCAGAAATTTCATAACGACTGTAAATGTCGCCATTATATCCGTTGGCGATTCCGTTCTGTAGGGCCGCAAAGGGGTTTTCATTTTGCTGCTGTAATGCCTTGGCTTCTTCTACGGCATCCAGCATGTTCTGGACTTCAGTTACTTTTTTTTTTAACGCCTCGTCGGAGGCGCTGCTCGAAGCTTTGGAAGGATCGTTAATCGCGGCGAGAGCGCGTCTGAGATCCGTCAGCCTGTCGAGCCAAGCCATGCGGGCGAATGTCGTTTCGACAAGGAGTCGCGGGTTCGTGCTGTAGCGGAGGGAGCCCTGCAAGTCGATAAGCATCTTGCTGATGCGCAGGATGTCTCCGTTCTTGAGTTCGGGAACGGCGCTCTTGTACTTGGTGTACAGTTCCTCGGAAATGTTAATCACATCGGGCGTGAAGGCGTCGAGGCGGGCGTAGAGCATGTTCCTGAGGAACTTGCCGAAACCGTCGAGAAGCGGAGTGAATTCGATTCCGCGCTTGCAGGCGTCGTCGACCATCTTGAAACATTCCTTGAGGTCGTGATCCTTGATGGCGTTAATGAGCGTGAAGAACAGTTCGACAGGAGGAATGCCGAGTACGCTACGGACCGATTCGGCGGCCATCTCGTTACCGGTAAAGGCGTAGGCCTGGTCGAAGTAGGTAAGGCCGTCGCGCATGGAACCATCGGCCTTTTCGGCGAAGATGTCGAGTGCTTCGTCGGTGGCGTTGATTCCTTCCTGTTCGCAGATGTAGCGAAGGCGGCTGCGGATCTGTTCTACGGTCAGTCGCTTGAAGTCGAATCGCTGCACGCGGCTGAGAATGGTCTGCGGCACCTTGTTGACTTCGGTGGTCGCAAAGATGAAGATGACGTGCTCAGGCGGTTCTTCGAGCGTTTTCAGGAGCGCGTTGAAGGCGCCGTTCGAGAGCATGTGGACTTCGTCGATAATGAAAATCTTGTACTTGCCGATGACGGGCGGATACTGCACGCGCTCGATCACGTCGCGGATGTTGTCGACGCCGGTGTTGGAGGCGGCGTCTATTTCGAACACGTCCATCGGGTTGCCGCCAGCGATGTCCTTGCAGCTTTCGCACTGTCCACAGGGGTGGAGCGGATCGCCGCCGGTGCAGTTGAGCGTGCGGGCGAGGATACGGGCACTGGTAGTCTTACCGACACCGCGGGTTCCGGTGAATAGGAATGCGTGGTGGAGTCGTCCTCCTTCGATTGCGTTCTGGAGGGTCTTTGCGATATGTTCCTGTCCGACCATGTCGGAGAAAGATTGCGGACGCCACTTACGGGCCATTGCTACGTATGCCATAGCCTAAAAGTAGTAAAATGAGCTTGAAATTCGGAATTCAGATTTCAGAATTCGGAGCTTTTAAAATGAAAAGTAAAAAAGCGTCATTACAAGGAGCGAAGTGACTAAGCAAACCATTTTGATTTTGTATCTTTGCAAAAAAAATTGAGGTAAACATGAATTCGAATTTGGCACTTTTGATTCTTTCATGGCAGGTGGCTTGTCTTTATCACGAATCCGAAACCGACAAGCTTTTGCCGGGTTCCACTTCGGCAACGGAAGCCGAAAGCGATATGCTAGATGCGATTCATGACGAACTGACCCCGGATGTCTCCTGGGATGATTTTAATGCAACCTATGCCAAGTTCAAGTCGGCTAAGGAACGTGCTGCGGCCTGTGTCGAAGCTTTGAAGAACGAGTCGGGCGAATTCAAGAGCAAGGTGCTGGAATCGATGCTCCGCGTAGCGAATGCATCCAAGGAAGACGATAACGCAAGCAACGTGTCGCCCGAAGAAATGGACTTTATCCAGCAGATCCGCGCTGCGCTGGAATAAAATGTTTGGCTTGCGGCGCAAACTCGCTGCAGGTTAATTCGTTACAAATTCTGAAAAAAGAAACCGCCGAGGTGATAGCCTCAGCGGTTAAATTTTTTGTCAAAGAGACAACCTCTAATGGCGTTGTTGCGCCGAAGGCTTGTCTCTTATCTCAGCACGATGTCGCCGTTTGCGACGAGTTTGTCACGCAGCTTGTTGTGGGCCTTGTTGACTTCGTCGTCGGTAAGCGTGCGGTCCATGGCCTGGTAGGTGAGGCTGTAGACCATGTTCTTCTTGCCGGCTTCGATCTTGTCGCCTTCGTAGATGCTCTTGAGCGTAATCTTCGCGAGGTTCTTCGGGTTCAGGCCCTTGATTCGAGCGAGGATGTCTTCGTGAGTCATGGTCTTGGCGACTTCGATGGAGATGTCGCGGCTAGACGGTACCTGGCGGCTGAACGGTTCGAACACGATCTTCTTGTGGGTGGCGTGTTCCATCTTGTCCATGTCGAGTTCCATCACGTAGGTGGTGTAGCCGATATCGAAAGCGGCCATGGCAGTCGGGTGGAGTTCGCCCATGGTGCCGAGCACCACGCCATCGGCGAGGACTTCGACCTGCTTGCCCGGGTGCAGGTAGATTTCGGCCTTGGCAGGCACGCGGAATTCTACGACGAGGCCCACGCGCTTGAGGAAGCTCTGCACCAGGCCCTTGAAGGCGGCAAAGTCAATCTGGGCGGGCTTGTCGTTCAGCGGGTTCACGTCGAAGGCACCTGCAACGGCGAGGGCGACGAGGTTCGATTCGTCGAAGCCCGGATCGCGCACGTCCTTGCGGTCGCGCTTGAACTGTCCCTTGGCGACTTCGAACAGGCGAACGGAACCGGGGCGGTTCTTCTCGTTCTCGGCAACGCTCTTGAGGAGGTTGGGGAGGAGGCTGGTCGGAACCACGCCGAGTTCATCGGAAAGCGGGTTCAAAAGGGCTGCGGGCTTGCTGCGGCGGTCATCATTTTCGGCGCCGAACAGAGCTTCGGTGCGGGCCTTGCTCGTGAAGCGGAGGCTCAAGCATTCGTGCAGGCCCATTGCGGACAAGGTCTTGCGGATCTTGCGGTTCAGGACTTCGATCGGCGGAAGTTCGTTCGGCTGCATCTTGAAGGAGGGCAGCGTGTACGGGATGTTGTCGAAACCGATGAGGCGCGCGACTTCTTCGATGAGGTCAACTTCGCGTTCGAGGTCGGGGCGGAATCCCGGAATCCTGAAGGTGATAGATTCGGCGTCCTTCTTCACGACTTCGAGGGCGATACCCGTGAGGTACTTTTCGATGTCGGCAGCATCAATCTTCATGCCGATGACCTTTTCGGCGCGGGCGGTGCGGAGCGTGACTTCGTTGAGGGACTTCTTGTGGTCGTCGCCCGTGTATTCGACGGTGCCCTTGAGAATGCGGCCTCCGGCGACTTCCTGAATCATGGCGCAGGCGTAGCGGCTGTATTCGTCCTGTGTGGTAAAGTCGATTTCGCGTTCGAAGCGGTAGCTGGAATCGGTAGAAATGCAGAGGCGCTTGGCCTGCTTGCGGACGATGGTCGGGTTGAACCAGGCGCTTTCGAGGAATACGTTCTTGGTGGCATCGACGATTTCAGATTCGACGCCGCCCATCACACCGGCTACACAAGCGGGACGGTCGCCGTCGCAAATCACGAGGTCGTTTTCAACGAGTTCGTGAGCGGTGTGGTCGATGGTCTCGATCTTTTCGCCCTTCACGGCGCGGCGCACCTTGATCTTGTTGCCATGGAGCTGGTCCATGTCGAAGCTGTGGAGCGGCTGGCCCACGTCCATCAGAATGAAGTTCGTGATGTCCACCACGTTGTTGATGCTGTTCATGCCTACAGCATGCAGGAGCTTTGCGAGCCATGCCGGGGACTTTTCAACCTTCACGTCCTTGATGACGCGGCCCACATAACGGGAACAACCGCAACCGGGAACCACTTCAAGGCTCACGGCAGAGCTTGCTGCTTCGGCATCTTCCTTAAGTTCGTAGGTAAGCGGCTTGAGCGGACGGTTGAACTTGGCGGCAAGTTCACGAGCGACACCGCGGTGGCTGAGGGCATCCGGGCGGTTCGGGGTCACATTCAGTTCGAAGCATACGTCGTAGAGGCCGAGGCTCACGAACGGAGTGCCAGCGGGGATGCTGTCGTCGAGAACCATGATTCCACCGTGGTCGTCAGAAAGGCCGATTTCGTCTTCGGCGCAAATCATACCGAAGCTTTCGACGCCGCGAATCTTGGACTTCTTCATCTTGAGCATGGTGCCGTCGGGGAGCGGAAGCTCTGCACCAATCGGGGCGAGCACCACGGTCTGGCCAGCTGCCACGTTCGGGGCGCCGCAAACGACCTGGATTGTTTCTTTGCCGTTATTGACGGTCGTAATGTGCAAGTGGTCGCTATCCGGATGGGGTTCGCAGGTAAGAACCTTAGCCACAATCAGCTTTTCATAAACCTTGCCCGGTTCTTCCATACCTTCGACTTCGAGGCCGACGGCGGTGAGAGCCTTTGCAACTTCTTCCGCAGATTCCGGAAGATCCACATGACGTCTGAGCCAATTCAAAGAAACTTTCATCTTATTCCTCTTTAAAATGCGGCGGCAAAACGATTATTTATTCCTTCGCCGATTCGTTATTTTTCGCAGGTAAATGTAGAAAATGTGGTTGCAAGTGCGTGGAAAATAACTAAATATTGAACAAGAAAGAAGGAGATTTTGTGATGAATGAAAATGCGTCTAGCGAAAAAATGTACCAAGTATCTACCCTGAGTGCACTTGCGCTCGGTTACACGCGAACGGTTGTCAAAGTTCGTGATTTGCTGCAGAACGGGGATACGGGGCTTGGAACTTTTGAAAACTGCGACGGCGAGATGATTGTCGTGGATGGTCATTGCTACCGCGCTGCTGATGATGGCTCCGTAAGCGAGACTCCCGCTGATTTAGGTGTTCCATTTGCATCGGTCGTATTCTTAAAGAATCAGGAATCGTTTGCGGTCGATGCAGTCGAGAATATTAATAGTCTCAAGGCATTGCTGAATGTGAAAATCGAGGAACACTTCGGTCTCAACAGTATGCATATGGTGCGGATAGACGGATTTTTCAAGAAGGTAAATGCCCGCTCCGAAAGCGGGTTCAAGGCGCATCATATTGAGTTGAAGGAGCTCCTGTTCGAAAGGCAGAAGTCATTTGAATTTGATAATATCGCGGGCTCGCTAGTTTGTCTGTACTATCCCGATTATATGGATGGAATCAATGCGGCTGGGTGGCATTTCCACTTTGTTTCCGAAGACAAACGTTTTGGCGGACATGTCTTTGACCTTTCCCTTGAAAAGGGGGAGGCAAAGATGGAGAAAATTACATCCATCGAGTTGCAGCTCCCGCGAGAGGCCGCCTTTGACACTTATTCCCTGACCAGGGCTTCGCAAAAGGATATCAAGCAGGTCGAGCAGGGAAATAAATAATTCGATTAAGCTGAAATGGAGATGCCCGCAAGGTTAGTGATAAGGTCCCTGAGCCTGCCGAAGGGCCGAACCACGCGAGCATGACAAAGTAAATAGAAATTGAGTCTTGCTAGCGGTGTTCGTGGCGAATAGGCTTTAGCTGGTCCACGACACTTTGTAGTTCCTTGGGAAGCGGGCAATCGAGTACGATTTTGTCGCCGTGCCACACAAATTCCAGGCGGCAGCTGTGCAAGAAAAGCCGGTGGAGTCCGAGCTGCTTTTTGACTTCGCGGTTGAGCGCAAAATCGCCGTAGCGAGTGTCGCCGAGGAGCGGGTGTCCGATGCTTGCGAAATGGGCACGGATCTGGTGCATGCGGCCTGTTTCAAGCTTGATTTTTACCAGGTCGTAGCCTTCGTAATGTTGCTTGACGCGGTAGTGGGTGATTGCATGCTGGGCATCCTTGCCGGTTTCGCCGACTTTCATTTTGCTACCCTTGGCGGCGTCGGTGCGAGTGAGCGTTTCGTTTATGGTTCCCTTGTCTTTTTTGAGGTTGCCTTTGACGAGCGCGTAATAGAATTTGTCGACTTCGTGTTCGCGAATCATGCGAGTAAAGTCGCGGAGCGTGTCGCCGTGGAGGGCGGCGATAATCATGCCCGAAGTTTCCTGGTCGAGGCGGTGGGCGATGGTGGGCTTGAAGTCGAGCCCTTCTCGGCGACCCCATTCCCATAGGTATTCCACGAGGCTCTCGCCGGGGCGAGTGCCGGAGCCCGGTTGGCTTGCGAGTCCCGAGGGCTTGTTCACGACCACGTAGTCTTCGGTCTGAATGACAATGTCGAGTTCCTTGGCACCCCAACCAGACATTTTTTCTTGAGAAGAGGCGCTTTTGCCCCAGGTAGACTTGGCTTTTGCGAAACCGGTGCTGGTTTTCTCCTCTTCGTTTTGGCTCGCAGGGAACTGGATAACGTTGGTTGCGCCCTGGGAATCCGCGTCGACGCTCTTAAAGTTTTCATAAATGCAGACGGTGTCGCCTTCCTGCAGCATCTGGTTCGCTTTGCCCACGACTCCGTTCACGCGGACTTTCTTTTTGCGGATGACGGCGAAAAATACCGACAGCGATTCGTCGGGGAATGCCTTGCGCAAAAAACGGTCGAGGCGCATGTTGGCAAAGTTGCGGTCAATGACTCGGGTAATCATAAGCTTTCCTTTTTCGCGTAGTGGGCGAGACGCACGCCGTCGGCGGCGCTAGTGACGATTCCGCCGGAGTATCCGGCGCCTTCTCCGAGCACAAACAGGCCGCGGGTATTCACACTTTCGAGTGTTTCGTTGTTGCGGCTCATACGGAGCGGGCTGCTGGTGCGGGTTTCGGGGGCGACAATCAGGCCTTCTTCGATGAATCCGGGAATCTTCTTGTCAAAATTCTGGAATCCTTCGGCGAGGCTCTTGCAAATGGTTTTGTCCATCCAGTCCCACAGATTGCTCTGTACGAGTCCGCAGGGGTAGGTGGATTTCGGGAGCGATTTGTCTTCGCGGTGGGCGAGGAACGCCTTGATGCTTTGGGCTGGAGCGGCGTAGTTCTTGCCGCCGACCGCGTAGGCGTCGCTTTCGATTTTACGCTGGAATTCGAGCCCACCAAAGAGCTTTTCGCTTGCCGCAATGGGCACGGCGATTGCCCCATTTGCAAAAGGCCCGTTGCGACGGCTGTAGCTCATACCGTTGGTGGCGAGGGTTCCGGGCTCCGAGGCGCAGGGCACCAGAACGCCACCCGGGCACATGCAGAAACTGTAGGCGCTGCTGGTTTTATTCAGTGTCGGGGTGGCGAGGAAGTATTCGGCGGAACCCGTGAGCTTGGTGTCTACATTCAGGCCCAGCTGGCGCATGTTGATGAGCGCTTGCGGGTGCTCGACGCGCACGCCCATGGCAAATGCCTTGCTTTCGAGTGCGACGCCACGGGCGTGGAGCATTTCGTAAATGCTCCGGGCTGAATGTCCGACGGCGAGCACCAAGGCTTCGCAGGGTTTCCAATAAGATGTCGAATAATTTAAGTAGAGATCCTTCGACGCGCTTCGCTTGCTCTGGATGACACTTTCTGTTGACGTCTCTTTCAGTTGTGTTCCGTTGCGTCTGTCACCTTGGAGGGAATCCGTAGGATGACCGATAGGGTCCATGGATTCTATCGGTCGGCTATGGCCTCCCTCCAGAATGACATTCCTCAATTTTATAGCAGTTATTCTTCCTTGCTTAATTTCGATGTCTTCAAGCGTTGTACTAAAGTGAATCCTGCCACCGAGCTTTGTAATTTCCGCGCGCAGTTCTCGCAGCAATAAAACGAGGCGGTCCGTGCCGATATGCGGCTTGGCGAAGGTCACGACAGATTCGTCGACTCCAAATTCGACCATGTCGTGTAGAACCTGTTCCACGAACAGGTTCCGGGTGCGGGTATTCAGCTTTCCATCGCTAAAGGCCCCCGCACCTCCTTCGCCAAAAAGCACGTTGCTGTAGGCGTTAAACTTACGGTCTACAAAGAATCGGCGAATGTCGCGGAATCGTTCCTCGACGCATTTTCCCTGTTCGTACAGGTCGACCGAAAATCCTTTCCGCAACAGATGCAATGCTGCCCAAAGACCGCTTGGGCCTGCGCCAATCACGTCGACATGCCCTGGCATCGCGACGGTGCTTTTCTGCGGGTCGGTCTCTAGACTTTCTTTGTCACGAGTTGCCGCTACAAGACCCTTGGCGTGGTTCCCCGTGGCACGGACTTCGCGCTTGAGGTCAAAAATCACGTTGTAAGACCACTTCGGGTCTCCTTTGCGTCGGCTGTCCAACGAAAAACGTTCCACCTGCAAGTTGAAAATTTCTTCGGGGTGCAGGCGAAGCTCGCGGGCGAGTGCAGCCCGGTATTCCCCTTTCTTGGCGAGGGCGACGGAAAGTTCTCTGTAGCGGTAGGTGAACATTATTGCCAAATTTAAAAAATAAAGGCCGCATCACACCGACGCGACCTTGTTAATCTTTGGGGAGAACTTCCTAGAAGGCGTAGTTGACCCTGATACCGCCGTAGATATCCTTATATTCGTTGCTCAGGTTATCCGGACGGAAGTACAGGCCCGTGCCTGCGTACCATTCGCTGCTCAGGCGCTTGGTATGGTTTACGGTCAGGCTTACATTACCCAGAATGTCGGTTTCCTTTTCTTCGGCATCTTCGTCCTCTTCTTCCCAAGAGGCTGTCAGGTAGCGGAATTCACCCGAAAGGCCAAGAACCAGGAAACGGTCCATGAACGGAATTTCGAATTCCTCGTTCACGGAAATTTCGCTTTCGGTCATGTTGTCGCGTTCATAGTTCTTGAATCGCGGAGTCACGACGATGCGGTTCTGGAAAGTCCCAGCCGAAGTGGTTGCCGAGATGGGGTAGGCGTGTTCAAAGTAGTCTGCTCCACCAAAGTAGTAACCCAGCTTGGCCAAAGTCTCGTTGGAAAGATCCATCTTGCTGATCAGACTATCCTTGTGGAACTTGGAGTCATCCGAACGGAGTGTCCAGCGGCCCGCCACCTTGAAGTTAGTCTTGTAGGCGTTGATCGAAAATTCTGCCATCCAGGTGTTCTTGTAGATGCGTTCCTGGAACTTGGAGGCAAGGTAATCTGCGCTGGCCATGCCCTGGTATTCGGCCCAGCGTTCTGCATCAACCTCAACGTTTCCATCGTCAGTGGAAATGGTCGAAGTCTCTTTCCCGCTTCTCTTGGCGAACCAGCGGTCCTTATAGATTTCGTCTTCGAGAATGTAGTCGCCGTGGAGCTGATAGGGCCTGTACTGGGTTCTGTATTCCAGGTTGTAGCTCAGGTTCAGGTTCATCTTGGCGCCAATCTTGAAACCGTTATTGACGGTGAAGTTCTGGATGTACTTGGCACGGTCATTGTCGAGTTCATGCTCGTCCATCCAGTCCTCGTCTTCGGAGAACAGGCCCCAATGGGAACCTTCTCCCAGGCCAAAGAGGTTGGTTTCGTTGCCCTTGGCTGCATTTTCGACGTTGATCTGGTAGCCGAATCCAAAGGTCCAGAAGTCGGTGATGATCTGTTCCAAGTAACCGCCGAATTCACGGGTGTCGGAAAGCTGGTCGGGGGATCCTGCGCTATAGTAGTCTTCGCCGACATACTTGATGTGGCCGGAAAGCGTTGTCTTGTAGATGTTCCAGTAGAGCGATGCTCCGATGGCGATGTTCTGGCTTCCCCAGTTGAGTCCGAGGACGCGGTCGTCGTCACGGTCGCTTTCGTAGTCGTTCTTCTGTGCCTTCGCTTCGCGGATGAGCGTGCGCAAGGAGTCGCGCATCTTCGGACGGCTGAGGGTGGTGTTGCTTCCGAAGATTTCATCAAGTTCGTCGCTCGTAAGCGTATTAATCTTGGACTCGTTGGCCATCAGCTTGCGCAAGGTGCTCATGGAAGAGGTGTTCAGACCCGCTTCGGTAAAGACCTTGTTGATGGCGCGTTCCTTGATGACGTCGGCCGTGTCGGCCCTACCCACGGCAATCTGTCCGTTGAGTTCGATGTCGCCCGGATAGAACAGCCAGTTTCCATCGGCATACAGGGAGAGTGCCTGCTGCATGGGTTCGCTTGTGATCGTGGAGCGGCTGCCACCGTCGCGTAACAGCGGGTCGTGGATTTCGTCGTTGGCGTAAATGAAGCCGAACTTGGCGTCAAAGCGGCGGAGCGGTGCCCACTTGACGGATCCGCCGTAGGCGATGCGCTGGGCCTGAGCTTCTCCGTCTTCGATGTAGTTCTTGTAGACGTAGGGGTGACGGTCGTCGATAAGATAGGGCTTGCGGCTTTCACCGAAGAATCCGTCCAGTTCGAACAGCGGCTGGTTCGCGTTGTTGGTCAAGAGCGAACGGGTGTAGCCGATACCGAAAATCGGGAGCGAGGACATGTAGATTTCGCCACCGTTCTTGCTGAAGTCGCCTAGGATCAGTCGATTGTGCTTGTCGGTGTAGGTGAGCGTGACGGGCTTCGGATTGAAGCGGTTCCAGGAGTCTCCCGTGTATTCCGTGTTCAGCTCGATCGTCTTGCCGTCAGGAGATTGCATGAGCACGTAGATGCTGACATCCGTGCCAAAGCCGGGAACCTGGAAAGTGTTCTCGTAGCGGTCACCCGGCTTGATGGAATCACCCGAGATTTCCTGGGTGACCTTGGTGTCGTTCTTGCTCGTCTTCACGTAATGGTAGTAGTTGCCGATGCCGATGTTACCTGTGATGTTCCAGGATTTTTGCGTGGTGTCGGCCTTCTGTTCTTCGTTTATCTTCTGGGCGAGCAGGTCTCCGATATAGTCGTCCTTGTCGACGGGGCGGCTCTTGACTCCGGGAATTTCGGGATTGGAGGGAAGTGCCATGGCGACGGCACTGAAGTCCTTGTTGTAGTCGGTCTCGTTGTTCGAGATGCTTTCAAGGACTTCCTTGCCTAGAACGTCTTCGGAGGATGCACCGACCGTGTTCTTGTTGACCTTGGTATTGTTGAAGGCGATGTGGCTGTTGCCCATGTTCAAGATACCGTAGGTGTTTCCTGTAAAGCTGGAACCCGACACGCTCGTAATGGCGAGCGGTGCATTGTAGAGGGCCACGTTGTTGCCTTCGAACTTGGCGTCGTTGACTTCGGCCCTGCTATAGCTGTCAATATGGAGGGCGGCCCCTTGGTTCTGGAAAAACTGGGTGCTGTTTACGGAAAGCTTGGAGTTCTTGGCGTAGACACCGCGGCTAGAGGTCTTCTCGATTTTGGAGGACTGAATATTGAGTTCGCCGTTCTCGACGACGATACCGGTTTCGGCTTCGCGGACGATTGCGTTTCTAATTTCGGAGGGCATTTCGCCTGTGATGAAGATTCCCTTCCAGTCTCCGCTTTTGGGCATCTTCATGGCCGAACGGAATTCAACTTCGTTGTTGCGTGTACCCGCGACGACGAACTGTCCCTTTGCGTAGAAACCTGTGCCAGGAGCGAAGAGGAATTCGACTCCCGGTTCAACGATCAGGGCCGTGTTCGGTTCAACGACAATGTCTTCGGTAACGAGGTAGGGGGAGTGTTCTGCCTTCAGGAATCCGTGGAGGGCTCCCTTGAGTTCAGTCCCGTCTTCCATCTGTGGTTCCGGCGGAAGAAGGTTTGCCTGCGTGTCAACCTTGGCCGAGTCTGCAGCCGAGTTTGTGTTCAGGGTCGAATCGGCGGTCGGGGCGACTTGCTGGACTTCCGCCTGCGGTTCGGCAGGTGCAACGACATCGGTTGCCTGTTCTTGTGCGTAAACAAGACCAAAGGAAATAGCTGAAATAAGAATAGGAAGTTTCATTAGCGCACCTGGTAAATCTTTTTAGCGGTAAGTTCGTCTTGATCGCTTTTCAGTTTAACCGTAATTACAAATTCGGCATCTTCGCCGCGGGTGAGTTCAACCGGCAGGCTGAAGTCAATGTCTGAGACCTCATTTTCGTTCCAAGTTTTAAGGTGTTTTCCATTCTGGGTCACCTTGACGCTCTTGATATATACGGGGTCGCTTCCAGGAAGTCTCATAACGGTGAACCGGAGTTCCTTGTGGAACTTGTTGCTGTAGTTCCTGGGGGGAGGCGGAACACGGAGTCTTTCGGTTTCTTTGCCGTCTATCCTTATATAGGCACCAGAAATTGTCTTGTAGCAGCCGAGAGTCTTGGATACCTGACTCGAATTGCCTGCCAGGTCGGCAATCTTGAATACGTAGTTGTGTCTGCCTTTTTCCAGTTCACGGGATGCGGTGATCTTTTTTGTAACGGCACTTTCGATTCCCAAGATATTGTCTGTGGAAATGGTGAAGTAATTGTAATCCTGGTCTAGATTGTCGAGCGTGAAGAAGATGTTGCAAGACAGGGAATCGTAATTTTGGAGTTCAATCGTGGGACGAATCCTGTTGACGCCCTTGCAGCTCTTGTTGATGTCCAGGTCGAGATAGGCCGTTTCGGTCTCGAATTCGGTAGAGTTGTATTCAACGGTGACCCTGCCTTCGTTCCAATTGCCCTTCTCGTCGCTGATCTGGATGGTGTACGAGAACTTTCCGTTGGCGCTGTAGGGAATCAGGTCTTCGGATTTCTTGTTGCCGTGAATCACGTACAGAGTGGCGTTCGTTCCGCTAGTATCGAAGGTCCCTTCGACGGTGACCGAGGCGGGGTCGCAGACTTTTGCGGGTGAACTGGTTGTGATGGTCAGCGGCTTGTGCATGTTTGCCAGGTCGCCGGATTCCTTGTCACCGGCACCGGCATAGTAGGTGGTCAGTTCACCGCAGGGGAAATAGCTGATGCTGTCAACGTAGCACTGCAGGGCAATCTTCTTTGCACCGATGAGGCTGGAAGCCCATTCGACATCCAGTTCAACGATATCTCCGTTCGAGATGACCGGCTTGTCGTGAATGCCGACCATGGTTCCCTTGGAGCACTGTACCTTGACTTTCTGCTTGGCGGTATAGACGGTGTCCGGGAGGGGTGTGATGGTGCAGTTTGCATTCTGCTTTAATTGATTCTTGCGATCCTGGTAAGAGGAGTCTGCTTTCATGACGAGCTTGATGAGGGCGTCCTTGTCGTTTGCGAGGGCAGGATCGGTGATATACTTGTCAATTTCGTCGAGGAACTTGGCGTCGCCGGAGGATTGCAGGTCGAGGACGACGACTTCGTTGCCGATGCTGAAGGCCGTCTGGCCGCCCTTGACGTTGTATTGGGAGTTGAGGCCTTCGTCGAAGATGTCCAAGCTACCGTTGCGCAACGAGGCGATAGGCTTCATTAGGCTGGTAAAGCCGATGGTTCCTGCCGTACCACGGATAGCTGCGGTGGCGGTTCCTGTCTTGAACTTGAAGTCGCTGCCTTTGGCCTGTTTCTGAACGTCGAAGTTGACTTTACCGTTCAGGATGTTGACCTGGTTGTGGTTGATGCCGTCTTCGTTGAGCAGTTCCGCCATTTCGGCTTCGGTACGCTCGTTGATGGTAAGGGAGCTTCCGTCGGGGAGTCCGATGATAATCAGGGATTCGTCACCCGTCTTGAAACGGTCTTTCTTGGTGACCTTGGAACCGGTTTCGGCGGGAATGTAGCCGCCTTTTCCCTTGGGCTCGTGCAGGGCCTGGGGGCCGCTCGCGTTACGGATTTTACCGGAAGAGATCTTTTTCGCTGCTGGAGAATAGCCTATCATCAGGGCTGTGGCAATGGCAACGAGCTTAAAATACCTAGAAAATGACATATTGCCTCTTTAAACGAATGCAAACTAAAACAAATATATGTATTTTTTTTACATACTTGAATAGAACAAATTAGTTCAAGTAATAAAAAAGAGACTTTTTTCAAAGAAATTTGAAAGAAGTTTTTTGGAACATATAACGATAGGACCGCATATGGAAGTTGAAGAACTGACCGTTGCCTTTAGCGACGAAGATACCGGTGAAGAAGTCATCAAGGAACTCGACAAGGAAATCCTTTCGAAGGGTGCCTGGCCGACCGTGATGTTCCTTTACCAGGAAAAAGACGCCAAGACGGGCGACATGGGTGAACCCAAGGTGTCGCTGCGCCGCTACCGCAAGATGAACGGAATGTTCAAGGCCCAGGGCAAGTTCAAGATTACGGGCAAGGCCCAGGCCGAAGCTATCATTAACGTCCTCAAGAAGTGGTATAACATTTAATGCCGGACCCTGCTAGTCGAAAGAAAAAGTATAATATCGAGTTCCTTTGCGAGGGGGACATCGAGGCTTTTCCGTATAAGGACAAGTTCGAAAAGATGGCTCGCAAGCTCCTTGCCGAAGAAGGCAAGGAAAAAGACGTGAACATCGTGCTCTGCACCGACGAGTTCGTGCGCTCCATGAACCGCGACTACCGCGGGCTCGACAAGGTGACCGACGTGCTCTCGTTTGAATGGAAGAACGAACTCGGTGTCGAGATTCCCGAAGACGAGGCCATGCTCGGCGAAATCTACATCGCACGCGAGCAGGTACGCCGCCAGGCTCCCGAATACGGCAACACGTTCTACGCCGAAATGAAGCGCGTGATTGTACACGGGCTTTTGCACCTTTCAGGCTACGACCACATCAAGGCCGCCGACCGCAAGGTGATGCGCAAGCGCGAATGCGAATTCCTGGGACTTGACCCGTACAAGGAAGGTGCATAATGGAAACTCCCGAAAGTTGGGCCATTGCGTTCCTTGTCGTTTTTGTCCTGACCTCGTTCTCGTTTTCGCTGATCAAGTCCGCCTTTAGCGGAATATATGCCAAGCGCGATGCCCGTGACCGTGAAGGCCGCGAAGAGTTGGTCGCCTCGTTGGTGGAACTGCCTGGCTTTAACGAGACCATCTCTATTGGCCGAATCTTCTGTAACGTGGGTGCGGGCGTTCTCGGTTTTTATCTGTTCCAGATGATTCCGTGGAACTGGGTGCAGGAATACTGGTTCCTCGCTTTTGCCGCTTACCTGGTGGTTGCCTGCGTTGCTATCTACACGATTACGGTGTTCTTGGCGAACCTGCTCGGGAACTTGAAGCCGGATACCTTTGCCATTGTGCTGATTCCGCTGTTCAAGTTCATTCGACTCCCGTTTGCGCTGCCTGCTAAGATTTGCCATGTGCTGTTCGTCAAGATCTTGAAGGGCTTGGGCTACGATTCCAAACTCAGCTTCTTGCCCGAAGAACGCCGCGACGCCGTGCAGGCGCAGGCTGACCTCTCGGACGAGGCGGACACTGATGGCGAAGGCCTGGAGCAGGAAGAGCGCCAGATGATTCTGAACATCTTCGACTTCGTGGAAACCCCGGTACGCGAAATCATGACCCCGCGTGTGGACATGTGCGCTGTCGAAGCTGGAACTCCGCTCGAGGAACTGGTGAAGGTGCTGAACACTGAACGCCATTCCCGCTTGCCGGTGTACAAGGAAACCGTCGACAACATCGTCGGTATTCTTTCGAACCGCGACTTCTTGGAATGGTACACGGAACACCGCGACGAACCGTTTGACATCATGAAGCTCGTGATGCCGCCGGTATTCGTGCCGTACCACAAGAAGATTGACGACATGCTTACCGAACTGCGTAAGACGGGTAACCAGCTCGCTATCGTGGTCGATGAATATGGCGGAACCGCAGGCCTTGTCACGCTCGAAGACATTCTCGAAGAGATCGTGGGCGAAATCAAGGACGAAGACGATGTGGACGAAGATGAAGACGTGCAGCGCCTCAAGGACGGCCGTTTCATTCTCGATCCGATCATGACGCTTTCCGATTTGGAATACAAGCTTGGCGTGGAACTTGAAGCTCCTGAAAATTCCCATGTGGAAACGCTTTCGGGCCTGATTCAGGCAACGCTCGGCATTATTCCTTCCCCTGGTGCCGAAGTCACTATCAAGGGCTACACTTTCCGTGTGCTCAAGATGGACGGAACCCGTATGGAAAAGGTGCTTATGATTTTGCCCGGTAAGGCTAAGGTGAAAAGCGGCAAGGGCGTTCCTCGCACGCAGGCATTCAAGGTCGTGTAATCGATTCTGTCATGCCGGACTTGGTACGGCATCTTTAATAAAAAAGGCGAACCTGTGAAGGCTCGCCTGATTTTATTTCTGGAAACCGTTTGTTGCGCTTATTTGCAGCAGCGGAAGCCGACGTTCGGGTACTGGTTCTGCGGATAGAAGCTGAACTTGTTGTCGGTGCACTTGCTTTCGTTGTTGGTGTTCCATGCGCCGCCAGCGACCAGGTACATGTTCGGGTGATCCTTGCTCGTGGTCGATGTCCATTCCCAGAGGTTTCCGTTCATGTCGTACATGCCGTACCAGCTGCGGCACTGTTCCTTACGGCCGCTGCGCTTGGCGGCTTTGGTGTTGGTGTTGCACTTGTTCTGCTTGTAGCTGTCGCCGTAGCTGTAGCGCGTGTTGTCCTTGCTCTTGCAAGCGGCCTGCCATTCGGCGAGGCTGCAAAGGTGCTTGCCTTCTTGTTTACAGAGATTTTCGGCCTGTTCCTGGCTTACCATGTCGCGGGGGAGTTCGTCAGCCTTGTTCGGATATTCGTAGGCGTCTACGCAAACGGTCTTGCCGCCGAGCGGAACGGGGTAGGCGTTCTTGCCGCAAACGTTGTCGCTCGCCATGTCGTACTTGGCTTCTTCCCATGCAGAGCGGTTCCCTACGGAGTCTTCGGCGTAGAAGAATACGGAGCCCGTCTTGTTGTATTCAATGGCCTTGCCCGCTTCTTGGGCGTGCAACGTGTCGCCTATCGAAAGGTAAGTCTTGCACTTGATTTCTTCGCACTTGACCTTGAGCTTGATCGGGTCATAGTAGCGGCCTGCGGGCGGTGCGATTTCAGCGACGGGCGGCACCTGGTCGGCGGCGCGGATGCTGTCCTGGATGCGCTTCTTCTCGAGCGAGTCTGCCTTTGCCTTCTCGAGGGCGGCCAGGGAATCGGCTATGCGCTGCAGGCTATCGGCGCGGGCCTTGTCGATAGCGGCGAGGCTATCCTTGATGTGATTCAGGCTGTCGCGCACATGGCGAATGCTGTCGCGGTTCACATTGTTCTGGAGGGCTGCCAAAGAATCTGCAATGCGCAGGCTATCGGCAATGCGAGAGCTGTCGGCACTGAGTTTTGCCAAAGAATCTGCCATACGGATGCTGTCGGCTCGGGCTTGTTCTAGAGCACGCAGGCTATCGAGTGTGTGGCGGCGCTGCATTTCAAGCGCAGTTTCCTGTTCCTTGGCAAGAGCGTCCTGCTTCATCTGGTCCAGGTGGCACTGCACAATAAAAAGGGTCACCAGCAAGAGGAACATCAACACGAGAATGACGATGTTCTTTTTCTTGCGCTTATTCTTCAACTGTTCTTCGTTTTCGTTTGCCATAAAAGTTTCCCTAGATTCCTCATTCCTCAAAGCGAAGCGACCTCAAACCTCAGTTCCTCGCACCTTCTTCTGCAATTTCGGCCTTAGCCGACTCACGCACGTCGTTAAAGAGTTCGCCCCAGTGGCGGATAATTTCTTGCTTGAGTTCGGCGACACTGATGTTTCGGCGCAGCGTGTTACGGTAGGCGATAGAGATGTAGCCCGTTTCTTCGGACACCACAATCACGAGGGCGTCACATTCTGCGGCGAGTGCCTTGGCGGCGCGGTGACGCATGCCGTAGCCCGCTTCTTTTTCGGCGTTACCCGTGGGCATGGGCAAAATACAGCCGGCGGCAATAATGCGCTTGGTGTTCATGATGACTGCACCATCGTGCAAAGCGGAATTCGGGAAGAAGAGGGCGCGCAAAAGTCTAGAACTGATTCGGGCGTCCAAGATTTCACCGGTGTCGGCGTAGTTACGCAGGCCCACGCGCTTTTCAAGCACAATCAGGGCTCCCGTGTGCGTTTTTGCCAAGTCCTGGCAGGCGCTAGCGATTGTCTTGGTGATTTCGTCGAGACCGCTGGAATGGAAAAACAGGTTGTGAAAATCGAGCTTACTGGCGGCCTGACCGATACGGGTGAGGGCGCTTCGAATTTCGGGCTGGAAAAGAATCACGAGAGCGATAATACCGAGGGTCGCAAGGTTGCTGATAAGCCATACGACGGTATGGAGTTCCCACCATTGCGCAATAATCCAGGCGAGAATCAAAAGCAATCCACCGAAAATCATCTGGGCGGCGCGGGTGCCGCGGAACAGCAAGAAGATGTAGTAGATGATAATCGAAATCAGGAGCACGTCCAGAATATCTGCCGGACGCACATCGATAATCCCGAATAGCTTAAACAGAATCATGTTCTCAGAGCCTCCAAATAAAGCAGAGATTCCTTGGCCTCTTTCACGTCATGCACGCGAATGCAGCTGGCGCCACCGAGTACGGCAACGATTCCTGCCGTAACGGTCGGAATCAGGCGGTCGCTTGTTTCGAGGCCGGGCATTTTACCAATATAGGACTTGCGCGAGGTTCCGATGAGAACGGGGTAGCCGTCTTTCAGGAATTCTTCGGTCGATTTCATCAGGTCGATGTTGTCCTGCGCAGTTTTCCCGAATCCAATGCCCGGGTCAATGCAAATTTTTTCGCGTTCGACGCCGAGGTCCAAAAGTTTTTTCACCTGCGACAAGAGTTCTTCGCGGACTTCCTGCACCACGTTCGTGTACGGTTTGAAGTCCTGCTGCATGGTGCCGAAATTTCCACGAATGTGGTTGAGTACCACGGCGGCCTTGGTGTCTGCGACCGTCTGGAGCATGTTCGGGTCCATGGCGCAGGCGCTGATGTCGTTGATGATGTGGGCCCCGAGCTTCATGGTCTCTTCGGCGACTTTAGCCTTGACCGTATCGACCGAGATGTAGAATTCGCGGGGCTTACCGTCGCTGCTGTAGCCGCTTTTGGCGAGGGCGGCGAGGCGTTCTACCACGGGGCACACGCGGTCCAACTCTTCTTGCAGGCTGACGGGTGCGCTTCCAGGGCGGCTGCTTTCGCCACCGATGTCCAAGATTTCGGCGCCTTGTTCCAGGAGCATCAGGGCGTGTTCGTAAGCGGCGTCAGGCTTGTTATGCTTGCCACCGTCAAAAAAACTGTCCGGAGTCACATTCACGATACCCATGATCAGCGGGGTCTTGCAAGGCAGAACCTTGTTGCCGATTTTCCATGGGAGAGAGCGGCTATGATCCAGAACTTCTTTGAACATTACGAATTTTCCTGTTTTGCGTCTTCAGATGATTTCAGCGTTTCGGTATGGGCGTCATCGCTTGCCGGAGTCGTTCCGGAGGCGGGCGCGGGCTTGATCTCGGCTACGGGCGCATCTGTGACCGGTGCTACCGGCGGCTGTTTGCCCGGGTCAGGCGGCGGCGTATTTTCGCGCTTCTTCTTTTCTTCCATTTCTTCGAGCGCCTTGTACTGGCGGCTCTTCTTGGTGCCGGTCAGTTTTTCGCCGGCCATCACGCGGTCAATTTCTTCGCGGTCGAGCACTTCGAATTCGAAGAGTGCTTCGGCAAGGTCAATCAGCTTGTCCTTGTTTTCTTCGATGAGCTTCTTGGCGGCCTGGTCTAGACGCTTGATGAGATTGTTCACCGCATTGTCGATCTTTTCGGCCATCATTTCGGACATTTCCTTCGGCTTGCTGATTTCGCGGCCGAGGAACACTTCGCCGTCGGTGCGGCTGTAGCAGACCGGCCCGATTTCGTCGTCGAAACCCCATTCGGTCACCATCTTGCGGGCAAGTTCGGTAGCGCGCTGGATGTCGTTGCTGGCTCCCGTGCTCTGGTGGTTGAAGAAGATGAGTTCGGCGAGTCGGCCCGACATCATAATCATGATGCGTTCTTCGGCGTATTCGCGGCTATAGCTCACCTGGTCGCGTTCGGGCAGACTCATGGTCACGCCGAGGGCGCGTCCGCGCGGAATGATCGTAATCTTGTGGAGCGGGTCGGAATGCTTGCAGAGAAGCGTCATTAAGGCGTGGCCTGCTTCGTGGTAGGCCGTGTGGCGCTTTTCTTCGTCGGTCATCAGGAGTGTGCGGCGCTCGGCACCCATGCTGAGCTTGTCGCGTGCTTCTTCAAAGTCGAGCATCGTGACTTTCTTGTTGTTGAAGCGCGCGGCCAAAAGGGCTGCTTCGTTCACCAGGTTTTCGAGGTCTGCACCTGCAAGTCCGGGGGTTCCCTTGGCAACGGCTTTCACGTCTACGTCGTCGGCCAGCGGCACCTTGCGCTTTTTCAGGTGCACCTTCAAGATTTCTTCGCGGCCCTTCAGGTCGGGGAGTCCCACCACAATCTGGCGGTCAAAGCGACCCGGGCGCAGCAATGCCTTGTCGAGCACATCGGGGCGGTTCGTTGCGGCAATCAAAATCACGCCTTCGTTGGCGGTAAAGCCGTCCATTTCCACCAACAACTGGTTCAAGGTCTGTTCGCGTTCATCGTGACCGCCACCGAGACCTGCACCACGCTGGCGACCCACGGCGTCGATTTCGTCGATAAACAGAATGCACGGGGCATTCTTCTTGCCGGTTTCAAAGAGGTCGCGCACGCGGCTAGCACCCACGCCCACGAACATTTCCACAAAGTCAGAACCGGACATACTGAAGAACGGCACTCCAGCTTCGCCTGCAACGGCGCGGGCAAGGAGCGTCTTACCGGTACCCGGAGGACCGACGAGCAATGCACCCTTCGGAATGCGTCCGCCGAGGGCATCATATTTTTTCGGGTCCTTCAGGAATTCCACGAGTTCCTGCAAGTCCTGCTTGGCTTCGTCGCAACCGGCCACGTCGTTAAAGGTGGTCTTCTGCTTGCCGTTGAGCTGGCGTGCCTGGCTCTTGCCAAAGCTGAAGGGGCTCTTGCCGCCGCCACCCATCTGGCGGTTCATCATGAAGTAGAAGAATACAATCAGGAGAATCGCGGGGAGGAACGCGATAATCGTGTCGAGCCAGGTGCTTGATTCGTGGATGACCTTGACCTTGACGCCCTTGTACATTTCCCAGGCGGTAATCTGGTCGTTGCTCACTTCGAGCATGTGGCTCTTGAAACGCTTGGTCTTGCCGTTGTCATCGCTAGACTTGGTAAAGCGGGCGAGGGCGCTGCGGTTCTTTTTCGCTTCGGCAATCTCTTCGGGGCTCATCTCGCGCTGGCCCTCGATAATCACGCCGTCGGGGGTCTTTTGCAGGGTGAGTTCGGTAATGACCTTGGTGGAGTCTCCCATCATGGCCAAAAATTCGGTGCGCGTAATGTCCGTGTCTCCGTCTTTCCCGGCAAGCGGGAACATGACGAACAACAGGAGAATCATCACCAGTAAAATGATAAAGTTCTTGCTACGGTAAGGGGGCGATTTTTTTTCTTGACTCATAAAATCCTTTTATTCTTTCATTCCGCAAGATACAAATTTTGACGCTGTCTGAACATCTTCAAATTCGCAAATCAAGACGGTTGAGCCCTTTTTGACGATAGAACGCTTGCGGTAGGCGGCGCGTACGGGAATTTTAACATGGGCGGGCTCCGTTTGGCTGTAAAAGAAACCTATCGGAAAGCGGAATCCCTGTTCCGAAAGCCACAAACGGAACAACTCGGAAAGGTCTGCGTCCGCGTGGGAGAGCAGAATCTTGCGGAGCGCCTTTTTGTTCAACGAGATGAGAGATGAGGGACGAGTTGTGAGAGAAGTGTCATCCTGAGCGGAGCATCGCGGAGTCGATATACGAAACTTGGCAATTTGTTGCCTTAGTTGAGTTATCCCCATAGAGGATAATTCGACTAAGACTCTGAAGAGTCTAGTCTCATATAGGTTCGAAGGAGCAGGATCTAGTGATTTGTCATGCCCGACTAGTTCGGGCATCTCCTTTTCAAGAGACACAATAGGATTGAACAACTCGTTGCATTTGTCCATTACCTTCGCGTAGGCCTTATCGGCAAGCGAGGCAATCCTACACAATTGCGTAGCGGCGTCACAGTATCCTCTTGCGAGCTGTGGCAGGTAAACATGGCGCACCTTGTTCCGAGCAAATTTTACATCGGAATTGCTTTCGTCTTCGCACCAAGTGAGATTGTGCTCGCGGGCGTAGGCGAGGAGGTCTGCGCGGGTGACGTTCAGGAACGGTCGGTAGATGTTGTCTCGTACGTCCTGAATGCCGCGGAGCCCTGCCAAAGTCGTTCCGCGGCGGAGTCGCATGTACATGGTTTCTGCCTGGTCGCCTGCATGGTGCGCAGTGACAATGATGCCCTTATTGTCATCCCCGCGCAGGACGGGCGGACAGCACTTGGCAACTTGTTGCTTAGTGCGCATGGTCCCCGTATGGGGAGGATCTCCTGTCTCGTTGAATACTTCTATCAGCGCCTTGTACCGTGCATCCCTCGCGTTTTCTTCCAGCGAGCCTTCTGCATTTTTCAGTGATTCGCCATCCAACTTTTTTAAGAAAAAAGGAACTTTATACTTGTGCGCGAAAGCCTCCACAAATGCGGCATCGCGGTCGGCTGTTCCTTCGCGCAGTCCGTGATGCACATGTGCGATTCCCAACCATTCGATGCCAAGCGCTTCGCGGTTTGCAATGAAATAATGCGCAAGGCAAATGGAATCTAGACCGCCCGAAACTGCAAGCAACAAGCGTTTGAATCCATGACGGCGAATATTTTGCGTTAAATCAAGACTCAATTTTTATTTCAGATTAAATTGCTTGATACATTCTTTGAATTCGTCATCGTTGTTGCTGTAGCTTAGGAGTTGATCGACAAAAGCATGGTGGATGTTGCTGTAATCATTTTTGAGGAAATCCATGTCGTGCTCGGTAGCTTCGCAATACTCTTGGGTGACATCAAGGTTCTTGTACCAATTGGTGCAGGTCGTTCCTTGGTGGGATACTTTTATTACGGAGTTTGTGTATTGCGTGGGCTGCATCCCCATGGAAAGAGTGGTGCTGATTTCGATAACCTTTCCATCTACAGAAATATTTACAGTGTTGGAATCTTTCTGCAAGAACCATAAACCACTAGCTATAAAAGCGGTGTCCGAAGTGACTTGCGGGTTTTCGATGAAGTAGTTGCGGCATAACATTTCTTTTGATTCGTCTTCAAAAATCTGGTAAATTTGGTAGCAGTATTCGCCGGGACCATAAAGCTTATAGATATCTTTGAAACTTGATTTTTTGGTTCTCTGGGTCGGTTCCAATATAAGAGTTGTTTTATAGTTGGATGGAGCGGGCACGAATGTTCCGTTTCTGATTCTACCGACAAGTTCCCATGTCGAAAAAATGGAATTCGAATTGCCTACATAAACATAAGCTTCACTGGGGTCGTCGCATTCGTTCCCGATGTAATCGCATTCATATAGAGTGTCATTAGACATCTTGAATCCGAAGGAATGGTCTATCATATATCTAAGCGAGTCTCCGCCATATTCGGATTGGAACATAGTTGGCGACACGTCGTACCTGTCAAAAATGCCCGTGTAGTCTTCCGCTACCCATTTGAAAGAATTTGTGGCGGAATCGTAATCGCATTCTTCTTCGAGGAAATAGTACCTGAGATGTTCTTCATCAAAGAAAGAAAAATGGTCGATGCTTATTGTGGTAATCCAGCCGTCATCCGAAGGCAAAGATTCCACCTTGCCACTAGAAGAATTTGCTTCTTGAACGCTTGAAGAAGAATTCTGATTTTCCTTTTTTTCAGAAGACGAACTAACGATTTCCTCGTCCGTAGACGATTCGATAGAGGTTTCTTCCGAAGAAGATGAAAGTTCATTGTCGTTGGCAGACGATGAATTGTCGTCGCCACAGGCGACCATCAGTAGGGCGGAAAATAGAATGCAATATGCTTTTTTCATATCAATCCTTTGTATGTCCTAAAAATAATTTATATTTCCCCTTCAAGGAGGCCGTTATGGCTAAAAACAGAGCGAAAGCGGTAGGCAAGGTTGCCGAATCCGCAAAAGAAAGCGCAAGGCTCAGAATGCTGCGCATCGACGGCTCCCAGAACGGAGCCACCCTGCGGACCAGAATCGTCCGCGACAAGACCAAGTACTCGAGAACCCTTAAACACAAGAAATCCCTCGCCGATGCGGGGGATTTCCCTTTTATACAGGCAGTCGCAGGTTATTTGCCCGTTGCAATCTTGCCGTAAAATTCCTTGACGTCTTCCCAACGGTAATACGGGGCGGCGGGGCAGTTCTTTACTGTTGCTGTATCGCATGTCACGGGCAGTTTTTGCTCGATTTCGTTGAGCATCACTTTCACTAAAATCGGGGCGCCCTTCTTGCTGGACTTGTAGAATACGAGCTGTACGTTGGCGGCCATCGGGCTGATTTCGTAGTCGCGCCAAACCTTGTGCAGGTTTTCCATGTCGGCAGTTTCGATGCCGGTGTTCTGCGTGCCGTTTTCTAACTGTAAAAGAACCGCAAACGGGAAAATCACCGTATCGTGGCCGAAGCGGAGCGTCGCGGTGGTCTTTTTCGCGGGTTTTGCTGCTGTCTTTGCGGTTGCTGAGCTTGTCGAAGCATCTGTTTTGGCGGTGTCTGCGGCGATTACCTTGTCTGCAACGTCAAGGACATTTTTCAGGAGCGGGCGAGCGTTGTCGAGCCCCTGCTTCTTGGCGAATGGATTGTTGCCGAGAACGCTGTACCACCAGGCGTTCTGTGCATGCCAGCGAGCGGCAATGTCTTCTTCGGTCCACAGGTCATCAAAGCTGAATTCGATTTCGGGGCTCCCTTGCAGGCTGTTGCCGATTTCGTAAATCTTGCTGAAGAGGTCACCTGCGTCTACATTCTTCTGGATGTAGTTGGAATCGTTGAAAATCGTGCGCATCATGCGAGTCGGATTCACATGGCTGTAGAGCTTTTCGTTTTCCTTTTGCCATGCGGGCGTGTTCGATTCGTTGATAATCTTGCCAAAATCAAGCGGGCTGATGAAGCTCATCAGGTACTTGCCCGATTCCTGGTGAATTTCGACCTTGGGCTTTAGCGCATGCAGTTCTTCGAGGAATGCTGCCATGCTCACGACGCAGCGTACGCTGGTGCTGGCGTACGCTTCTACATAGGCGTCATTCTTGAAAACTTCAGGGAAGTTCTTCACCATGCGCTTTGCGATTCCCTGATGCTGGGCCACGCCGAGCTGGGTCAAGTCGCCTGCGCGCGGGGCGGCATATTCGTCCAGGAACTTGGCGCGTTCAAGCAAACTCTTGCCGAGGTCCGTGAGCTTGCCTGCGGAATCGGCTTTTGCGAGCGTATTGTACAGCGCGTGATAGTGGTCGGCCGGCTGGTGGAATCGGCTGCCGTGCCTGCCGTAGTGGCTCAGGTAAAACGGCTTGTAGCCTACGGGTGCCTTGGTATACTTGGCTGTCGGAGTGGGGTAGGCGTAGTAATTGCTACCCATCTGGTGACGGTCCTGGGCGAAACCCGAAATCGCCACTGTGAGTATCAGCGCGAGAATTTTATTCATATAAACCTCTATGGATCCCGTCGGTCACTTCGTTCCCTCCAGGAAGACGTCAGTAGGAGAGTCTTCCTCGACCAACGGGAGGGGATCCAGTGCGGATTCCTGTTTTTCCTCCGCTCCGCGGATGCCATACTCTTTTTATTTTCCGCAGTCTACTTTCTTAAAGAAGCAGCTCCTCGCACCCGTGTGGCAAGCGACCTGCGGACCCTGCATGCGCACCTTGAAGAGCAATGCGTCGCTATCGCAGTCGGCTGCCCATTCCACGACGGTCATCACGTTTCCGCTGGTGTCGCCCTTGTGCCAGTATTCCTTGCGGCTACGGCTCCAGAATACCATCTCGCCACATTCGTGGGTGCGGCGGAGCGCTTCTTCGTTCATCCAGGCCATCATGAGTACGTCGCCCTTGTCGGCATCCTGTACGATTGCCGGGGCAAGCTTGACACCGTCTACTTCTACTTCGAATTTGATTTCTTTTATAAGTTCGTCGAATTGCATAGTGAAAATTTAGAAAAAAAAGATTCCGTCGGTCACATTTTACTATCTTTGCCACCGTCAGGGCCTATCATCCAGGTAGGTTCCTAGTCCGGCACGCCAAAGCGCCTGCCGATAAAGGATTATAAAATGGCAAAGAAAGTTCAGGATGCCCTCAAGGACATCATCTCCCTCTGCAAGCGCCGCGGTTTCATTTTCCCCGGCTCCGAAATTTACGACGGCCTCGCCAACACTTGGGACTACG
>Ga0256406_1001688_pt1 | contig 34551 bp, 44 predicted proteins | sample RumenRJG_03DNA_FD_185986 | JGI IMG/M metagenome (GOLD analysis project Ga0256406, IMG submission 185986) | Bovine rumen microbial communities from Lethbridge, Alberta, Canada - RJG_03 | ecosystem: Host-associated > Mammals > Digestive system > Stomach > Rumen | place: Canada: Alberta | collected...
ACCCTGTCCTGCAAGCTTAAATTCTGATATTCAGCTCTCAAGGTTTGCTCCAAGCCACCCAAGAGATGGCTTTGTTTTGATGTCATTCTACGCCATTGCCGCATCCACTCTATGGATTCAAACTTATTCCCGGCAAATCGCTCTGCATGGTCTGCCTTGTATCGCCAGCAGTACTCCGGATGCGAGTAAATGATGCCAACGGACTGCAGAAACGAAAAGACCGTCACACTCCCGGCGAACTTCATGCCCCGCTTTTTCATGTCCTTCGAAACATCATCCGACAGATCATCCGCTGTCACATCGATCGGCTCCGGGATCGTTTTTCCATCCGTGAAATGCCACAGATATTCCGTAAAAGACCCGTATTCTTTACGGATCTCAAGGACGATTCCCGCATTCACGATCATCCCTTCGATCTTGCGCCGGTTGCGTATAATCGCAGGATTGCCCATCAGCTCTTCCACCTTCTCCGGACCGTACGCGGCTATTTTCTCCACGTCAAAACCATCGAGCGCCGCGCGGAAAGCCTCCCGCTTGTGAAGGATCGTCTTCCATGAAAGTCCCGCCTGAAACAGCTCCAGAATGAAGAACTCAATAAGCTTCTGCTCATCGCGGCAGGGAACACCCCACTCCTCATCGTGATACCGCTGCACGAGCTCATCCCCGCTGGCATATCCGTCAAAACAGCTTCTTCTTTTCTCCATAGACCGTCAGATACTCTCTCCTCCTTCTTTTCCCTGATTATATCAGGATAATGTAAGCAGCATCCCCCGATATTTTCTCCTGTATCCGGAAAGTTACTGCTTAATAAACAGACAGATACCCGGCGTCGTTTCTTGCGCCTTCTGAACATCCGGTTTTATGCGCCGTTTTGACGCCCTCGAATTGTCAGGAATCCGGAAACTGCGTCCGGGTCTGCCGACGGAAGCGGACCATCACCCCGGCAGAATGCGCCGGAGCGCAAAAAAAGCGCAGCCAGGTCATTCACTCCCGAACTGCGCTTCTTCGGTATAACAACGGAATAGAAAACACGATATACAATATGGATGGGCGGCAGCTGCGGGCAAAATTCAGGCCATCCGATGCTCCGCCGTCACGATCACGCGGCTCGTGATAGTCTCCTCGTCGCCGAGGCTTCTGCCTTCACGGCCGTCCTCTGCCATGTATTCGGCCTCACCGCTCTGGTTGTCGGTCGGATCCTGCCGGACATAGGTCATCGGCGGGTCAAAATTCTTTTCAAATGCGCTGTTGCTCGGCAGACGGAATGGATCGAGGTTGCCGAAATAGTGGCGTCTCTTGATCTCGTCTCCCATGCCGTATGCGCCTCCGCCGTAGGACGGATCGCAGCCAAGCCATCCGAACGGCTCGATATAAAAGTAGGCCCAATCATGTGCTCCGGCATTATCACCGCGGGTATTGTTGCCGGACTGCCACCGCGCCGGAATTCCTGCGATCCGGCAGAGCGTGATGAACATAAGTGCCTGCAGTCCGCAGTCTCCCTTGAGGTTCTTCGCGCAGTACTCGCCCGGGCTCTCGATTCCGATGTAACTGCGCACATAGGCATAGAGCACGTTCTTCGTGATGTAGTCGTAAACTGCGCGCGCCTTCTCAAGCGGCGTGCTGTATCCTTCCGTGATTTCCGCAGCGAGTGCTTTCATGAACGGCGAGAAAACGGCTTCCGGCAGATGCTCGGAGACATCTTCCTCCGTCGGGGGCGGAAGGATCGTCCCGGGGACCTTCTCAGGGCACTGCACGTCCTGTCCTTTGGATGCAGCCTCCATCGCCGCGCGGTTCTTCTCCACAGCCTCCGCGCTCCAGAGATCGTGGTAAACGGCGGTTGCAGTATACGCGAAGGTAACCTCGAACGGATGATTTTCCTTTATATCCTCGACGAAGAGAATCGTGCGCTGCTTTGCATCCTCCGGCGCAAGATAATAAACGGGACCATCCGAGAGGTCTTTCTTTGCTTCAGCTGCGCTTTGGCCGCTTCCACCGAGAATGGCTCTGATCTCTTTTTGATCCACAGGTCTTGCTTCTTTCCCGCCGGCCTTTGCCCCGAGCAGTTCGATATCAGTTACGTAGTCGCAGGCGCAGACAAACGGGAGATAGACCTTCACTTTTCCCGGGCGGAATGCACTGTCTGCTATCTTCATTGTGACACGGACCGTAAAGCGCCAGCTGTCACTGCCGTTCTTCTGCATATCGCACACGGAAAGCCGGCAGCGGTTCATCGGCTGCCCTTTCACCGACTCGGACAGGTCTCTTGTACCGTCCGCATATTCCTCTTCGATCTTCCGGGCATTCTCTGTGCCGAGCCAAGTGCCGTCCTTGGTAATCCGCCCTTCTTCAAACTCATTTTCGAGCGTTCCGCCGACACTTCCGATGTAATGCTTTGCGCCGTTTACATAAATCCAGTCGACCCGGCCGAGATCGACAAGTTTGTCGAAATTCTCCTCTGTGACTTCCGGCATGACTTCATGCACGCGCCGGAGCGCACCTTCGTGATCATACGGATAGCTGTCCGGGAGGACATCCAGAATGCTCTTCTCGAGCCGCAGTCTCTGTACCATCGCACGGCTTGTACCGGGTTTTGACATCCAGATGTCGATCAGCTTCTGTGCATCGTCAAAGAACCCTGCCTGTTTTGCCTGCTCCACATCGTCCGGGAGCGGGAGGTTTTCATACTGAAAGTCTTCAAAATGGAATTTGTTCATGTCTTCTCCTGAGATGTCTGTGCGCCGGATGCCGGTGCACTTGGATTAATAAATTCGTAACTGCCTGCCGTTTCACATGCAGCTAAAGGCCGCAGTTATCTGTCCGGCCGCAGAAGGGCATCCTGCACCCGTATTCGGTGCGGCTTATGCGCAGAATGCGCGTTTATCCGAGTATCTCATCGTATACGCGCAGTACGTTCTTATAGAAAATCTTCTCGATCTCGTCCATCGAAAAGCCCTGCTTCCTGAATGCATCGATCAGCAGTTCTTCCGTTCTGGCGCCCGGCTCCCCGAATTCATCGCCGTCGCAGCAGGATATTCCGTCAAAATCCGTTCCAAAACCAAGGACATCGACTCCCGCGGCGTCCGCGATGTGCCTTGCATGGCGTGCAACTGCCTCGGCCGTCCTTTTCGCATGATGATCCGGGACGAGGAATTCTGCTTCCATGTTAATGCCGGTCACGCCGCCGTGTTCGGCGATCTTCCGGAGCATGTCATCGGTAAGGTCTCTGCCGCAGCCGCACAGCGACCGCGCATTGGAGTGGCTTGCGACGAACGGTCCCTTCACGGTTCTGCACACGTCGTAGAAACCTGCATCCGAGAGATGGGACACATCGACGATCATGCCGATTCTCTGCATTTCTTCGAGGAATTCAAAGCCGCGCTGCTTTAAGCCTTTCGTACCGTCACCATACCATGTGCCGGCCTCGGAGACAAGTCCGCCCTGTTCCGCACCCTCGCCGCATCCGGAATCACTTGCAGAAGCGCATCTGTAATGTGGGAATTCGAAATAATGGTCTCCGTCCGGGTAGTTCGGATATCCGAGCTCATTCTCAAAATTCCAGGTGAGCGTCATCATGCGCGCGCCCTGTTCATACATTGTATGAAGATGCTCGATGCTTCCTTTGCAGCAGCCGCCGTCCTCAATCGTCATCATGACCGACATCTTCCCATCGGACAGGTTTTTGCGGATCTCACTGCCGCTGCGGGCGAGTCCGACAAGATCGCTGTTTTTCGATACTTCATCGAGAAATACCTGCGCGATCGCCTGCTCCTGCTCCCAGGGGTCCATGAAAAGTCCCTGCTCCGCCTCGCGTCTTCCCTCTTCCGTATCGTCGCGGCCACTGTAATGAAGCGGTTCACGGAGATTGATGTAGATTCCGAGGTTCTGGCACAGACAGTCTCCGTCTTTCATGCGGAGAAGATCAATCATATGATTGTTCTCACGAAGAGAATCCTTATCGCCGCGAAGCCTTGATTTCCAGACCTCGCGGATCGTATCACAGTGCATATCGATATATTTCAACGAGTTTCTCTCCCTTCTGTATCAGTGAAGACAAATATTCTATGGCATATTATCGCCGCAAAGTCCTCTGCCGTCAAAGACTTCTCCGGAATGGAAAGCACTGGACAGATAAAGCTGAATGGCAAGATAGTATACGGCCGCCGGCACGGCGTTGATGAGAAGAATATATGCATTGCCGATGTGGGTTTGTTTTTCTGTTTTTCAGGCGGTCTGTCCCGGCCATTTTTCGCCATTCTTCGCCTGAAACCCAAAAAAACGGACCGGCGATGAGGTTTCGCCGGCCCGCAAAGACTGGGCATTTCAGGATTTGTGAAATTCCATTCAAACACTCAGGGTGCGTCCTGCACGATCACGGCTCTCACCTGTATGATCTGGTTTTTACCACGTAACATCATTCCATGACCACGAACCGTCGGACTGGATGTTGACACCCTGAAGATCCTTGTTATAGGCAATGTAGGAGATCGGAGAATAGAAAGGAATGTTGTCCAGATTGTCATACATTTCCTTCTGCAGATCGCCGATCTTCTGTGTGCGCTCATCCGAGTCAACGGTCGCTGCAATATCGTCGACCTTTGCATAATACTCATCGGTCGGAGTCGGAGCCGTCGGATCATGATAGCATGCATTGAAGATCAGGATCGGTTCAGCCCAGCCAAGACTCTGGCGCGCCATATCATAGTCGTCGTTCTTGGCCTGCTCGTGGACGTAGTTCCAGTCGATGGGGTTGAAATTGACCTGCACGCCGTATTCATCAAGCTGTCCCTGAAGACCTTCTGCCATCAGAGAGGAAAGGTCGCCGGAATCCGCATACAGCTCCAGAGAAAGTACGTTTCCGTCCTTCTCATAATAACCGTCACTGTTCTTGGTATACCCTGCGCCTTCAATCAGCTGAATGCCGCGGTCCGGATCATCTGCGTAATTCTGCATGAAGTAATCCTTTGCGTCCTGGCTGAAGTTCTGCATGGTGTCGAAAATCATAGAGTAAGCAGGAACTGCCTGTCCATCCGACATATCGCAGAGTGCCTGACGGTCAATCAGCAGGCAGATACCAAGACGGACGTCCTTATCAGCCATCGGTCCCTTGTCGGTCTGCAGCTCGATATAATCGATCTCCGGGTAGGAAGCTTCCACGACAGAGACATTCGACTCATCGGAAAGGTCCTTCACACTGTCCTGGCTGAGGCTCGTAGCTATGAAGTCGACATCGTCGCTCTTCAGCGATTCAACTGCCGTGAATTCCTCAACGTTAAAGGTGACATCGATATTCTTGAAGTGTGCCGGTCCCTGATTCTCAAATTTCGGGCAGTGTGTCACATAACCGTCATTGCGGGTAAGTTTCACCTCGGAGCCGGAGACATACTGTTCCACCGAATACATTCCGTATGGATGGCAGCCCCACATCAGTTCATCATTGCTCATGGAATCGAGCTCATCCTTGTCGATGACCGTCATGAAGTCGGCGCAGAAAGCGTACAGCATGTCTGAACGGTATCCGGTCAGATGCAGTGTAACCTGACGGCCGTCCACATCCATCGACTCGATGTTCGCATATGCATCGGAATAAGGGCTTACTTCCTGACCATGCTGGATGGAAGCAACCACGTCCTCCGGCTCTACTTCTTCGCCGGTGGAATAGTACATGCCCTCGGGGACATTGAAGGTGACCGTTTTGCCGTCATCACTGACCTTCCAGTCTGTGCAGACGCCGTCAGTGATGTCGTTCTTCTCCGTATCCCACTCGAAAAGGCTCTCACCAACGCATTGCTGCAGGGTTGCGGAACTGTCCAGCTGATAGGAGTCAATGCCATACCACTCAGCATCCACGACGTTCAGCGTATCATCATCCGAATGAGCCGAGGATGATGTTGAAGAGGCCGCTTCCGATGCAGCCGTGCTGTCCGATGCGGCGGCAGCAGAACTCCCTGCAGTTCCCGTACTGCTCCCGGATCCGGCTGAGGAGCCGCATCCGGCCAGTCCCGCCGCCATCGTAATGGCAAGGGTACATCCAATTGTCCATCGCAGACACTTGTTCATAATAAATCCTCCTTTTGAACTTAATATTCGAGCGGAAAGTCCGGCACATTGCAGACTTTTCCGGATTCGACTGTTTTACTGATGCTTCTTCAGCGGCAAAGCACGCAGGGCATCCCGGTCCTGCAGACAGCTGTCCCGTTTCGGCAGACGGCCGTCTCCCCTTACTGTTTCTCTCAGACCGCTGCATCCTTTGTCCCGGCCGGTGCGCTTACATCGATCAGCGGATGATGGCAGAATACGATTCGTCCGTCGCCAAAATCCGTCTCCTTCGGTTCTTCCTTCCGGCAGTGATCCTCGCAGAAATCGCAACGGTCGCAGAAGCGGCACCCTTTTCCGATCTTCACAAGGCTTCCCGGGTCACCGGTGAGAAGCTTCTTCTCCCTGCAGCGGAGTTCGGGGTCAAGGATCGGCGCCGAATCCATCAGACTCTTCGTATAAGGATGAGCGGGATTTACGGCGATCTCCTCCGCCGGCCCGAATTCAACCAGCTTTCCAAGATACATCACGGCAATCCGGTCGCTGATGTAACGGATGACATTGAGGTCATGCGTGATGACGAGATACGTAAGATGAAGCGAATCCTGCAGGTCAAGAAGCAGATTCAGAATCTGCGCCTGGACAGAAACATCCAGCGCACTCGTAGGCTCATCGAGAATCATGAGTTTGGGCTGAAGTGCGAGCGCACGTGCGATGGAAATACGCTGAAGCTGGCCGCCGGAAAGCTGATGCGGATAGCTTTCGAGGTACTGGCGGTCCATTTTGACCATATCCATAACCTCGCCGGCGCGCTTTCTGGCCTCTTCCTTCGGAACCTTGTGAAGGATCATCGGCCGCATGATGGAGCTCTCCACCGTCTGCCGCGGATTGAGGTTTGATGCCGGGTCCTGGAAAACAACTGCCACTTCGCTGTGCAGCTTCTTCATGTCCTGTCTGGTTGCTTTTCCCAGATCAATTCCATCGATAATGACATCGCCGGCCGTCATCTCCGTAAGGCCGAGAACAACGCGGGCGAGTGTGGTTTTGCCGCTGCCCGATTCCCCCACGAGACCGACAATTTCGCCGCGGTGAACCTTGAAGGAGACGCCGTCGACCGCCCGGATCGGCTTTCTGTCTGAGGAGAACATGCCGCCCGGTGTATGGAAATATTTGCACAGCCCCCTCAGCTCAAGCATTACTTCTTCATCCATTTACTTTCACGCTTTCTGCACCCTCTGCCTCAAAACATCTGCAGATGTGTCCGTTTCCGAAATCAACAGCCGCCGGGCTTTCCTTAAAGCAGCGCTCCGAGGCTGACGGGCAGCGGTTTGCAAAACGGCAGCATGGCTTGTCGTCCGTGATGCGGGGAACCATGCCGTCAATGGTCTTAAGACGGCCTTCCTTCTTCGAACGGCGCGGCAGTGCCTGCATCAGCAGCTTTGTGTACGGATGCTTCGGATTCCTGAAAATCTCAAAGACATCGCCGGTCTCCACCATTTCGCCTGCATACATGACGCCGATCCTGTCCGCGATCTCCGCGACAAGACCGAAATTATGCGTGATCAGCATGATCGAGGTGCCGTACGTATTCTTAAGACGCTTCAGGATATCCAGAATCTGCGCCTCGATCGTAACATCGAGCGCTGTCGTCGGCTCATCGGCGATCAGAAGTTCCGGTGTTCTCGAGAGCATCATCGCAATCATGACACGTTGACGCATGCCGCCGGAAAGTTCGTGCGGATAGCTCTCTGCGCGAAGCTCGGCATCCGGAAGACGAACATCGCGGAACAGCGACACTGTCTTTTTCTTCGCCGCCGCCTTATCCGGATTGTCGAGCAGAATAGCCTCTTCTACCTGCGTACCGACGCGGTAGACCGGATTCAGAGAATCAAGCGGATTCTGAAAGATCATTCCGATCTGACGTCCGCGCACCTTCTCGATCTGTTTCTCATTGAAAGTCGAAAGATCCTGTCCCTTGAACAGAATTTTTCCGGTGATTTTCGTGTCCTTGTCCGGAAGAAGACGAAGAATGCTGTGGGCAACCGTTGACTTTCCGCAGCCGGATTCACCGACAACGGCAAAGATTTCTCCTTTGCGGATCGTCATATTGACATGATTGACGGCCGAGAGATATCCGTCATGCACCTTGTAGTTGATGGACAGGTTCTCGAGCTTTAAGAGTTCATCGTTTTTTGTCCCGGCGGCAGACGTTTCGCCCGCCGGTTCCGTGGCATATTCACTTGCAGCCGGCTTTGATTCCGGTTTTGACTTTAATTCCTGCATCACAAACCTCCTGTCAGCGAGAGCGCATCTGCGGATCCAGCACGTCGCGCAGTCCTTCACCCAGCAGGTTGAACCCGATCGTTGTGTAAACCAGTGCAATGCCGGGGAAAATACTGAGCCAGGGAGCCCTCGTGATGTACTCCATGCCTTTCGAGAGTGCAAGGCCCCAGTCCGGAGACGGGGATTTGGAGCCAAGTCCCAGGAAGGAAAGTGTCGTCGTGGAGAGAATGGTCTCCGGAAGAGTCATGGACGTCATGACGATGATGGACGGAATGATGTTCGGAAGAATATAGCGGAACATCAAAGAGAAGCCGTTCTCGCCGTATGCCTTGCCCGTTTCGACAAAAGCCATGTTCCGGAGGGACATTGTTTTGGCGCGGATCGGGCGGGCGAAACTCGCCCAGCTCACGATGGAGATGGCAATGACAACGTTTGTAAGGCCTTTGCCGAGGATGGTGACGACGGCAAGTGCAAGAATCGTGCCGGGGATACACCAGGTAAGATCGGTGATGAACGAGAAAACGTGATCAACCCATTTCCCGTAGTAGCCGCAGACAAGGCCGATGGTGACGCCGAGGATAAGCTGAATCGAGGCGCCCAGCGCTGCGACCCAGAGTGCAATTCTCGTTCCGTAGATCGTCTTCGAAAAAACATCACGTCCCAGTTCGTCCGTGCCGAACGGATACTCGGCGCACGGCGCTGTCAGACGCGGGCCCGCGCCCTGCTTGGAATAGCTGTAGTGTGCAATCTGCGGCGCGAAAACTGCGATCAGAATGACACTGATGATCATGATCAGGCCAACCATGAAGTCGACATTGTGAAGGCACATACGAAGGCTCTCGGACCGCGCAGAATAACGACGGTAACTTTTTTTCTTCATCAGTTCTCACCTCCGCTCAGCGAAACACGGATTCTGGGATCCAGAATACCGGTAAGGATGTCGCTCGCCAGATTACAGAGAACCGTCAGAATAGCGATTAGCAGCAGAACCGCCTGCACGACCGGAATATCCTGCACCGTAATGGAATTCAGAAGCAGCGCTCCCATTCCGGGAAGGCCGAAGACACGCTCGGTTATGACAGCACCGGTGATCATCCACGGCAGAGACATGAACAGAAGCGTGACCACAACAACCAGAGAGTTGCGGAGGACATGGCGGAACATGACCGTTCTGCGCGGAAGGCCCTTGGCGTATGCCGTCGTCACGAACTTCTCGTGCAGCACCTCCAGAACTTCTGCTTTCGTGATACGGATCGTGGAGCCAAGACTTGAAAGCGTGATGGTGATGACAGGGAGCACGTAATGCGCCGGCGTTTCATATCCGCTGATCGGCAGTATTTGCAGCCGGACCGCGAAGATTACAATAAGAAGTGTGCCGAGCCAGAACGAGGGGATTGCCGCGAAAACAAGAGAAGAATTGACGACAAAGCGGTCGAAGAGATTTCCCTTGTGAATAGCGCAGTAAAGGCCGATCGGCAGTGCGAGAACCATCTCCAGGAGAAGTGAAATTCCGCACAGACGGATGCTGTACGGGATACGGTCCCGCATCAGCTCCCATACCTTCACGTGGTAGCGGGTGGAAGTTCCGAAATTCAGATGGAAAATGCCGACGAGCCAGTTCTTGTACTGAACAAGAAACGGCTGATCATACCCGAGTTCATGGGCTATTCTGGCGCGCTGCTCTGCGGAAACCTTGCTGTCGATTGCAAGATCAACCGGATCTCCGGGCATTGCATACAGCAGGCAGAACACCAGAAAAGAAACCGTGAATATCAGGAGAAGTCCGACCAAAACCTTCTTAATTATATAGCTCTTCATTCCTGGCCTTTCTAATGCTCGTTCAGGCCATGAAGGCGCTGATGGTTTTGATCCGTGCCTTTTTCATCGTCCGCAATGACAATTCTTCCTGATCCGCTGTGTTCTGATCCTTTGTGAAGCCCGGAAAGAACTGAAATGTTCCTGCAGACGACAAAAAAGCCCGCGTCAAGTTACCTTGGCGCAGGCCCCATTGCCTGAAGTTATTTAAGTTTTGCATTATTGTATACGACGATACAGGAAAACTCAATGGTCAACATGAACAGTCATTTGGCTTTTTCGGGATGATTTTTCTCATACTGCTGTCAATCATTGATGCTCTCGGGGCAGACAACTGTCTGCCCGAAGAGCATTTCTTTACTTTCTCAATATTTTGATTTCGATAATCGATCTGTTTCGATTAAGCCTGCAGTGCCCTGACGTTGTAGAAGGCTTTCCTGCCCTTATACTGTGCAGCCGGTCCGAGATCCTCCTCAATGCGCATCAGCTGATTGTACTTTGCGATACGGTCGGTGCGGCTCATGGAACCAGTCTTGATCTGGCCTGCGTTGGTGGCAACGACAAGATCCGCAATCGTGGTATCCTCAGACTCGCCCGAGCGATGGGAAACGATTGCAGTGTAGCCGGCTTCCTTCGCCATTTCGATGGCATCAAATGTTTCCGTCAGCGTGCCGATCTGGTTCACCTTGATCAGAACCGCATTTGCAGCACCCAGCTCAATACCCTTGCGAATAAATGTGGTGTTCGTGACGAACAGATCATCGCCGACGAGCTGAATTTTATCGCCGAGACGCTTTGTCAGCCGGACCCAGCCATCCCAGTCATTCTCAGCCAGGCCATCCTCGAGAGAAATCAGCGGATATTTATCTACCCACTTTGCATAGAGCTCAATCATCTCATCCGAGGTCTTCTCGCCCTCTCCGGAGCGCTTCAGAATATAGCGCTTCTTGTCTTCATCGTAGAACTCGGAGGAAGCGGCGTCCATTGCGAATGCGATATCCTTCCCGGGCTCATATCCGGCATCCTTCACCGCCTCAAGCATCAACTCCAGAGGTCCCTCGTTGCCGAGAGTTTCCAGCGGGCCATTTCCGCCCGGCACACAGGAAGGTGCATACCCGCCTTCATCGCCGACCGCGGTGTTGTAGCCGTACTTCTGAAGGACCTTCTTCAGGGTGTGGAATACCTCAGAGCCCATGCGGACCGCCTCGTGAATGCTTGATGCGCCGACAGGCATGATCATGTATTCCTGGCAGTCTGCGGAGGAGTCCGCGTGCTTGCCGCCGTTCAGAACATTCATCATCGGAACAGGAAGAACCTTTCCGTTCGGCCCTCCGAGATACTTGTAAAGCGGAAGGCCTGCAGAGTCTGCAGCCGCCTTCGCTGCTGCAAGTGAGACAGCCAGCGTTGCATTTGCGCCGAGATTTGACTTGAACTCGGTGCCGTCGAGGTCAAGCATGACCTTATCGATGCCGGCCTGGTCAAAAACATTTTTGCCGACAACAGCCGGGGCAATCTTCTCATTGACATTGGCAACAGCCTTCAGAACACCTTTGCCCTGATACACTTTCTTGTCACCGTCGCGGAGCTCCAGTGCTTCTCTCTCTCCGGTGGAAGCACCGGAAGGAACAATTGCACTGCCATAGGCTCCGGACTCGGTTTCCACTTCACACTCGACAGTGGGGTTTCCTCTGGAATCCAGCACCTGACGGGCATACACCTTTGCTATCGGATCTTCATATGTGCGCATATCAAACTACCTCCTTTTCATGCGTTGCTTTCGAACCAATCCGCTGAATCTTTTCAGCGCTGATGGAAAGAACATATCCTGCATGTAAAGTATATCAAACTGTGAGTAGAAGTGCCATCTTAAAGTTTGATGAGGCCTTTACGAAGTGACGGCCGCCCTTGTCAAAACGAAAATTCTCGCCGGCATGAATCCTGTACTCTTTCCCCTCATAGCCGATGATCCCTTCACCGTCGAGCGCAAAAATCAGGGCATCGCCGGGAGCTGCATGCTCCGGCAGTTCCGTTCCGGCTGAAAAACTCATCAATGCCAGCTTTCCATGCTCATTGTGAACAAGGTCCATGTTTACAATCTTTCCATCCTGATAAGGTACCAGGTCCTTCAGCGCAAAAACCTCTCCGCTCCTGAGAATTTCGTTCATTTTGGTCTCCTTTCCGAATATCACTTCTGTGTAGACAAGGCCGTCCTCTTTTGTCCGGACCCCAACCGGAACTTCCGTCGGGACCGTATACAGATCCCCCTTCGTGAGGAAGGTGCTCCTGCCCTCCTCTTCGGCCTCTCCGTTTCCGAGGGACACGATCCAGAATTTCGGGGTGCTGTAAATTTCCCTGCTGATGCTGGTATGGGGTGCCAGAGAGAAATGGATGACCGGAACCTGCGCATTCTTCGCAGACACTGTCTCGGAGATTGTACAGCCCGGCACCCATGGATTTTCCCTGCCTATCTGAAATACTCTTCCTGCAGCTTCTGTTGTTCCCATATCACTTCTCCTCTCCGTTCTTCTGACATGTTCAGTGTAGAACAGATTCGGTGCATAATATGTTGTCCCGGCAACATTCTTATCTTGTATCGTCTGCGTCCGGCAGCTCAGCGCAGCGCCATGAATTATCCCTCTCCTTTTGTTTACGAACCCCAGAAGTGTCTTTCCTCATGATCTGCGTATCACTGAAGAAACTGCTTCACAGCCTCCGCTGCCTCTGTCCACTGTTTCTCTTCACGGATGGATGCTTTGCCGTCACCGGCCTGCCTTCCATAGTCGCCAAACTGACTGTGATTGCCGCCGTCAATCACAACTTCCGTGAAGTCATCCGGCATCAGAGAAAGATTTTCCTGATAATGATCCTGATTCAGGACACCGTCATTGGAACCATATATACTGAGTGCTCTGAACCCATCTTTCTTCAGACTCTTCGTCGGATATGCGGCCATAAAGATCACACCGTCAAACGCGTCCAGATGTTTCGAGGCATAAATGCCAGCCATTGCCCCGCCAAGAGAGTGTCCAGATATATACCAATGATCATAGCCTGAATGCTCTTCCATTGCCTCTTCAGCCCTGTTCATACCAAAGAAAGCCAGATGAAACGGCATATCCAAAAGGAAACAATCATAGCCCTCCTGCGCCGTCAGATACATTAACGGCGCGTACGCTTCCGTCTGTACTTTCGCACCGGGGCAAAAAATGACCGCCGTATCACTCCCCGGTCCGTCAAAGAAATACCCATCATCTTCCTTTGTGACAGTGACCGCGGCATCATTCATGACGGCCGGCAGATCATCCGCGTTCTCTATATACTTATCCGCTGTTTCGCCGGCATGATAGTACTGCCCTGTATAAATAAGAAAAGCAGCTGCCAATACCCAGATCACAATGCTCAGCGGCACAAGAATCCGAAACTTCCACTTTTTCGTCTTGTGATGAAACAGGTGCATCCCAAGGAATGCACCTGCTCCCCCGCCGAGAAACGCTGCCAGGAGCAGTTCCGCCTCCGGAATACGCCATTGATGCCTCACTGCCCTTCTCTTGTCATTGCCATAAAGAACAAAGGCAGCCACATTGATCACAAGCAGATAGAGCAAAAACAATTTCGTCATACTGTTTTCCTTAAGAATTACACTGCAAAAGAAAAGAGACATGGATTTTCTAAATCAGCTTCTGCAGTACTTCTCCGATATCACTGTCAATGCACACGGACCGGTCTGCGATTTCCTGCGGGCAGTATGCTTCGCCCTTGTTGAGAATACATGTCATGGATGCCGTACTCCGCTTCGAAGTCCGCAAAATACTTCCGAAACCGTTCCCCGGAATAGGTCATCCCCGCAGAGGTCGAAAGCCCCGCCCGTTTTTACGCGGCCGTCTCTGCGGCCTACTCCCGGGTAAGTACCGGTGCAGGTCAGAAGATGCAGGAGATCAGGGTGAGGATCGCCAATCCGCCCTGCATCAGAATAATTTTCGGGTTGCTTGTAAAGCTTCCATAAAGAGCGACCGCCACGATATAAGCCATCAGGCAGATGACCGCAGCCTTGCTCGCAAAAACAAATACCGCCAGCAGAATAAGGACAGAAAGAAGGCCATTATAGACGCCCTGATTCTTGAACAGAACATTCACATTTTTCTGTCCGAGTTCATCCTTTGTCATCCCGAATACATTCGATGTTTTATCCGAAGTCGTTGCAATCGTCTCCAGATAAAAGATATACAGAAACTCCAGTGCCACAAGTACAGATAAAATCTTCGTAAAAATATTCATGCTCTCCTCCTGTTCGGGCTTCATTCAGGCTTCTGCACATACCGCCTGTTCTCTGACAAGCATATCACAGGTCGGATTGCTCTCAACAGGGAAAAGTCTTCCTGCAGTTTCCGTCACTGCCGGTCCGGGAGTCCCCGCGCAAAAATAAGAGCCAGACAAAATGAAATCCAGCTCCTTGCTGAATATCATCTTGTCTGGCTCTGACGATTGTATGGTCAGTCCGTCCGACTATCCGGTTCTGTTCGCCCGATGTCTTGCCCGGCAGCGATGCAGTTTCCCGCACCTGCGATCTATACATCTACCCGCAGAGCATCATTGACCGTATTGTTTGCAATCATCATCGCACCCATGGCTGTGAGTACGACCATGATCTCCTCCGCTTTTTCCTCATCGACCGGGTTCCCGTCTCTACCGCCGTGAAGCAGGAAGTCTTCCTTGAGCTCATTAAATTCCTCGTCCGTGATGTTTTTGGGTTCATGTGCAAGTTTTTGCGCATATTTCATGAGAAGCTCTTCCCGCCGTGTCATGTGGAAATCATTCGGGTCGATGTGATGCTGCTCGCGGAGAAGCTTACTGAAATACGTCGTGCACACCAGGCATTCGTTCGTTACAGAGATTGCGTACTCAAACAGATCTGCGTCAAGCTTCCCGATCAGGCGCTGCAGATCATCGTCGAGATCGTAGGATGCCTCCTCGACAGCCTTGAACGCTGCCACATTGTGAAGCAGTGTCTTCTTCTCATTCGTCAGTGCATGTCCCTCCGCAAGATGACTGCGGATGGCCTCCTTTACTTCATCTGATGCGGTCTCGGGGTCAATCTGACTCACTCTTCCCATGTCGTCCAACCATCCTTTCTTTTCTTCCATACCTGCAGACACCTGCCCGGACAGCCTGATGCGCTGATGCGGGCGGAAGTATTGCCGCTCTTCCCATTTTCCTGGGCCCTGGTCTCAGGGCTTTGGTCCCAAGGCATCGGTCCCGGGGCTTCGGCTTCCGTAAATCCTGCAGATGTCTTCGAAAAATCCGATTCTTACCTGCACCGGTTCTTTACATCGCCGTATTACCGATATATCATATCTGTTTAGTAGTAATTAAGCAAGCGCTGATTGGAAAAATCAGAACTTACCCGGGAATCAGGGGAAAAACAGAATGTATGCATGGATATAACAGAAATAAAAGCCATGCATGAAAACATGGAAATCAGGGCATATGAACAGAATATACGCATCCATTGAAGATCTGGTAGGATCCACGCCTCTTTTCGAACCTGTGCGCGTGGAAAAGCAGCTTCACCTCACAAGTCATCTACTCTGCAAGCTGGAGGGGCTTAATCCGGCCGGCAGTATCAAAGACCGCGCCGCTCTGTCTATGCTTCAGGCTGCAGAGGCAGACGGGACGCTCTCACCCGGGGATACGATCGTCGAACAAACAAGCGGCAATACCGGGATTGCGCTGGCTTCCATGGCCATTCCCAGAGGATATCACTGCGAAATATTTCTCGAATCCGGCGTCACTCCGGAGAGAAGAACGATTCTCCGTGCACTCGGCTGCCGCCTTCTGGATTATCGCGATGTTCCGGGAGCCGCCGATCCGGATGCCCCCTTTGATCCATTCCGTGAGGCAACTCTCGAAGAGATCCGCCGCTACTGCACGGCGATGGGGCCTTCCTTCCATTTTCTTGATCAGACATCCAACCCGGCCAATCCGCAGGCACATATCCGCTCGACCGGGCCGGAGATCTGGAAGGATACCGACGGATGTGTTGATGCCCTTGTTCTGATGGCAGGCACTGGCGGAACACTCTGCGGCCTGTCGACCTATCTCCGGAAGAAAAATCCGAAAATTCACATCGCCGCAGTCGAGCCCGCTCCCTGCTCTGTCCGAAGCGAGGAAAATCCTTCCTGCAAAATCATCGACGGCGTACTCCGTTTTGACGACAGGCCGGACGCAGCCTGCTCCTCTTTTCTTCATCATGATCTGTATGACGAGTGCATGGAGGTATCGGCAGAAAGTGCCCACCGCACCGCACTGCTTATCGCAAGACAGGAAGGGCTTCTTTTCGGCACCTCCGGCGCCGCGGCTCTGACTGCGGCAATGGAGCTCTCAAAGAGACCTATCTTTGCCGGCAAAAACATCGTCGTCATCATTCCGGACGGAGGAGGAAAGTATCTCTCTTCGTTTCTTTACTCAGACCAGGCCTGATCCGGCCTTCTGGCTGCGGCCCTTTGCGCTGCGGCGGGGGTGTCGGATTTGAATGGATACTGCACTCTTCGAAGAAGGAGATCATTTCATCCGCCGCCTCATCCATGCGATGAAAGAATATGCGATCGGCGGTAAAATCACATCGGATGCTTTGCAGGCATCGAGTATATTGTTTTTACCTGTAAGCGAGTGTGGAGAGCAGATTATGGCTGTTTTTGAATCGATTTTTGATATCAGTTATCTGACGTTTGACGCTTCGGCTGGAATCGCGATGCTGGCTTTGTCGGGCGGACGCCCGGTGCTTATCCTGTATGGTTTATTGTCACTGCTGCTCGGCGCCGGTGACGCGTTTCATCTGATTCCGCGTGTCAGTAGATATATTAAAGGCAATGAGCCTTCAACCGAATATCGTCTGGGGCTCGGGCTCAAGGTGTCATCTATTACAATGACGCTGTTTTATCTGCTTCTCTATGTCATTTATACACAGCTTTATGGTGTGGGAAGTCTGGCAGCTGCCGTGATCCTGACTGCATCGGCCGTCCTGAGAATCATCCTTTGCCTGTTCCCGCAGAACAATTGGTATCATTATGAGGGCAGCGCAAAATGGTCTCTGGCGCGCAATCTTCCCTTTGCTGTAACCGGCATCTGTATGATTGTTCTTTTCCTTATGAGCGGAACAGCCTATGGACGCGCCATGACGGCAGCGATCCTTGTCAGTTTTGGCTGCTATATACCTGTTACGATATTTGCCAAAAAATATCCTGCGGTCGGCGCGCTCATGATGCCGAAGACCATCGCTTATGTCTGCATGATTGTTCTCGGTCTGCGTATGATCTGATGCCGGCTTGAACCGATGCACATAATTTATCCATTTGGAGGTTTTTCATCATGCAAAAAGTTCTGCGCGCTGTGTTCTACTTTTCCGGCCTGATCATTCTGTCCCTCGGCATCATTCTGAACACGAAATCCGCCTTCGGTGTGACGCCGATCATCTCGATCGCATATTGCCTTTCTCTGCTGCACGGCTGGAATTTCGGCAATGCTTCGTTCGTCATGTACTGCATACTGGCCGGCATCGAATTTATACTGAAGGGGAAGAACTTCAGACCGATCGACCTTTTGCAGATACCGCTTTCCATCATACTGACCCGTTTCTTCAACCTCTTTGGTGCTTTGATCCCGGATGTAACATCCCTTCCCGCCAGGATTCTCTGCCTGGTGCTCGGTATCGCATTTACAGGCATCGGAGCTGCGATGAACGTTGACACAAGATTGATTCCCAACCCCGGTGACGGTATCGTTCAGGCACTTGCGGACCGGTGTTGCGTATTGATCTTCAAAGTCCGCCCGGACAAAGTTCCATGCCCTTCAATATAAACGTCAGGCGCATTTCATGCCACGGCACTCCGCCGTGTACGGACTCTGACATGCCCTCATCGACAAAGCCGAACTTTGCGTAAAATTGGACGAGTGCATCTTTACAGGTAAGGACCAGGCCTCTGCGGTTCTGTTTTTTTGCCTCACCAATAACGTATGTCAGGAGTTTTGACGCGCAGCCCCTCTTTCTGTAAGCAGGAACCGTGTCTACGCCAAAGATCATCTGCCAGGCGCCGTTTTCATCGTGCATGGACGCATCATCATACATATCATCGGACAGATGCATCTCGTCCGTGACCATCCCATTTACAAACCCAACGATCTTTCCTTCGTCTTCCAGCACCCAGAAATGATCCGGATAGGTTTTGAGGCGCTGTTCCATCGATGCACGGCCGGCGGCTTCCGCCGGCGGAAAGCATTCCGCCTCCACCTCTGTGACCGCGCTTAGATCCGATATGGATGCAGTCCTGATTTTCATAAATTATTTCCTCCTCATGTCCGAATGAGACTTTCCCGTAAGCTGGTTAAAGCGGTGCCTCGTATGCATAAAGGCCATGAACATTGTTCCAGTAGGTCGACCCTGCAATCGGCATCTGCGCAATGCCGAAATATTTATTCAGCGCATCCAGGGATGCCGTGGTGCCGCCGCGGCCGCATTTCCAATGACCCTGTAGGAAAACTCCAGCAGGCTGATATTGAGCAGGGCAAAAATCAGCAGATAATATGGCATGATCCATATCCCGATCCACTGCTGCAGATTTCCGAAAAGCATCGGCATGAATGTACTTCCGACGTATGCGAAGGCCATCTGAAGGCCAATGACAGCCGCACTGTTTTTCTTTCCGAAGTTCGCCGGCGCCATATGCTGGATCGCAGGATAGATCGGCCCCATTCCCGTGCCGGCCACAACGAATCCGACTGCCGCGGGGAGATAATTCTGCGCAGGAATCATGATCATACCAATTCCGATGAGCTCCGTCACTATGCCGATCCGGATAAGACGTTTGTCGCCGAGTTTGTCGGAGACAAAGCCGGAGATCAGTCTGCCCAGCATCAATCCTCCGAAAATCAGCGATCCAAACGAAGCGATTTTCTCATCACTCAGTCCATGCTTTGTCCCTGCAAAATAACTGGAAGTCCACAGGAAGCAGGTTGCCTCGCCTGAGCTGTAGGAAAAGAACGCAAAGAGTGTCGGAAATACACCGGGAACACGGATGGCTTCACTGATCCCCGCGCTTTCAGCCAGGGCCTCATCCGCCTGCTTCTCATTCTTCTTCCACAGCGGCAGAGAAAACACAACGACCAGGAGAATCCCCAGCTGTATGCAGGCCGTCCATCGGTATCCTTCATTCCACCTCGCCGTCCGGAGCGCAAGACCCATAATCATGGGACTGATCACCGCCCCTACACCGTAGAAGCAATGAAGAAAGCTCATCACGGAACCGGAAAAATTGTTGGCCACGTAGTTATTGATGGAAGCATCGATCGCACCGGCGCCAAGACCATAAGGGACGGCAAAAATAAAGAACATCCAGTATGCGCTGACGAATGAAAATCCGAACAGTCCGAGAACCGTCAGGAGAATCGAGACAATCACAATCCATTTCGTGTGAACCTTCCGGATGAGACGAGGACTGATCAGTGCCGAAATGATGGTCATAAACGAAATGGTCATGGATACATATCCCGCATAGGATGAGGGTACATTAAGATCTACCTGCATCGCCGGCCACCCCGAACCCAGAAGAGAGTCTGGAAGTCCAAGACTGACGAAAATCAGATAAATGACTGCGATCAATAATCCCATTATAAATCTCCTGTCCTGAATGAAAGTTTTCCATCTCCGCGCCGGTGACGGGTATTTTGCAAACAGCGGAATCCTTCATGCCGAAGAGCTTCTTTCATCCACTGGTCATCAGCACTGTATCGTTTTTCATCCTGACCCGGAATCCCGGAAAAAATTCTTCTATCAGACGGCAGGGTCCAGCGTGACAACGGAATGCGGAATCCGGTCCGGATCGATTTCCAGCTCCGACACCGGCAGACGCTTTACTCCCGGAATGACCTTCATGATATCGCGGATATCTTCCTGCACCTCATACCCTCTCTTTCCATCGCGGAAATGCATCAGAATTTTGAGAGAAGGTTTTTTCAGCTGCTGAATAACCTCCCGGGCCTCCTCTGAAGAAATCGTGAAATAACCGGCGCAGGGCAGCATGACAATGTCGGCTTTTCGAAGGATTTCATATTCTTCGTCCGTGGGCAGTCTTCCGAGGTCTCCCAGATGCGCAATGCAGATTCCTTCCGCCTGCAGGAATGTGATGCGGTTCATTCCGCGCCTGCTGCCGCCGTGATGATCATGCGGGACCGTGAGAAAAGATACTTTAAATGGTTCCCCCTTCCCGCTCAGACGGACCAGGTGCGCCGCATTGTGATCTGCGTGCTGATGCGAGCAATACACTGCGTCGGCCTCCAGATTTTCCGGCAGCACAAGCCCCGGAACCTTCCCGTCTTCATACGGATCCAGAATGACCGCCCCCGATTCCGTGCTGATTTTAAAACAGGAATGACCGTAACTGGTAATTCTGATTTTTCCCATGATCCTTACCTCCCATACGTTTTTTCGTCTTCGGATTCAGTCTTTGTATCTATGTCTCCTTTGCAGTATCAGACACCGGCTGCTTCCCGCCTCCGTTCATGCAATATTTCTTTTCCTGAACTCCTCTGCGATTTTCTGATATTCCGGGAGATTGACATGATATTGCTCCGCCATGTCCACCACACCGTAAATCAATCCGTCAATCTCAGAAGAATGCCCGGCGGAAACATCCCTCTACTTCTGCTTTATGTCCAGATCTTCTTTCGCAGATATTTTACAGGTACCTCCTTCGTGAGCCAGACTCCATTCACAGAGCGGTAAAACGCGTATCCGTCACGCTTCATATTTCCGGCACGGACAAGATAAATTACCGGCTTTCCATGGCGTCTGCCTACTTTGACCGCAGTCTCTTCATCCGGAGACAGATGCACATACAGCCTCGACTTCGGGATCAATCCCTGTTTATCAATGGATGCCGTAAACTTTTCACCGGTTCCGTGATACAGGAATTCCGGTGGTTCCACCTTCTCCAGTTCCACATCAACCGGAATGGAATGTCCCTGATTTGCGCGGAGGTTTTTCAAAGTCCAAAGTTCTTGCGCATACCCAAGATCAGCGGGCCGTTGGCAGGCAATATCGATAATCCATGCCACAGCATCATCTGTTATTTCAACGCGCCTGCCGAGGGCAGACTCGATGGAAACGCGGTCTTCACGTGTTAACTGTTTGTATTTTGCCATTTGGAACTCCCTTCCGCCGGGGTATCAGGGATGGGAGCCATAGACTGATTGTAAGTCATTTTTTGGAAGGATTAACATCCAGTTTGGATTCGGAAGAATTAACTTCCACTTTTTCTCCGCTTGGGTGGAAGTATGAATTTCAATTCACGCGCGGGATTCTTTTTCTGTAATCGTTTGATTGCATTTGCATTTGTTTTATGCTAGTCTGAAATCAGAAAAGGAGGTGTTTCTATGGCGAACACATTAGTTCAATTCCGGGCAGATGAAACCGAGCGTGCCGAGGCTACACAAATCTTAGATCAGCTGGGATTGGACATGCCATCCTACCTGAGAATGTGTGTTTCCAGACTGGTCAGGGATCGGGGCATCCCTTTCAGCATGAAAATTGATGAGGCACCTGAAAACAGGGGCGTCTCTGCTATGAAGCGTGCCAGCCGTATTGCTGAAGAAAATGGCATATCCGATATGACACTTGATGAAATCAATGCTGAAATCGCAGCAGCCAGAAAGTGAGGCGCTGTGAAATAATATGCAGTGATTGATACCAATGTCCTGGTTTCCGCGGCATTGAAATGGAAATCCGTTCCCGGCAGCATCGTAGACCTTGCGTTCAATGAAGTGATTGTCCCCTTGGTAAATAAAGAAATTCTTGAGGAATACCGTTCTGTCCTATTACGGCCGAAATTTCACCTTACAGAGGAAATTGTCCAGGATATCATCGATGAGTTTGTTTCTCATGCACTGGATATTTCTGAAGAACACCTGGATATTGATCTTCCGGATCCGAAAGACAGAGTGTTCTACGAAGTCACGATGCAGGCCAGAAAAGAGGAAGATGCGTATCTGGTAACCGGAAATATCAAGCATTTTCCCATAAAGCCATATGTAGTAACCCCAAGACAGATGCTCGACATTATCCTTAATGCCACAAACGATCACGAATAATTACTTTTACCAGCACCAATCCGTGTTACGGATCGGTGCTTTTCTTATGCCTTTTTCATGGAGATAGCAATGAGCGTATTTTCCAATCTTTTTAAATCAAGGGATAAGCCTAAGGACTCGACCAACGGATCGGGCTACCGCTACTACTTCGGCAGCACGACTTCCGGCAATACCGTGACCGAGCGGTCAGCCATGCAGATCTCGGCGGTCTACGCCTGCGTGCGTGTCCTCTCGGAAGCGATCGCTTCTCTTCCGCTCCATTCGTTGCCACCGCAGGAGGGGAAGCCCCTCCTACAGTTCCAATTTCAGAGTCAGTGAAAGCTGAATTTTAGCGTCTGAATCGACCGGTCACCGTCCTTTATAAGACCGGTACGATCTCTGATTCACTCTAGTTGTATTTTTACTATTTTCTGCTGTTAATTTTATTTGCCGAATTTAGTTGAAATAATTTCCGGAATGATGTACACTCCGGGACAAGGAGGTGATGATTGTGATCGCGCTTGAAGCAAAACAGAAATACTACACGACCAGTGAACTGAAAAACATGGGCTATTCTTACTACAAGATCGGCCAGATGGAAGAAAACGGTCAGCTGCACCGCATCAACCGGACCACATACGAGAATCTCTCCTATAAAGGTGATGAGAATGATTTCATCAACGCTGCTGCGTATGTTCCGGACGGTGTGATCTGCCTGATGAGTGCCGCCCGATATTATGAACTTACGAATTTCCTGCCAGACGTTGTCGATGTTGCGATCGACCGGAAGAAAAAAGTCAGTACTCTTCCCGACTGGCCGGAAATCAGGATATTCTATTTTGATCCTTCCCGTATGGAAACCGGTGTTGCACAGATCGCGGAAGGCGGCGATTCATTCCGTATCTTTGACATTGAAAAGACCGTCGTTGATATCATCTACTACCGCAATAAGATCGGCATTGAAGAAACATCAGAGGTGCTGCGCAACTATCTGAAAAGGAAGGATCGTCAGATCGACCGGCTTTATAACTATGCCAAAATGCTGCGATGCGAAGCTATTGTAAGAACTTATCTGGAGGTGCTTGTTTCATGAACGCAGATTCCGTAAAGGCAAGACTGAAGAATTTCGCTGTCAGCTCCGGCTGCACGTTTCAGGACGCTCTCGTCTATTACGGGCTTGAGCGGACGATCTACCGGATCTCGGTATCTCCGTATGCCGGCCATTTTGTTCTGAAAGGCGGCATCTTTCTGTACGCCATTTTCGACAGGAAGTACGAGCGGGCCACGACAGATGTTGACCTGCTGGCCAGACGTATCTCAAACAGCGCTGAGGAAATGAAAACTGTCTTCCGTGATATCTTTGCCCAGGACACCGATGATGCTCTTGTTTTCGACCTTGATTCCATTACAGCGGAAGATATCACAGAATTCAAAGAATATCATGGACTGCATATCTCAGCGGTCGCATATCTTGACCGGACCAGAATTCCAATCGGAATTGATATCGGATTTGGTGATGTGATTTATCCGGATGCCGTGGAGATGGATTTTCCCGTGATTCTTGACATGGAAGCACCCAGGGTTAATGCATATTCCTTGGAATCTTCCATTGCCGAAAAGCTGGAAGCAATCGTCAAAAACGGCTTTCTGAACAGCCGTTATAAGGACTTCTACGACATTTATGTGCTCTCAGAGAAATATCCTTTCAACTACGAAAAATTGAACAGCGCTGTCACGGAAACATTCACAAACCGGAATACTCCCATCACTATGGATACGCCGGCATTCAGCAATGAGTTTTTGAGTGATTCAATGCACCAGACCAGATGGAACTCGTTCTTGAAAAAGAAAAGAGCTCTGATCTCGGTCTCAATGAATGATGCTATATCCCGGATCAGAACATTTGTAACGCCCCTTCTTACTCAGCCCAGAGTGCCAGTCACTGAATGGGATCCGAACGAGGGATGCTGGAAATAAACCATTATCAGTGAATCCCTCTTTGCCTTGCGGTTGGATTCTGTTTCTTCAAGCAGCAGATAATCCAGGCTCACATGGAAGTACTCCGCCATCTCCACGGCCAGCTCCAGCGATCCGGTCCTTGATGCTGATTGTTTTCGTTTCCGGATCATAATTGTAACCAAGAGCGCGGGCAAACCCGACCTTTTCTCCTCTGGACATCTTCATTGCGATGCCCTTCTTCGTATTTGCCGATATGTTCTCAACTTCCTGCTGTGCTACTCCTGTAATAGCTGTTATTGTAAATAGTGCCAATCCAGACATTCTTAACCTCTATTATTCAAAAGTAACAGTATAATCAGAAGCCAGTTCTGTGTGCTTGATTAGATTTGCTATAACAGTTTGGCTTTTCTGTTTTGTATCCTCAATGAGGTCTTTTCTTTTCATTACTTCTTCTGATTTCTTCTTTTTAAGTTCGCCAAGCAGTTTGGTGTAATCCTGCATATCAGTGTAATTAAAAATGGAGTCTTTAGCAGTTATGAATTGAAAAGAATCCTCATCGATTTCATTAGTAATGATTTTGATATCAGGCATTGAAACCATTATAGTTTTAGCGATATTGTCAACGCTGAAACTGATTTGCGAAACTCTATTAATAGTAGCAATACAATAGAGCATTTACATTGCTGGATCATTATACAATTCAAAAAGTCGAGTTCCTATGCTCTCCGCAGCGTCCGCAAGATATCTTCCACTCTCCGCTCGGCTTCCCGAACTTTCTTCTGCCCATCCCGGATCTTCGACTGGACAAATATGTCAGCTACGAATCCATCAAAGAAAAAAACGGCGAAAGTCAGGAAGCCATCAATATCGACACGGATGTCCCGATCTGCACGTTGTTATCAACATCTCGATTAATTATTTTTGTTATTCTCTTTTCGAATCGTGCCTATCTTTTTATCACTTCTGGTATCACGGCCATCCTTATTCCTGATGGTTCCTGCCGGAAGGCCATACTTCTTTTCAAACGTGCCAACTGTACAATCACTTCTTGTCTTTCTCATTACTCTTTTCTCCTTCTATTTTCTGAGGTAGTTGCTGACAGTTCCCCGTGAGATGCCAAGCATGTCTGCAATTAATTTCCAGTAAGTCAATAAATTTGTCCATTGTAAATCTTGGAAACCATGTGACCCTCACTAATATGGCAGGCGAATACATGTATAAGTCTGTCATTGCTTATCCCGTCATTCTGTTAATTTCCTTTGTTTGTCAGAAATTCCTGCATTCTTATGATAATGCTTTCTCCACAAAATCTTTGGGGCAGATAATTAAAGCAGACCTTATAGTGGACATCACTTTCCCTCTTTACATATTATTCCGATGGCCAAGAAGAAGGAACGAATCACGTATCCTTTTTCTTATTGAACGTTCTCTATGCTTTCTCATTATATGGTTTCTCCCAATATGTCTGGTCATATATGCAGTACTGACACGATAATGCGCATTTAGATGATATCGAAGTGGTTAAAGGGAGCCAAGCGGCTCCTTTTAACCTTGATGTCCTATCTCCTTTGAATATTATTGCCGCCAAATCTACTGAAATATTATACCCGCAGCGCCCGGAGTATATCTTCCACTCTCCGCTCGGCTTCCCGAACTTTCTTCTGCCCATCCCGGATCTTCGACTGGACAAATATGTCAGCTACGAATCCATCAAAGAAGAAATCGGCGAAAGTCAGCAAGCCATCAATATCAACATAGAGATCTTCCATGTCCCTGATGCCGCCGAGCTCATCCCGGAATGCATCCAGGTCCCGTTTGACATTTTCAATGCATTGGCTGGCATTATTAACCTTCACGATGCCGCTGCTGCAATCAGGGCAATGACACCGCCAATCAGGATTACAGGAATGAAGAACATTGCCAGTCCAAATGCGGTCACCGCCAGCCCTGCCAGGATCAGCCAGCCAATGATTCCGAGAATTCCTCCGAGAATTTTCCCAGCGATATGAAATGCAAATCCAGTCAGTTTAAAAAGGATGACCATCATCAAAATAACAATTATCAAGCTCAGCATATCTTCTACCTCTCTGCCTTTAGTATCTGCTCGCATCTTTCTTCTCGGCGGCTCCGGAAGTCATTCGGGAAACATCGGTGAGGCCAATATTTTCACTGATTTTCGGATATTTCTGCATCTTCTCCAGCAGTCGCGTTAAAATAACACGCGTGCGGATATCTCCTGCCATGATTTCCATACTGATTTCCTCCATAGGCGGTGGCTGCCTGCGCTGGCACCTTTGCCTTATCGGGCCTCAACTACTGAGGTGATTCCGCTGCTGAAGTGCCATGCCTCAGCTTCTTTAGCTTCAGGTTGTCTTCATCATATATGAGACACCCGGAGAGATACATTCCTGCTTTGGAGAAAACGGAGGTGCTAATTTTCCGATCTGTCAAATTACCCTTCTGATATAGAGTACAGAAACGGACAGCCAGACCGGTTCACTAGACCAGTCTGGCTGTCCCTAAACACGCATGTATCAGAATCAGATTGACTTGACCACGCCGCACAGTATGGTGCAGGCTTTCCGACAGATTCTATTTTTTCAGCGCCTTCCGCACCTCCTCAAGCTTCTCTTCATCGATCTTTCCGGATGCCACCATACTGCTGACCCATAAAGACAGTGATTCCGCCGCCATGGAGATTTCTTCGATCCCGTCCTGAATCTTTACAAAATCTGCGAGCTCATCCTCACTGATCTCACCGTCTGCTGTGATCTCAATAAAGCGGTCCTTTGCTTTGTCGAGAGAATTCATGCTCGCCAGTGTTTTCAGGACAATGTTTGCCAGGTCATTGATTTTGACCTCCGGCACATATTCCTGCCCGATCGGACACTCATGCGAGCAGTAGTAATTACACAGCCCAGGTTTCTTATATGCCTTTTCCATTGCAAGGACTTCTTCCGGCTGGACAGGCGATTTGCCGCTCTCATATTTTTCAATCCGGCTATCCGAAACGAACTGCATCGCCTCGCTGGCTTCTTCTCTGGTCATGCCGGCTTCCTCTCTGGCAAGCTGGTAAACACTCTTATCTTCCTTGATTGATCTCTTTCCCATCACATCCTCCTGACGGCTGCAATCGACCGTATCTATGCGCTGTTATCATGATGTGCCTTGAATAATTCTTCATGCCCGCATAGGCGTCGATCCTGTTCATTACTCTCCAGGACTGAAAAAGGAGCACTGGCCGAATGGTCAATGCTCCATAAACTACCACCGTATACAGCCCCCCGCACTTATGTGCTTCATGCTGTAAATTCTAGCATATTATCAGACAGCTCACCACGAAACCATTACTCCGCCTGAACCGATATGCCTTGGCCGGATTCTGTATCATTGTCAGAACCTGCCATCAACGTGTTTTGTTTTAGATATGCTCTTATTCTATTTTTTCTTCCTTTCCGCTTACACATCTGAAGCAGCGGAATAATGACCGGTATTTTTCTGTTCTGGTAAGTTCTTTCAGTAATGCACGCTGAAATTTTCGCGGAATTTTCATTCCTTCTGGTGAAAGGAGGAAGCAGCATCCATTAAACGAGGTAATTAATGCTGTAAATTTCAAATGAAATCAACAGAGGGTATTTTCAATTACGATCCAATAAAATCAGATTCAGGGGGTAATGATGTGGGGAGCCATCCAGAACGATACTCGGAACTGTATAAAGAACTGGCAGGGCTGATTGGAGATTCTGCTGTACGCAAGTTGTGGCAGGAATACGGCGGTCTGACAATCACATTTCCCAAAAGACTCTATTCCAAAGAGTATACTCGCCAGTTCATCCATGAAAATATAGATACGATGAAGCCGACACAGATTGCCAAAGAGTGTCAGCTATCAGAACGCCGAGTTCGTCAGATCATCAAGGAACTCCACATCGAGGACAAAGACAGCATAAATAAGAAAGAAGGCAAATTATGAAAATACTTGAGGCGTTTGGGATGGAATTTTTAAAAGAAATCATTTGTGAATGCTCGATAAACAATCACATTTTGAATACGACAAGATGAATCGCGGGGAGGAAAATTATGGCACTTATCAAATGTCCTGAATGTGGAACAGAAGTTTCTTCAGAGGCTGAGCTTTGCCCTAAATGTGGTTATCCCATTAAAGCCAAAATGTCTGATAAACAAGAGCAAAATAAAAAAATCACAGCAGAGCAGGGCGTTAAAGAGGGCGGCAATCTAAGTTCAGAAGCTGCATCTTACGAAATTTATAGTGGTATTATTTCAGGCGGTAAATCTGGTGCAAGCCTGCATAAAAAGTCAAGTAAAAAATTTATGGCAGGAATTGTTGCTGTCGCTGTAGTCCTGATTATCTTTTTTGCATCCACCAATACACTTTCTAGTGAAGAAAAGGCACAGGTGGCGGATGTAACGGCTTCCATAGACGCAATCGGCACGGTGAATAAGAACAGTGGCGATGAGATAGAAAGCGCACGTGAGGATTATGATGCGCTCTCGGCAAAATGCAAGAGGCATGTCAAGAATGCAAAAATATTGTCTGACGCAGAAAAAAGCTATGATCAGATTATGGCAGACGATGCAGCTAAGTTAATTGCCAAACTTGACAAAGTTACTGTAGACAGTGGTGAGGATATAAAGGTCGCTCAGAGCGCGTATGGCAAGCTATCTGACAGTCAAAAGGCTTTGGTAAAGAACTCAAATCTGCTGGAAACAGCCGACGACAGATATAATGAAGCCTGCGTCAAAGAAGCCACTGATGCCATATCCGCTATTGGAAAGGTAACGATTGACTCCAAAGAGGATATTAAAAAGGCAACAAAACTGTACGAAGCACTTTCCGCAAAGAATCAGGCCAATGTTTCTAATATCGCCGATCTGGAAAAAGCAACAGAAGAATACAATAAACTTGCTGTTGAAGATGCGGAAAAGAAAATTGACAATATTGGAAATGTTACACTTGAAAGTGCTGACCTGATTTTGAAAGCAAATACCGCATACAGCGCATTACCCGACGATCAAAAGGCACTGGTAAGCAATGCTGATGTATTACAGAATGCCAAGGATAATCTGGATCAGCTTCAAAAGGCTGAGGCCGAAAAGAAAATGACACTTAAAGAGGGGGATGTTGTAGCAACGCCCAAATGGGAGTTAACATTCAAAGGGGCGAAAATAACTACTAAAATCACACCTGATGATACAAGTGGATACTACTTATATTACTATCCTTCAGATGATCAGGCATACATCGATCTGGTCTTTAAAATAAAAAATGTCGGAACAGGAATGCAGAAGATCAGCAATATAATAGGTGATTCTTCTATTGAATATGGTGACCAGACTCTTTTCAAGGATCCGAATCTTTATTTCAGCTCAGGCACCTCCGTTGATGCTGTTTATGAATGGGACGCCTTAGACGCTCTTGAATCCGGCACGCTGCACATTGCTTTCAATTTGCCAAGAGAAGTCATGAGCAATAAAGAAGCAGTTACTGTTACAATCAGCTTAGACGGAAAGAAGAAAAGAGTTGTTGTGAGAAAGTGATGCCTTAGTTCAAATGACGGAGTCGGAGTTGTCCAGGTAACTATATTACAGAAAATAATCCGAATGTCCAAATAAGCAAAAATTGAACGGAGCACTGGCCGTAAGGTCAATGCTCCGTTTATCGTGCGCCCGGCGGGCGCACAACAAAAAGAGCTAACTGACCTAATCAAAATCAGTTAGCTCTTTATCTTTGAATAATGAAAAAATGTTGCCAAATCGTTGTCACAGAGAGGCTCTGACGGTCAAAAGTTCTTGATTTTCAAGTGGTTCCGGCTTCTCTGGAATCATTCAAACTCAGTTGCCCAGTACTGCCGCCGGACAGCGTTGTCGATAGCCCGCTCACAGAAGGCGCTTCTGGCCAGAACAGAAGGTGCAAGCTGATGATTGACGATGAATTAAAGGACTTCTTCCTGTGTCCCATGGAAATCCGGCGCGAAATATTGAATGCCCTGTTTCATGTTCAGCGAGATTGCGTCGTACTCCTCTGCCGTTAGCATCTTCTCCGCAATATGATCCGCAAAAACAGGCAAGTTGCTGTTTCTGTAGTGATACGCTCTGGCAAAACAACTTACCAGCGCGGTCATATTATCCATAGATGGTTTCCTCCTTCCTGTCATAGCGGCATCATGCCGCCCGCACCGTCGGGTTCTTCAACCACTTCTCGTTTTCAGCCAAAGCTCCCGGGCGTTTGATACTCGCCGGTGCGCCGTCCAGAACGGCCATTTCATACCTCATTCACCTTCCGGATGTACTCTTCCGCGGAAATCATGGGCGTTTCCAGGGTCGCCACTGTTTCGGAGGAGAGACGCAGGTTCGCGGCATATTCCGCCCCGGCTTCCTCAAATCGCTCCAGCAGCGGGTCAGCCACGATGGCCGCGGCCGGTACGTTCAGCAGGGGCGTTTCGGGCACGCAGATCATCTCCGGATTGCCAAAGCAGGTTTTGCACATCTGCTTCAAACCATCGAAGTTCCCTTCCCAGTGGGGGAAGCCGCAGCCGCAGATCACCACCGTGTGGATGCGGGAAAAATCCACCAGCGCTTCGTGCCGTACGGTGCCATCAGGCTGCTGCACCATCTTCATTTTGACCAGCGGGATCGTCCGATCCAGCACCGCTTTCAGATGGGAGGGCATGCCGTAGCAGTACAGCGGAAAGCTCCAGATGATCACGTCGGCCTCCCGGTATACATCCAGAATAGCGTTCTGGTCGTCCGGGATCACGCAGTGCCCGTCTTCCAACTTCCAGCAGCTAAAGCAGCCGTGACATGGCGCGATCTTTTTGTCGATCACGTTGACGATGTGTACCTCATGCTCGTCGACGCGGTTCAAGCCTTTCAAAAAGGCATCCGTCAGCCGGAAGGTGTCGCTCTTTTTCTTGGGACTGCCGTTCAATACAAGAATTCTCATGTTCTGTTCCTCCGTTTCTTATAAGTCTTTATAACTCCAGCCGCATCAAGACGAGCTCCTGCGCGGTGCCGGGTTTTTTCTTTCCGGGCAACGCAGCCAATGCCGGCCGAACCAACTATCGCGCCGTCAACAAACGCAAGAAGTTCGATTTCATCGACGCTGTCTGTCTTTCGCCGCAGCATCCCCGCCTCGTCCTCGGCGGAATAGCTGTGCTTCTCTGGGTACGTGAGCAGATAATCCGTCTGTGTATGGGTGAGGTAGAAGAGCTTCATTTTCATTCCGTCCTTTCTGTCTGCACATCTGACGGAATCCATGATATCGAAGCTCTGTAAATACCACGAGAAACGGTCTTTCACATCCGTGATACGAAGCGTGTCATGACTGTTTCACCGATGAATATACATCCTTGTCATCTCCGGTTCCCCATCGCCCTGCACCATGCAGAGGAATTCCCAGCCATAGCGCTCGTAAAACCCGGTGTGATTGGTGATAAGGTATAGCGGTGCAATGCCCTTGGCCCGCATATCCTCCACGACCATACTCAGCAGCCGTCCGGCGATCCCCTGACAGCGGCAGTCCGCCTCGGTGTACACCGCGCAAACATTCGGTGTCAGATCCTTGCGGTTATGGAAGTCGTTTTCGATGACCCCAAGCCCGCCGACGATCCGCTCACCGCTAAGGCACAGATACCAACCGTATTCCGTCTCCCGGTTCAGATAGGCCGTCATACATTCAAGATAGGCCTCTTTCGGCACGCGCCATTTTTCATTAAACCAGGTCGCTGCCCGATCCATAAGTTCCGGTCGGTCACGCAGGGTAATGAAGTTATATTCCGATTGCATATTTCTTCCTCCAAATGGAAAAGTGCGACACTCGGCGAAAATCAGTTATTTTCCCATGGTTTCTGCTCGTTTTTCCGCTTTTTTGTGCCAGTCCCTTACATAGCTCTTTGCCCTCCCAGCTCCAGCTGGACGTAGCCGGCATTTTCAGCGCATTCGATGCAGGCTTCAGTCAAAGCCCGTCCTCCGCCGTTCCGTTTCGGAGCGTGCAGGCTCTGCCGTCTTTCAGGGTAATGGTTTTATGATACTCCATCTTGTCCTTTCTTCTGTTCAAATGCCAGTTTTCAGGCGTTTCAAAGCGTCTGCGTTGTGCTCGGTAATCGCTCCCAGCTTCTCACAGTGCTCCATTTCCCTGCAGCTGCCGCATGTCTCCAGGCCCCGGCTCATGGCGCACTGACGGATCGGACATAGCGATTCGCAGTAGGGCGTCTTCGCCCCGTCGATCCGGCAGCCGGCGCAGTTTATCATCTCCGGTGTGATCTCCACACCGTTCAGTTCAGACCATTCCCTGGCGACTCTCTGGCGCAGCGCATCATCATTGTTCACGGTTGCAAGACGTGCTTCACACGCCTCACAATTCAAACCGCAATAAGCAATATATTCATTCATGTCCGATATCCTCCTCAGTGGTTTCACTTTTACTATTCTGGTAAAAGACGAATCCATCCTCAACCTTTATGGTCCGATAGCCTAATCTTTTGTAAAAAGCATTTGTCCGCTCATTCCAACATGGGGTATCCAGATGAAAAGCGGCAGCCCATGGGAAATACTTTTCTATGCAATCCATCAAGCGAATTCCGTAACCTTTTCTATGATAGACGCTATCAATAAAGATCCTGCCAATGTATACGCTTTTTTCTGTTTCATCCGGAAATACAATGGCAGTCCCTACCAAATCTTTTCCGATCATTGCTTGATACAAATGCCTCTCCCGGGCCATTTGTTTATGCCATTCTACTGAATAAATTCAGGCGGACAATCCCCCTTTACTCCGCCAACATATACATCTGTTTCGAAAGTTCTCACAGACATATCTACGATTTTTACTACCTGGTTTGCTTCTGCTTTGACAATATACATCCCACTTCTCCTGCTCTTTTATAACTTGTATTCCATTTGGACATCATAGGGCTCCGCATATCCCGGGCTGCTATTCTCTTCCTGTTCGGATGAAATGGCCTTCCTGAATTGCGGCGAACGTTGCTGCCGCACAGGTGACAATCGCAGAGTCTCTCAGCGGAACTGCGGGAATCGTCAGCGATAACAGAAACAGTAAAACGCCAGTTGCTTTGTTCATAACTGAATGAACAGCCACAAGCTTCTTCTGTACGGCAAGTCCGGAAATGATATTCACAACCTTTATAAGGGCAATGATTCCGATCCAAGCATACAGCCATGCAGGAATGTGCAGGACCGGAAGCAATTTGATCAGGCATACCTCCAGAGGATTCCAGCGCTTCATTTCGTCTTCCCCGCAGATGAAACCGCAGGATCTCTCGTAGAAACCGATTTCCCTCAGAATTCCGCGGTATGTGTCCATATCCCGCACGGAGAACTGGTCAAGGATCACCATGATATCGATATCACTGTTTTCATGAGCTTCACCGCGCAGCAGCTGCCCTGAAGACCCATGTACAGCAGCCGCTCTCCGAAGGCCGACCGGCAGTTCAGGATCAGATCAGCCTTGTATTTGTCCAGATCAAACCTGGTTACTTCACCCCATAGGTCGCAATAAAGTGCCGGCTGAACGCTTCGATTTGCGCGATCGCTCCTTCCGTTTTCTCCGGCTCCCGGTCGCACAGGTGAATCAGCGCGGAGATCGGCGTGGTATAGGCAAAGGCCAGCATGGCGGGGTCATCACGGAGGATCAGGCCCTTGTCCATCATCCCGGCAAAGATGTGCGTGAATATCTCCGTCAGCCCAGTCAGGAAATGCTTCGTCGCCAGCTCCCGTGCGCGGTCGTCCCGGAACTGCTCCAGCGTCAGCACCTTGCGCGTCATGACGATCTTCTCATCATGAACGGTGATATTCACCATCTGCATGGTCAGCCGGGTCAACGCCTCCAGCGAATCCGGCACAGGCGGAAGGTGCTCCGACGAGCCGAAATGCTCTCCGTAATAGGCGGTCATCTGATCCAGCAGCGCATTCCAGATAGCTTCCTTGCTCTCATAGTGTTTATAGACCCCGGACTTCACAAGCCCGAGCGATGCGCTCAGTTCACGGATGTTTGTCCCTGCATAGCCGTTTTTTGAAAACATCTCCAATGCCGCAGCCAGGATTCTCTCTTTCGTGTCGTTCGCCATAAGTACCTCACGTAATAGTTAAGTGACCTTTCGATCACCTATTATGGTGAACGAAAGGTCACTTGTCAATGCCCTACATAATAACTAACAGTTCATTCTTACCAAAACGCCTGTTAGCGCCGGGTTAATCGGGCCATTTTCCGCCGGGTGAAAAGGGCCAAATTCAGTCGGATTAAAAAGTCCAATGCATCAACTGATGATTAACGGTTTATCTTTGTTGCTTTATTTCCTGGTGTCT
>Ga0256406_1001689_pt1 | contig 34543 bp, 21 predicted proteins | sample RumenRJG_03DNA_FD_185986 | JGI IMG/M metagenome (GOLD analysis project Ga0256406, IMG submission 185986) | Bovine rumen microbial communities from Lethbridge, Alberta, Canada - RJG_03 | ecosystem: Host-associated > Mammals > Digestive system > Stomach > Rumen | place: Canada: Alberta | collected...
GAACATGAAGCATCTCTACGAGATGGAAAAGGAGAACGAGCTGAAACGGGAACAGGAAAAGGACGGAAATGTAGCCTAGATCTGATGTTGGAACAAACTATTTTTGCGAAAAACCCTTGACACTACCTTGCGTTCATTCTATTTTCCTTTATTTTTATTCTAATAACATATCGGCACAAAACCCGCCGGGTTCTGCGCATCATTCCGCGCGCAAATATAACAAAGAAACAAGGTACAGAAAAAGAAACCTTCGCCGAAGGTTTCTTTACACTTTAGCGTTCAGTTTTCTATTTAGAAAATTCTGAAACAAGCTGTTTTACATCATCATCAACAGTTTCGTCGTTCATGATTTTTGTAATCAATTCAGAAAGAATTTTTTCAGAAACAGATTCTGTCGTGTATTTATAAAGCCTATCATCTTTGCTGTAATCCGCCTTCATCTTAGAAATCGGGAAGCGATGCACTTCTCAAACAAGAATGTACGAGGTCCTATCGATAACGACATTTTCCGTTTCTGGTTCAAATTTTACAAAAAGGTTTTCTGGAGTACTTTCATGCCACTGTTGCGAGGTCACAAAAGACGCTACAACCACTTCGTCGTCTATTGTTCCTAAATACACAAACGGATGAATCTGGTCCGTATTCGGGCCATGCTTATACCTAAAAATACGACCGGGTTTGTCGGGAACTCTAAAAGGGAACTGCATTATAGGGCCACAGTGTGCAAACGATACGCCTGGCGGGCACCTTCTTCTGCGTTCACCATCATCTTTTCGTAATCGATTTGATCGCCTGGCTTTGTTTCCCTAAATTCATTCAATTCGTGCGTATAATCAATGATTTCCTGTTCTTCCATAGAACCGTAATCATTTATAACTTTATCAATTATCTTCTTGTCACTAGACGACAATCTCTTGTCTTTGGAACATTCGCCCTTCCTCGACACAATGTTCTCATTTACATCAAAAACCGCATCGAATAATTTCAACGTATCTGTATCGCTCAAGGCTCCAATTTTCAACGCCTGCTTAATGTATTTCTCTTTTTTTTCGAATATACCTAAAGTGATTGAAGGGACTGGACCATACGGTGCGGCAAAATAACGATCTTCCGAAACCAGTCTTCCATACTTATTCAAGTGTTCTTTATCTATGAGAAACAACAACTTCATCAACTTACGTATAGAAGTCTTTCCCAATGCATCAAGAATACGGCAAATCATTGCAACCGTCTTTTCTGCATTATAAATAAATATTGGATTAACTGTCTGCATAGACTACAATATAACTTTTTATCGGGTTCAAGTCAATACCGACCCTACTACACGAATATCCGCACAAGTTTCTCGACCCACTCCGAAAAGTGTGGGCAGGCTTCTTTTAGCGCGTCAATTCCGACCAGTTCAAGGGTATCGACCCCGGCCGCGACCTTGTCGTATTCGGGGATTTCTTTCAGTATCCTTTTGGAGGGGGCCGTATCGGGGCCGTTGTCAATCTTTTCGGGCCGGTTGCCGAAGGACTGCGCTACCGCCTCAAGGTTTTCAATGGCGGTATCGCTTTCAATGTAGGTCCAGCCAAGTTCACGCGGGGCAACGAAAAGCAGTGCCTCGAACTCGTGCAACTGAATGTAGGGAATCAGGCGCGGGTCGCCGACATCCTTTGCAAAGGCGTCTTCCAAAAAAAGCACACGCTCGTAAGCATCAGCCTTGCGCATGGCCTCGTCATAGCCGGGAAAGTCCGTCGGCAGGGCGTAATAGTCAAACATGGTCGAAAAGTACACGTCGCGGCCGGGGCATTCCTTGAGCCACCTTGTCAAATCGGCCTTTACCTTGCCATAGTTCGGCAGGCCGCCACGGTACACGCGGCCCTTCCTATGGTCCCTGCCGGTGGTCACGCACCGGGCGAACACCTGGCGGCCCTGCGGGTCCACATACGGGGCAAGCAGCTTTTCGGCAAAGTCGCGTTCCGTATAGCCTTCTGCAAGCACGTTCAGGCGCGTCATGGCTGGCCCCCCAGCACGTTCTTGCCCCACAGTTCCGAAAGCGAATACTCGTCAAGCCATTCACGGAGCGCTTCGGCATCCAGTTTCTTGATTACGGAAGTCCTGTTGCCCTCGTCGCGCTCGACAACCGTAATCTGGTCTGCGGTAAATTCATCTACAAGGCCCGGCGACTGCGTAGAAATTATAATCTGCGCATTGCGGGCGGCCATCTTTATCATGGTGGCAAGCACGTGCACCGCCTGCGGGTGCAGCCCAAGTTCGGGTTCGTCCAGAATCACCACCTTCGGCAGCGTGGCGGGCGGTTGCAGCAGTAGCGTGGCGAGCGCCATAAAGCGGAGCGTTCCGTCCGAAAGCTGGTGCGGGCCAAACAGGTAGTCGTCGCTTTCTGAGCTGATCCAGTTTAGGCGAACGTTCCTGTCGTCAACCGGGTCTATGCTAAAGTTCCTGAACTGCGGCATGACCTTCTTTATGTACATCACTATGCGTTCGTAGTACCTGGGTTCTGCGCCCTTCATGCGGTACAGGAACGCGGCAAGGTTCCCCGCGTCGCTACGCAAGTACATGGAATCGTCAACGTAGCACGACCGTTTCACCCGCGCCGTGTCAGACGTGTCGTGGAACTGGTACACCCGGATATCCTGCAACAGCGACTTAAGGTACTTACTTGTAGCGTCTGTTTCGCGGGGTAGCGCCAGCTCGAAATCGCCGTCCAGTTTTTTTTCGAAAGGCTTGCCGCTCCCCTTCTTTGTGTACCGGAGCAGCTCCGAACTCACGTACAGGCGTTCCGGCTTGGCATAAGAGAGCGACACATGGTATTCGTCAAGCGCCCGGTCGTCCTGAAAGTAGAACGAAAAACCCATGTCCTGCGTATATTGCGGCCCGAAGTACAGCAACGAGTTCACGTCGTTTTTCTTCAGGTAGTCCTGCAGGGCGCCGGTCATGCCGAACGCGACCAGGTTGAAAAACGATATCAGGTTGCTCTTGCCGGCGCCATTCGCGCCCAGGAGCACCGTAATATCGCCCAGCTCGAGCGTGTGCGAACCCTGGCTGTACGACTTGTACCCCCCAACCGTAATCTTTTCGAGTTTCATAGCCGCTCCATGTCCTATACTGTTAAATATAATACTTTTTCCTGTCTGTATATACTCCTTTGCCTGTCGTACTACTGGGCTACAGAAACCGTAATCACCGTGTCTTCTTCGGCCTTGAAATAGACCACGAAGCAGCCGTTCTCGCCGTTCGGCTGGTCAGGGACATCTACCGCGTACCACCACGTACTCGGGATATCGTAGTGGAGCGGGCCGCTTGCCGTGTCAAGGTCAACCTCGATAGCCGCGAACTGGCCCTCGCTACCGTTGAAAATCAGCTTGAGATTCGGCACGTAGTTGCTGTCGCGGAAGTATTCGTGGAACACGACCTTCACGGTCTCGCCAGCGGTAAGGTGGAGCGGCGTTTCCATAAGGTACGACTCGACGGTCGTCACGGTCGTCTCGCCGCCCTGGTTTTCGCTACCGTTACCGGATTCGTTGCCGTTCTCGGAACCGTTTTCCGAGTTCTGATTTTCGTTGCCGTTGCCACCTTGTTCACCTTCGCCGGACTGGCCCTGCTGCAATCCGGTATAGAGCGGAGCATCGCTTGCATTCTGTTCAAACGAAAGGTTCTCGCCCGCACCCACGTCAATCACGTCACGGCGACCGTTTTCAGATTCCAGCAGTTCAATACCGACAACCTTACCGTCGTTAAACTTCTGCATCATCCGCTGTTCGTCAACGTTGTCGTGATCAAGGTAGGCTTCTTTTTCGGCATCGAAATACTGGTGGTCTTCAAGAACAACCTCTACATCGGGCAAGAATACGCCAATCGGGTTGTTATTTTCGACCATAAGTCTGGCATTGTCACCAATGGCAACATCGTCACCGTCACCGGTATGAATTATGTCGCCACCTTCGCCACCCACAACCACGTCGCGGTCCTTTCCGGTCACTATTTCGTCGTCGGTGCGCAGGTCGCGCACCTCGTCTGCAGAAAGCGCCATCGACTCGGCCGTAATCACGCGGTTCTTATATTCGCCAACCTTCTCGTCACCTGCAAACGGGATATCCAAGTCGAAATCGAGCGAGGCGTCGTCACCAAAGACAAGATCCTTGTCGTGGTCACCGCCCAGGGCGATGTCACCCCGGCGGTTAGCACCGGTCACCACCTGCACCGCCGTAAACACCGGAATATCGTTGGGGTGGGCAGTTCCGAGAGTCGAATCAATGCAGCTAATCTGCACGGTATAATCGCTGGTGGAAACATTACGGAACACCACATAGTTTCCTATCATTTCCACGTTCGGCGTAACACCCGAGGCAACCTTGCCTGCAACATACTTCTTACACGTTACCTGCTTGAATTCGCCTTCGAACGAGTTACCCATCCAGTCGTTCAGATAGAAAGTCTGGTCAACGGAACCGTTGACAGAGCCGTCAATCTTGAACACGTAATCATAGCCGTCGCTATTACCGAGCTTGCCGCCAACGTACACATACAAATCGCACGGAGCACTAGGTGTTCCCGGCAAGTTACGCAGCGTAAGCGAAAGAACCTCATCCCTCTGGCCCATCACGAGCGTCTTGAGCATCTTGTTGTTCGCAGAATCGGCACCCATGGCAGGGTCAACCTGTTCGTTCAGGTTATTGTTGTTGCCATTTCTGTTTATCGACACATAATCGAACGTAATGACACCTTCTGCAAGGTCCTCTTCTATGCCCAAGGAACGGTCGCGCGCCTCATGGTTGCGCAGGTAAACGTTGTGCCATGCGTTATCCACTACGACACCCGCCGATTCACCCGGATTTATAAGCAGGGACTCGTTCGTCGATTCGGTCACAAAGTTGTACGAGACAACCGTAATGCCGTCGGCCTTGGTTTCGGCATCCGCAGTTGCGCCGGAATTGATTACGTCATGGCCGACACCACCCACGACAACATCGTTGCCGTCTCCCGTATCGATAGTGTCATTATAGGTCGCATTCTTGGTATCCTCTACCGCAACCGATTCTGCATGAGAAATAGTCGTGGCGGTAGCTGCGTCACCATCGCGGTCGGTAAAGACCATCTTGGCATTATCACCGTAAACCACGTCGTTGTCACGGATTCCATAACGGTCATCGCCAAAAGTCTTGATTGTATCGTTTCCGGTTCCGCCAACGACAATGTCGTCACCGCCGTTGGTATCGACAACATCCTTACCGCCATGCGAAACATCGGTAGAGGCGGCTATGTCCTGCTTATGGTGACGACCGCGAACCTGAATACCCGCAATACCGGCACGGTCCTTGCCGTTGGTACCATTAAGCGGGTCGGTAATTTCTACATGGAATCGGTCGCCCGTAATGGTATGCAGCACACCGTCTTTATCGGTAAACGAGCGGAACACGACACAGTTGGCAACGGTCGCCGTACTTACGGACTTGCCCTCGGCCACAGTCCATGAGCCATCGAACGTATTGTTTTCGGGGTCGTTTACATAGAACTCATCGAAGAAAGAACGCTTGTATTCGCCATTCTCATCTACAGAATCAATGTACAACCTGACAACGCGAACGCTGTCATACGGCATCGAGTTTTCGCTCACCATGTCCAGGTACACAACAACGTCGTAATCCGTAAAGTACTGCGAAAGACCGTCCACCTGGGCAATCAGCGTATTGCGGCCGTTGTTGCCGGTAATTTCGACACCGCTCTTCATCAGGTTCTTGTCACCCGAATCGTTCCCGGTTACGTACGGGGTCTGATCGTAACCGTGCAAGCGGATGTTTTCGCCATCGGACGTATTTATCCTGTGATCTTCAGTTGCGCCGTAAGTCACGCTCACGGCACTTGCACGGGTCCCGTTGTCGAACAGCACGATTTCGTTGTCATCGTTGCCATACGTACCCGCCTCAAGGCCGAACCTGCCCTTGATATTGTTCCAGTTGCCCACACGGTAGTCGGCATGTTCGGTGGTCTCCACGGTTTCGCCAGTCGTTTCGTCCACATTCTTGACTGTGTAGTCGGCAACGGCACCCGCCTGTTCGTTTGCGGCAATACCGGTCTGCGCAGGGCCCTGGAAATTGAAGCTGAGGGTGGATTCCTCGTAAACCGTGGGCATGTTTTCCATGCCGTTCGCCATCGAAGAATTGCCCTTGAACGTTGCGTAGGCATTATCGCCAAACACAACATCCTTGCCGGAACCGGACACAATCAGGTCTTCATTATTTTCGTCAACAGAGGTCGTTTCCCATTCTCCGGACTGCTCATTCTTAACGAAATCGAAGTCTCTAGACTGGGAATTCAAGCCGCCCAAGATAACGTTGTCGCCACCGCTTGTCTTAATGACATCGGAACCAGCACTCTTACCGTCAAGGTTACGGCCCTGGTTGCTCACCAAGAGAGCTTCACGATTGCGGTCCACATAGGCTTCGCCACCATCACCGATGATAATATCATTACCATCGCCAGTAGCAATCTTGTCAGAATCGGTTCCGCCAATCACGACATTCTTTCCGTCCTTGGTCGTAATCGTGTCCGTATCGCCTTCTGCATCGAACGTGGACTGCACGTAGTTCAGGTAAGTCTTGGTCGAATCACCATAAACATGGCCAACCACATCGCCAGAAGCATTCTTGACCACATCGCTGCCAGCAAACTTGGCTTCGCCATTGTCGCCTACGGCAACGTTATCAGAACCGTTCAGGCGAATTGTATCGACACCTGCACCGCCAAAAACCACATTCCTGTCGCCATTGGCGATAATCGTATCGGTTCCACCAACCTTTTCGCTCACAGAATGGATATACTTGGGGTCACGCACCACACCGTCGGTCTGATAATAGTTGGTAACAGGAACATCCTTTCCGTTGACTTTCTGGGTCTTTGCCGCCGGGGTCGTGTAATCGTACTGATCCAAGACTTCATCTTTGGTAATAGACGAATCCACATCCAACGAACCCAGGCGGGTAACCACCTCACCCTTTTCATTCTTGTAAATCACCTGACCACGGTCACCAAAGGCGATTACGTTCGTATTGACATTGAGAGTGTCGTTACCAGTTCCACCGATTACGACCATGCCCTCGCGAGTCACCTTGGACTTGCCATTGTCATCTTTGTCACCCATCGCATCGACAGTATCGTTACCACTCTGGGCGTTCACGACAAGCAAACCGTCACCCATGTAACCATTAGCCAAATACATCGATACAATAGAAACACCATCTGCCACAGGCGTCAGTTCTCGCTTGAGCAAAAGCATCTTCGTAACATCGTATGCATCCAGCACTACTTCACGACGCTGGACCGTGCCATCGGAAAATTCGACATTCAAGAAGACTCTGTTTCTATCAATCAAACCATTTTCTTCAGCCGTAGCATTGACATTCTTAATACTAGTCAATGTAGCAGCAGACTTGCCTTCACAGAAAGTTAAGCCAGACACATTGTACGCAACTACGTTCTTTATAGAGCCATTATAGTTCGTCGCAGACAGATTTTTCAATGTCGCAATCTTATCGGACTTTTCTTCGGCATAGCTGTGCACATTGACCGTATCTCCGCCCTTACCGCTATTCACCACCGTAAAGGTCTGGAAACCGTCTTCGCGGTAAATCGTCTTGTAGATATCGACCTTATCGGTACCCGTACCAAGGTTGATTTCGCCGTATTCCATGTTCGCCAAGTTGAACTGGTTTGCAGAATCGGCCCCGGCATCCTTGTGATCAAGGCGCAGTGCATGCTTATCGGAATCATGCCATTCCGTGTCAGCCTGCTTAACGACATCCTCCGTTTTCTGCAAAACCGCAGCAGAATTGATATTCTTTGAAATAAGGTTGTTATCAAAAGTTGCAACCTTACTCAATGCTTCAAGATCGTTTTGAGCTCCAGCCTTAGCATTATTGCGGTTATTTACAAAGATTCGGTCTTTACTATTTCCCTCATCGAATTTAGCTGCTTCGGCCTCGGCTGCTTCGTGAGCACGCTTATCAGCATCGGACATCTTATCTATTTCGTCATAATCCGTTTTAGTAGGCTTACCCTCATCATCTGCACCACTATAGTGCAACATCAAGAGTTCATGGTCACCTAGGCTAGCTTCCCTGCCAGCACCATCTTCGTATACAGGGCCCTTGATATCAGCTATAGTATCATCAGAAAGTCTATCATTAATATCCTTGATCGAAGCTCCCTTATAATTATCGACTTCGTCAGCAATTGAAACAGACGGCCAATGATATTCGAAATTGTGCTCATCTACACTTGTCCACGCAAAGAAGATATTACCATGTAATGCCACAGGCTTATTCGTTTCAGAACTACAAATAACTAGCTGAGTTCCAGCTGTTTTATAGTAATAAGGACATCTAAGCGAAGCCTGCATACCTTCTGCACAAATATAAGAGGCTTTCTCATTATCATACTCGCCCTTAACTTCATCAATAGGAACAAAGGCAAGCAAATCCGTCATTCCACTTGTGCTATAAGTCATTTGCACTGCATTTTCATTCACCAACATAACATGGTCAAACTTGTAGTTGACGTAGAACTTTGTTCCGACAGGAACTTGGGCAAGTACATCATCAAGCTTAATCTGCAACTTATTTTCTTCTTTGACCCCACTTTCGTTCACATACTTTGTCAAATTATTTTTAGGAACTTCATGCGGAGCACCATCAAGCATATACCAGCAAGAAACATTATTCTCATCAGGCAAGGCTCTCAACGGTAAAACAATCGCATTTGCGTTGACATCGTCTACCGCCAACACATGTTCTTGCGCTATCGAGAACAAGTTTGCAACAGAATTATCCTGTTTTTCAACATAATACTTAACATAAATCCGTTGATTCAGCGTAGCAATTCCTGCAGATTTCAAATCAATCTTAACAGTCGTTTTGTCGCCCTGCGTTTTTACATCAGCAACAACAAGTTTCGCCTCAACTTGCCCTGTTGTTTCATTAACAGAATCATACCAGCATACAACAGAGCCGTCAACCGGCATTCCATTCAATACAAAACTAAACTCGCCACTATCAATTTCACTCTGATCTAAGTCATGAGCCTGCTGAAGCAAGAATATTTCCTTAGAGGACTGCTCGTTCAAGAAAATCAATGCATTCTTACAGTCTTTAACAGTAGAAAGCTGAGCAGGACTTGTCGATGCAGCCGCTGTTGCCGAATAAGCAATTTGTACATTATGTAGTAATGAGAAATAATCACAACCTTCACGAACACTATCGTCGAAAGCAACTAGCTTTACATCTGCAAGAGAATTCCAAGCCAACACGCCATCAGCACCCGCAGTTGCCGCAAATTTGTACGTAATTGATTTACAATAATGCTCATTACCCTCTGCATCATTATAAGCAAGCCATACGCCACGATCACCACGCCTCAAGGCTTCAGAAGTCTCTCCAGGTGCAAAAATCGTTACAGAAACAATTTCACCAGTCTTTGGAGCCTTATCCAATTTAATTTTATAAACAGTCTTGCTTACACCAGTTTCGTCAAGAGTATTCTTGGCTAGCTCCATTTTGTTCTTGCCATCAGCATCATAAAACTCTACGCCTATCGCATTGGAATCTAAATTTTTGCTATTGGTAACAACATCTGGAACTACAGCCGTTCCCGCACCACCATTATAGAAGCTATCATTACCTTTATTGCCATACAACTTGGTCACTTCATTAGCTTCTGAATCAAGTACATAGAACGAATCATCTCCATCTCCACCATAAACATTTCTATTTTCAATGCTTACAGCTTGAACATCAATTCCATTACCGAGAACAGTGCCCTGAGAAATTACAAATGTATCGTCACCATCACTACCGACAATACTCATCTTATCGATACCGGCACCACCAATTAACGTAACAGGGCCATTTTCGACAACCGATTTAGTTCCATCATCATGTTTTTCTTGGAACATCGCAACATTGAAAGTGTCGTTACCAAGGCCACCAGAAAGCGATACAGCCGCCTTATTGTGCAACACGTTAAAGGTGTCGTTGCCTTCACCACCAACAATCGACGTAGCGTGTTCCACCCCATTGCTTAAATAGCCCTGAGTTGTCTTTGTTGTAACAAACTGATCCTTTGGCAAAACATTGCTATTTGTGGTATCACCATCACGTTTTGACTGGAACATTTGACCCACAGAAATGTAGTCATCACCAGCTCCAGCATCAATCGAAATTGTAGACAACGTGCCATCAATGGCGATATTATCATCCCCTGCGCCCGCGTTTAGAGAAATATTTTCAAGACCAGTATCTGCCCCGCCCTTTTTCCAGAAGTTAATACGTTCGATCTGAGAGTCCTTCTGTTTGGGCAACTTCGCAACAAAACCGAGCTGTTCCTTCGATGCACGAATCAAGAAATCTTCAGCCTCATAGGTACCTTCAATAACCATGGCGTCACCCTTGTCATTTTCACCGGAATCCATGACATTGGTAACAGCATGATTTGAGCCACCCATCACGCCAATCTTATAGGTATCATCGCCATCTTGCCCATCAATAAAATCACTTCCATTGCCAGCAACAATGGTGTCATTACCACCTGTACCATTGGACTTTGCATCCGCAAGAATACCAAAGTTCTTAGCAAAAGCCGTAATCCCGTCGCCAAAAGTCAATTTTTGACGTTTTTCGTCATCATCATTACTTACTGATGACGAATACAAATTCGAAGTACCCTTCTCAGAGTAACCTGCGAGGCCATCATCACCAAAGACATAATCATTGCCTGCGCCACCATCGAGCGTGTCATTTCCGACACCACCATAGATAATGTCTTCGCCATAGTCACCCGAAATATTATCGTTTCCAGCATCGCCATCAATAAAATCATTGCCTGCGCCACCTACAATTGTATCATTACCATTTGAAATATTTTCATTGTTGGCAAAATCAAGTCCGTTTCGTCCATCATCGCCAAAGATGATATCAGAACCATTACCGCCATCAATAACATCATTTCCATAAACGGTATCAATAGACGTTTCTGCATCTTCTGCGACATTTTCTGTTGCAGTCGGAGTAGCCTCCTCATCAGATTCTTCTGTTTCAGAGGACTCCTCTTCACTAGAAGGCGGTTTAATTAAGGCAATTGCCTCATCTAAATACGCTTGATCAACAGACTCTCCATTTACATCGCTCTTATAAGCTTCGATAAAATCATACAAAGCAATAGTCTTCGTTGATTCTGAATATAAATGAGAATCTTTCTTCTTTATTTCTTCAGAAACATACAAATAAGGGAGTTCTCCAGCCTTATCATCGCTTTGAGCAACAACCATTTTTTCATCGGCAGGAGTATCACCAAAAATGACATCTACGCCATCATTGCCCCAAATATGGTCATCGCCAGCATCACCATAGACAACGTCGTTACCCATGCCGGCATAAATATAGTCGTCACCAGCACCACCATTTATGCTATCAGCTCCAGCACCACCATAAATATGGTCAGCACCTTCTCCACCATAAATTAGGTCTTTTCCACCTTCATCAAACAAGTCGTAACGGGAAACCTGTTGTGTTACAAAATCAATACGGCCACTGTCACCAAAAATAAAATCGCCCGTATTACCGCCTATAATGAAATCACTTCCTGATCCACCAAAAATGTAATTCATAGCATCTTTTCCGCCAACAATTACATTATTTCCAGATGTTTCATCTGGATAGGCTTCGACCATTTTTACATTTCGTTTATTCTCATCATCTTTAACAACACGACCATTTTCACCAAAGATATAATTTATGCCAGATGCGGCACCATAAATCATATCATGACCGACACCACCATATAAATATGCAGCAAAGCCTTCTTCGAAAGTCAATTCAGAAAGGTCTATATTATCATTACCTTCGCCGCCGAAGATAACTATATCAAAGTCTGCTGTTCCTTTTAGCTTAATAATATCTTGGCCTTCTCCAGCATAGACAAACAGGGTTTCGCCGGCTTTTACATCGTGTTTATAGCTCTCATTATTTTCGACATTCGCTATAGAGCTTCTCCCCCATTGAACATTCGCTTCTTTACTCTTACAATCTATAATAGCGATATCATCTCCATCCGTCAAATCACCAACATTGCGTTTTTCTGCAAATTCACCAATATTAAGGACTAGCTCATCACCGTTTTCACTCCACATGATAGGTTCTGCACTTCCAGCCTTACTTGCTGTATCAAACAGTTTAAATGCGCCACTGCTCCACAATGTCCACTTCTTTGTTCCGAAGAAATAGTCTAAATAAGCATAGGCTTTAGCATTAATCGTTGCAGAAGCATCAAAAATCTTTATGGGATTCCTTTCCAGCAAATTAGCCAATTCACCAAAACGAATCTTTCCGTCATTATTCGGGTCATTGAAATTAAGGTTCACATCCATATTCAGTGCAACATTAATTCCAGCACGGCCGCAAACGCTTGCTCCAGCAACCACTCCCGAATGGAATACGACTTCGGCAACATCTCGTCCTGAATCATCCCAGTCAGCAATGAAGAACCCGTCTAACAAGGCGCTAGCATCTTTAAAGCCACTCTTTTTCCAATTGGCAACACCTAAAGTGTCATAACCGAAGGCCAAATCTATGCATACGCCAAAATTAAAACCAATATCGGCACAAAGGGGACCTACAATCGGATAGCTGTTTTTCCAATCAAATGTAAAAATCAGCGGTCTCATATTGTACTTGACCAAGGTCGCCTGACGGCCAAAGAACAAGCCGACAATTTCTGTCAACGGCTTTTCGAAAACAGGGAAATAAAGACCTCTGCGATTATTATTGAGCGATGTCGGAGCTGCGGTATCGCTCATATCAACCGTTGAAGACAAGCTCAAATTATTCAGGATGTTACTCACATTAGACGAATCTGTCAATTTTTCCAACGGAGTTTCTGATTCATCGTCATGTTTCAAATTAAACGATTGCTTTATTTGTTCAATATAATCATCTATACTTCCAACAGCACCATTCAAGAAGTCAAGAGATTTTTTATTTATTCCATCTCTCTTTTCTGATTCCAGATCCGAATACAGATTAATATCTTCATACAACACAAGGTCTGGTAACGACAGGCTAAGTGTTCCGTCATCATTAAATTTCGTAAATTTCTTGATAATATTGTTCAATTGAATAATATCATCCAAGAAACCGAAATCCATATCCTTGCTTTTACCATACATTTTGATAAGATCAAGGACAGTGATACGGATCTTGCCAGCCGGCAGCTTATTTAGCACAGGAATTTCAGCTTGTAAGAAATCAATTAAAGGCTGAATCGGTTTTATTACTTTTTTTACATTTTCAAGAACAGGGCGAATCGTTTTATCAATAAAACTACCCGCATCAAACTTTACATTCGTGAATGCAATTTTTTCTATTCCGTTACTTTGGCTTCCAGAAGCATAATTCCAATCAAAGATAAAGTCACTTCTCAGTTTCGGGAATGTATCACCCGCCCCTAAGTCTAAGTGCATCGCCAAATTAAGCGAAGCCTTTAACAACGCCTCAACTTTAAGATCTGAGCCAAGATTACTTACCCTTATCTGTTGTTTGGCATTGGCATCATCATACCAATCAATGAAAGCAGTATCATTTTTGCTACTACCAACATCATTCAAATCAACACCAAGATACGCCGTAAAGCCATCTTTTTTGAACGTATCTAATGCAGAGGCTGTCATTTCCAAGAAGCCAAGCGAACCTTTGACATCAAAAGAATCATTCGCCTTAACGCTGACCGTTATCCTTAAGTCATCACCGACATGTTCCAAGAAATGTTTTTCATCAAAGGAACTCTCAACATTCTTTCGAGATTCACTTTTGGCATAATCGCCCTTTACAAGACTAACACCTTCAGTACCATCAGCATTCTTGATGGTTTTAGCGTAAAATTCGCTACCATTCGAAAGTAGAATAAAGGCGCCTTCCTTAGTAGACACTCCAAAACCAATATCAAGCGACCATGTCAATTCGATTTTCAAACCACCCTGAGAACGCAAACCAAGGCCAGAAAATCCTAAATCAAAGTCTGCATTGGCGTCAAGGGTATATGTTCCTCCGATTCGTACACGCCATCCAGCTTCTGTTTGGCTGCTATAATACTGAATTCCCTCTAAATATTTATCAAAGGTTTTTCCAGCCCATGTTACGCTACTACCTTCACAATCACCCAAATCTTGAAGCAAACTGTATTTTTCCAGCAACACAAACAACTTTTGTGCAACAACATCGGCGGTCATACCCGGCGCATTATAGGCAAATTTACGGAACGGTTCAATAAATTTTTCATCAAGTTGGCTAATACAGTCTGCAGCACATATAATTCGGTCCCCAACAAACGGAATACTACGCATTGAATTACTCAGAAGTTGACTATTCAACCCACTAATCACCTTTCTAAGCATTTCTGAAAGGCCATCACCAACAAGACGGAGCTTATCGAAAAGCATTTCTTTAGACACATCAACCTTCAATTTCGACAAATCTATCGAGAATGCGCTAGAAGTTGATGTATCGATACCAGTTTCTTTAAGGACTTCAGGTAGAATCAAATTCAGGTTAGCGTTTTCTGTACTCATCGTAACAGAGCCTGCACCACCCGACGTATTCCCAAATCGAATGGAACCGGCGTCCATCCCCAAGCATTCCACATTCAAAAGGCCCGATGCATCGAAAGAGCCTCCCCCTGTAAAGGATAAACCACCATCAGCACCTTTATCAATAAGCCCCGCATAACCGGCGGTGATATTCAAATAACTTTGCCCATTTTTATTAGAACATACTTCAAGCAGCGGAATCGTGAAATTTTTGTAAGCAATATTCAAGCCACCGGACAAGGGATTCGCGACAAGCGACACTGAAGCCGATATAAACTTGTAACTTTCCACTTCACCATCTTCATTAATGGCAGCAGGCGAATTCTCTATAGAAACCCTTAATTTCCCTTGCTTATCGTATTGAACAACCAGTCTAACATCAAAATTCAACGATGCTGTTAAATATGCTTCAAAACTTCCACCAAGGAATAAGTCACCAAAGCCCAAATCACCCAATTGGATTTTCTGCGAGTTTACACCATAAGCCCAACTCAAATCGACAAACATAAGCCCATCGCCTATATGAACATATTGAGTTAGGCCGATTTTCTCCTTTAATGCCGTACCAAATTCTTGAATCGTAGAATAATCACCATTGGCAAAGAAATTATTCAATTCTGAAAGCACTGATGCTAATCCAGAAATTTCAGCCAAAGTCCGATTCAAGAAAGGAATCTTTATATCAAAAATCTCTTTTGATTGCCCCTTCAGTTCATCAATGAACGTTTTTACACAATCTTTAGCTTCATTCAAAACGCTTCGTGTATCTAATGTGGCCCAATGTCGCAGAGCATCTTCAGGAACAAACCCGCCATTTTGCCAAGCCCAAGCCGATGTCACACCCGAAATAGCCGCATCTTGAATCAACAATGCACCCATTCCCGCCGTATCACTCAAATTAAATGTAGCAGGATATAATGCAGTTATTGATTTGGATACCTTGCAAGCAGCAAGATGACTCTGCGCTGCCGTCAACTCTTTATTATAGTCATCTGTAACCTCTTTCCAAGCTTCTGCTAATGAATCAGCAGAAGAAGTATCATTCATATATGAATTTAATTGTGTTAATAATGTCGTGATTTTAGTTACTGAAAAGCCGCTTTGAGTCTTTACAACATTTTCAAGGTTACTCTTTATAACATCAATGATCGATTCATCTAAACTCTTATTATATTTCTTGTTAAAATCAGGAATTTCTTTTTTCAACAAATCTAAAGCATCAACCAATTTCTCAACTTTTGCCTTTACCGCATTAAATTCAGTTTCTGTCACAGTACCAGTTGTGCCAACAGACAAACCCGGGAATTCAGTCGCAAGTATATTACGAGCATTCTCTAGAGCGATTTTCATCTCGCCCATCTTTGTTTCTAAAGCATAAGGCTTTATTAAAATCTGCCAATCGGGTAGTTCATCAAGAGAAAGTTCGGTTTCATGGGAAAAATTAATGGCATTTCCACTTGAAGCGCAATAAAATATATCGCCAATCAAGCCGTCATTCGCCTCAATATAAGGAAGTCCAGAAAGATCTTGCTGGTATTTTAATTTAAAGTTTTCGAAGCTAACCGATTTGTCCGCATCAAGTTTCCAGCAATTTAGCTTATATTCTGTAACTTCAACAACTTTACCCGTTATACCAAGCCACGAGCCAAAAATAAAACCATTGCAGTCTTCTATTTCTACAATACCATCATCAGCAATAGCCGATTCAAGTTTTAGTTCCGAGTCATTCCACGTCAAGGTTCCACTGCTGTGTTTGACAACTTCCTTCATGATTTCATCTAAAGTCATGTTTTCAAGTGAAGCTGGATTAAGCAAAAGTTCATTCAAGGCTATTTCCACAGCAGATCGCTTTTCAAATTTCACTCTAAGAATACTTCGGTTACCGTTTTCCGTCCCCGTAAAACCTAATTCTGCATTAATAAATTTAGAGCCACTTCCATCAAGAATTTCAAGTTGACAATTTCGACAATCACCTGTTGCACGGAAGGCGACTTTTCCATCGCGTAATTCGGCTACAATCTGATTATCGCCATTCTGATCTTTAATTTTATTATTGATTACACGAACAACATCTTCTTTGTTATCAACCCCATCAAAATCTGATGCGGCACAATCTACCGTTATAAAACGATCTCCGCTTTTTGCATCATCAGATAACTTGAACGATATAACGAAACCTGCAGGAATCTGTAATTCAACATCATTGGAAACATGAATATAACTAGCACTACCAATAGACTGACTATTTGTTCCTATTTTAAACGAATCTAATACAAATGCCGTATTTTCAGAACTTCTTACAATAAGCTTATCATTGATATAACAAACCGTGATATTCTGAAAATCTGCACATTCTTCATTTGTCACTAGTTCCGCCTGAACAGCAGAAGCCAACTCATCCATTGATGTTCCAGAATGAACTTTAAATGTATGAGCAGAAGTCGAAGCATCCTTTTTCAGTTTAAATTCTATTACTGTTTCATCCTTTATACTTTGCAGATGAGCATCATTCACTTCGATAACAAAGCCATAATCATACTCATCTTGTGCAGTCGATGCTACTTGATAGAACAAGCCTTGATCTTCGTCAACATACGAAGCGGCAACACCTGTTTTACCATACTTCATCGCATTTTTAGCAATAACGACAGATGTTCCAAAAGTATTTTCGTAGGCATTTTCATAAATTAATTCATTTAGCGTTGTATTTTTATTGGCCTTTATCAAATCACTTAAATCTACAACTAAATCAAAAGTCAACTTCACATTTGATGTATTTAAATTCAGTGACTGATTATTCTTTATAACAAAGCCAAGTTTTTCAAGTTCCTTTGTCGCAAAAGAAACTGGAGAATTAACAGACAACAAATTGCCATTAACATCATACAATTGCAATTCAAACGGAATCTTTAACGTATTCTTTGTTTCATCCAAAATACACTTCTTTTCTGAAGAACCAAAGCCGAGACTTTCACAAAGCTGATTCAACGAAGATGGGGCATTCTTAAGAACAGAATCTAAAAGAGAAGCAAGTTTAACATTCTCCGAAGCATTTTGGTTAATCAGTCCTCCAAAGGTGTCCAAAAGAAGCGGTTGCGGATTTTCTGCAGTAACGGTCGAATTCAAATACAACCATTGCGACAGATCCGAAAGCTTTCGCAAAATGGTTCCTAGACTCGTTTTTTCGATTTGTTCAACCCTAGCATCATTCCATTTCCAGGTTTTTGTAGAGTTATCATATTGACGCTTTAATGGGTTGGCAAATACAAAATCACTTCCACTTGCGCTACGGTTAAAATAAATACCATCTTTCAGGTTGAAATCTAGATCTCCAAAAAATGACGCATTTGACACTCCCGCCTTCCGTTCTACCTTGACGCTATAGTCGGATACCTTACTGTCATCTTTTGAATCTGCTATAGATTCAAACTCAAGCGCATTGCCGGACGCCCCAATTTTTGCAGCGTCAAGATTTTGTCTAAATCTTACTTCTATAGTGTAATTTTCATTCTTACATTCCGCACTATTCTGGCCATCCAAGTCAATAATAAATTTTTCATTAACACTCGCATCTATAGGAGTCAGGTTAACCGATACACCAGAAAAGTTTCCAATATTTGCAGAAATCTCGGAACTAACACCAGACACCTCATTTACGGCAACATTTACTTTAAGAGATGCATTAGAAGTATTCGACGGTTTTTCAATGTTAAATGTCCAACCCGAAACGGTTACCGATGTTTTGGAAAGAGCATTATAAATTTCAAGAGCAGAATACACCCCACCATTTACAGCATCATCTAATTTTTTCTTCAAAGCTTTCAAAGCCTCTGAAGACAAAGACGAATTAGTTTTGTTTAGTTCCTTATACTCGTCCGTTTGCAACAGAGCCATTCTTCTAGCGGTTTTAGCATTTGACAAGCCATCTTGCAAAATCTTTTCGATACCACTGTTAATCTCCTTACTATCTAAGTTCGTAGCCAACGCCGCAATATCATTAAACTTCGCAATCCTCGATGTACCATCTTTTTCGTAAATCACAGTATTGTGGACATCAAAATTTGTCGACAAAGAACCCGCCGTCGAAAGCAATTGAGCATCGATGGAGTCTATTTCATTTTCCCAATCCGAAACAGACGCATCCATCATGAGTCTCGGTTCAAGAGACTCTATTTTATAGTTCTTACGGTTCTTGTTAGCAGATTTTTTGTTGTTTTTTTTGAAATTAGACATAGTTCTCCTAAGCCCCATCTTGGTGGGTGCCGATTTAAATTAAACTTTTTATAAGATTAGACTATTTGTTTAATAGTCCTTCGTGCAACGGACTGAAAGATAAGCGTATCGATCAATTCCCATATCCCACTCAATACCATCATCATACAAAAACGATGCCGTTGCCTTTTCCTTGGTCCCATTTTTTTTATGCGAACTTGGTTGCCAGACACAAGCCCTTTCTCCATATAGGACAAATTTTCCAACAACCGAATATCCTGCCGGAAGAAGCGAGAATCCGTAGTAATCGTTGTAATCGCCCCCTTCCCATACAGCTCTCGAATTAACTAAAGGTCCTCCACCAATCAAGCGCCATTCATTTTCATCCATAACATGCCATCCCTTCGGGCAAATTCCCTGAATATAATGGTTCCCATTAAAATATGTCGTGTCAAGTTTTTCAACAGCAATAGTATCATATTTTTTAGGGAGATTCATAGCCTCGCTCCATGAATAGAGACCGCCAAAGCCGTTGTCACAGAACCACTCATCATCGTTATAGCAAACTTTTTCTACAAGTGAATCACTGAACTCTGCCGCATTAGCCAAAATTTGCTTTCCGTAATTCAAGTTTTCAGCAAAAAACGTACGCGTTTTGGCAAGTCCATTGTCAATTGTAATCGTTACAACTTTATATTCTTGACCATCGCGTTCATCCACAAACGTTTCATAATCAATATTTGAAGCAAACTGTTTTTCCATATTGGGGTGTGGGACATAAGGTTTTATGGTATCTTGACCAGCAATGGAGTCCATCAGCCACATATGAGCCCTGCACGTATAATAAACAAACGCACCATCTTCATCATAAAACGAAGCCGTATCTCCATTACAGCAACGTTCTAACACAACAATGCTACCGTCATCATTACGCTTATTCGGGACACAAACCTCTGATGACGAGGAATAATCTCCACCTTCAGAACTACTGGAGCCGTTCGTTTTACCGCTAGAACTAGAGCTCTTCTGCGAGCCATTCGAATCAGGCTTCACAGAGCTAGAAGACCTCGAACCACCACCCGAGGATGTTCCTTTATCCGTAACAGAACTCGAGGAGATTGCGTCATCGCCACTGGAAGACGATACTTCCGCTACCGGGTCCGGTCCGGCACCGCTGGAACTGTCATCACAGGCGGCTAGAAACAAAGCAAGTATAATAGAGATTGCCACGCACTTCGTGCTCGCAATGACGTTTTTATAGTTTTTCATAATTCTCGATTTACCTCGGTTTTTCATTTTATTTTTTTTCGCGCGAAATATAACAATTTGGCACACGAGCAAACTTTTTTCTCAAAAAATGTTTGCAATCTTGCTACAAGGTAAAACGAACAAAAAAAACAACCGGGAAAAGCATTCTCCCGGTTTAAGCAGAATTTTTCTGAACTATGCTACTTAGTCTTCTTTGTCGGCACACCGATGTCGATTGCGCCGAACTTGGCCTCGTACGCCTTAAGCGTAGCACCGAGCATAATGGCAAGGCGCTTGGCGGTGTACGGGTTCATCACCACGCGTTCGGCAATTTCCACGTTCACCTTGCTCTGCTCCATGTTCCAGGCCTGGTTCAGGCCCAAGAGCATCATAATCTCTTCGCGGCCGCCCACCACGTTGGTGGCGTTCACGTAAAGACTCTTCATGTTGCTGTCGTTCCAAACCACTTCGGGCTGCGCGTTCTTCTTTTCTTCGGCCATAAAAAACTCCTTGTTGGCAGATTACAATCGGGGGCCGAATTTAGCAAATAAACACAAAGCCGTCAATTTACGGGGGGCAATTGACAAATGCCGCCGAGAATACTATCTTTGCCGCGCTTTTTAATTTGTTGCGTAAACAAAGGTTATAGAATGTACAAACTTTCAGCCCTGTTCATGGCGTTCGCGCTCGCCGCGTGCTCGGTCACGGAATCCGAGAGCGACGACTATTCCAAGTGGGAATTTTCGGGCTACGTGCTCGACGCTAGCAACGGCAAGGGGCTTTCGGGCGCAACCATCAGCTACCAGAATTCCGACGGCAAGTCGGTCACCGCCACCACCGCCGAAGACGGCTCCTTCTTTATAGACAAGCTCCCCTACGGCTCGCTCACCTTTTCGTTCAGCTACACGGCAGTAAACGGCAAAGACACCGTGCCGTACGCCCCCAAGGTGGTCACGGTCGGTTCCACGAACGAATCCTCCTCCATGCACGGCGTTGTCGCAAGCATCAGCGATGTCGTGCGCCTGAGTCCGCTAAGCGCGGGCATTTCCGGCGAGTTCTACATCCGCGACCCGTTCTCGGGTTCGGCCATACCGGTAAAGGGGGCCGCCGTATGGGTCACACACCAAGACACCTCGTACATCAACCTCGATTCCAAGTCGTTCGGCACCAAGACCGATTCCCTGGGCAAGTTCAAGTTCAAGGGTCTCCCCGCCGACTCCGGGCTGTTGCTGAACATTGCCCCCTACGCCTACAAGGACATGCGCTTTACCCTGCCCGCCACGGTACTCCCGCGCCTTGCCGCAAGTTCGAGCAAGGACATCGGCCGCGCCTACCTGCAACAGGACACGCTCGTCACGCTCCCCTTCCGCATCAAGGCGAGTAATGTCATGGATAGCGGCCAGAAGGGTTACAAGGACGTTTCGCCGCTGACGGTGCCGTACTTCGTGTTCAACGAGGCCATTTCAGACAAGAACCTGGGCGTAAATATGTCGGGCGACTCGGCCTTTACCATTATCCCGGTGGTCAAGGGCGACACGCTCTTTGTAAAGCACGACAGGCCGCTCCCCGCAAGCACCGAATTTACGACGACGATTGTCGCCTACACCAAGAAGGGTAACGAACGCATCGAAATCGTGCTGGACGGGGAATCCGCATTCACCACCGGACGCGGGCTTTACACCGTCACGAGCAACATGTGGCCCGAAAACGAGCATTACAGGGCGACCTTCTCGGTAAGCGATACCATGTGGGTCAAGTTCTCCGAAACGCTCGCGAGCAACGCCGAACGAATCCAGTGGCATTACGCAAACGGTGCTGACAGGACCATTTACGCGAACGGCTACTACGCAAACGCAAAGGCCTGGATTCATACCGATACGCTGTTCGTGCAAATGCAGGACACCATTCTCGATTCCAGGACCCCGGGCGACACGGTGGGCTTCAGCGTGACCGTTTACGCCAAGAGCGGGCTGTATCTCGAAAACGCCCTGTTCAAGACAGAACTGGTCGTTCCGCCGAGCAGTTCCAGCGTGGCAGAAGAATCCAGTTCGTCCACCCCAATATCGTCAAGTTCATCCGCAGACTAGATTCTTCCCCATGGAGGATAACTCAACTAAATCAACAAGTTGACAAGTTTCGTATATCGACTTCGCAACTTCGTTGCTCCGCTCAGAATGACACTTTTAAGGGATAGCATTTTTTGAAATTCGTTTCCTTGACATTTTCCTTGCTTGCATTCGGGGTTGCCGCGGCGGCATCGTTCGACGGCGTGACCGAACCCATAGACCAGGCAAAAATAGGCTTCACCGTCCCCGGAAAGATCGACCGCATCTGGGTAAAGGAGGGCGCGTTCGTACACAAGGGCGACACGCTCGTAAACCTGGTCAAGACCGAAGAGGAACTCCGCACACGTATCACCAAGATTACCGCCGAGGACTCCTCGAGCGTGGTATCGGCACGGGTCAAGATGGAGACCTTCGAAAAGGACTGGAGTGCCACCAAGAAACTGTTCGAGACCTCGAACTCCGTCAGCGCCGAACAGCTCTGGGAAAAGGAGATGAACTACCGCGTGGCAAAGGCCGAATGGGAGGCCGCCAAGGTGAGCAAGTCCAAGGATTCCCTTGAACACCGTATGGCGTTCGCACAGCTGCAAAAGCAGTACCTGATAGCCCCCTTCGACGGCGAAATCGTCTCCATTTCAAAGAACCCTAGCGAAAGCGTCGAGGCCCTTGAACCCATCGTAGAAATCGCCGACGTGCGCACCTGCCGCATGACCGCCTACATCATCGTGAACAAGGCAAGCAAGCTCAAAGTGGGCCAGACCGTAAAGCTTTCGCTGAACGGTTCTTCGCAGGGCCGTAACAAGAAGGGCACGGTCGAATTCATTTCGCCCGTGGTGGACAAGGCGAGCCTGTTGCGTACGGTCAAGGTAATCTTCGACAACTCCAACCATTCCGTAGAACCCGGCGTAACCGGCAAGATTATTCTGCAATAATGCGCAAACGCCTTGTACATAGGCTTACTGCCGGACTGGCGCTCGCACTGGCAACGGCCGCGAACGCCGACACGGACTCGCTGGTTCTAGACTTCGACACCGCCCTCAAGACGGTCATCGAGAACAACGCCGACGTGCAGGAAGCCAAGTACAACTGGATTGCCCAGGCCGAAACGGCGCGCGGCTACTACGGCGACTTCGAGCCGCACCTTGTCGGGCGCATGAACAAGGAACGCGGCGACAGGCCGAGCGCCCTGTTCACCGAGACCCGCGACGAATACAAGATAGGCATTCAGGGCAAGCTCCCCACCGCCACCGAATACAACGTGGGGTTCAACCAGGCCACCTACACGCACAGCGACTACACCTCGGAACTTTATTTCGGCGCGGAACTCAGGCAGCACATACTTAAAGAGGGGCTGCTCTACTTTTCGCCCACCAGCCGACTGCGCGAGGCCTACTTGCAGCAGGAGGTGGCATACCACAAGTACCGCGGCGCACTCAACGACGTGCTCGACAAGTTCTACGACGCCTACTGGAACTACTACTACGCCGAACAGACGCTACAGTTCGCCACCAAGTCGGCACAGGTCGCAAAGCAGATTGCAGACGACGCGGGCAAAAGGCAACAGCTCGGCATACTCTCGGTGCTCGACCTGCAAAAGGCCATCGCCGAATATTCCGACCGCGAAAGCGCACGGCTCTCGGCACTCGACCAGCTTAGAAACGCAAGGCTGAACCTGTTGCTCACGCTGTCTTCAAGCGAGTACGTACAGGACCAGCGCCCCCTGGCCATCAGGCCCCCCGAACGCATAGACACGGCCGCGGCCATCGACACCCTGCAGGGGCTGGATTCCGCCTGCCGCATGCACCCCGCCTACCTGCAGCAGCAGGCGGAGCTCGACCTGCGCGAAGAGGAACTCAAGCAGCACCGCACAAGCGCACTGCCCACGCTCGACCTTATCGGGAGCTACGGCATACGCAGCCGCGACAGCGACGCCCGCAAGGCGGTACGCGACTTCAAGCGCCGCGAAGACCGCCAGACGGTGCTTTCGGGCGGCATAGAGATAGACATCCCCCTGTTCGCAAACATCTACGAACGCCACCAGATTGCCGCCGAGAAATCGAACGTGCGGGCCGCCCGCACAAGGCTATCGCTCATACAGAACCGCCTGTCCGAAGAAATCCGACTTCTGCAAAAGCGGGCAATAGAGATTCGCGAACAGTGGAAGTTCAGCAAGATCGCGGTCGAATACCACGAATCCGAACTGCAAGAGGAATTCAAGAAGATGGAACTCGGCAAGAGCAACTACCACCAGATTTTCGACACCGAAGAGGACCTGCGCAAGGCAGAACAGCGCCATCTGGAAAACACCCGCGACCTGCACCTGATAGACGTAAAGCTTTTAATTGCCAAGGGCGAACTTTTGCGCGTGAACGGTCTGGAATCCTGGGAACAGGGCAAGCCCGCCCTACGCAAGGAGCTGCTACATGAATAACCCCAACGCGCAGTTAGACACCGCCAAGATGCTCAAGGCCATGCAGGGGGCGCTCAGTTGCACCAACGCCAAGATCATGCAGATGACGCAGGTGTTCGATGTCGCCCAGAACGTGCTGGAATGCGAGAAGTTCAAGACGGCGGCCCTTGCGCTGGTCGGCGGACTCTGCGACAAGTATGGTGCCGAAAGGGTAAGCCTCGGCTGGGTCAAGAACGACTACGTGGTGCTAAAGGCCATAAGCCACACCGACCATTTTGAAAAGAAGATGCGCGTGGTCAAGGACCTCGAAGGCATCATGGAAGAGGCCTACGAGCAGGATGCAGCCATTGTCTTCCCCGCATCCGAAAAGAACGTACTCTCGATACGCGAACACGAGATATACAGCAACACGAACCACACCAAGTTCATCCTTACGGTACCCATACGCAAGGGCGACAACTGCATCGGGATTGTCTGCTGCGAACGCAACACCCACCCCTTTACAGACCTCGATTCCGAACAGATCTATCTGACGGCCTCGCTGTGCGCGGCAAGGCTCATGGAACTTTACGACAAAAGTTGCTGGTTCGGCCTACGCATGGCAAAGGGGCTGCGCAAGGTTCTGGCAAAGTTTCTCGGATTCGAGCATACATGGGCAAAGTTCTTCGGTATTCTAGCTATCGCATTCGTACTTTTCGCAACGCTCTACCCCATACCCTACAAGGTGAGCACGACCGCCATACTGAAGACCGACAAGATAATCTACACCACCGCGCCCTTCGACGGCTACATAGATACCGTGTTCGTAAAGCCCGGCGACGTGGTATACAGCGGATGCCCGCTACTCAAGCTGAACCAGACGGAACTCCGGCTCGAAGAGGCCGACCTCATGGCACAGGAACAGGACTGCCGCCGCGAAATACAGAAGGCACAGGCCGCCCACCAGCTCGCCGAGATGCGCATATACCAGGCAAGGCTCGCACAGGCACAGGCAAAGCTCAAGACCGTGCGCTACAAGCTTTCGATGGCGACGGTGGTCGTAAGCGCCGACAGCGCGGTAATTATCGAGGGCGACCTGCAAAAACGCCTCGGCGCACCCGTAAGCCAAGGCAGCGAACTGTTCCAGATGGCGGCCATCGAGAACATCTACGTAGAAATCAGCGTACCCGAACAGGAACTGCGCAACGTAAAGCTCGGAAGCCAGGGCCTGCTAGCCATCAAGAGCCGCCCCGAATACGTTTACCGCTTCGAGACCACCCGCATAAGCCCCACCGCCGAGGTCAAGGAACAGGAGAACACCTTCGCCGTGCGCGGCGAGTTCGTGCGGATGACACCGGCATGGTTCCGCCCAGGCATGACGGGTATCGCGAAGATTTTCGCCGGAGAACGCACACTCTGGTGGATTCTCTCGCACCAGGCAATCGACTACCTTCGCCTGAAACTCTGGTGGTAAAAAGGGACAAAAGCCCCGAAAAGCAGCAACAAAGTGTGGTTGGAGGTCCTGCAAATGTCCAGGCATCAATGTCACCTTGTAAAAGCAGCTTCCGCAAAAGTTCAAGTGTCTTTGCATAAGTAGTGTTTCCCCTCGGACATTTGCCCGGGCCCCTTTACACAAGAATGCAACACGCCCCAGCAAAAGTCCAGGCATCATAGCACAAGTGTAAAAACCGCTTCCACAAACGCCCAAGCACTTTACTCACCTTGTAACTGTCGCTCCAGCAATTCTCCGAGGACCTTTGCACAAGTGGTGAAACCACTCGCGCAAAAGTCCAAGCAACTTCATCACCGTGGTAATGCCACTCCTGCAAATGCCCCAGCACCATCACCTAAGCGGTGAAGGTGCTCGGCCAAATGTTCAGGCTCCTTCGCATAAGTGTAAAAGACACTCCGGCAAAAGACCGGGCCGTTTTGCACAAGTGACAAAACCGTCCGGACATTTGCCCCCGCTACTTTACACTAGTGATATTGTAACAAAAGCAAAAGTTCAAGCAACTCCTCCACTATGTAAAAGGTGCTCCCGCAAATGCGGAAGCGACTTTACACAATTGGTATGCATAAATCTTGAAAAATATTCACAAAATTGACAAAGGTATTCCCTTTGAACAGAGGGAGCACATGCCACAGATAACTTCGCGGCAGTCGTGGTCGAAGGCGAAGCCTTCCTTGCCCTGCTTCACACACAACCCAAATCTTCAAAGTCAAATTCAGTCCGCCGCCGCTGATGCGGCATTCTCTTTTGGACGTTCCCCACTTCGTGGGTCGGGCTATATTTTATGGGCCTCCTAGTAAAAAACAGGTGCATTAAACCAATATTCAGAGTTTTCTCCAGCATTTGCCAAACATTCCACAATCTATATCTTCATCAGAAGGCTTTGCTTTTTTCTATACATTTTTCTTATAGCAATACCAAATATGACACCCATTTTTTCTCTTCAGATCCCTGCCACATTACAAGGAAAAAGAACAGACCTCCATCATTTGTCTACATGAAAAAGTATCTTCATTTTTTTTACAATTTCAGGAAATTCAAGCTCATTCACTACAAATAATTGAAATCCTTTTTTGAAAACCAGCCGAACAATTCCATTTTTGCTTTTTTTTCACTTTATATGGGGTCGTTTTATCAAATAAAAAAATCTTTTCTCCATAAAGAGTACAAAGAATAAACTTGTCCTTAAACCACTTTATCTCAAGTATTGCCAAGGAATGAATATAAGCACGAAAAAAGCCAAATGATGCAATCAGAAAACATATTGCCGGAGAATATCCATCTCTTTCAGGAATTTTCAAAAAAATTAGAATTAATAAAATTAGCGCACAAAAAAATTCTACAAAGATTAGAGGCTTTCCTCCAGAAGTTGCCATCGGATAATAAACGACTTGTTCGTCTCCTTTTTCATCACATTTTATGTTTTTTTCAGTTAATTCACTTTGATTTTTGATTATCTTTTTCACAACCTTTGGGTAGTCACTTTCATCTAGTCGAAATGTTTGCCATCCTTTTTTGAAAATTAGGTAATGATCTCCAAAATTCGTTATTTCAGACTTATAGATCACCTGTTTACCTAACAAGAATTCCTTTTTCCCATAGCGCGTAACCAATACAAATTTATCTTTGAGCCATTTTACTTTCAAAACTTTCTTCGAGATAGTATAAACAAAGAACGCAAAAAAAAAGTTCCATCGGCACGAAAAAGAACCACAGAAAGCCTTTCTCTTCTATCATGCACCATGCTACTACGCCCAATATCATAAGGCTTACCATATAGAGAATCGCCATGACGTTTACAACAAACTTGTCGGTTTCTAATTTAAAGATTGTTCCGTCTTCAAAAGATTCATCATCAAAAATTTCTCTTTTTTTAACATGCTTTTTTTTCTTCTGCAATGACGGGGCCTTACCGTAATTCGGATTCAAAGCGTCACACCACAGACAACGGGGCATATCGTCTTCATATTTTCGATTGCATTTTGGACAAATCATTTTCCGCCTTTAAAAGTTTGTATACCCATTACAGCCGACATAACAATTGTTTGGATGTCGAAAGTTTTCTAAGTCTGAATTTATTCCATTAGAAACATCTTGATAGCCGTTATCAATTTCATCTATGTTGATTTGGGGAAATTTCAGGAACAAAACAGCTAGGCGGATGATTTGTGTTTTTGAAAATTTTGTAACCAGTTAATTCAGGACATTCAGATAATTGTTCATCGCTAAAAATTTGAATGCCTAAGGTATCCTCATGCCTAAGATCAAAATTGTCTAATCTTATTTCTGTAAATTTATCCCCTCTATTTTCAATTCCGTAATCAACAACTTCAAGCCATTTTCCATTACAAAAAATATGTAATCGTAAGATTAAGTCACTTCCAAATTCAAGAGTATCTTTAGGGCCGGGTAGAGAAACATAATTACTCTCTGGAAAGCGCTTATAAACCAACAATAATGTATCTGACGAAAACAATTCTATTCCAACAAAAACCTCCTTCGGCAAATCTACAATACAATGAAAATTATTAATGCACATGTAATCATCATTACCCAAATCCTCAATGAGGAATTCGTCAAGGAGAAATTGGCATGCGCTGATGAATGGCAATAGAAACAAAAGTACCAACAGAATTTTTTTCATAAATCAATACTCCATCCACCAATCTTTATGCCAAACCCAATGTTCTCCATACTTAGCCTCTATAGCGTCTTTGTATTCACTATGTTTTTCCTTGTAGTCATTATAAAAATCACCCGACCAATTCTTTATTTCTTCTTCACTAGCATCTTCCAAGCCTTCTCCATAGACATTTATATAACCATTTTTTCTAAGATAACCTATAAAATACGCATCCATCTCTAAACTGTTCGTGTAATATGTCGGAGACTCACTAGTCAATCCCCAACTATTTTGTTCAAGGTAATTATGATAATATCCAAAACGATTCCCAACCTTTTCCATCTGATAAGAATGATTTATCTCATGAGCGATGGTTCCCTTTTCTTTACGATCTGGAACAAATGTTGCATGGCCAAAATGAGAAAAGCCTCCAGACCGTCCTTCCATAAATCCACCCGAATATACAGTATTGCCACGATAATATTCAGACACTCCCCCGAGGTCATACCAGTCGGCAGTTCCTCCCATGTACTTTACATTTGCAAGACCTAACATGTGTCCAACATCATCTGCAAAAAATCCGCCAAAAGCAGCATCAGACATCACAGATCCACAATCTCCATAATAGCATCGCTGAATATAGGAACCTGTCGTCATGAGACCTGCCGCTGGACCAACACCACCAGCAGCATCAATAAACATTCCCGTAATAAACGAATTAAGATTATCAAATTTATTTTCGCCCCTTATTATAGAAGAACCTAACGCAACTGGCGTTGCTGGCATTGACTGAGCTGCTAAACCAAGGCCAAGAGCTCCACTAACTGCTCCTCCTGTGAGAGCATCAGCGGTCAAACCTGCACCCATCCCCAAAGAACTCGTTCCAATACTTACTGCGCCACCAGAGGTCAATTCGCTCACCAAGGAGATAGCATCTTTCAAACTAAAGCTTAGTTTTCCATCACGATCAATCTTATTCACCGGATCCCCACCGAAGGCATAAAGATTCATATACTGCCTTGCTGGGTCAGGAGTCATCCATATTCCAAGTACCGGATCAAAAAAGCGCATACCGTAGTAATAAAATCTTATTCTTTCATCATACTCTTTACCTGTGTATTGTTCGGCGGGACTTTCGCCGGACACCTGGATTTTTTGCTGAGCACCATAAGGCTCATAGGCAAATACATTACCTGTTCCGTTATCTACAAGGGTCATCACCAAGGAACCCTGATAGTCTTTAATATACCATTCCTTCGAAGAGTCGGGCAGGATTCGGCCAACGATTCCCGACTTGCCCTGAATCATCTTATATTCAGTAATGGAACTATCGCTGGCAGCATAGGTTCTGCGGCGCTCCAGGACCTTCTTGCCGCCCACCATAATGTCGGTGCGGGTTGCGCGCAAGGAATCATTTTCGTAAGCAAGGGAGGCAACTCGCCATCCCGAGACATCGTAAACCATCAGTTCCCGCCATACCGACGAGTCCAACGTCTGCACAAAGGAAACCGGCATTCCATACGGGTCGTATTTATAGCGCCGTTTCATTTTTAATCACTGGAGTCATTCAACTCATCGAGGCGTTCGTCATCGGTATATTGCGAGATACGATAATTTGACAATCCAGGACATATTGAATCTAGTTCTGCATCAAACATCAATTCACCCTCAGATTGCTCTTTATAGTTAATGTGGGTAAAAACATCTCTACGATTAGGGAATTTATAATCATAAGATTCAAGCCACAGACCATTACAAGCAAATTGAAAATTCATTACAATGGTGTCAAAAACACCTGTTTTTGAATGAGGGCCAAATTTAAATCTTGGATGTAGAGCGTCTTAAAAGCCTATAAAATTTGAAAAATCTCTAATAAGCTTTATATCTCTATAGGATATAAACAAATTAACAGTATCTACATTTAAAGGATATTCAATTCTGATTTTAGTCTTTACAATAGCCATCGCTTCTTTCTCTAATTAATAACTTATATGAGTTCAACGATGGACAAATCAATTCTTGTTCTTTCGTGAATATTTTTTCCCCTTGGTCTTTAAACAAATTGAATTCAATATCCTTAACAGATCCATGTTTTATAGATATTTCGATATTTTCGCCAAATAGCCATATTCCATTGCAAAATGCAGAAATTTTTATTTCTACGGGACCATTTAATGAGTACTTTAATTCTGGCAGACCAACAATTGTAGAATGGGTTTCTGTTTCCAAAAGAGTTCCTTCGTATATTAAATCAACCTTTATTGAATCAGCACCCTCAGGGGTGTATGCATAACATACAAATCCATTCATACACTCTGGATAATCTTGTGGAGAGCACATAAAACAACAGCAACAAACTAGAGAAACAAACAAAACTATTGATATTTTTACAATGTAAAAAAATTTCACCATTAATACTCCATCCACCAGTCTTTACGCCAAACCCAATTTTCACCAAATTTTTCTATAATTTGTCTTTTATAATCTTTAGAGCCTTCTCGTTCATTTAAATAGTATTGATAAAAATCTTTTGACCATTGTTGAACTTCATCTTCGCTAGCATCTTCCAAACCTTCTCCATAGACATTTATATGACCATTATTTCTTAGATAACCCATAAAATACGCATCCATTTCTAAGCTGTTCGTGTAATATGTCGGAGATTCACTGGTCAATCCCCAACTATTTTGTTCTAGATAATTATCATAATATCCAAAACGATTTCCATAAGCCTCCATCTGATACGAATGATTTATCTCATGAGCGATGGTTCCCTTTTCTTTACGATCTGGAACAAATGTTGCATGGCCAAAATGAGAAAAGCCTGCTGACTGTCCTTCCATAAATCCACCGGAATACACGGTATTTCCCCTATAATATTCCGACACCCCAGGTTCATCATACCAATCCGCAGTTCCACCAAAATACTTAACATTTGCAAGACCAATCATATGACCAATATCATCGGCAAAAAAACCGCCCATTACAGCATCCGATAGCACGGAGCCACAATCCCCATAATAACATCGCTGGCCATAGGACATTGTGGTCATGATTCCTGCAGCAGGGCCTACACCACCCGCAGCATCTATATACATTCCTGTAATGAAAGAATTAAGGTTATGTGATTTACTTTCTCCCCTTATTATAGAGGACGCCAATGCTACAGGAGTCGCAGGAGCTGTTTGTATGCCACCTGCAGTTGCCATCGCCGTAGTCGTGACAGCTCCTGTAGCTTCACTGACAAACCCTCCAGTAAATATGTCCGCAGCCACATAACCAAGAGCCTTTTTCCAACTAAAGCTTAGTTTTCGTCCATCTCGGTCAATCTTATTCACCGGATCTCCGCCGAACGCGTAAAGATTCATGTATTGCCTTGCAGGGTCAGGAGTCATCCATATTCCAAATACCGGATCAAAGAACCTTGCCCCATAATAGTACAAGCCCACGCGCTCATTCAGTTCCTTACCGGTGTACTGTTCGGCGGGACTTTCGCCGGACACCTGGATTTTTTGCTGAGCACCATAAGGCTCATAGGCAAATACATTACCTGTTCCGTTATCTACAAGGGTCATCACCAAGGAACCCTGGTAATCTTTAATATACCATTCCTTCGAGGAGTCGGGCAGAATTCGACCCACGATTCCCGACTTGCCCTGAATCATCCTGTATTCGGCAACGGAACTGTCGTTGGCGCTATAGGCCCTGCGGCGTTCCAGAACCTTCTTGCCACCCACCATAATGTCTGTGCGGATTGCACGCAAGGAATCATTTTCGTAAGCAAGGGAGGCAACACGCCATCCCGAGGCGTCGTAAACCATCAGTTCCCGCCATACCGACGAATCCAACGTCTGCACAAAGGAAACGGGCATTCCGTAGGGGTCGTATTCCACGGACAGCTTCTTGGAACTGTCCGCCACCATACGGCCCGAGGCGTCGTAGACGAAATTATTTGTCCTGGAGGCGTTCCTTGCCGAGTCAAGGGCAATCGTGCCCGTAACTCTGTTGAGCCTATAGGAATCATCGTAATAGTTGTAGCAAGACATTTTAATCACTTGAACCATTCAACTCATCGAGACATTCGTCGTCGGTATATTGCGAGATACGATAATTAGAGAGGCCGGGGCATATTGAATCAAGTTCTGCATCAAACATCAATTCACCCTCAGATTGCTCTTTATAGTTAATGTGGGTAAAAACATCTCTACGATTAGGGAATTTATAATCACGAGACTCAACCCATAAAGCATTACAAAAAAAATATAGTTTGAAGAATAACGTATCAAACGTGTCTTCGTAACGAGACGGCCCCCAAAAAAATTGAAAATCTTTATAATACCCTAACATGCTATATTCTTCCTGTTCTAGAGTTTTCGTTCTATCAAACAATTTGATTTTTACAGAATCAACATTATTTGGTATATAGGCTATGTACTGATAGTGGGCTATACAATCATTTTTACCAAAGAAGGAGCCTCCATCATCAATATATGGATGGCAAGAACTGACCCCCACTAAAGCAAGAAACAGAAAAAAAAATCCTTTTTTTTTAATAATCCTTCCACCACTCATCAGACCAGGTCCAGCTATCTCCATAATCTACCTCAGGATGATCGTTTTTGTATCCATTCCATATGTAAGTTTTACCATCACGATTTTTATATTCACCACCGTTGTAAAAAATAGACAAAATATTAAATACCTCCGGTTATAGGATATAAAAAAGCCCCCGGAGGACAATCTCCAGAAGGCTTTTGTAAATGTGGAATGTGGGATGCGACTAGTTGCGGCCGAGGAGCAGCACGCTGTTCTGGCCACCGAAGCCGAAGCTGTCGGACATGGCGTAGTTGAACGAGTGGCTGGTATTCTTGTTGGCGCACACATCGAGGTGGATGCGTTCGTCCTGGTTGAACACGTTCGTGGTCGCGTGAATCATCTGATTCTGCAAGGACTTCACGGTGATGATGGCTTCGAGAGCACCGGCGGCGCCGAGAGCGTGACCGATCATGCACTTGGAGGAGTTCACCTTGAGGTTGTCGGTAGCACCGGCAAAGACCTTTTCGAGGGCGGAGCATTCAGCAACGTCGCCGAGCGGGGTCGAAGTACCATGGGTGTTCACGTAGCCCACATCCTTCGGGGAAATACCGGCTTCGCGGAGCGCCATTTCGATAGCGAGGCGGACGCCTTCGCCATCTTCACGCGGAGCAGACATGTGGTGAGCATCAGCGCTCATGCCGATACCAGCCACGCGAGCGAGAATGTTGGCACCACGCTTCTTGGCGTGCGTAAGGCTTTCGAGAACGAGAATGCCAGAACCTTCACCAATCACGAAACCGTCGCGGTCCTTGTCGAACGGACGAGAGGCCGTCGTCGGATCGTCGTTGCGCTTGCTCAAAGCCTTCATAGAGGTAAAGCCAGCGAGAGCGACATTGTTCACGGTTTCGTCGGTACCACCGGCGAGCATGATATCGGCGCGGCCGAGACGAATCTGGTCGTAGGCGGCGGCGATAGAGTGGTTAGAGGTTGCGCATGCGGAAACCACTGCGTAGCAGGGGCCCATCCAGCCGGTGCGGTTGGAAACTTCACCAGCGGGCATGTTCACGATAGACATCGGAATGAAGAACGGGGACACGCGGCTCGGGCCACGGTTCGAAAGCGAAACGACGGAATCGCTATAGATCTGCATACCGCCGATACCGGAACCGATAATCACGCCAGAACGGGTCGGATCTTCGTTTTCGGGAGAAATACCGGCGTTCTTGAGTGCCTGGAAAGAAGCATACACAGCGTACTGGATGCACCTAGAGAGGCGGGACGAATCGCGCGGGGAAATAAATTCAGAACCATCGAATTCCTTGACGGC
>Ga0256406_1001690_pt1 | contig 34532 bp, 22 predicted proteins | sample RumenRJG_03DNA_FD_185986 | JGI IMG/M metagenome (GOLD analysis project Ga0256406, IMG submission 185986) | Bovine rumen microbial communities from Lethbridge, Alberta, Canada - RJG_03 | ecosystem: Host-associated > Mammals > Digestive system > Stomach > Rumen | place: Canada: Alberta | collected...
GGAAATATCATCCGCATCAACCGGGACAACGGGGATGAATATAAGCGGCAGGTACTCATGCAGCAGAGCTACGACAGCACAACGCTGCCGTTCCGGCGCGGTGCGATCACGGATGCGAAGGGCACCACTCTGGCGACCAGCACGCTGGTTTACAATGTCATCCTGGATGCGAAGCAGATGCTGGAGAAAAAGGAATATCTCGAGCCGTCGCTGAAGGCCATTCAATCCACACTGGACATCGATTCAGCAAAGGTGCGGGAACTGGTCAAGGACAATCCTTCTTCCCAGTATTATATTTTGAAGAAAAACATTGACCTTGCCACATACAATGCATACATGGATGCCAAAAACGCGGACAGCAATGTGCAGGGCATCTATTTTGAACAGGCATACATCCGAAGCTATCCGAACGATTCCCTGGCATCGGATGTGATCGGCTTTGCCAATTCGAATAATGAGGGTTCCTATGGCCTGGAGGAATATTACAACGATATTCTGAACGGAACGCCGGGCCGCGAGTACGGATATATCAGCGGCGGCTCTGATGTGGAGAAGACGACCATACCTGCGTCAGACGGGGACAATCTGCAGCTGACGCTGGATGCCAATATTCAGGCAATCTGCGAAAAGTATCTCCAGAAATTCAACGATGAACACAAGGACGAGGCGCGCAGCGGCAACGGTGCGCGCAATGTCGGCGTCATCGTCATGGATCCGAATACCGGCGGCGTGTTCGCCATGGCGAGCTACCCGGGCTTCAATCTGAATAATCCGTATGATACGGCTCCGCTCGTCGGTATGACGAAGCTGGATTTTGATCACAACGATCAGCCGATGGAGAACGAATATCTGACGCAGGAGGATGTGGATGCCCTCACGGATGAGGAGAAGACAAAATATCTGAATGCGCTCTGGAAGAATTACTGCATATCCGATTATTATGAGCCCGGTTCCACGGCAAAACCGTTCACGACAGCGGCCGGGCTCGAGAGCGGTTCTTTCTCCCCGACACAGACCTATCTGTGCGAGGGAAGTCTGACCGTGGCAGAGGGGACTGCACCGATCAAGTGCCACAATACCAACGGTGACGGCATCCTTACGGTGGGAGAGGCGATCGAGCGTTCCTGCAACGTCGCTCTGATGCAGGAAGCGCTTGCCATTGGCAAGGAGACCTTCTGCAAATTCCAGAACATCTTTGGATTCGGGCTCAAGACCAACATCGATCTGGCCAATGAGGCCCGCACGGACAGCATGATTTACACGGCGGACAAGATGGGGATCACGGATCTCGCCACCAATTCGTTCGGGCAGAATTTTGACGTGACGATGATTCAGATGGCCGCGGGTTTCTGCTCTCTCATCAACGGCGGTGATTATTATCAGCCGCATGTCGTGAGCAAGATCACCAGTGCGTCCGGTGCCACGATCAGGACAATCGAACCGCACGTGATCAAGAAGACGGTTTCGGAGGATACCAGCGCCTGGATCAGATCCTACTGCGAGCAGGTCGTTGCCGGTGCGAACGGCACGGGCCACACGGCCCGTCCGGCTGGATATATGATCGGCGGCAAGACCGGCACGGCTGAGACCATCCCGAGAAACATGGGGCAGTATGTTGTCTCCTTCATGGGCTTTGCGCCCGTCGATGATCCCAAGGTTCTGATCTATGTCGTCGTGGACCGGCCGAATTCGGATTACCAGGCGGATGCAAAATTCGCGACCGGCATCGTGCGGGACTGCCTCACGGAAATTCTTCCTTATATGAATATTCCGATGACGGAGGAGCTTTCCGATGAGGAAAAGCAGGAGCTGCAGGAGCTGCAATCCTCCGGAACGCTTGCCATGAGCGCCTCGGAAATGGCGGCGCTGGGAAGCAGTGATACTGCGTCGGGGCAGGACGGGACGGACAGCCAGGGCGATGATGGTCAGGCTCAGGCGGCTGGCCAGAACGCGGAGAACGGATCCTCCGCAGCTTCCGGTGAGGGAACTTCCGGAACAGGTACAGCGCAGACAGACTGGAGAAACTTCCCGAAGGACGAGGTGACCGGGTATTACATCAATCCGACGACAGGGCACTATGTCGATGCACAGACGGGACAGGAGCTGGATACCGGACCGGAAGGGTTTACAGGTACAGGTTCCGCGACCGGCACAGGGACGAATGGAGATACGTCAGCAGAGGGTTCTGCCGACACTGCTTCGGGCACACAGAATAATGACTCCCAGGTGAATGTCACGGACGACTCTGGAGTCGGCGTCGGAACGCTGAATCTGACCGGAGCGGATACGGCGAATCAGACGACGCAGAACGGAGGCACTGCGGGCGGCGCAGCGGAGGACAACAATGCTGGCACTGCGGGCGGAGATGCGAACTGAGGCGCCGGGCTGCATCAAAGGCAGACCGCTGTATGAAGAATAGATAGGGAACGAATGGAAGAGGGAGAATGGCCATGACTGGATTTACAAAATTTGGAAGTGTCGTGCTGCCGATGCTTATTGCGTTTGCGGTGGTGTGGCTCATCGGGCCGCATATGATCCGCTTTCTGAAGGCGAGGAAAGCACAGCAGACGGAACGGGATGACGGACCGAAATCTCATCTCGGGAAGACCGGAACCCCTAACATGGGAGGGCTGATGATCCTGGCGGGACTGCTTGCCGGCAGCCTCGTCATGGCGCCGGCTCATCCGGAGGTGATCCCGGTGCTGATTCTGACCGTTGGATTCGGCATTGTCGGATTTGCCGACGACTTCATCAAGTCGGCGAAGAAGCGCTCCGATGGGCTGTCTGTGAAGCAGAAAATGGCGTTTCAGGTGGCCATTGCCCTGATCTACGCCTGGTATGTCACGCATATTCACCAGATTCCGCTCTCCATGAAGGTACCGTTTGCATCCGGTATGGTTCTGGATTTTGGCAGAGTGGGAAATGTCCTGCTCTTCCTGTTTGTAGCAGTTGCAACGGTAAACGGGACGAACTTTACGGACGGCGTGGATGGTCTGTCCTCGAGTGTGACCACGGCGGTAGCCCTTTTCTTCACGGTGGCTGCCCTGCTCACCGGATCCGGCACAGCGAGCGCAGGCGCTGCCATGATTGGCGCGCTGCTCGGATTTCTGTTATATAACTGTCACCCGGCACAGATCTTTATGGGCGATACCGGCTCTCTTGCACTCGGCGGCTTTGTGGTCGGGATGGCATATATGATGCAGCTGCCACTTTTCATTCCTATTGTCGGATTTATTTACATGCTGGAGGTGATTTCCGTCATCATCCAGGTTCTGTATTTCAAGAAGACACATGGAAAGCGCTTTTTCCGTATGGCGCCGATTCACCACCATTTTGAGCTGGGTGGATGGTCGGAAACCAGAGTGACCACTACATTCACCGTTATCACGATGATTCTGTGCGCTGCCGGGCTGACAGCGCTCTGGTGGTAGTCGCAGCTTTCCCGCAGGAAACTGTGCAGACCGGGAGAAGGCATCCGTTTTTGCAATGCAGTTTAGTTTGAGGATATAGAATTTGAAAACTGGAAGCCGAAGCAGACAATTTAACCGGGAGGATTCCCGCTGGGAGGATGTAAGGCATAGCTCCTCCCGCACGGGTACGCAGCCGCTTCCGGCGAGACGGAAGGCATCTGGCCGGAAACGGAGCAGGGCCTCCTGGATACAGATGGATTATTCCCTGGTCGTCATTATTTTCTTTCTGATGGCAATCGGACTGATCATGCTGTATTCTGCGAGCTATTACGAGGCTTCCATGAAGGCCTCCTGTAATTATGATCCGGCATTCTATCTCAAGAAGCAGCTGATTTGGATGATTGCAGGAACGGTGCTGATGTTCCTCGTCGCCGCGATTGATTATCACCACTATATCGGAAAGCTGTCCGTACTGGCATACCGGGTTTCCCTGGTCCTGGTCGCGGCCTGCCTCCTTTTTGATCCGGTGAACGGCGCAAGGCGATGGATCCGGCTGGGAGGATTCAACTTTCAGCCTGCTGAATTCTCCAAAATCGCCATTATATTATTTATGACGACGTTGATTGTCCGGGAGGGCACCGGCCTGTACCGGAGAGGGGCGGCCATCAGGCTTCTGGCCTTTCCGCTGCTGGCCAGCGCGGAAATCTATTTCATCACCGAAAATCTGAGTTCAGCCATCATCGTTTTTACAGTTGCGTTTGGCATGTTCTTTGTGGCCAGACCGGACTATGGAAAGTTTATTCTGCTGGCAATGGCAGGGGCGGCACTGGCAGCTGCTGCAGTGTGGTTCATTGTGCATTATGCCACCGGGGAGAGCGGCAACTTCCGTTTCCGCCGTGTCATTGCCTGGCTGGATCCGGAGGGGGAGGCGAGCTCGAAGGCCTTTCAGACCATCCAGGCACTTTATGCCATCGGGTCAGGCGGTCTGTTCGGCAAGGGACTTGGAAGGGGAATGCAGAAGCTGGGATATATCCCTGAGGTGCAGAACGATATGATATTTTCTGTCATCTGCGAGGAGCTCGGGATCTTTGGCGCTGTCTGTGTCATTCTCATGTTTGTGCTGCTGTGCTGGAGACTTCTGCGGATTGCTTTCACAGCCAGGGATGTTGCCGGTTCCTATCTGGCGGTGGGAGTGTTCTGCCATATCGCGATCCAGGTGTTCTTAAATATCGCCGTTGCGACAAATACGATTCCGAACACCGGCGTGACGCTGCCATTTATCAGCTATGGCGGAACATCCATATTGTTCACGCTGGCGGAGATGGGGATCGTGCTGAATGTATCGAGGCAGGCGGGAGAGTAGGCCGAATCATGTTTCAATTTCGGGGACGGCAGTCTGACAACCGGCAGGACTCGGAATATCTGGAGGATACCGGATATTTTGACGACGGAGAAAGTCAGGAGGAAGGCGCAGAAACTGCATATGGTAGCGAGGACCCCGGAGACTGGCAGCGCGCGGCGGAGGAGAACCGGAGGCAGCGCGCGCAGCAGCTTCGTCTCGAGGAGGAGAAGGAGAGACAGGAGGAGAAAAGAAGAAGCAGGGACAGAAGACGCGAGCTGAAGAGCAGGGCCAGGAAACGCTTTCTGCAGAAACACCACAGGGCTTTCATCACGCTTGGCATCACAGCAGGTGTATTGGCGGCGCTTGCAGTCACGGTGCTTCTCCTGTATGTGACACACACCGTGACGGAGGTGAAGGTAACCGGGAATACGCTCCATTCGCAGGATGAAATCACCGACATCGTATGTCAGGGCCCGCTGGGACTCGGGAGAAATTCCTTGTATCTGTCCTGGAAGTATCATAACCGCGCAGTGGAGGGTGTGCCATTTGTGGAGAAGATGACGGTCAAAATCACCTCTCCGCATGCGATTGAGATCAGGGTGGTGGAAAAAGTACTGGCAGGGTATGTCGATTATCTCGGCGATTACATGTATTTTACCAGAGACGGAACCGTCGTGGAGGCATCGACTCAGAAGGTTGACGGCGTGCCGGAGGTGACAGGGCTGAAATTCAGCCACATCATTCTGGGCCGGAAACTCCCTGTGGCGGATGCGGGCGTGTTTGACCGGATTCTGGATATCACGCAGCTGCTCAGCAAGTACAGTCTCACGATTGACAAAATATATTTTGACGCCTCGAGCAATATGACTCTGTTCTATGGTAAAGTCCGTGTCAATCTCGGACAGGATACTTATACAGAGGAAAAAATAGCCAATCTTTCCCAGATACTGCCGGATTTGACAGGAAAGAATGGAAGCATCGACATGTCGGATTTTACACCGGATACGACGAGCATTTCCTTCCAGGAGGCAGGGGCCCAGGGTGGAACTGTCCCGGATCAGACATCGGCGGAACAGGCTGGCGGGTCAGTAGAAACAGACAGCGGGTCGGATGCCGGGGCTGACGAAGCAGACAGCGGTACGAATGCCGGGGCTGACGAAAATGGTGGAGCGGAGCCGCAGACGAATGTGAGCGGCGATGGAGGCGCAGAAGAACAAGCCGGGCAGGAGGCGCAGAACGCCCAGAAAGAAGCCGGGCAGGAGACACAGAACACGCCATAGGGAGGGCTTGATTATGGACTGACAGGTGACAAGTCATGTAAAATTCAGTTGAATAATTGCAGGTTCAATTGTAAGATGAAAAGGACGAATTTTAGCTAAGGAGGAGCCATAACCGTGATTGAAGTGAAGGAAGATAATACGGAAGCGGCTGCAAAGATCGTAGTCATCGGTGTTGGCGGCGGCGGTGGAAACGCGGTCAACCGGATGGTTGAGGAAGATATTACTGGCGTCAAGTTTATTGGCGTGAATACGGATAAACAGGCTCTGGATCTGTGCAAGGCACCGAAGGTGATTCAGATCGGTGAGAAGACGACACACGGCCTCGGAGCTGGGGCTATTCCGGAGGTCGGTGAGAAGGCCGCTGAGGAGAGCCAGGAGGAGATTGCGGAGGCCGTTAAGGGCGCCGATATGGTCTTTGTCACCTGCGGTGAGGGAGGCGGAACCGGAACGGGTGCAGCTCCGGTCGTTGCCAAGGTTGCCAAGGACCAGGGAATTCTGACGGTCGCGGTGGTCACAAAGCCGTTCCGGTTTGAAGGAACTTCCCGGATGAAGAAGGCACTGGCCGGGATCGAAAAGCTTCGTCCAAATGTAGACACGCTGATTGTCATTCCCAATGACAAGCTGTATGAGATCATGGACCGCAAGACATCTATGCCGGATGCACTCCGCAAGGCAGACGAGGTTCTTCAGCAAGCGGTAGCCGGCATTACGGATCTGATCAACAAGCCGGCGATCATCAACCTTGATTTCGCGGATGTTCAGACGACGATGCGAGACAAGGGCATCGCTCATATCGGCATGGGATTCGGCAAGGGCGAGAAAAAGGCGCAGGATGCGGTCAAAATGGCTGTTGACAGTCCGCTTCTCGAAACTTCCATTGATGGCGCTACCGATGTCATCATCAATATCACAGGAGACGTTTCGCTGGATGACGCCTATGAGTCTGCCGGCTATGTGCAGCAGCTCGCGGGGGCGGATGTCAATATTATCTTTGGCGTGATGTACGACGATTCCAAAAAGGACACCTGCAGCATCACCGTCATCGCAACCGGGATCGGTCAGCAGCAGCCGGCAGGGCCGAAGGCAGTGGAACGGCCGAAGGCGTCGCAGCCTGCCCGCACGGCAGCTCCTCAGACAGGAATGGCAAGACCTTCTTTTATGAGCGCAGGGAATCCGGTGCAGCAGAACACGGTTCCGCAGCAGGCAGCCGCGCAGCCGGTTCCGCAGCAGACAGCAACGCGGCCGGAGATGCAGGCACAGGCTCCGGTATTTGATACCTCAAGCCTGACGGATACCATTCCTCAGACAAATGCCCAGGCGATTTACCAGAACGGCGCCTATTCACAGCCGCGTACACAGGCAAGACCGCAGGGAGCATTCGGCCAGGCGCCGCAGGCACCCCGCACGAGCAAGAATCTGATCAAGATTGATGTGCCGGGGTTTATGAATAACAATAGCCGCGGCGGTGCTGCACCGTCTGATGAGGATGCCTTTGACGAGGAAGATGAGCCGGGCGACGGACAGAACCGCAGTCTCTTCCACAGACGCTGAGCAGGCCTGTCATACAGCGCTTAACAGCTATTCTGTCAAACAGCGCCGAAAGATAAATCCGGATGAATCTGTAAAACAGCACTGAAATAATGTCAAACAGCGCCGAAAGATGAAAATAATTCTTGCATTTTTTTAAAAAAAAGATAAAATGGAGAAGTCGGTTATTCAACCGGCTTCCTCACATGGGGATATAGCTCAGCTGGGAGAGCGCTGCGTTCGCAACGCAGAGGTCAGGGGTTCGAATCCCCCTATCTCCATTTCCCGTTCCCGTCATTACACGATCCGTTGTAATGACGGGATTCTTTTATTTACAAAAGCATTATTTGCGGCTATAATAGCGACAATTCCCGCAAGGAGGCGGACGGCAGGGATGCTGTCTGCCTTTTCTTATAGGAAATGGATCAGAATTGAAAATTTTGCTGGATCAATGGGGAAATCACATGTTCCGATATTTTATCAAACGTCTTGTGATGATGCTGGTCGCCATGTTTTTCATCATTCTGCTCACGTTTCTGATGATGCATGCTGTACCGGGAGGACCGTTTACAAGTGACAAGAAGCTTTCTCCGCAGATCGAGGAAGCGATGAACGAGAAATATCATCTGAACGACCCTCTCCCGGTGCAGTTCAAGGATTATCTGGTCAGCGTTCTGCACGGTGATTTTGGGCCGTCCTATAAATATCCGGGCAAAACGGTCAACGGATTTATAGAGCAGGGATTTCCTGTATCCGCGAAGCTCGGCTTTATCACCATCCTGTTTGTCCTGCTGGCAGCCATTCCAATGGGGATCGTGGCAGCAGTCAAGAACGGAAAGTGGCAGGATATGCTGCTCATGGCCCTTGCGACCATCGGCGTCACGATTCCATCTTTTGTCATCGCCTCTCTGCTCATTTATTTCTTTGCTTTTCGCCTGAACTGGCTGCCGACTTACGGCATTGATTCCTGGAAGGGATATGTTCTCCCCGTGATTGCACTTGGCGGGTATTCTGTCAGCTATATCGCGCGTCTGATGAGATCGAGTCTGCTCGAGGTCATGGGGCAGGATTACATCCGCACGGCGCGGGCAAAGGGCCTGTCGGAATTCCGTGTCATCACCAGACATGCACTTCGAAATGCATTGATTCCGGTGATCACAGTGCTCGGACCGACCATTGCCAATCTGATGACCGGGAGCTTTGTGATCGAGAAAATCTTCGCGATCCCCGGGCTGGGCGTCTATTTTGTCAACAGTGTCAGCCAGCGCGATTACACCACGATCATGGGCGTCACGATTTTCTACGCAGCATTCCTTATGGTCATGGTGCTGATCGTGGATCTGTTCTACTGCATGATCGACCCGAGAATCAAATATGACTGATGTTCAGATTCGGGAGAGTTTTATACAGGGAATCAGGCCGCGGTAATCTCACAGGGCACATTTCATATCTCGACATACGGACCCGGAAGAAGATTTCTGCGGGCATTTCTCCCACGGATACGAAGAGCACGGGTCAAAACAGTGCGGGGATAAAAGCACGGGAATACAAGCGCGGATACAAAGAGAGTGGCAAGAGGTAAAGCGATGGATCAAAAATGGGAAATACTGTCGTCTTCTGATGAAGACCGCGAGAAAATATGGGGTAGGAGCAGGACATTCGCGGGAGACGTCTGGTTTCGTTTCCGGCACAAGCCGACTGCGCTCGCCGGGCTGATCCTGATTGCGGTTCTGATGGCGTTTGCATTCTTTGGCCCGTTTTTCACAAAATATGATTACGCCGAGCAGAATCTGACGGTAGTTAATATTCCGCCGCGCATGACAGTCTATGATGCGCCGGATGGTAACGGTTATCTGACGATCACGCAGAATCTGAAACTCCTCCGGGTGGACCAGGACGGCAGACTGGGAGATCAGCTCACCAGGGTGCGGGATGATGATGCCAGATCGATGACGATCTTCGACTGCGGCGGGACAGAGGTCGGACTGTATTACGGGAAGACGCCGTATAAGGTCTGCAATCCGGAGAAGCTGACCGTATATCATCATCGCAAAATCTGGAACCGTTCCTATCTTCTGGGCACAGATGCACTTGGAAGAGATATTCTGACACGGCTGATGTATGGAACGCGTGTCTCCCTCCTGGTAGCTTTTGTCGCTGCTTTCGTGAATATGATCGTCGGCATTATCTATGGCGGAATCTCCGGCTATGTCGGCGGCATGACGGATCAGATCATGATGCGCATTGTGGATATCATCAGCACCATTCCTCTGACACTGTATGTCATCCTGATCATGGTCATCATGGGGTCCGGTCTTCAGAGCATCATCGTCGCACTTGGCAGTGTCTACTGGGTGGACATGGCCAGGGTGGTGCGCGGGCAGGTTTTGTCTCTCAAAAATCAGGAATTTGTGGTCGCGGCCAGGACGATCGGATCTTCCACGAGAACGATTCTGTTTCAGCACCTGATCCCCAATGCGATGGGGTCCATTCTCGTCACAGTCACCATGCTGATTCCCTCTGCCATTTTCATGGAGGCATTTCTGGGATTCCTCGGCATTGGCCTGCAGCCGCCGCTCGCAAGTCTCGGCACCATGTGCAATGACGCGACAGAGAATCTCCGGACCAGTCCATATCAGCTCTTTATCCCGGCACTTGTCATTGTGCTGATCATGTTCGGCTTTAATTTTGTCGGGGATGGCCTGCGCGACGCGCTGGATCCGAAGCTGAAGAAGTGAGTGGTTTGAATGCGACGTTGATACGTCACATTCAAACTGACAATGGCATCTTCGGTGTCATTGTCCCGATCCGGGGGAAAGCGTATTCGGACATTTCTCCCGCAGGTACCGCATAGGACGCGGCACAGGGAATCAATATGAGCGAAGACACTATTTTGCAGGTAAAAAATCTGAAGACGACCTTTCACACAAGCCGCGGGGATGTACAGGCGGTGCGCGGCGTGTCCTTCCATGTGAACAGGGGAGAGATCGTCGGCCTAGTCGGAGAATCGGGAAGCGGCAAATCCGTGACCTGTATGTCAATGCTACGACTTGTCCCGGATACCGCCGAGATTGACAGGGATTCCGCGGTGCTGTTTGAAGGCAGCGATCTGACGAGAATCCGGGGCAGACAGATGCGGGATATCCGTGGGGAGAAGATCGCGATGATCTTTCAGGATCCCATGTCCTCTCTGAATCCGCTGATTCCGGTGGGAAAGCAGGTCGCGGAGATGATCGCGATTCATCATCCTGAGAAAAGCAGGGAGGAAAGGAAAAAAGAGACACTGGATTTGTTCAGGGCGGTTCGGATTCCGGAGCCGGAGAAGCGTTTCAGCAGCTATCCGCACGAATTTTCAGGTGGAATGCGCCAGCGAATCATGATTGCCATGGCCCTTGCCAATCATCCTGATCTGCTGATCGCGGACGAGCCGACAACAGCTCTGGATGTGACGATTCAGGATCAGATTTTGAAGCAGCTCCGGGAATTGCGGCGGGATTATCAGACCAGCATTATCTTCATCACCCATGATCTCGGCGTGGTCGCGGAGCTATGTGACCGGGTGGAGGTGCTGTACGGTGGACTGATCATGGAGGAGGCGCGTATCGATGATCTTTTTGATTCACCGCGTCATCCGTATACGCTGGGACTGCTGAATTCGATTCCCAGTGTGAAACAGGACAGAAGCAGAAGGCTGAAGCCAATCCCGGGCTCTCCGCCTGATATGACCAACCCGCCCAGGGGATGCCCGTTCGCGCCGCGGTGTCCATATGCGCGCAGGATATGTGCCGAGGCGCTGCCGGAATTTACCGCCATCGGAACGGAGCACAGATCCCGTTGCTGGCTGCTCGACCCGGAGGCACCGGCTTCAAATAATCCATTCAGGACGGAAAGCGAGGGGCAAAACTGACATTGGTGCTGCTACCAATGTCCCTATCCGGGAGAAAGCCTATCCGGGCATTTCGCCCGCGGTGCTGCGAAGTAAAACAAGGACAGAATCCGGCATTCGGGCAGAAATTCCCGACAGGAGAAACGAATGGATAGTTCCACGAAGAGCCAGCATCTGCTGGAAGTCAGTAATCTTACAAAATATTTTGATGCAGGAAGAGGCCGGAAGGTCCATGCGGTCGATCATGTCAGCTTTGCCGTTGACGAGGGCATGACATTTGGTCTGGTCGGAGAGTCCGGCTGCGGAAAATCCAGCTGTGCCCGCACCATCATCCGGATCTACGAGCCGACAGAAGGAACGATTCTTTTTGAGGGCAGGGACGTCTCCCATCTTCCGCAGAGGGTCCTGCAGCCTCTCCGCAAGGACATGCAGATGATCTTTCAGGATCCATATGCCTCTCTGAATGCCAGAATGACGGTCAGAGATATCATTGCGGAGCCGCTTCTGGCGCACCACATTGTGAAAAAGAAGGAGGAAGCCAACGACATTGTCTTCCGCATGCTGGAGCGGGTCGGGCTCACCAGAGAGCATGCAAACCGGTATGCGCATGAGTTTTCCGGAGGGCAGCGGCAGCGGGTCGGCATCGCACGCGCCCTGGTCCTGCAGCCGAAGCTCGTGATCTGTGATGAGCCGATCTCTGCTCTGGATGTCTCCATTCAGGCGCAGGTGGTCAACCTGCTGCGGGAATATCAGGAAGAGAGCGGCATCGCATACCTGTTTATTGCGCATGACCTGTCGATGGTGCGGTATGTCTCCGATGCCGTCGGGGTCATGTACCTCGGAGAACTTGTGGAAACAGCGGAAACCGACGAGCTATACCGCAATCCGCTGCATCCGTATACCAGGGGGCTGCTGAACAGCATCCCGGTGGCGAACCCGAAGCTTGCCAGGCAGCGGAACCAGAGCGGGATAGAGGGGGATATTCCAAGCCCGATCGATCCGCCGGCCGGCTGCCGGTTCCATACCAGATGCCCATTTGCAAAACCGGTCTGTGCGGAGGAGACGCCGGTGCTGAAGGACCAGGGCAGCGGTCATCTGTGTGCCTGCCATCTCTATGATTGAGAAAAATGGAGTGGGAGGAAGCCGGGCGACAGCGGGAAACCTGTTCCGGATGAAATTTTCCGGACAGGGATATAGTGACTGAGACCCATAGATAAGGCAAACAACGGCAATTTTGCTGTTGGGAGATAGATTCCTGACCTGCATGCATTCTGGTTCAGGAAGAACATCCGGCATACCGGAAGGGATGCCGGGGAGATATTCCGCAGGGAGACAACGCCCGGCGGGACAGTTTCCCGCCGGAGCGACGTCTCCGGCGGGCAGAGGAGGAGTGAATTATGAAAAAGAACGTCAGTGCAGTGCTCACTGCCGCGCTCGCCGCATCGATGCTTATCACCGGATGCGGGAGCACATCGTCATCCGGCGCGGCGGGGTCTTCCGAGGAAACCATTGATCTGTCGGAATCTGCAGCGTCTGCGTCCACAGAGACTGCGGCCAGTGAAACAGCCTCGTCCACAGCTGCTCCTGCGGCGTCGGATGCCGCCCAGGAAATGACCTTTGTGCTCAGCAACACGCCGGATTCCATCGATCCCAGTTATACAAACAATTCGTTCGCGGCGCCGATTCTTGCGAACTGTTTCGAAGGTCTTGTTACGCGGGATGACAAGGGAGAGACGGTCCCCGGACTTGCGGAGAGCTGGGACGTCAATGACGACATGACGGTTTACACCTTCCATCTCAGGGACGGGCTCAAGTGGTCGGATGGTTCCGACCTCACCGCAAATGATTTTGTCTATGCGGCCAAGCATGTCTGCACGCCGGAGACAACGGCGCAGTATGCAAACATGATGACGGATTACATTGTCGGCGCCGAGGACTACTATAAGGGCGATACCAGCGCGGATTTTGGCGTCAAGGCCATTGACGACAAGACGGTGGAATATGATCTGGTGGATACCTGCTCGTATTTTGTCGACCTTGCCAGTATGTGGGTCTATTCCCCGCTGCAGGAGAAGACGGTGGAGGCAAACGGCGACAAGTGGACGCTTTCGCCTGATACCTACGTGTGCGACGGCCCGTTCAAGCTCAGTGAAATCAATGAGAATGAGAGCTATGTTCTGGTCAAAAATGACAACTACTATGATGCTGACAAGGTTTCTCTCGATAAGCTGACCTTCCGCTTCATCACCGATACCTCCACGGCGCTTACCGCCTATGAGAACAACGAGGTGGACGGCATCCGCAGCGTGCCGACCGGAGATCTTGCCCGCCTGAAGGCGGAAAATGCGGGACTGCAGGTGGCCTCCAGCTACGGCACCGTCTATTATGACATCAACTGCGCGAAGGAGCCGTACAACAATCCGGATGTCAGAAAGGCACTCTGCCTTGCGATCGACCGCACGGAGCTCATCAACAACGTGGTGCAGCTGGATGCGCAGCCGGCCTACAGCTTCCTCGCGCCCGGCTATGTCGTAGACGGAAAGGATATCACGGAGGGACGCTCCACCTTTGATCTGTCTGAGAAGGCCGATCCGGATGCGGCAAAGGAAGCCCTGGCAAAGGCGGGCTATTCGGATCCTTCCACATTCCCGACGCTGCAGCTTTCCTATTATTCGGATGATACAGCAAAGAAGGTGGCAGAGGCCATTGCGCAGATGCTGGAAACGAATCTTGGCATCAAGGTTGAGGTTTCGTCCGCTGACTGGGCGGTGTTCTATGACGCGGTACAGAACGGCAATTATGATGTCGCAGCCATGGGCTGGTCCGCTGATTACAACAACCCGATGAGCTTCCTTCCGCTGCTGTACACGGACGATGTCTCCAACAATGTTTTCTACAGCAACAAGGACTATGATAAGCTTGTCGACGAGGCCCGCAAGGAGTCGGATTCCGCAAAATTCGCAGACCTGGTGGAGCAGGCGGATGCGACAGCTTCTGCGGAGTATCCGGTTCTTCCTCTGTACTACAAGTCAAACACGTATCTGATGCATGACAATATCACTGGTTACTACATGACCAGCGACGGCAGCCTGTACTTCAAGAATGTGGTGGTGAAGTAAAGCCTGAGAGCGGCAAGAAATATGGTTCGAAAGAATCAAAAAGTCAGGCTACGTTGTGTTTTACCTCTTTATCCCCTATGATGACAGTATCAGCAGAACCGTTTTTCGCGATATTCCGCGAAGAAACGTGAAAGCTGGTACTGTTTTTTGTTCGGATGGAACACTTGGTGCCAGTGACAAGTTTGAAAGGCTGCATGAGGGCGTATATAAGAAGGAAAGGGTGTTAGAAGCATATCTGTTATGGGAGGTGAATTATGAGAGAAAAGAGGAGAAGAGGGTGGAAGGCCATCGCCCTGATGCTGGCCGCACTGTGTATGCTGGCAGGCTGCGGCGCACAGCAGGCAAGCAATTCTATGGGGACTGCAAAGTTTGCTGCCGTGCCGGAGGCGGAGGAGCGCGGCGGGACAGACGGGGAGATAGCCTCTTTGTCCAATGCATCTGCATTGTCTGCATCGGGGGAGAATATGGAGAGTTCTTCCCATGCCGGATCTGATGAGGAGGACAGCGCGGAGGGAGAGACTGAGAACACGGCGGTGGATTTCTCCGGGGAGGAGAGTGCTGGGGAGCTCAGCAGAAAAATTGTCTACACAGGAAGCGCCCAGATTCAGACGAGGCATTACGACAGGGCAAAGGCCCAGATGCAGAAACTGATCGAGGACTGCGGCGGATTTATCTCAGATCAGAGCGAGAGCACAAATAGTGGGTGGGGCTATTCGTATGATACAGAGTCGGATTTTGACCAGAGCGAGGCGGAGCGGGTCTGGAGTCTGACAGCACGGATTCCATCCGGCAATTTCGGGAAATTCTTCGACGGTGCGGATCAGATCGATGGAAAGGTCATAGACAAATCAAGCAGTTCTCAGGATATGACGAGGTCCTATTCGGACAATCAGGACAGGCTGAAGGCACTGAGGACTGAGCAGGACAGGCTTTTGGAGCTGCTTGGGAAAGCAGACAATGTTGCGGACATGATCACCATTGAGGACAAGCTCGCGGATGTACGCGCGGAGATCGCATCGCTCACACGCAGCAGCCAGAAGATCGATTACGATGTCTCCTACTCGACGGTGACGGTGACGATGGACGAAGTAAAGTTTTACAGGCCGGACAAAGTCTCCTTTACGGAACGGATACGCAGTGCGCTCACTGACAGCGGAAAGCGCTTCGTATCATTTCTGCAGAATCTGCTGATTGCGCTCGTCTATCTCCTGCCCTATCTCGTGATTGCTGCCGCGGTGATTCTTGTCGCGGTCAAAATTCGGAGGGCTGTCAGAAGGAAGAGAAGGTCTGGAAAGGACAGCGGGGAGAACGGAGATAAGGGGAAGAAAGGGAATGAAGCGTGCAGCTCGTCAACGCAAGACAAGATAAGATGAGACAGAGGCACCAATCATAATGAGATTTTTTCATTTATCGGATCTTCATATTGGACTGCGTCTTCTGAATCAGGATCTTCAGGAGGACCAGGAGTATATTCTTGGGGAAATCACGAATTTTGCCGCGCAGGAGCAGCCGGACGCAGTCGTGATCGCAGGGGATATTTATGACCGGGCGGTTCCGTCAGCGGAGGCAGTGGAGCTATTTGACCGGTTTCTCACCGGGCTTTGCGTGGCGGTTCCCAATGCAGCCGTCATGCTGATCAGCGGCAATCATGACAGCGGGCCGAGAGTGAACTGCTTCCGGTCGCTCCTGCAGAAGCAAAATGTGTATATGGTCGGAATGCCGCCGCAGGGACCGGAGGATCATATCGCAAGAGTCACGCTTCGCGACGGGGATGGACCGGTGAATTTCTGGCTGCTGCCATTTGTCAAGCCTTCGATGGTGAAGCAGATTGTCGGGGTGGATGAGAACGGGAACAATCTGTCCTATGATGAATCCCTGAGAAGACTATTGGGACGGGAGAAAATCCCGGAGGACGAGCGGAACGTGCTGGTGAGCCATCAGTTTTATGTGCCGGCGGGGCAGGACGCCGCCTTGATCGAGCGCGCTGAGTCAGAGATTATCACGGTTGGGAACATCGACGCGGTGCGCTCTGATGTACTGGCGCCGTTTGATTATGCGGCACTGGGCCACATTCATAAACCAATGCGGGTTGGCAGTGACCGCTATCGCTTCTGCGGGACGCCGATGGCCTATTCTGTCAGTGAGGCTGGGCAGGCAAAAGGAATCATCGAAGTGGATATGGGAGAGAAGGGGCAGGTTCACACAAAGGTCATTCCGCTTATCCCGCTTCACGCCGTGCGTGTGATCCGCGGGCTGCGGGAAGACGTTCTGGCGCAGGCGTGCGGAGATTATGTCTCGGTCATTCTGACGGATCCGGTTGATTTTGACGCGCTTGATCTGCGGGATGAACTCAGCCGGGCATTTCCGCGGCTTCTGGAGATCCGGCGGGAATATGTGCGGCAGGCCGATTACGGCACAGAGGGCATGCCGGAGGAGGGAGAGAAAAAGGATCCCTATGATCTTATTTTGTCTTTTCTCGGCGAGACAGATGAGGAGGAGCGCACCATTCTGGCAGATGTCGTCAATACTATACTTGCCCGCGGAGAAGGGAGGTCGTCATGAAGCCTCTTTTTCTTACCCTTCAGGCATTTGGCTCCTATGGGGAGCGGACGGTGATCGACTTCACAAAACCGAATCAGGATTTATTTCTTATCACCGGCGACACCGGGTCGGGAAAGTCGACCATCTTCGATGCAATGGTTTTCGCCCTCTACGGGGAGACGGGGTCAAAGTTTGACAGCAGGAGCGGGGAGGAGCTGCAGAGCCAGTTCTGCGATGTGAACCAGGAGCCGTTCGTGGAATTCACGTTCATGGAAATGGCAGGCGGCAGGGAAGAGCAGTATACGGTCAACCGCGTGCCGAGGCATATCCGCGCCAAAAAGAAGGGGAGCGGGTTTCTGGAGGTGAGCGGACAGGTGTCGCTCACGATGCCGGATGGTTCCGTCTATCCGCCAAAAGAGACGAATGAGAAACTGATGCAGATTGTCGGCCTTACCAAGGACCAGTTCATGCAGGTCGGCATGATTGCGCAGGGTGAGTTCATGGAACTGCTGCGGGCAAAATCCGACGAGAAGAAAGTGATCTTCCGGAAACTGTTTCAGACGCAGATTTATCAGGAAGTTGTCGAAGAGCTGGCCGGAAGGAGAAGGACAGTCCAGGCGGAGCTGGATACTCTGTATGCGGCACTCCGGGCAGAAACAGGGCATGCTGTCATTCCGGATGACTATGAAAGAGCAAAGGAGCTGACACTGCGGATCACAGACCTCTCTGCCGCGGCGCGGCCTGCTGCGAATGACGTGGAAGAATTTCTGGAGGAACTTGCGGACCTGACATCGTGGCTGGGGAAAACAGCCGCGCAGCTGCGTGAGGAGGAAGAACGCGACCGTGTGCAGGCGGAGCAGGCCAGAGATGCCCTTGTGCGCGGCACAGAAGTGCACGCACGGTATGAGACGCTTCAGCGGGCGAGAGAGACGTATGGAGCGCTTGCAGACAAAAAGAATCAGGCAGAGGAAGATACCCGCACCGCAGATGCCGTGCAGAAGGCCTTCGAGGTGCGGAATGTGTATCTGCGGCTTGAGGATGCCAAGAAAACGCTGGAGGCACTCCGGGAGGAGAGAACGCGCCTTGAAAAAGCGGTCCCGGAGCTGACACTGCTTTCCCGGGAGGCGGAAGAGAAAGCACTGAGCGCGGCGTCGGAGCGGGAGAAAGCTTCGGCAAAGCTGACGCAGGTGAAGCAGCAGACAGAGCAGGCACTCCGCATCTTCAGCCAAATCAAAGAACTGCGTAAAAAAGAGGAGGCGGCTGGAAAGAAAGAGCAGGAGGCGGCAGGCCGGCTGGCGGAAGCCGCCAGGAGGCGGGAGGAATTTGAAAAAAGGACTGCAGCCTGGCGCAGAGAGGAAGCTTCTCTTCAGGGGGCGGATGCGGAATATATTTCTCACCGCGCAGCATTGCAGGACATCAGCGGGCTGCTGGAGGAGACAAAGCAGGCGATAAGCGCTGATGCAGAGGCCGCCGGGCAGAAGGAGCGGGCGGAACAGGCGGCGTCGGCATATCGGAGCACGGAGCATGCCTACGGGGATGCCCGTTCCCGCTATGATGCGGAGAGACACATGTTCCTCGCGGGACAGGCGGGTGTTCTTGCGATGGAGCTGAAGGAGGGGGAACCCTGTCCGGTCTGCGGCTCAAGGGAGCATCCATCGCCCTGCCGGCTGCCTGACGGGCAGGAACCTGTCTCAAGGGAAGAACTGGATGCACTGCAGAAAGAAGCGGACCGGCTTGCCGGGGAGCAGGAAAGGGCCGCTTCGGACTGCCGCGCGGCGATGGATTTGCTGACGGAGAAGGAGCGGAATGCGAATGCTGTGATGTCTACTTTGGCAGAGCATCTCCGGCAGCAGAATGAGTCCGCCGGGTGGAAGGAACATCCCGATACTTCCATTTCCCGCAGAGAGATGGTGAAAAAGATAGAGAAGGCTCTGCGGGGCAGGCAGAAAACACTTCAGATATGCGCTGAAAGTAAAGAAAAGGAGATGAGGCGGCTGATCTCTCTGCGGGACGCGCTGGCCGGAGCGGATGACACATTACAGAAGCTGCGGGAAGAGGAAGCTGCTGCGGCAGAGGAGAGACAGCAGGGCAGCCTGGAGCTTACACACATCAGGTCTGCGCTGGACACATGGAATGGGCAGGCGGTGTTTGAGTCCGAGGAGTCAGCGATCAGGACCAGACAGCAGGCGGAGAAGGCGGCGAAGGGTGCAGAAGCTGCCTGGCGGGACGCAGATCTTGCCAAAACGGCCGCGCTGACAGAGCTGGAGAAGACCAGATCACTTCTTGAGCGGAACAGTCTGCAGGAACCAGAGCAGGAGGAAGTGTGTAACAGCAGGAGAAGAGAATATGAAGCATCGCTGGTACAGCATCAAATGACGGAGGCAGAATGGCAGAAACTTGTCTCGTGTCACACGCCGCAGGATGCAGACAGACTCCGCAGCCAGGTGTCGGCATATGAGCGGTCTCTGGCAGCCGCGGAAGGCAGCCTTCGCGCCGCAGAGCAGGCTGTCAGCGGTATTGAATGCCCGGATCTGGAAGCGCTCCGCAGCGCTTCCGGGGAAGCCTCGGCCAGGTGGGAAAAGGTACAGGAGAAGCGTACAAACCTCAGTGCGGCCTGGACAGCTGACCAGCAGGTACTCACGAGGGTCAGGAAAAGATGGGAGACCAGAGAAAAGAAGAACAGGGAGTATCAGAAGCTGGACACACTTTATGGTCTTCTTGCAGGTAAAATTTCAGGCTCGCGCATGGATATCGAGACCTATGTTCAGCGGTATTATCTGGAACGGATTCTCCGTTCAGCCAATACCAGATTCTTCGAGATGTCCGGCGGACAGTTCGCTCTCCGGATGTCCGAACTGTCACAGGCCGGGGAGGGCCGGAACAGAGGACTTGACCTCATCGTATATTCCTATGTCACGGGAAAGACGAGAGAGATCAGAACGCTTTCAGGAGGCGAATCCTTTATGGCTGCACTCTCCCTTGCACTGGGCATGTCGGACCAGATACAGAGCAGCGTCTCATCGATTCACCCGGATGTGATGTTCATCGATGAAGGATTCGGATCTCTGGATGATCATGCGAGAAATGAGGCTGTCCGCATTTTACAGCATATGTCCGGCGAGCACCGGATGATCGGCATAATTTCACATGTATCTGAACTGAAACAGCAGATCGAGGATCAGCTTGTGGTCACCAAGGATGAGAAAGGAAGTCATGTCCACTGGGAGATCAGCTGAACGCGAGGGAAGGGCCTTGGTAATTATGCTGAAAATTCGATGACTCATCAGTACGAAGCATTGGAAAAACGCGATGAACACGTGATTTCATCATGTCAAAACCCGCTCCGGGGAAAGGAATGGTTTTCCTTGCCCCGGGGCGGCGTTCTTTTTATAATCAAGGCATGTCGGAATGCCGGACGTCCGGAAGTCCGGAGTTACCGCCAGAAGATCGGAATCTTCTATCAACAGAAAGTTTCTCATTTATATTTTTTCTTTATGACAGAGTTCTTCTGCCACAGTCTTCCGATCAGACTGAAATATCACAGATCATAACGCAGCATAAACAGAAAGCGATGTGCGGGAGGGGATTCTAAGGCCGAACCCGGGTCAGCGCACAGACAATCCGCATCAGGAGGAGAGGAATGGCCACGCCTTTCAGACTGGCCGGTCCTGTTTTCTTTCTGCGCGGAAAAGGAGGCGGGGATGATGGATTATACGCCGGAGCATGGGCATGGAAATTGGAATACGGCAGAAAACACGGGATGCGAAAATGACATGAGTCTTGTCAGCAACGGAAACGGGAGAAGGCTGACTGCAGTTATTCTATGCTGTATCGCTGCCGTGTCTGTCGGGATTGGATGCTGGGCAGTATTCAGGACAACCGGCGCTGGGGAGAGCGCGGCGGCAGAGGCAAACTTGAATCTGGGAGGAAGAATCACAGACCGGATTGATGATGTGAACGATACGCTGGAGGAGCAGGATAAGCTTCTGAGAGAGACACAGCAGATGGTTCAAAATTCAGAGAAGCATTATGAGGAAATCAGCCGGAGTCTTGAGGAAATACAGAGCCAGATTGACGCCTATGAGGAAGTATCCGGCCTGGATACTTCGGAGATGTCAGCCGGGAGCGGCAGGGGAGTCAGCGCAGAGCAGGCTGCACCGGTGAGCGGGGAGATCGATTACGAGGCACGCACAGAGCTGTCCGGAGCAGTGGACCGCCTGAATACGCAGATCCGAGATTTGATTCAGAAAACAAATCAGGCAAAAGAATCGTCGGCTGCGCTCGAAGCGGAGCTTCAGGAGGCACAGCGGACGGCTTCTGCGGAACGGAAGGATTATGCAGGGGGAAGCCAGAACCAGGTGAAAGAGCTGGACAGCAGTCTGAGCGCCATGCGTGAAAGCCTCAATAGTCGATATCAGAATTATCGGCGGGATTATGAAGCCCTGAATCAGGCGCTGGCCGGATTCAAAGCGTCGCTCGGCGGCATGATTGAGGAATTTGAGGTTAAGGAGGGGGCACAGTATCAGAATCTGACAGCACTGCTCAGCAGTACAGGAGCGGCGATTACCAATTCCGTGGATACGCATCAGAGGGAGATCAGCGCCCTGATCGGGCGGGAACAGGAACAGCTTGCGGATGTGCTTCAGGATGGCACCCGGGAGATCATCGCGTCTCAGGATGAATCTTTTTCTGCGTTGGAAGAATATCTGGCCAGCCTGACACAGATGGAAGAAGAACTCGAGGAAACGTACAGATCAGATCAAACAGAGCATGCAAAATATCTTGAACAGATTCTGGAAAAATCCAATCACACAGCGGAGCAGGCAGATGTCATTTTAGCAGCAGTTCAGACTTATCAGGAAACAGAAGCGGGCAGAAATGATGAGTGGGATCAATTGACTGACCGGATTACTCAATTGACAGACCTGGTCGGTAAAATGGAGCGTGGCATGGAATCTGTTCTACTCGTGGAGAGCGACAGCAGAAAAATGCTGATTGCAGCATTGCGTGAGAAACAGGTTGTTCTGGATGACAGTGCAACATTTGAAGAGATTCGGGATGGGATATTATCCATACCATCGGGAACTTCAAGCCTGTCTGATGACAATGAGGGAACCCTGGAGGAGGAGCAGACCGGGGCTGATCAGAGGACGGCGGAGAAGACAGGAATGGAAAGGAAGGAACCTGCTCCGAAAAATGATTTTTCAGACGGCCGGTTTTCGGAAGATTCCGGAAAAGCGAAAGGATATCTCGAGCAGGGCAATGTCAGTGATCTCCTCTCCCGCGACGACAGGTGATAGTGACATGGCTGATGCCATATGCGGATGACATATCTGGATGATCTGCTTGTGCAGAAGGCAGAGAGGCTGGTGCCAATTGATGCATTTATCATGGTATACTTGGCGGTGTGAAATGTAATATTATTATGAATCTGGCGCTATCACCCGGTTTCGATCATTGGCACCGTAGACATCAAAGTCCTGAAGCGGGAAAGTTCTTTCTGATATTTCTCCCGCAGGCGCCGCGAAAGAGAATATGGAGGTATCAGTATGTACCGTCTGACTTCTAAACTGATCATTTATCGATTTATCAAAGATGATGCAGGAACTGGAGACGACAGCATCCTCTTCCGGCTTTCTGATATATGTCGGCGCTTTCACACGGGAGAATATGAAAAGGAAGCTCTGATCACCGAGATCCTGACACAGATCAATCATCTGCTGGATATGGCGACAAGATATGGATTTGATGAGAACCTGTGGCACAATTACCTGGCATACCTGCTTGCCATGACAGAAACACCATTTACTCTGGTCTCGGAGAAGGTTGGGGCAAATGAGGGCTCTGTCAACCAGTTTGCCATGAATGATCTGAATATTTTCAGACAGCTGTTTGACTATGACTTTTCAGAGATGGAAAAGGAACTCGGAATTTCCTGCTTTTCTATTATTGAACATTACACAGCAGTGCCGAAAAGAGAACGGATTTACAATAAGAGCGTCAGTGATAAGGTCAAGGAACTCAGCCGCGCTATTGAACAGTCCGTCTCCACGGAAGCAGTCTATCAGGTTGTGACGGATTTCTATCGCAGGTACGGTGTCGGCAAATTCGGCCTGAACAAGGCGTTCCGCGTCAACCCGGACAGCCCGGATCTGCTCGAACCGATTACAGCCACGAGCGATACGGTATTGGATGACCTGGTCGGCTACGAGCTGCAGAAACAAAAGCTGGTGAGGAATACAGAGGCCTTTGTGGCTGGAAGAAAGGCCAATAATGTTCTGCTGTACGGAGATGCCGGAACCGGAAAGTCCACAAGCATCAAGGCAATTCTGAATCAATACTATGGATGCGGACTCCGGATGATCGAGATATACAAGCATGAATTTGAGTATCTGGCAAGAATCATCTCGGAGGTCAAAAACCGCAATTACCGCTTTATCATATACATGGACGATCTCTCTTTCGAAGAATTCGAGGTGGAGTACAAGTATCTGAAGGCTGTGATTGAAGGCGGATTGGAACCAAGGCCGGAGAATGTGCTGATCTATGCCACAAGCAACCGCAGACACCTGATTCGGGAGACATGGAATGACCGAAGCGACCAGGATGAGGATCTGCACCGGTCCGACACGGTGCAGGAAAAACTTTCTCTGGCAGATCGGTTTGGCGTGACCATCGGCTTCTTCCGCCCGACACCAAAGGAATATATGGACATTGTGGAGCAACTGGCATCCAGGTATCCACAGATCACGCTCTCCGGCGAGGCACTTCGGGCGGAGGCAAATCGCTGGGAGCTTCATCACGGCGGATATTCCGGACGGACTGCCCAGCAGTTCATCACGTATCTGCTGGGGCAAATGCCGGATGGCGGAGAGGCTCCTGAAGGACTGACCTGAATGGCGTGAATCCATTCGCATAAATACATTCATTCGAATGGATTTATGGATGGATTTATGCGGCTGCGGAGTGTTAATTTTTTGTCAGGATGTACCTGATTTAGTACGTTTTTACGCGGCTTTTTCCTTGTATACAATTGCTGTTTTCCCTATAATGAATTTGAACTCAACCGGGCACATCAGCCCGGAATTATATAAGAAAAGGGGAGCATCATGGCATTTATTGATGGAATCAAGGAAAAAGCGAAAAGGGACCGGAAGACAATTGTGCTGCCGGAGACCAACGACAAGCGGACTCTGCAGGCAGCGAACGAAATCATCCGGGATGGCATCGCTGATCTGATCCTTGTCGGCGACCAGGAGAAGATCCTCGACGGCGCGAGATGGTTGGATCTGGATTATCTGGATCGCGTCAGGGTCATTAATCCACAGACCACGCCGAAGCTGGATGAGTATGTCAATCTTCTTTATGAGACGCGGAAGGCCAAGGGAATGACACCGGAAAAGGCACGCGAGACACTCCTTTCGGATTATCTGACCTTTGGCGTTGTTATGGTCAAAAACAATGATGCGGACGGTATGGTCGCCGGCGCCTGCCATGCGACAGCTGACACGCTCCGCCCGGCACTGCAGATCCTGAGGACCGCGCCTGGCTGCAAGCTGGTTTCCGGTTTCTTTATTCTGGACGTGCCGAACTGCGAATATGGAGAGCATGGCACCTTTATCTTTGCAGATGCCGGTCTGAACCAGGACCCGGATTCGGAGCAGCTTGCGGCAATTGCCAACAGTTCTGCCGAGAGTTTTCAGGAGCTGGTCGGCGCAAAGCCGATTGTGGCAATGCTTTCTCATTCTACGAAGGGGTCGGCGAAGCATCCGCTGGTGGATAAGGTAGTCAATGCGACCAAGATTGCTCACGAACAGTATCCGAATCTCCTTGTGGACGGTGAGCTGCAGGCGGATGCAGCAATTGTCCCTGAGGTGGCAAAGAGCAAGGCTCCGGGAAGCCCTGTAGCAGGACGGGCCAATGTCCTGATTTTCCCGAATCTGGATGCCGGCAATAACTGCTATAAGCTGGTGCAGAGACTGGCCAAGGCAGACGCATACGGGCCGATGCTTCAGGGAATTGCAAAGCCGGTGAATGATCTGTCCAGAGGGTGCAGCTGGCAGGATATCGTCGGCGTTGTTGCGCTGACCTGCGTGCAGGCACAGATGATTCATTGAGAAAGGCCTTTTATATCAGGCGGATTTCAAGAGAGGGCCGGGGCAGTCGGAGGTGCAAAGCGCCTCTGACCACCCCGGCTTGCATGCGCGGAGCGTATTCCTGATGCCGAACGAGATTCAGGGAACAGCGCTGTGAATAATTTAATAATCTTATCATCTCTATGAATAGTCACAGTGATCTTGTGTCAAGCATAGTTACAATAAACTAATGTCAAGCATAGTTACAATAAACTTATTGACAGAGCATGCTGCTGCCGCTATAATACAATTTGTTTGTGACCATGTGACCCGTGGCCCTCGCTTTTCCCGGTTGGGAACAGCATTAATCCCGATTTCTTGGGAATAGCTAAGGAGGTGTAAACGAGATGTCCATCTGCCCTAAGAATAAATCTTCCAGAAGCCACAGAGATAAGAGAAGAGCGAATTGGAAAATGACCGCTCCGACTCTTGTAAAGTGCAGCAAATGCGGCGAGCTGACGATGCCGCACAGAGTCTGCAAGAATTGCGGCACTTACAATAAGAGAGAGGTTGTCAAGGTCAACGATTGATTCATTCCTGAATCACGCCTCATCTTTTCCGTTTCGGTTCGCAAGTTACTGCGATATCGGAGAGGAAAATCAAATATGGAAGAACAGCCGGTGCAGAGAGATCTGCGCCGGTTTTTTTGAACAAAGATTTCATAAGCCATCCGATTCCCGAAACAGGAGTTGCTTTCTGATTCCAGAAACAGGAGTTCCGCTCAGCTCTATCGGGACAGGAGGTCTGCCCGGATACCGGGACAGGAGTTCCATTCAGTTCTACCGGGACAGCAGCTCCGCTCAGTTCTACCGGAATTGGAGCCCCGCCCGGATTTCTTGCAATCAGCGCCCTGTTCTAGTATCATAGGATGACAATAGTGCCAATGGTCGGCGCCCACTTCTGCATATGCGCACCGTGGGCGCTGATTTTTGATATATTGAACGGAGGAAAATGGATGGCAGAGATGATACGGGTGGCAGTGGACGCCATGGGCGGGGACAATGCACCGGGTGAGATCATCCGGGGAGCGGCGGAAGCACTGCGCAGACAGAGCCGTCTTGATGTCACGCTTGTGGGACAGGAAGAGGTGATCCGGAAGGAACTGTCTGCTCTTCCGGATTTGCCGCAGGAGCGGCTTCACATCCATCCTGCCTCGGAAGTGATCGCTATGGCAGAACCGCCTGTTCAGGCGATCACGAAGAAAAAGGACAGTTCCATCGTGCAGGGAATGATGCTGGTCCGGCACGGAGAGTGCGATGCATTTGTCACGGCAGGAAGCTCAGGAGCCACCCTTGTGGGAGGCCAGCTTCTGATCGGCCGGATCAAGGGGATTGAACGGGCGCCTTTTGCACCGGTACTGCCGACGAAGCGCGGCCCGGTTCTGCTGATTGACTGCGGCGCCAATGTGGATGCGAGGGCGAGCGAACTGGTGCAGTGGGGGCAGATGGGTTCCATTTACATGGAAAGTATTCTTGGCGTCAGGAATCCGAGAGTTGCACTTGCCAACATCGGCGCTGAGGATGACAAGGGAAATGCGCTCGTGAAGGAAACAATGCCGCTGATGAAGGCGCTGACAGATATCCATTTCACGGGCAGCGTCGAGGCGCGGGATATTCCGTACGGCGGAGCGGACGTCGTGGTCTGCGATGCCTTTACAGGGAACATGCTTCTCAAGATGTATGAAGGAACGGCGCACATGCTGCAGGAAGAAATTTCCGATGCGATCCGCCACGGCGGCCCCCTGGCTCTGCTGGGAGGTCTGATGGTGAAGCCTGCCCTTAAGAAAACCCTGACTAAATTCAGCGTTCGGACTTACGGCGGTGCACCGATGCTCGGGCTGAACGGGCTGGTGGTGAAGGCGCATGGCAATGCGGACGCTGTCGTCTTTGCCCACGCTGTAGAGCAGTGTGTGGAATGGAAGGACAAGAGGATCAACGACCAGTTCAGGGAGAAGATGAAGCTGGTGGACCGCACTGTGAAAAAGGCACAGACGACATCGGCAGACTGAGCTGAGGTCTGATCCGTTATCATAAAAGAGCCGGCAGCGTTTTCGATTCACTGCCGGAATATGCAGCAGTGACTGCGATGGGAGGAAATGATGGAGTTTGATAAGCTGAAGCATATTATTGCAGATGTTCTGAATGTGGATCCGGATGAGATCACGGAGGAGACGACGTTCACCGACGACCTCGGTGCGGATTCTCTTGATCTGTATCAGATCAAAATGGGTATTGAGGAAGAGTTTGGCCTCACCATTCCGGATGAAAAGGTCGCCGGGGTCAAGACGGTCGGCGATGCCCTGACGATGATCAAAGAGGCGGTGGCATGATGAGCCTGGTTCAGCCGGATATTCAGATCCTGGAGGACCGCATCGGTTATCAGTTCCACAACACCTATCTTCTGCAGTGTGCCCTTACACACACCAGCTTCGCTCATGAGCAAAAGATCCATACCTATGACGATTACGAGAGACTGGAGTTTCTTGGCGACGCAGTGCTGGAAATGGTGTCAAGCGCTTTTCTGTACCGCACCTATCCACAGATGCGGGAGGGAGAGATGACCAAGCTGCGCTCCTCTCTGGTCTGCGAGCCTGCGCTTGCCTACTGCGCAAGAGATCTCCGGCTTGAGGATTTCATCCGTCTCGGCAAAGGGGAAGAGCTGTGCGGAGGCCGGAGCAAGGATTCTATTATTTCCGATGTCTGTGAGGCCGTGATCGGAGCCATGTATCTGGATTCCGGTTCTGCGGTGGAGCCGGAAAAATTTATCATGAAGTATATTCTCTCTGATCTGGAGGGAAAGCTTCTGTTCTACGATGCAAAATCTATTTTGCAGGAAAAGGCGCAGGAAAAGGGCAGCCGGGTGCGCTATGAGCTTCTGGATGAGCACGGCCCGGGGCACGAAAAGACCTTCCGTGTAGCAGTCTTTCTGGATGACGTGAAGCTCGCTGACGGTACAGGCAAATCGAAGAAACACGCGGAACAGCAGGCAGCCTTTGAGGCGCTGAAAACGATGACGCAGGAATCAGGGGCACTGCCGGACAATTCGGGAACAAGAGAAAAACGTGTATCTAAAATCAATTGAAATTCACGGCTTTAAATCATTCGCCAATAAGATCAATTTTCAGTTTCATAACGGGATCACTGCCATTGTAGGACCGAACGGGAGCGGCAAGAGCAATGTCGCGGACGCGGTGCGCTGGGTGCTGGGGGAACAGCGCATCCGGCAGCTGCGCGGCTCCTCCATGCAGGATGTCATCTTTGCCGGAACAGAGTCCAGAAAACCGATGGGCTTTGCCTATGTTGCCATCACGCTGGACAATTCCGATCACAAGCTGGACACCCCCTATGAGGAAGTGACGGTCGCAAGACGACTGTATCGCTCCGGGGAGAGTGAATACCTGATCAATGGAACGACATGCCGCCTGAAGGATGTATCAGAGCTGTTTTACGACACCGGAATCGGTAAGGAAGGATATTCCATCATCGGTCAGGGGCAGATTGATAAAATTCTGTCGGACAAACCGGAGGATCGGAGAGAGCTGTTCGATGAAGCGGCCGGAATCGTGAAATTCAAGCGCCGCAAGGAGACGACGGAAAAAAAGCTTGCCAGCGAGCAGGACAATCTGGTCCGTGTAAATGATATCCTCTCCGAGCTGGAAAAGCAGGTCGGCCCGCTGGAAAAGCAGTCAGAAAAGGCCCAGATCTATCTGAAGACGCATGAGAGCCTCCGGAAGCTGGATGTCAATGTGTTCCTGCTGGAGGGGGAGGATCTGCAGAAGCGTCTGAATGAGGCAATCCGGCAGCTTGAGATTGCCGCGTCAGATCTCAGTGCAGCACGCGAGGAGTCTGAGAAGAATCGTTCTGATTATGAGGCGGTTCAGAAGGAACTGGAAGAACTCGACCGGACGATAGATGAAACCCGGGACCGGATCACAAAGGCCAGTGTCGTGCGCAAGGAGCTCGAGGGTCAGGTTAATGTGTACCGGGAGCAGATCAATGCCGCACAGCAGAATGCAGAGCATTTCGCCTCCCGCCGGGATGCGCTCAGAGCAGAGGTGGAACGGGCTTCCGGGGAACGGGATCATGCTGCTTCGCAGCATTCCGCGCAGCAGGCGAAGGCGGAGGAAGCAGAGGCGACCCTGCGGGACCTTCGCACTGCACTTGCCGGAATACAACAGACGACCGCTGACATTCAGGATAAAATCGAGAAGGCCAAGAGCGGCATTCTGTCCGAACTGGATGAGCGGGCGAATATCAAATCACGCCTTGCCAGTATCACGACAAAGGAGGAACAGATCTCGATCCGCCGGGCGGAACTGACCAGCAGGCTTGTGTCGGTGGAATCTGCGGAATCTGTTCAGGACAAGGCGATCGGGGAGGCGGAACAGAAATTTACAGAGATCAGCCGGCAGGTCTCTCTTCTTCAAAAGAAGAAGGAAGAGCTGGAATCAGAGATTGCCGGTATCCGCCCTGCGCTGCAGAAGGAGGACGAGCTCCTGTCCGGCGCCAATGTCCGTTATCATCAGGAGGAGGGACGGCTGTCCACGCTCCGTGCGATGACAGAACGGTACGAAGGCTTCGGCGGAAGCGTCCGGCGCGTGATGGAGCAGAAATCCCGTGAAAAAGGACTGCTCGGCGTGGTGGCAGATCTTTTAAAGACCGATGCGCGTTATGAGACGGCAATAGAGGTGGCACTAGGCGGGAATATACAGAATATTGTCACCGAGGATACGGAAACGGCACATCGCTGTATCGAGATGCTCAAGAGAGATCGCGCCGGCCGCGCGACCTTCCTGCCGTTAACCAGCGTGACGAATCCGCAGAATTTTGCTTATCCGGATGCACTCCGGGAACGTGGCGTAATCGGACTTGCCAGCAGCCTCGTCCGTTGCGAGCCGCGTTTTGAAAATGTGGCCAAAAGTCTGATCGGGCGAACCGTGGTGACGGATTCCTTCGAGACAGCGCGGGGACTCCAGCAGAAATATCATCATAAGCTCCGTGTAGTGACACTCGACGGAGAATTGTTTACGCCGGGCGGCGCGATCTCGGGCGGCGCATTCCGCGATTCCACGAATCTGCTCGGCCGCCGCCGCGAAATAGCTGAGTTGGAAAGCTCTGCCGCAAAATACAAACAGCAGCAGGAGGAGTCATCGCAGCGGATCGAGGCGCTCAAAACCAGACGAAATGCCCTGCGGGCAGAAAATGACACCGCCGGCATGGAGATACAGAGGCTGCTGATCGCGCAGAATACGGCCCGCATTCAGCTGACCCGGGAGAAGGAAAAGGCGGCGGAGGCTGCCGGCAGCTACGAGCAGCTGAAGGAGGAAGACCGGGCAATCCAGAAACAGACAGAGGAGCTGACCGGAGAAAAACAGGAAATGGGCGAGCGGCTGAATGCCTCCAGGCAGACAGAGCAGGCGCTCACGGAAGAGGTCAATTCCCTGCAGAAGGAGCTGGAAGCGCACCGGGCAGAGGAAGAACAGGCGGCTGCGGCTGTCAGCCGGATGGAGGTGGAAGCTGGAAAGATCCGGCAGAGGGCGGATTTTGAACAGCAGAATCTGGACCGGACCAACGAGGAAGTGCAACGGTATACAGACAGTCTGAACGAGATTCTGAAGGGAATCGAGGAAGGAAAGGACGAGATCGGGGAGAGGCAGCAAAATATTGCAGAAATCGAGAAGACAATCCTTGCATCGGAGGAAACTGGGACAGAACTTTCCGCCCTGCTGTCAAAGAGCGCGGCAAGGAAGGAGGAGCTGACCGAAAAGCAGAAGCAGTTCTTTGACCAGAGGGATGCGCTGAACCAGAAAGTCAGCGGATTGGACAAGGAAACTTATCGTCTTGGCGCCCAGCGCGACAAGCTGCAGGAAACGATCGATGCCAGAATCAACTATCTGTGGGATGAGTATCAGATCACACCTTCTGATGCAGCGTCCATGCGGGATGAGTCCATGACAGATCTTGCCGGCATGAAACGGGAGGCTTCCGGACTCAAGGGGAAAATCCGTGAACTGGGGCCGGTCAATGTCAATGCGATCGAGGAGTACCGGACACTGATGGAGCGTTATACGTTCCTGAAAACGCAACATGATGATCTGGAAAAGGCAGCGGAGGACCTCAGAAAAATCATCGGGGATCTCGATGAGAATATGCGCAGACAGTTCCGGGAACAGTTTGCCAGGATCAATGCCGAATTTGACAAGGTGTTCCGGGAAATGTTTGGCGGCGGCCACGGCACGCTGGAACTCATGGAGGGGGAGGATATTCTGGAGGCAGGTGTGCGTGTGATCGCGCAGCCGCCGGGAAAAAAGCTCGTCAACATGATGCAGATGTCGGGCGGAGAGAAGGCGCTTACCGCGATTTCCCTGCTTTTTGCCATTCAGAATCTCAAGCCTTCCCCGTTCTGTCTGCTCGATGAAATAGAGGCAGCACTGGATGAAAGTAATGTGGGACGGTTTGCTGATTATCTTCACAAGCTGACGAAGCATACGCAGTTCATTGTCATTACGCACCGCCGCGGGACCATGGAACGGGCAGACCGGCTCTATGGCATCACCATGCAGGAGAAGGGAGTATCCGCGCTGGTCAGTGTCAGTCTGATTGACAAGGATCTGAGTAACTGAGAACGCGGTGCAGCTGCAGACGCGGCACGGAGGTATAAAATGCCGGAGGAAGGCGCGGATAAATCAAAGAAGAAGGGCTTCTTTTCCAGACTGTTCAGCGGGCTGACAAAATCCCGCAACAACATTGGGAGCGGAATCGAGAGGGCCTTCACGTCCTACGACAGGATTGACGAGGATTTTTACGAAGATCTCGAAGAAACCATGATTATGGGAGACATCGGGATCAAGGCCACGGACCAGATTATGGAAAAGCTCCGGGCACAGGTGAAGGAGCAGAAGATCAAAGATCCCGGTCTGTGCAAGGGGCTGCTGATTCACAATATCAAAGAGCAGATGGCGGTCGATGCGCACGCTTACGATTTCGAACAGGGACCATCCGTGGTTCTGGTCATCGGTGTCAATGGTGTCGGAAAGACGACATCGGTCGGAAAACTCGCCGGGATATACCGGGACGAGGGGAAGAAGGTCATTATTGCGGCGGCGGATACGTTCCGTGCGGCGGCGAATGAGCAGCTCTCGGCCTGGGCAAAGCAGGCCGGCGTCGATATGATCGGAGCGCCGGAGGGTTCGGATCCGGCCAGCGTACTGTTTGACGCGGTGCAGGCTGCGAAGGCAAGGCATGCGGATATTTTGCTGGTTGATACGGCAGGACGACTCCATAACAAGAAGAATCTGATGGCGGAACTGGGCAAAATTGATCGGATCATCAGCCGGGAATGGCCGGAATGCATGCGTGAGAATCTGATTGTTCTCGATGGCACCACCGGCCAGAACGCCCTTGCACAGGCGAAGGAATTTAACGAGGCCGCCCATCTGACCGGAATTATTCTGACCAAAATGGACGGCACTGCGAAAGGCGGGATTGCCATCGCGATTCAGTCGGAGCTGGGAATCCCGGTAAAATTCATCGGGGTCGGGGAGAAGATGGATGATCTTCAGCGCTTCCGGCCGGATGACTATGTGGACGCTCTGTTCGGCGTCGGAGAATCGCAGACATGAGCGAGGACAGGAAGGAAAGAAAATCGAATCCGAATCATCTGCGTACAGTGTACCTGATCAATGTCATTTTTCTGTGTCTGCTTACGCTGGCAGTGCTGGCGGGCGCTGTGATTCTTTTTCTCCGATATCGTGAGACAAGGAAGGAACTGTCCCTGATTCATCAGGAGATGACGGCCACGACGGAGCATGCCAAGACGCTGTATACGGATCAGGAAGTCGAGCGTCTCGTGCAGAATGCATCACAGGAATCCTCCGAGGAGGCGCGCCGCAAATTGCTGCAGGAGATGCAGTCTTCTCTGGAGACGGGAAAATCGGTACTGACCACGCTGCGGACACTGTACCCGGATAACTTTGTTGTCAGCGCGGATGATCAGTATTATTTCTATCCGATTCTGAAGAACGTGCGGACCAATCCGTTTGACAGTGCGGATTTTGCTCCGGGCGACGACGGAAGGATGGCGTACCGCGGCGATAACGGGGACGTGAAGACCCGGTTCGGCATCGACATCTCTTCCGCTACCGGAACGATAGACTGGGAGGCTGCCGCGGAGGACGGTGTGCAGTTTGCCATGATCCGGGTCGGCGGACGTGACCAGGACGGCACACTGTTCCTTGATGATCGATTCCTTACCAATGTCACGGAGGCACAGAAGGCAGGAATCCGGACAGGAGTGTATATGAGGCTGAACTGCATCACGGATGAGGAGGCAGAGGCGGACGCAGCATTTCTTCTTGATACATTGCATGATCTTGCACAGCCGGTCGATGGGCCTGTGGCAGCTGTGATTACGGCGCCCTCCAGAGACAGCCGCGCCTACGGGCAGAGCCGGGCGGCCTGGACGTCCCATGCGAAGACCTTCCTCGACACTCTGAACAAGGGAGGTCAGAAGGGGATGCTCTACAGCAATGCGGCGGGATACGCGATGATGCTTGATCTCGGGCAGTTCGAGGATACGGACAAATGGATTGCAGACCGGAGCGGTTCATTGTATTTCCCTTACCGCTTTACCTGCTGGCAGTACGGAGCAGGAAAGGTGAAAGGTATAGACGGGAAGGTAAACTGCGACCTGTTGGTTTTGCAGGAGTAGGCTCCGGCACGCAACAGACCGGAAGAGTAGAACATTATGATGTCAAGAAAATAGAACATTATGATGCCAAGAAAATAGAGTATTATGGTGTCAAGAAAAAATACTTGACAGCAGTAAAGCGGGAGCTTATGATGGACGAGTCTGCGGAAGCGGACTCGTCTTTTCAATATTTGAATGGGTACGGCTGGATTTGGAAGAAGCAGATAAGCTAATTGAACAGGGTCTTCTCTATGATTTCTACGGGGGGCTTCTGACGAAGCACCAGCAGAAAATCTACGAGGAAGCGGTGTATGAGAACCTTTCTCTGAGCGAGATTGCAGATCTCGAGCAGATCAGCCGACAGGCCGTTTCTGATCTGCTGCATCGGACGACGACAGCACTTCAGCACTATGAGGCACAGCTGGGACTCATCCGGCGGTTTGAGCAGATCCGGCAGCTGACAGCGCAGCTCCGGGACCTCGCCTCGCAGGAGCTGGCGCCGGACCGGATTCGGGCCGGGATCCTGCAGGCAGCGGATCAGATTGAACAGGAATTGCGGTAGATGGCATTTGAAAGTCTTTCAGAAAAACTGAATCATATTTTC
>Ga0256406_1001691_pt1 | contig 34526 bp, 29 predicted proteins | sample RumenRJG_03DNA_FD_185986 | JGI IMG/M metagenome (GOLD analysis project Ga0256406, IMG submission 185986) | Bovine rumen microbial communities from Lethbridge, Alberta, Canada - RJG_03 | ecosystem: Host-associated > Mammals > Digestive system > Stomach > Rumen | place: Canada: Alberta | collected...
CGGATTACGGCCACAGCGCCAAGTTCTGCGATATCGGCAGCGGCGGTGACGCAGACTGCATTTACGCCAACGCCAGCGGCGGCCTCGCGCCCTTCGGCTGTATATAATCTAGAATCTCAATAATCCGTTGCATTATATCACATAAATTTATATAACAACATATAGAACTAAATAAATATAAATATAGAACCATAAAACATATAAAAAACATATATGAACACACACAAGGACACAACTAACATGCTAGAAGAAATTATGAAAGAGTTCAAGAATTACAGAGAAGCTGTATATAACAGAGTTTCTGAATTTATGAACTATACAGACGAAAAACATGAAAAAAATGCTAATAAAGTAGTATTGAATGAGAATGGTTTGTGTGAACTGACTGAAGAATTAGATGCTAGAATTTCTAGTATTGAAGACTCACTAGCTGTACTGGCTGAAAGCGCAACAGATACAGTTAGTGATGAGTCTGTTTCTACAGATTCTGCTACTTCAAGTACAACAGATGCAACTATTTCAACAACTACTGCATAGATTTAAAAGGAGTGATTTAGAATGGCTAATTATATGGCTATGATCTGGCGCAACTGCCTTGAAAGAGGATCTCAGGAATTTAGTAAATGCCCTGTTAGATATAAAAATCAGGTTCGTATTCTGCTCAAGCAGGATGTAAAAGACCAGATTATCAGAGTAGAAGATTATGAAAAGATTACTGGGGAGAAGTATGAGGATGAAAGTGCTAATGCTAGTGCCAATACTGCATCTTCCTCTACTACTTCTACTACTTCTACAGATACTACTACTAAGTAAACAAGTGCAATACAACATCAAATATAGAATAGGAGGTGCATCGTATGATTGCATATTATAAAGGACAAGAACTTGCTAAAGGTGCATCTGCCTATGACCTAGCTGTTGCGGGTGGATACACTGGAACTGAAGCGGATTTTAATAGAGATTTGCTTGCAGTCGGAAGTGTTACAGAGAGTATTAATAGTGCTGTTAGTGGCAAGGCTGATAAGTCTACTACCCTTTCGGGGTACGGAATCAGTGATGCTTATACTAAGACTGAAGTAGACTCGGCTATTAACAACCATAAGATTACAGTAGATAGTGCATTAAGTAATACAAGTGAAAACCCTGTACAGAATAAAGTTATTAATGGGGAAGTTAATAGCCTTAGTAGCTATATTTATGATCTTAGCCGTGCATTTCCAAATACAATTAATGCTACAAAATCTACAATTAGTATTGCTACTACTGCTTGGGATTCTTCTGCCAAAACTGCAACTATTTCTGTGTCAGGTGTAACTGCTGATAACAATGTAATTGTATCCCCTACCCCGGCTTCATATGATGCTTATGGATCTGCTTCAATCAGATGTACTGCACAGGCAGCTAATTCACTTACGTTCCTCTGTAAAACTGTTCCTACAGATACAATTAATATTGAAGTATTGGTATTTAATAATAATAAACTTGTAATACCGGAATAACAAGGAGGAATAGAACATGAAATTTTATAAGCAAGTGAAGCCAGATACAGATATTCTTGTGTGTCTCGGCATTTTAGATGGTGAGAAAGTTCCTGACAACTGTACTGAGATTACTAAAGATGAGTATGAAAAACTCATGGTTGAAGAACAAGAGAAAACTGCAAAACTTCAGGCTGAGTGGGCTGAGAAACAGAGAGAAGAAGAAGCTGCCAGACAGAAAGCAATTGACGATCATAACGCTGAAGTAAAGAGTTATGTAGATGCTATTGAAGCTGGTACTAAGAAGATTGACGATGTACCTGATACATTAAAACAGGAAGTAAATAACATTGTTAATCCACCTAAAACTCAGGCTCAGATTATTGAAGAATTGACTGCTCAAAATGAAGCGATTCAGTCTGCAATTGATTTTCTGATGAGTACAGCAGTTGGTGATGTTGGGGTTGATGATACGAGTGCTGACACTAAAGATAATTCTGAAAGTACAAATGAAAGTGCGTCTGTATCAACTAGTGAATCTCAGAGTGCAAGTGCTTCAACAACTTCTACTACTTCAGAGACTACAACGGTTTAATATTGTAAATAATATACGGAATTATCTTATAGATTAAATATCAAAGATTAGAGATTATATATAAGGAGGCTTTATATGGCTGCATATATTGCAATGAGAGTTGAAATGGGCAAGATGAACTACAACAGAGTATTTAAATATAAGCTGTATCAACAGTTTAAGGAAGACTGCGATGCTATTCTTGCTGCGGACGGATATGAGATCAACGAAAAAGGTTGGGCTGTAAAGAGTAAAAGTGATAGTGCTGAGGGTAGCGAGAGTGATGCGAGTGCTAGTGTAAGTACTACTGTTGCGTAAGTTGGTGATAACTAATGGCAATATTTGATTTGCATATGATGCAGAATGGATATGTTTCATATAAAATTGTTCCATGGTCTACTGGCACAGACGAAGAGATAGTTGCTATGGTAAATGCTGCCGATAATGGATTAATTAAATTAAGTGATTATTGGAAAGTTGGAGATACACGATCAATTAATCTTTCTGCTATGGACGCTACTGGAGTTGGCGAAAGTCATGCATCTCAAAGTGCTGAGTTTGTATTGATGAATGTTGGAGGTAAAAAGCTTAGTAATGACAAAGAGTGCAATTTTGTAGTCGGAACGAAGGATAGCCTGAACGAATCAGGACATATGAATTCATCAGATACGAATTCGGGCGGATGGAATTCCTGCAAGAGAAGAACGTGGTGCAACAGCGTCTTCTATAATGCGATTCCGACGGCACTGAGGTCGATTTTTAAGCAGTTCAAAAATGTTACAGCGTCGGGTGCGTCAACATCGACCACGACATCGACAGACTATTTTGCACTGCCGTCGGAAAAAGAAATATTTGGAAGTGTGACATACGCAAATAGCACAGCCGAATCCAGTAACTCGCAGTTTGAGTGGTACAAGACATCATCGAACCGTGTGAAGAAGGTGAACGGTTCCGCCTACTACTGGTGGGAGCGCTCGCCGGGTACGGGCAACCCCGGTTTCTGTCTTGTCGGCAGCGGCGGGAGTGCCGACTACGCCAGTTCGGGCTTCACTACTGGGATTTCGCCATTCGGCTGTATTTAATTACATATAAAAAATATAAAGTAAGGAGTTAATAACAATGAAGAATATCGATAAGGGTACAATTATCAGAACAGCCGTGCTGTTCCTCGCAATTATTAATCAGATTCTTTCTGTTATGGGCAAGTCCCCGCTCCCAATCGATTCTGATCAGCTGACAAATCTGATTTCTACTGGTTTCACAACGATCACAGCCCTGATTGCTTGGTGGAAGAATAACGATTTTACTGAGGCTGCCAGAATGGGAACTGCTAAGATGAAGAGAATTAAGACTGAAGAAAAGCAGACTGCTTAATGAACTATTCGGAATTTCCGAACAGTTGAACGCTTTCCAAAATAGAAATAGTTTAAACTTTTGAAATTGAATATTATGAAATTTATATCGAGTAGGGATATCTCCCCTACTCGATTTTTTAGTATGGGGGTGATTTTATGACAATTATTAAACCAAATTTTTATAAGCAAATTGCATCCCCTTGGGCTTCGCACTCTAGAAATGGCTGTACTGTTGCGGGATACGCATGTGGAGAATTCTCTGTTTTTAATATTGTTTCCCGCACGACAAAACATTGGACAAATCCTCTTCAGGTGTGGAATTGGGCGTGGAATCATGGTCTGATTCTTAAGGGAGCTGGAACATACTGGTCTGGAATTGGTGCTATGCTCAATGCAGCTGGTATTAAAACATGGAAGACAACAACTAACTGGTCTGAAGTTCACGATGCTTTACGGCACAATAAATGGTGTATTGGCATTATGCATCCGGGCATCTGGACTCGTGGCGGGCATTTTATTGTTGCCTATTATGTAGATAAGAATGACAACATCTACATTTCAGACTCTGCTAGTTATGCAGGATATAGACAGTTTAACAGATGGTCTAACTTTAAGGCACAATGTAATAATGTTTGGATTGTTGTAGATCCGAGAGATTACATTAAAAGCTCTGTAGGTAAATCCACAGGAGATCATACTGCTGTGCTTTACACAGACAACGATGAAGCTAATGTTAGAAAATCTGCTAGTGGAAACTCCGCTCTTGTGACTACACTTAAGAAGAACGAAAAGCTTAAGCTTGACAATTATTCTGCGGGATGGTGGAAGATTATTAAAGGTAAAGGTAAAGGCGGATGGATTCACGAATCTAATTTGTCTAAGTACAAACAGGTATCTTATACTTATAAGCTGAAATACGCTATGAATGTAAGAGATGGATATTCTACACAGGCGAAAGTGCTTGAAACAATCAAGGCTGGCACTGTACTTAAGTGCAAGAAGCAAAGAGGAAACTGGGCTTACTTTGAGAAGCAAAAGGGATTAGCTAATTCTGGATGGATTAAGATTAGAGAATCTTCTGGAAGAGAATATCTCAGCAAAGTAAAGAAGTGATAATAAATTTGGGATTGAGGTGTATGTTTTAGGACTGCATTGGGAGAGTCACTCTGTGGCTCTCTGTTATAATAATAGATTTGCTAAAATGCCGTGCGGTTGTCCACACGACTTTTAGATATATTAATGTTTAGTGTTTCTATGTGAACATCTATTTTATTAATCTTTTTTCCTTTCAATACAATACGTTAAGGGTAGTAACGGTGTGTACTTACTACCCTTTCTGATGCGGAGTGGTGAAACGGCTAACACAATGGACTTTGACTCCATCACTCATGGGTTCGACTCCCATCTCCGTAGCCAATTTTGAAGTTATTACAGGAATTAAAATGATATATATAAAGGAAGTGATTCATTGGCAAAACGAGGTAGACCGAAAGGTAGTACAACTAAAAAGAAAATGCTTACCCCAAAACAGGAGCGATTACAGCTCCAAGCAGCTAATAAGAAAACTTCTCAGGAAATGACAGCTGCTGAATCAAGAGCAGAAGTAAGAAGACTCCGCTCTATTATTCAGGACTTAAAAGATGGTGAATATCATCAGTGTCGTATGTGCGGTGAGTATTTAAGAAATGATAAATTTTATCTTAGTACGGAAGAGGGTATTATTACACATGTTACTCCTATTTGCAAGGAATGCGCATTAGATGTTGCTATGCGTAAGGATTTGAATGGAGAAAGACACGAGCCTACTAAGGAAAGTTTAATTGAGGCTCTTCAATATTTGAATAAGCCTTTTATTAATGTAATATATAATGCAGCCTTACAACAGGCTAATAACTATAACGCAACACAAAGACAAACTAACTTTGCCAAATGCTATTTTAGAATTATGCAGATGCAGCAGTACGCAGGACTCCAGTTTGCTGATTCAGATTTCTTCAAAGATGGTCATGGTATCTCTATGAAGGAAGATGAAACTACAGGTAAAACACTTGAAGCATCTACTAGACAGCAGTTTTTACAGGATAAAGAAGATATTATCAGATTGCTTCATTACGATCCATTCTGTAATGAAGCACTTGAGGATCAGCCTTTCCTTTATTCTCAGCTTGTAGGATTGCTTGACGCAAGTGAAGATGCGAATGAAGACATGATGAGAAATGCAAGTTGTATTTCTATTGTTCGTGGATTCCTTCAGGTGTCTAAACTTGATGACGCTATTGCTGATGCGATGGCTAACAAGACAACAGTATCTCAGAGTGCCCCTACGATTAAGAATCTGCAGGACTCTAAACAGAAACTGCTTACAGGTATTACGAAGTTAGCTGAAGAAAACTGTATCTCTCTCGCCCATTCCCGTAATTCTGGTAAGGGTGAAAATACATGGACTGGTAAACTCAAGAAGATTAAAGATTTGAATCTCAGAGAGGCGGAAGTTAATGGTTTCGACATGGAGACATGCCGTGGCATGAGACAAGTCATGGATATGAGTAACCAGTCTATTATGCAAGCTCTCAGATTAGATGAATCAGAGTACTCTGATATGATTGCAGACCAGAGACAGATGATTACTGATCTTGAAAGAAAGAAAGAAGATTTTAAAGAGCTTTCACGTATTCTTCTGAGAGAGAATCTTGATCTTAAAGATACAATGGAAGAACATAATTTACTTCAAGGAAAGAATCTGATTGATTTGAATGAACTATACTCTAGGTATGCGAATGATAATCATGCAGGAGAAGAAGTTCTTGAAGATGTTATTGAGGATAATGAAGACGATAATGAAAATACCGAATCTGAGAATAAAATTGAATTCAGTGAGAAAAGTACCAAAACCGGGAATAATTTAAACGCCGAATTTACAGAAGATTCAGTAGAAAGTGACGGTGATACAAATGGATAGTATCACAACAATGATCCAAAATAACGAGATAGATAAAAATGGCGTAATTGCAAAGATCGAAAATGATTCTAGCAAGTTATGCATTCAAAATAATTTAGTTTACGTGCGACCGGGAGTTTTCTCAATGTCAAAGCGTAAGCTAGATTCATTAAAACATATTGCTGCTATTCAAAAGTATTATCAGTGCAATCCTGTTAGGTTTGTATCTGATTTCTTCGGAATAGAATTGCTTGATAGCCAGTCATTCATATTAACTAGAACATGGGTATGCCCTCATGTTTTACTAGTGTGTTCAAGAGGTTAACAGATTTACATTGTATTTATCTCTTTTGATTACAAAGGAGATAAATGAGTACTGAATATTACGAATTTAATAATGAAGAAAAGAAATATATTTTAAACAATTATAAAAATTATACATACAAAGAAATGGCATCTAAAATAGGATGTACATACCGTCAAGTTGAACGATTTTGTAGAAATAATGGTCTAAAGAAAAGTCATCACATTCCGCATCGAAGCCAACGAATATTTTCAGAAGCAGATGATGCATATATTATAAAGAATTATAATAATATGTCTAATGACGAAATAGGTGATCATTTAGGTTTTACAAGACAGCAGATTCAAGGAAGGGCTTATCATCTTAATTTACATAAAAGGAGAAAAATTAATTCTACATATTTTGAGAAAATTGACACTCCACTAAAAGCATATTTTTTAGGATTTATTTATGCTGATGGCTATGTAATTTATAATGAAGAAAGAAGTAATTATGAGTTCGGAATGGAACTACAATCAAAGGACAAGTATATATTAGAGAAGTTAAATTACGAGCTTGGAAATCAAAATATAATAAGCCACAAGCAGCCTAAAATTATTAAGATGAATAATGGTAAATTGATTCATAGTAATCATTCGGATTGTTTAAGAGTTTATTCAAAAGAATTGGTTACAGATTTGATTGACAATGGAGTAGTTTGTAATAAATCTAATAATAATACTTTTCCAATTGTAGATGAATGTTATTTCTTTGATTTTTTACGTGGATATATTGATGGTGATGGTTGCTATTATAAAGATAATGGGCATGTTTATATGCATATTACTTGTGCTAATTTGATTCCATTAAAATATATTCAAAATAAACTTTCTACTTATGATATTTCTACACAAATCTATAAAGAAACCGAAAAGAAATATAGATTAATGTGTACATCTGTTCATGAGATGAATAAATTAATTAATAAAATGTATTATAACAAAAGTGTTACATGTTTAAAGAGAAAATACAATGTGATAAAACATTATTTAAGCCTCTCTGCATAGTAATATGCAGAATAAAAGATTGGAAAATCGGTAAAAGCTAAACATAATAATTGCATGCTAATACCGAGGTAAAGCACAGATTACGAAAGGCTGTGGCTCACTGTAACGCATAGGTAGTGAATAAATATAATCTACCCACGAGTCCAATCCCCCATTTGTATTATTGGGTGAAAATATATGCTAGGCTGGGTTGGAATTGACCAACTGATGAAAATGAAGGAAACTTCCAGAGCTAAAGATAAAAAACTTTAGGTTAATAACAATCTGTTTGGTAAGAGTACACTAATTGATATCATGATAATGGCTAAAGGTATGCTGTTTAACAATTACTGGAGCTACATTTGTTCTGGTTCTGGTTCTCAGGCACAGCAAACATTTACTACTCTTGAACGTATTGCTAACAATAATATTGATACAATGGTTGGCTCTACAGGAGAGATATTTAAAGCAGAAGTTGAAATTAAGAATGCTATTGGAGATGGATTCTCTCATTCCTCTGATGGTTTTAGATATAATCTTTTTAATGGTTCGTTTACGCAGACCTTAAACTCCAATGTCGATAAAAAAAGAGGTTTAAGAGGTAACGTCATCTTTGATGAGAGTGGATTCCTTTCAGAAGAGATGATGCAGACCTACGGAGCATTTGCTATTGTAAACAAATCATTCAAAACTGGTAAGAACCGTGAAGGTAAGCAGCTTGATGATATCAGGCTTAAGACTATTCCAGATGAAATCTCTAACCAACAATTTTATATTTCATCTGCATCTTCCACGGATACGGAGTTTTATCGTTTGTATAGAGACTATGCAAAACGAATGATTATGGGAGATCCAGATTACTTTGTAGCGCAGTTCGATTGTGAAGCTTGCTTCTCCCCTACTGTGCATGGTAAGAAAATTGCTCCGCTGCTTGAGAAATCAACGGTTGAATCTGCTATGCGCACAAATCCTGAAAAGGCAAGAAGAGAATACTATTGTCAGTTTACATCTGACGGTGGCAACAATGCTATTGTACGAAGAGGAGTTATTGCTCGTAATGAAGAAGTAAGAAAACCTATTTTATATAACGATACTGGTAAGCGTAAGATTGTAATGGCTTACGACCCGGCTAGATCACGAGACAACTCGGTTATTCTTATCGGTGAAATCTATGACGATGGAAAAGATGGAAAGCATGATAAGAAGCTGAGATTGCTTAATTGTGTTACCCTTGCCGACATTGGTAAGAAGAATCATACACCTATGCAGACTCCAGATCAGATTAAATATTTAAAACAACTGATTCTGGATTATAACATGGGTGGAGATGATAAATACAGTAACATTGAAGGTATTTACATTGATGCAGGAGCTGGTGGATCGGGAGTTAATATTGCAGACTATCTGATGGCAGATTGGGAAGATGAGAAAGGTGAAACACACAGAGGATTGATTGATAAAGAATACTCCGCTGATTATGTTCGCAAGTTCCCTAATGCCGTAGATAAAGTACATCTGATTCCCCCATCGAAGTTTAAATCTATCATCTATGAAGCAACAATTGAAATGTTGAATCAGGATAAAATCAGTTTTACTGCTACGTATGATAACAAAGGCTATCTTACTCTCATTAATACAAATGAGAAAATTCTTAATAGAGAGAAAAAGAAGATACTAAAGGATCTTGAGAAGGAGAATATCTCAGAGGATGAAAAACAGGATGAGTTAAACAGGCGTTTACTTCAGGTATCCTGCGTTGAAACCAAGATGGAAAAGCTTTCTTGGCAAGATGAATTAGCGTTGGAAAATATAGATGCTCTGAAAGAAGAGCTTGTTAATATGGTCAGAATCAAGCGAGAGAATAGAGATTCGTTTGAGTTATGTGCTGAGAAAAGGAATAAACTGCATAAACATCGTTGTGCAGATGTGGCATAATCCATAAACCACATTAGGAAATTTAATCTGATTGACTTGGAATGCCAGAGGTGGCAGACAGGGCGCAAGCGTAATGGCAGCGTGAACGACTGAGTGATTAAATCTCATAGGATATTACATGAGAATGCGACAGTCTGAACTTCCGATATAACCTAACATTTATAGAAGTCGGAGATAACAAAAGCGGACGACAGATCGTACACTCTAGCTCTTTTGGGCTATTCGTTAGATAAAGCACGTAAACAAGACTATCTTAACTCACATAAACGAGAAAAACAAACGTCTGGATTAGCAAAGTTATTTGCTTCTCAGGCAAAGAAAGCAACGAGGAAAACTGGCATATTCTAGTCTTCCTTTATCTAGGGATTAATTTTAGAAAGGAGGTTTTGTATGCCAGAAGTCTCAAACAATAATACTCAGAATAAGCGTAGACGGTCTAATTCAAAATATAAAAAGAAGAAGACTCAATCATACAGCAAAGGTTCGAAGTCACATTCTAAGCAGAATAAAAACGCTAAAAACAACATTGAGAAACCTGATTTTGAATTACCGAAGCAGAATTTCAATAAGACTATTGTTGAAAGCGAAAAAGAGATCAAGCAGAAGGAAAAAGATGAAAAGCGTCAACTCTCTGTTACCCAGTTGAGAAATTGGTATCAGAAGAATTCTAAAGAAATCGAGCGTTTCAAGAATGCCGAAGCACTTAAGCAACTTGGTATTCCTTCTAAGGAAAGAACTGCTTCTGCTACTACGTTTAGTAAGACAAAGCTGAGAACATATCTGAAGAACCCTATCAGAAACTATAAGAATCTTAGGAATCTGAGCAGATACTTGAGATATCGTTCTCAGGCTTATAGAAGATTAATCACATACAATGCTTCAATGATTAATCTGAATTACAGAAGCGTAATCCCTCTTGTAGATATTAATAAGATGGATCGCTCTACTAATAAAAAGAAGACAATTAAGAGTTATTACAATACTCTTGAATGTCTTGAAGTAATGAATCTCCCTTTGGAGTTTTACAAGGTTTATATCACCTGTTGGACGGAAGATGTATTCTTTGGATGTGCCTACTTTGATAAGGCGAACAATGAATTCTTTATTCTGCCATTAGACCCAGATTATTGTAAAACTATTGGTATCTACCCTACTGGTGACTTGGCATTTGATATGGACATGTCATATTTTGATTCAAGACAGGATATTCTTGAACTTTGGGGTGAGCCGTTTCAATCAATGTATAAAGAGTATCAGAAAGATACTGTAAATAACAAGTGGGTGCAGATGCCAGATCAATACTGCGTATGTTTAAAACAGAATATTGATGACTGGGAAACCCCTATTCCACCTTACATTGCATTGTTTAACTCTTTAATTAACTTAGAGGATCTTGTTGACATTACAGCGATTGCAGATGAACAGCAGATTTATAAAATGATTGTTGCTCAAATGGATACGATTACAGGATCTGCTGAAAGAGATGACTTTACCGTAGACCCGTATACTGCGATTGAATACTTCAACAGGCTGAAAGATCAGCTCCCTGACTATACAGAAGCTGTGCTCTCTCCTCTTAAGTTAGATACAATTTCATTTGATAACGATCAGACTACTGATGTAAATAAAGTTGAGAATGCTACAAAGGCTGTATTTAATACATCTGGTGGCGCACAAGTTTTGAACTCTTCTACTATTAGTGGAACAACAGCTTGGAATGGTGCTATCAGATCGGATGAGGAATTTGCTTTGTCTTCTCTCCTTCCACAGACAGAATCATGGATTAACAGATTCTTAGCTTGCTACATCTCAAATCCTTCTAAGGTTAAGTTCTTGGAAATAACAAGATACACAGTGAATGACTTTAAGACATCTCTCCTGAAGGATGCAACTTATGGTCTTCCAAACAAGCTGATTATCAATTCTCTGAATGGATTGTCAGAGCTTGAAACAATCAGTCTGAATTATCTTGAGGAAGACTGCCTTGGACTGAGTAGTAAATTCGTTCCACTTCAGAGCAGTAATACAATGAACACTGGCAACTTAAGTAACGATCCTGATTCCAATAAGAAGACAGATCCTACTGCCAGTGATGGTTCTGAAGGTGCGCCTACCAAGGATGATACAGCATTAACAGATGAAGGTGAAGCTTCTAGAGACAAGAGAGATCAAAGCTAGAAAGAAGGATTCAGATGGATACGAAGTTAAATAAACGTGACAGTAATTTCATTATTGCTGCCAACGAGTATACGTTAGAACGACTTTTGAAAGCGGGTTCTTGTTTGGTATCGAAGTTCAATTCTGGAAAGACTGAGTATTATGTGCTGACTAATACATGTTCAGCATTTGACATGGATACGTTCTCTCAGGATGATAAGATGAGCTTTGCCTACTCCAACAAGGCTTTCTTTTAAGTAAGGAGTTTTTTATTATGGCAAAAATTAAGAAGTTATTGACTTTTGACGATTTAGTCAACTTCTGTGAAACAAGCCATTTGAAATCTTTCTCATTTAAGGATTCTGGATACAGATTGGCATTGCAAGTTCCATCTACTTTTGAAGTAGAAGATTCTAATGATCGTGATGGTCTTTTAGATATTAAAGTTAAAGTTATGCATATTGGAAAGAATAGAAATCAATCTTATATTTCCGAAGACGCAGTTAAAAAAGCAATGTCATCTATTAAGAATCGCCCAGTATTGGGATATATTCATCAGTTAGATGATGGCAGTTATGATTTCTATGGTCATAACATTGAGATTGTTGAAAATGAAGACGGTGATAACGAGGTTGAATACCTTGAATATCCTGTTGGAAATTTCACAGAAGATGAGCCGACTTTAGAATACGATCCAGAGCATGATAAAACCTATCTAGTTGCTCATGCTGTTATTTATGAGGAGTACTCTAAGGCAGCCGATATTATTAGAGAAAAACATGGCACTAAGAATTCCTGTGAGATCATTATTAATTCCTTTGCTTATAATGCAAAAGAGAAATGTGTTGAAATTCAGGACTTTTATTTTAGTGGATCTACATTGCTCGGATCAGATGATGCAGGAAACGAAATCCTTGAAGGGATGGAAGGCTCAAGAGCAGACATTGTAGATTTTAGTGAACAGAATAACAGTATGTTTGCTCATAAACCAATTAATAATCCTGCATCTGAGAATGAAAGAAAGGAGGACGATAGAGTGTTAGAGGAACTTTTAAAGAAGTACGGCAAGACTGTAGAAGATCTTACTTTCGATTATTCTGAGTTATCTGACGAAGAGCTTAAGAAGAAGTTTAAAGACGAATTCGACATTGATATTGACGATGATGACGATGACGTAGATGATGACTTCGATGACGATGATGAAGAAATCGAGGAGACTACAGAAACGACTATCGAAGAAGAAGACGATGACGATGATGATGACGATTCTGACGAAGATGAGGATGAGGATGAGGATGACGAAGACGATGATCTTGACAATCCTGATGATGAGTTCTCCAAGAATGAAGAGCCAAAGGCAGAGCCAGATTCTTCCGAGAAGAAGTGTGGTGGCGGTAGAAAGAGAGATGTATACGAAGTTCGCATGGACGAAATTTGGGGCATCATTTATCAGCTGACTGAGCAGTATCGTAATCCAGTTGATAATGCTGACGAGTATTGCATTCCAACTGAAGTCTATGAGACATATTTCATTATGTGCGACTACAACAGTGACAGACATTACAAGGTATCCTACTCTGTTGATGGTGACAATGTAACTATTGGTGAAAACAGAGTTGAGGTATTCCCTGAGTGGCTGACTGCTGATCAGAAGACTGCACTCGATACACTTCAGAGTCGTTTTGAAGAAGTATCTACGGATCTTCAGAAATATAAAGATGCTGAAGATAAGGCTAACAAGGAGGCTGTACTCGCTGACGAGGCTTATGAACAATTTGCTGATACAGAAGAGTTTAAGACGCTTCATGAGAAGATGGATGAGTTTACTCTTGATGAGCTTAAAGAAAAGGCAGAACTTGCTTTTGCTAAGTGCGTAAAAGAAGCAGGATCTTTTTCTGCTCATAAGAAAGAACCACAGAAGACGAGTACGAGATATGCTTTCTTGAATCCAAACAACACGGTTGAACATAAGAATCCTTATGGCAATCTGTTTGAGGAATAGAAATTTACACAATATTAAGATAAATAATTTAAAGGAGGAAATGTAAATGGCTACAAATTTTCTGAATTTTACAAAGCATGCAATCGCTGGTAGTTCCAGATTGAAGGCTACGACTGCTGGCCATATTTATGACATCGTTGCAGATAAGAACTATGATAACGGCACTCTGATTACCAAGGGTGACTATGTAGAGAACCAGACATACAAGGCTGGTGCTGCTGCAACAGCATTTGAGGGAAAGATCATTGATATTGCTGCTAATGGCAACTATTATGTTGAGGTTGTTACTCCGGGAGATGCTCTGCTGATCCTGACTTCCCCGCTGATCTATGAGGATTATACATCTCAGATGACAGCTGAGTCTAACTTCTTCAACGCAAAGGGAGACATCATGAGAGCTTATGAACTGTACAAGGGTGATGTTTTCGAGCTGTCTGCTGAAGGTTTCGAAGGAGCTGTTAAGAAGGGTGACAAGGTTAAGGTTACAACTACTCTTCTGAAGCAGGCTAATGCGTAATTAATTGATCAAGTGAGAGGAGGTTTATAATATGCCTATTATGAGATTTAGTAATCCGAATACAAATGCCGTAATCGAAGACTATGGCTTTGAAGATACAAAGAGACTGATGTTTGATGCTGGTGTTAACTCCCTGAAGGGTGTTTCTCCGAAAAAAGCAGACGGAAAGATCAGAGAGATTTTCCAGAACATTCTGGGTGTTAATGAGAATTCTTCTGCTAGAGAACTGAGAAATGCCATCAGAAGAAATGCTATTTCTGTATATGAAGTAATCGAAGAGGTTGTTCCGCAGCTGATGAGAGTTGGTTGGGCTGAGAATCCGTTCTTCGATGCTTTTGTTGAGTATAGAAATGGTGCACTGGGTGACACGAACGAGTTCTATGTAGAGGATGACACTATCCTGTCTGTAGCAAAGCTGTCCGGTGGACACCATGACATTATCCGTCAGAGGCTCGGTGAAGGAAGTTCGTTCTCTGTTAAGACTAACTGGTACGGGGTAAAGATCTACACAGAGTTTGAGCTGTTCATGACAGGAAGAATTGACTGGGCTTCTTTCGTTCAGAAGATTTATGATGCATATGACAGGATGATGAATGACATGCTGTATAAGGCTACAATTGATGCGGCTGCAGCTGTTACCCCGGCATCCACATTCACAGCAACAGGTAAACTTGATACAACTACAGTTGATCATCTGATCGAGGTTGTTGAGAACGTTGAGATGGCTACACAGGAACAGGCAACAATCGTAGGAACGAAGGTTGCTCTGTCCAAGCTGAGTAAGATCGTACCAGCTGAGTGGATTTCCAACGAGATGAAGCAGGAAAGACATCAGACGGGTGCTCTGGGACTTTGGGAAGGAATTCCTCTGCTTGAGATTAAGCAAGGATTTAAGGACAGAACTTACACAACTAAGGTTGCAAAGGACGACGTTCTGCTCATTATTCCGTCTGGAGACAACAAGTTCATCAAGGTATTTGATGAGGGTGATGCTCAGATTTATCAGGTTCAGGATTCTGCAACGAACATGGATATGACTATGACCTATGAGTATCAGCAGAAGATGGGTATCGCTACTGTTATGAATACTAAGATCGGTAGCTATACTATCACAGCTTAATTGATAGTTATATAGTTAGAATATTTGAAATAAATAGAGTAAGGGCATTTTACTGCCCCTACTCTATTTTAATACATGAAGAAAAGGAGTTTATTAATGGCAACAGTTGGAAATAAGAAAACAACTAAGGCTACGTCCACAAAGGCTGCTACTGTCAAGAAGACAGCTACAACAGCCAAGGCTAAGACAACTCCAGTTAAAAAGGTAGAAAAGGTTGAAGAAAAAGAGCCTACTATCTCTGCAAAGGATGTGACTTCTGCGGTTGCATCTGGTGTTGCAGCTGGTGTCGAGGCAGCTATGGAGAAAACGCACAAACAGAGTAATGACAGTGATCTTATTACTTGTCGTTCTGTTACATTTGGTAAGCTGATTGTCTCTGGAAAGTCATTTGATGATGTATATATTTTCTACAACTATGGAGATACATGCGAAATCTCTGTTAAGGATTTAAAGACCCTCAGATCGACTCGTTCCAGATTCTTGTTCGATCCAATGTTTATGATTGAAGATGAAGAGTTTCTTGAACAGCCTGAGTGGAGCAGATTAAAGAAGCTTTATGATGAGCTGACTTATAAGGATGCTGTTGAAATCCTGAATCTGCCTAATGACAGATTTGAAAAGGCACTTGGTAATCTGCCTGATGGATTTATTAAGGCCATCCAGTCTGCTATCTCTACAGGGCTGACTGATGGAACATTCGATTCAATTAATAAGGTGCGTATTTTTGACAGAGTTTGTGGAACTGACCTGAAATGCTTAATTGGTTAAAGGAGGTTTCATATGACAAAATACACACAGATTTTTAATGTATTCTTGTCTAAGATTGAAGACTCAGACCTCCCACAGCTTTCAGAAAATGATCAGATGCTCGAACTAAACACATGGCTTGATTCGGCTCTTGGGGAAATGGAAATCGAGGGTGTCAAGATTATACATGACATTCACGACAGAGATTCCGTAAAAAGCATTTTTAATAACACACTGTCCGTTGGTGAAATTGAAGTCATTGCTAGGTATATGGTCATTGCATGGTATGATCGCAAGATCAATTCGTTAGAACATATTCTTCTCTTTGTTGGTACGAAGGAAGAAAAATTTACAAACCAGAAAGACCACTTAGCAGCGTTGAAAAACGCAAGACAAAGTTACAGACAGGAAGTTAGACGGATGATTGCAGAGTATGGGTTTAAAAATAACACATATCTGCAGGAGGAGTAGTAAATGCAATATAAATACGGAGAATACACGCAAGAGCAAGTTCACGATTATAAGAAGAAACTGCACAGCCTTGTGCATTGGCTTCTTATTTATAAAGAACAGAAGAGCAACAATTTAGATAATTATTTTAACATTGTACAGAGTAAGCTTGATGGTTATGACGAATTAGTCAACCACCCTGATGTAATGGTTGAGATTATGAATCTTGTAGAGTCTGCCAGACTTGAGAGCAAGAAAGAAGATTACTCTCATAAATTATATCGAAGCTTAATTTTAGATACACACGATCTTATTGATAAGTTACCAGAAGTAGATCAGGCTGAATAATGGTGGTGATATATTATGCAGGATGTATTTATTCGCAGAATGCAAAAGAAGATCATACCTTCAACCAATGATTATAATCTGGCAAGTAGATTTATTTCCAACGCTAATATTATTGAGAATGCAACATTTACCAATGACCCTAACTGGCATGTTGGTATGTTGTATAATCAGATGTTAGAACCATTAAGGGAAGTAGATTTTAAGATTCAGAAAAATAAAAGTTACGATCCATCTCAGGACGTTGTTGACTATCTGTTTCAATTCAGACCGGGCTTTCATCCAGAACAGGAATTTAAATACCCTGATGGAAGAGAGAGGACTGGTTTCTATATTGATGTTGCTGATCCAGAAGACAGATCACATGTATGTAAATGGATAATTTATGGTAAAGATGAAAGACGCTCATTTGATAGATATGTAGGACTCCGATGCAATTGGGAGTTTGAATGGGTGGTATCAGAAGATCCAAGATCATATAAAAAAACCTATTATCATACACTTGGGATTTTAAGAGATTCGAGTAACGAAAACTCTACTGTGTGGAGAGATACGCTGACAGAGACAATGGCTCAACAGATTTATTTTGTTGTTCCAACTACTGATATTACAAGAACAATAGATTATAATTTAAGATTCATGCTTGGTGATAATCCATTGCATCCACGCACATTTAAAGTGACAAAGATATTTGATACCGCTCCTTTTGGTATTACAAAATTTGTTTTATCACAGTGCTTAAGAGAGCCACATAAAGATTTTAATGGAAGTTCGGAAGACTTAAAGCAATACAAATCATATATTGATGCTTCCATGCTACCTACTTTTGATGATTTATATGGTGGAGATTATCATCAAATTTGCGATGTTTTACGTGATAGCACACAAGACTCAGCAGATACATATAGAAAAGATGAATCAAAAGAAACTAATATTGATAGCGGTTGGAAATTATCTGATGTTGGAGATAAATTATACATTAATGCTCAACCTGTAATTATCAAAGCAACAAACGCTAATAAAGATGCGGTATCACCAGAATGGCATATATACATTGATGGAAATGAATACCCATTTAAGGATGGCGAATTAAAAGAATATTTCGATATTACATTGAGTGACAATACATTATCCGTCCGAGCAATTAACTATGTTATGGCAGGATATGTGTTGAAGGTATCAATTAAAGATCAAAATGGAAAGCTTTCTGACAGCGTAGAGTTGGAGGTTGTTAATTAATCATGGAGTTCAAGGAGAAAACATGTGATGTAGTCCTGTCCCCTACTATGGATGCGTATGTAAAGAATTCTTCTTCATTACATCCTGAAGGGAATTTTGACGAGATCACTAACATTAAATACAAAATTATGAAAATGCTTACCAGCGATGGTGATATTTTAAGAACACTGCACAACACTGAATTAGAGAAGTATGTACCTACCTTGTATGATCCTAAATATATGAACGATCCAAAGTTAGATAAACAGCATAATGGTGATGTATATATTGATACTAATGTATTCAATTTTTTACGTATTCCAGATATTGCGAGTGATGTAAAAACATATATTGGATTTGAAGTAGATGATGTTGAAATTCCTGATTTCAATACAAGCAGAATGACTAGAAACATTACATTTAGGACAGTTTCTTATAAAGAAGAAAGCAAGACTAAATACGGAATCAGAAGACAGGATTTGCTTGCTTTACTGATCCGCAATAAATTTAACTGGACTAATAAGTTTGGTCTTTCTGTTCATACAATTTGTAACGAAGGTAAACTTCTGGAGAGTGGCTATTACTATAGAGATATTATTCTGAACATGACAGCAACGAATGATACTTATGATAGTATCAATAATAGTGGAGTTGTTTAATGTTAGATGTTTTAAATGAAATAAGTAATACAAGTAATGCTAACCCTTCTGCTCCAGAATCGCAATCACTATTTGAATACGACATGCTTCAGATGTATATGAATACGTCTGATTATCATGTGACAGATAAAATTGCTATTCATCAGCCTACTATTGGTGAAATCACACAGTATGGTGAAAAGGATTTTTTTAGAATGACAGCTGCGCTGTGCGCCAATCCAACTTCTTTAAGGCTTGAGCTTTGGGATCTTGGAATTGATTGGAACAAAATTACTGAGTTTCAATTATTTACTATGGTTGCCCCACAATGGGAGCAGAAGCAGACTGAAATTCTATTTGGTGATCTTGATTTCCAAAAGTTTAAATTAACTACTAAAGAAAATAGTGATGATCTAGTAATGGTTTATCTGCCAGATATTTCTATCCAAATAGATGAATTGGTTTATTTACAGATTGTAGATTATTTAAGGTTTATGTTTAACATACATCCAAAGGTTGAAAGAGCGAAAGGTAAAACCACAAAAGAATTTATTATAGAGGGTGATCGCATGGATAAAGCTGCTCAAGAACGGTTAGAGCGAATGCACCCTGAAAAAAGAGATAGTGGTGTTTTGTTTCGCTTGATTTCAAGTGCAGTTAACCATCCGGGCTTTAAGTATAAAAAAAATGAACTTATCGATGTTGGTATCGTTGAGTTCTTGGATAGTGTAAACAGACTTAGACTGTATGAACAATGTACTTCTGTTATGAAGGGCATTTACAGCGGGTTTGTAGACACGAAAGGAATGAATATACAGAAAGAAACAGACTGGACACAGGATATGTATTCTGGTGACTAGTCTGATTTTCTATATATAATTTACAAAATATTCTTGCTTTCTAAGCAAAACAAATTCTTTAACAAAGGAGGAAAACTATGAGCTTTAAGATTGATAATATCGTAATCGATCGTGTCCAGATGGCTATTGCTGAAGACACAACACCTGAGCATAATTTCCTGTACACTCTGACACAGCTGTCCGAGCCACAGATTGAGATTAACGCCGAGTCCACAGAAGCAAAGGATGCTAACGGAGTTCTGATCAGAAAGTTCTATAAGGGAAAGACTGGTACATTCACAGCTAACTCTGCCCTGATCGACTTCAACATTCTGGGAGCTACTACTGGTTCTGGTAAGGAAGTTGCATCTGATACAAAGAAGATGACAGTTCCGAAGATCATGTATGTAAAAGTTCCGACAGGAACGGCTGCACCGATCACTCTGCCAGATTCCACAGCTAACTCTGATGTTGTACTGAAGTCTCTGAAGGTTGCTTCTGTTGCAGGAAACGGAACAATGCTGACAAAGTACAAGCTTGGTGATGGTGGATTCCAGTTCTCCGAGGGCAAGCTGACTCTGCCTACTCTGTCTGATCAGGACAAGAAGGATGGAGCTACACGTTTCGTAATTAAGTACGACAGAGTTCTGTCCAACAATGCAGTTGCAGTTAAGAACCGTGCAGATAAGTATCCGAGCACAATCAGACTGACTCTGAAGTGCCTGTGCATTGACCCGTGCGATGCTGGTACTCTGAGAGCAGCTTACATCGTACTTCCGTCCTTCCAAGTTTCCCCGGAGACTACAGTTGAGATGAAGACAGATGCACAGCTGGCTTACAAGGGCGACCTTCAGGTTGACTACTGCTCTGACGAGAAGACTCTGTACGAGATTTACATGGCTGAAGACGATACTGAGGAAGAGTAATCCTAGTATTACTAAAAACATGTAACTAAATAAGTAATATGTTTAGGGGAGAGAGCTATCTCTTCCCTATTCTACTTAAACAGGGAGTTTATTAATGAAGAGAGTAAACAGGGAGTGTATTGTATGCGGAGAAAAATATGAGTATTGCGATACATGCGGTGCTCCTACAGAGGAGAAAACTGACCTCTGGAAAGCACTGTTTCATGATGAGAATTGCAAGCATATTTACGAAGCATTAAGTGCACATATGGTTGGTACAAGATCCAATGAAGAAATTGTTTCTATGCTTTCCAAATGCAATCTTGACTCTATTACTTTAAAGCCTACTATGCAGAGAGCTTATGAAGAAATTATGGAGATTGCTACTGCCCCTTCTAAGAAAGAAGTAGATAAGCATGAAGAGAAAGAAGAAACTTCTGAAGTAGAAACTAAAGTTGAAGAGCCAGAAGTAAAAAAAGAAACAGCTTCTAAAGAAGCAAAGACTGAAGATGTAACAGAAACTATTGATGTTACTGGTACGAAAGCAACATCAAATAAGTCTAATGTATCTTCCAACAAATATGTGAATGGAAGAGATTCTTCCTTCCTTTACAAGTCTGGATTCAAAAGAAGCAGATAAGAAATAATGAATAGTGATTTTTAATTAGACTTTATGCGTAAAATATTTGATTCCAAAATATAGAGCTATGCAAATATCCTATTCAGATTTTGCATAGCTCTTTTTTTACGCATTTTAAGTTTAAGTTATGTTGGATAAAATGGAGAATTTATATGAAAGAATCGATTACAAGTGAAACGACTGGTAAAACATATTGCCCCTCTGATTGTATTCGTTTGGTCAATATGAAACAGCTTGCTGCGTACATGGCATATGGGGTTGAACTTCAGGATATTTACGCAAGCAGAGATTTTAAAACAAATGTACCTATTCTCGTAGGAATTGTTAAGAGAGAAGACAGCAAACAGGCTTATGAGAAATGGTGCAATTATGAGCTTAAATAAACTTAACTATTTACATTAGTTTGAAACTTAGAGCAACTGAAGTGATTTATGAATGGAGTGATTGTTTGATACTAGATTTAGACAGACCAGTATTACACCTGACATCCCCTATCCCAAAGACGGTAAATCATTATATGGGGATTAGAATAGTTAAAAAAGGAAATAAAAGTATTCCAATGACGTATGTTACGCCAGAGGCTAAAAAGTACAAGTTGGAATTCATTCATTATATAAGAAAAGAAGTTAAGAAACAAGGTTGGGATAAGGTAAATAATAAGTATCGTCATCTATATATGGATGGCGTTTTTTATATGCCTAAAACCAATATGGACGCTGCTAACTGTGACAAAATCCTCTCAGATGCTATTACTGAATCAGGGGTAGTTTGGGATGATGATAGCGGTATTTTGTTCAGACCACAGAGAATTTATTATGATACGCAGAATCCTAGAATTGAATTAACAATTCATCCTGTTGAGTATTATGGGATCTTTGAGTCTAAGGAATCTGCTGAAAAGTTTGAACATAACTGTAGAAAATGCAAGAGATATATGCGTAATTGCAGTCTGCTTAGAAAAGCATTTGAATGCAGAATCTGTGAAGAAATCGATATGAATGGCGATGAGCCAGTATGTGAAAAGTTTAATCCAAAGGATAGTAAGGGGCAGTAATTATGGAAGAGAAGAATATGAATGTAAACGCAGTTGATGAAGAAGTTAAGGCAGTTGGGCAGGAGAATAATGATATGGAAGAAAATAAAGATATGCACGTAGAAGATATGGAAAGTAAAGAAGTAGCTGACGAGGTAGTTGAGAGTGATATTGCAGAACCAGAAGTAGATGAAGATAAGTACCCAGTAGAAGTATTCTGTAAGAAAGTTGAAATGATCATGAATGCTTGGAATGATCCTGAGACTACAGATGAAGAAAAAGAAAAGCTGAGTGACACTTATAATGAACTGATGGATGAGATTATTGAAAGAGAATATGTTCCAATTCAGTATAAGCATGAACTGCTTTCTTCCCTTCTTGAGTCTGCTATTACAGAAGATGATCATACACAGAGAATTGATGAATTTATGTATCGGTTTGAAATGAGAATGGCTGTTGTAGTTCTGTACACTAAGCTGAGTCTTAGCTTTACAAAAGATAATGGTACAGAAGCTACTCTATTTGATGTGTATGATCTTTTGAATGAACGTGGTCTTATTGATGCACTGATTGATTATATTGATGATAGTGAGATTCAGGAGCTGGATGACGTTGCTAAAGCTATTAAAGCTAATTTCTACGATGAGCATAATACACCAGAAGCAGTTTATTACAGGACATTAGATAATATTAAAGGATTTGGAGAGAATTTACTTGGTATTTTAGATGCAGTTCTTTCTGCAAATCCAGAACAGGTAATTTCTGTGCTTGATTCTATTAAAGAATCGTTCGTTGAGTATGTAAATGAAAATAAAGATGAAAAAGAAAGTAGTAAAACTTCCGAATCCGATGAGGATGATAATACAGATGATAAAGAAGAAGTAGCAACTACAGAAGAAACGACAGAAGAAAAGTAGTTTAAAGGGTAGGTTCTCACCTGCCCTTCTTTTTTATATAGAAGTTAGGAGGGCGTTATGGGAACAAAATATGTAAAACCTTCAAAACTCAATCAGAATAAAGATTATACATCGAATGAAATATTAAATGATAATCTTAATAGGTTTTATCTAGGGGACGCTAAACATGAATATACTTTAACTAAAAAATATAAAAACGAACATCTTCAAAAGGTAAATAAGTATATAGAAATGTATAGTCCTAAAATTCCTAGAGGGGTTATAGTTCAATATACTCAAAAATTTGAAATTGAATCGTCTACCGATGTAATGTTAAAATATTTTGAAAAAATATTTGCTAATGACTCTAAATTATATAATAAATTGCCAGATATAGCTAAAAAAGCATGGGCTAAATCAGAGGCTGCATGGGAAAAAGCAGTTGAAAGAGCGATGTATGATATTTATAGAGATATAATGAATATGGTTAGAACTGGCTTAACGGAATATTACGCTCAGTATTCTCCAAGAGTATATAAAAGAACTGGAAGTCAAATGGGAAGTATTAGTGTGTCTATTTCTGGTAGTGGAATTAATACGAATATTGATGTTTCATATCCGGGTGGTGGTGGATATCCAAGAATCCCCGGTGTAGTAGAAACTGAATTTATTGTAAAAAACGGATGGAGAGCACTTGGCCCGCATTCAAGAAATGGCGGGTATCCACAAACGTGGTCTTTCTCATATTCAAGCTCTATATTGGGAGCTTATATATCAAATACAATATATGGGACAATGGAATCTATACAAAATAATTTTGGAGAAATAATAAAAGAAAGAGCAAATAAATATTATGCAATTTATTATAATATGGATTGAATTTTAAGGAGGATATTATGGCACTTAAAGGACAGCATTTTTCAGGAAAATCTGCGGGGGATAAAGATGAAGTAGTAAGAGAAGAAGGCTTAAAACGTAATTTAGAGGCAATTAATAAAGCACTTGGATTAAGCGAAGAAGGGGCAACTAATGCGCAAGAAAAGGTCGAATCTGAATTTACTGCGAATATTGCGGATAATGAAACTGTATTAAGAGAAGGTGTATTAAGTGCAAAAGTTATGGGCACGGGTAAAGCATCCGGGTCTGCTACCAAAATAAATACACAAACTGAAAGTTGGGGATCAGCTTTTGGTAAAGAGGCTTCTGCAGCGGCAAAAAATATTGATGAAGCTGGGAATGCAATTGCCAATGCATTAAAAAATGTAGCATCAACAGTTAGCAGTTCTACAGCTAGTATGGGAAATACCTTAAAAGATGCTATTGCACGTGGCATGGGTAGTGCAGATAGTGCTATTAAAGCTATGACCATTGATGGTGTTACGAGTTCTGATTACTTAGCTAAAAGAAAAGAACTTTATGAAAATGCTCAAAATAAATTAGGTCGTGAATTAACAAATAAAGAAAAAGCACAGCTTGGTAAACAGTTAGATCAATTTGCTGCGTTGTCAATTAGAGATAAACAGTTAACAGGCTCTATAGGAGATAAGAATCGTAGAAAAACGTTATCTTTACAAGAAGGACAAATATATGCTAGAGATGAGATAGAACGGAAAAAGGTTAGAAGTGAAATGGCTAATTTATTTCCTTCTGTTAAAGATTTTCTTACTCCAGAGGATAAAAGAGCATATGGAAATAAAAAATTATATGCGCAAATTGCCGATTCAGAATTTGGTACTGTAATTGACAACCTTATGAATTCCCTTACGGGTGTTATTAAAAAAGGTGTAAAAAGGAATTTAAAAAAACAAGCTAGTAAAATAGAAGAAGTAAGTAAAGAAAATGGAGAAATTATTACTAAAGCATATGAAGATGCTGTTAATAATAATGGCTCTAATGATGCTAAAATAAAAATTGTAAATCAAGATGCAATAGATAAAGTTAACGGTACATATAGTTATAAATATGGTGTTCCTGACTCTACACTTACCAGTGGAAGTCTTTTATTTGATCTTTATGGCAAACATAAAAATAGTAACAATAAAAGTGTAAAGTTCACTGATAAAATATTAAGTGGAGAAAAAAGATATTTAGGTACTGGTCAGAATAATGCAGAATTTATTGTTGGCTTTGTTGACAAATTAATTGAACAAAATAAAATAAAAGATAAATATACTAAAAAATATGGCGATTCATTTAAAACAGATAATGACTTATGGGATAAATATAAAGCAGAACGTAATTCTGTAATGACATTTTCAGAGAAGCTTAGAGGTGAAAGTTATTTGCAAAGACTTATCTCTGAATCCCCTATATATTACGATATATTAGAAAATTCTTTTAAAAAGTTTAATGCACCAATGGATTATTTTGATCCATTTTTGCTCGCCAGAAAATTAGAAGCAAGCGAAGGAGTTCAGGGAATTGGTGATTCTTTATTTCAAGATTTTTGGTTAGAAATAAAAAATCAGCAAGGCAAAAAAACTAAAGAACAAACTGAACCTCAAGAAACTTCCAATAAAGCTAAAGATATAGCAAAACAAGCAACAAAATCTAAAAAAGAAGCCGACCAAGCTGAAACTGAAGCTGATAAAGCGGAAATTAAAAACAACAACGAAAGAAAAGCGGTTGCTAAAGAAAGAAAGCAAACTGCTGAAAACAAGTCTAAAGGAAACAAGACAAAGAAAGATGAGCAAAGTGAAGAAGAACAGCTGAATATGTTTGCTCAATTGCGGGGCGAGCAATTAAGAAAGACATCTGAGTCAGAACCCCCTACTACATCTGAAAAGAAAGAAAAACGCTCATCAAATAAAAAAGATACTACTTCAGAAGAAACAAAACAAGACGCTGGAGATTTAAAGAATTCAACAGAAGCCCATAAAGAGCATACAAAAGCTGCCGAAGAAAATGTAAAGGCCGCTGAGAAAGATGCACAAGCTACTGAGAAAGCCAATGAAGCGGAAAAGAAAGCTGCTAAAGCAAGAAATGAAAACAATAATAAAGCAAAAAGGGATACAGATAAAGTTGCTAATGAAGAATCTGTGAGTGTTGGAATAGATAAAGATGGAAATTTAGTTGTGTCTGGAACACAAACTTTCTATTCTGAAAATGGAAAAAGAAAAGAATATATTGATGGCAATGGTAATATAAACAGGACTACTGAACAACGTATTACTCCCAAAGAAGCTGACCTTCGTGTATTAGAGCAAACCAGTAAGAATACTGATTCTTACCTTAAACAGAAAGCTAGCTTTATTAAACAAGGTAAAACTGATACATTAGAATACAAAACGGCAGTTAAAAAGCAATCAGAGGAATTAAAGAAAGCTAAAACGGCAGAAGACAATTTAATAAGCAATTGGGATAAATTAACCGATAATGACAAGAAAAGATTTGATTTTTCTAGAAAAACAACTTATCGTGGAAGCAGTTCTGCCCGTAACAAAGTCAGAGATGCTTGGAATTCTAAGGCTGATAAAGAAGCTATGACAAAAGCCAAGGCTGGCATTACTGATTTAAAGAAGATTATTAAAAATCACGAGAAAGCTTATAACGAGTACGATAAGCTTCGTGAAAGACAGTCTAAACAAGACAAAGGTATAGGAACAGCACAGAACTGGGAGAAGTTAATTGCCGATGCTCGGAAGAGAGCTGAACTTTCAAAGGAAGTTCTTAAGAATGCTGCCCTTCAGCAAGAAGCAAATGCTAAATACTTTACTACAGATCAGAACAGAATTTATCAAAAGGCACGTAACTTATCTGGACTTAACGGAGAAAAACACACATTAGATGCTCGGAAGGAAACGGATGAGATTAGAAAACAGAGAGATATTCTTAAAGAATATTACAATACTCTCAGAGAAGCTGAAGCTGCTAAAAAAGGATATGCTAGTAATTATGCAAAGGATAAAAACAGTTTCCTCACCAAAGGATATTATGAAGGTGCTTTAGCAAAAGAGTCTGAAGTAGCTAAACTTCGTGAGAAAGCATTAAATGCAGGTATTTCTGAAGAGCGTTTAGGCAAAGTGCAAAGTGCTGCTATTAAAGGCTCTGGTGAAGGTCTGAAAAATAATGTTCAATCTTATGCAGATAAGCTTATCTCCTATCTTGAAAAAGAAGAACAGAAACTAGAAAGAGCTGGCAAACTTGGTAATACACTTAAGGAAAAATATGCCAAAATAAAAAGTGATCTAGTTCAGGCTGCAAATATCAATTCTACGGGATTAAACGCCAAATCTTTAAGCAATAATTTTGAAGATTTAGATAAGATATTCAATAGTGGTCTTGAAACTATTAATGCAACTCAGCGTACAAATAACTTTGAAGTTAATGCTCGTAATATTGAGCAGATGTACAAGAGAATCGAAGAAGCAAGAAAAAGTGCTGAAATAATTCCAGAATTGTCTGGTACAACTGGAAAAGACGTTATCTCAGAAAAATATGGTGGCGGTCTAGACAAAACAGTTACTCTTCTTCACGAAAAGATTGCTTCATTAAAAACCGCTCAAGAAGAATTAAACAATATGCAGCTTACTGGAGCAAGAGTAACTGGAGATGATGCTCTTGCCAAAAAAGAGGCGGAAATTGAAAGATTAAAATCTGAAATAGCAAGCCTCTCCCCTACTGTTGAAAAACTTCAATCATTAATGTCTGGTGGGGGCGGTGTAAGCACTGGCATTGCAGTAAATAATATGGATGAGCTTGTAAAAGCCACCAGAGAATATGCTGAAGCATTAGATTATGTTAATGTTAAATCTGAACAAGTAAATACGCATACAAAATCTGTAAATGCTACTTATTCCGATCAAGCGGGCAATCTGTATAAAATTTCTACATCGATGGATACTAACAACCGTCAGATGAAGATTAATAATGAGTCTATGGAGCAAAGGCAATCTGCTCTTAAGAATCTTGCTAGTTCAAGCTGGGACTTCTTTAAGATGTACTTTAGTGCATACACTGTAGTTCCTGCTGTCATGGATAAGTTCAAGCAAGGATTTGAAGATTTCTCTCAATACCAAAAGGCTCTTACAAATATTTCCTATACAATGAACTTAAACAAAAAAGGTTTAAGTCAGTTAGGACAATCTGCTGTATCTGATGCTAAAAAGATTGGTACTTCTGTAGAAAATATGACTGGTGTATACCAAATTTATTCTAATATGCAGGAGACTACCCCATCAATTTCCAGAAAAGCTAAAGCTACTGGTATCCTTGCTAACTTAAGTGGTGAGGACGCACAGACAGCAGCTGACCAGATTCAGGGTGTTATCCAACAGTTTGGAATGAAGGACACCTCTAAGAATGTAATGCATGTTGTTGATGCATTAGATAAGATTTCTGCCAATGTTCCGATTGACTACGGCAAAGGTATCCAAATCATGACTGACGCAGTTCAGAAAGCTGGAGCTGTTGCGAAGGATTCTGGAATGTCATACGAACAGTTGATGGCTATCACAGCTAGTGTATCTGCTCGTACTCGTCAGGATGGTAGCGAAATCGGAAACGCTATGAAAACGATCCTTACTCGTATTGGTAAGGCATCTAAGTTGTCAGCTTCTGGGGAAGTAGATAATGCTACCCTTTCAGAAGCATCTAAGGCACTTAACAACGTAGGAATTGACGTATATAAGCCGAATGGTCAGTTCAGAAATATTAATACCATTCTTGGTGAACTTTCTCAGAGATGGGGGTCTTTAACTGATGCTCAGAAGAGACAAATTTCATTTGCTATTGCTGCTACAAGACAGACAAACGTATTGTCAGCAATTCTTGAAACCTATTCTCAATCTACCAAGTTAGCTACTGAAGCTACTAATGCACATGGCAATGCCATGAAGAACAATGAAAAATGGATGGATTCTTCTGCGGGAAAAATTCAGTCTGTTAAGACTAATCTGTCAGATTTCTGGATTCACTTCTATAACAGCAATGTAATTAAAGGTGTATTAAATCTTACTAAAGGGTTTACCACTTTATTCTCTACTATTTCACATATTCCTGGTATTGGCGGTGGATTGTCAGGCGGTTTACTTGCTGCGTTTGGAATTAACAGATTTCTTAGAGGTAAACAAGCATTCCAAAACTTTAAGAATCTTAGGACAAAGGAAGGTGCGGGCTGGACTAGTGCTGTATTTCAATCTTTGTTTGGATTACATAATTATACAGATAAAAGCGAATATAAAAATAGTATGCTCCGCAATGATGTTAACAGATTCCAAAAGATTTGGGATGGTGTTAATAAGACTTTATTTAGCGGAGATCTTATCGCATCTTTAAAAAATAAATTCAGCAAGGCTAAAGAGCAATTTGCTCTTGGCAGAGAGGGTGCTGCAGCGGGCTATAAAAATGCCGATGAATTTTTAAATGCCAGATACACCGCAAGGACTAAAGATTATATTAGGAACGGAGTTAGGCTTGGAGATGTGTATGACAAATTATCTCAAGAAGAGATAAAAGCTGTACGTTTAAAAGAAGGTAATGCATCTGATGCTGCCAATTTAGCACTTAATGCGGGAATACTTGCGGGGAATCTTAAAACTGGACTTAAAGAGAAAGTTCTTCCAAATTTAATAAAATTTATTAAAAATCCTGCTGGTATTGCAGCAATAGCAGCTGCAGTTACTTACGGAGCATTAAGGATTGCAACGTATGCAGCTCATTCAATTAATCGTAAATATGATGGAGCTACAAAAAAAATAAAAGAATACGAACGTGACGAGGATAAAGCACAATTAAATGTAGATAAATTAAAAGCTCAAAGAGCAAGACACGGTACTCTTAATGCTGCTGACCAATCTACACTTGAAATGTACCAAGCTAGAGTTAAATTTGCCAAGCAACAGCAAAAGGTTCAAAAGCAGATTCAGGCAAGCAATGTTGAAGGGTCTTTTAAAGTTAAAACAAAAGGCTCTGGAATGACTTGGGACGATAAAGCTGCTTTCAATGGTATTGCTGGTGTTGGCGGTTCGACTGGATTAGCTGGAATTACAGAAGCATATTCTCAAGTTGAAAAATATTTACGTGAATATAAAGCAAAAAATAGCAAACTTGGCTTTACAGATTTTATGAAAAGGTCATCCGCACAGATGGAAGCCTTGATGAAGTTTAGAGATAAAGTTAGACAGTATGACAAGCAAGGATTAAGAGTTTCTAGTCAGGATAAACAACTTGCTAACCAAATTGATACTCTTGCTAATTCTTGGAACAAAGTTGCCATTGCTCAGTCTAAAGCTAGCTCTGGAATGGCTAAATATAATAATACTATTAATTCTGTAACAAAGAAAATGTCAAGTTGGCAGGATTATATTAACTCTGCCCCGGCAGTTCTTGATTCAATGAATAAAGTCATTAAAGGTGCTAATGATAATGGAGCAAGCCTTAAAAGTTTCCAAGATACAATTAAGACTGTTCTTACAAATTCGGCTGATACAAAGCAAGGTACAGATCAATTCTGGACAGCTGCTGAGACAATGTTTACTAAGAAGCAACTTATTAGAAATGGTTATGACTATACCAAGACAAGAGCTATGATGCAGCAAGAGCAGAAGTTCGCTGCTAAATCTGCAAGTGGTGCATATTCCTTCTTACAATATCTGAATCAGAATAAATCTGCAATTGGAAAAGCTACTGCAAAATCTAAAGGTGGACAAGTTACTATTACGCAAGATAGCAGTGGAATTCATGTTAGTGGATTAAATACTAAAAATATTGGTGCTGTTGGCAATGCAATTGGATATAGTAAAGATTTGATGAACTTATTTGAAGATAATCTTCAAAGATATGCTCCAATGGCACTTACATATACTAAGCAAGCATTAGATAAGGTTGCTCCTAAGATTGCGGGTTCAATGGAGAATACCGTATGGAAAGGCTCTAATAAAAAAGCCGACAAGAAATGGTTGAAAGCAAATGGTAGTAGTAAAAATCCTTATGCTGATACTACTGATCTTTATACTGATTCATTACAATGGTATAAAAAAGGTGGACAACGTAGTTTAGTTAGAAAGACATTTAAGGGATTCAACTTTAAAGAACTTGCTGACAATGTAAGTAAAGCCTCTAACAAATATAATGCTAAGAACTTAATTGGATATTCTAAGAGTAGATATGGTGCTACAAATAAAACTGCTCCTGTGTTCTCCGATGCTAAAGCTAAGTCAATGGAACTTAATATTGCTCAATTAGCAAGAGAGGGAAAAGCAAAAGGATTAACTAAATCTGAAACAATTCAGGCTATTAGGTCTTTAAAGCAAGGTACTAAAGCTGCTACAGGGAAAGATGTTGGATATTATGGTAAAACAAAAGAAAATGGTAAAACCGTAACAGATTCTAATCTTTCTGCTAAAGAAATGAAGAGTATCGTTAAAAAGGCTTATGGTGATCCCGATTCTAATAAAAAGAGTAAGGTTAACATCTCTGCTAAATCCGTCTATGTAAACGGCAAAAAAGTAAAAGACCCTAAAGATGATGACAGTAAGCATCCTAAGAAGCACCCTGATAAAGATACAAAAGATACTAAAGATACTAAAAAACATCAAGATAAAAATGGAACTAAAGGCTCTGGAAGTGGCTCTGGCGGGAAAGGCGGTGGTCACGGAAGTCGTGGTAGTTCAAGTTCAGGTGACGGTCGAGGCTCTAGTTCTGGCTCTGGTGGTGGTCATGGTGGATCAAGTAGTCGTGGAAGTCATACGAGTTCAAGTTCAAGTAGTCATGGCAGCCACAGTAGTTCAAGTAGTAATGGTAATGGTCGTGGAAGTAAGAAAAATATTATTTCTAAATCTGCATTGCAGAACAGCTTGAACGGAACTTCTACTAGTCATGCTAATGTTGGCAAAGGAATTAATTGGGGCAAAGTTGGAAAGAGTATCGAAAGCGCAAATAAAAAAGTTAATAAATGGTTCAAAACTGGTGACACTAGCAATGGTGGAACAAAAGGCAAGCATATATTAAATCCTTTAGCTCCTACTGATAAACATCCAGAAGTTCATTATAAGGGAAACAAGGTAATTCCTAATTATAAAGGAGCTACAAATCAAGATCCAATTTCTAAAGTATTAGGTAAAACCTCTAAAAATGTAAAAAACAGTTTAGCAGATTCATTTGCATCCTCGGATTTGTGGCGTAAATCAACAATTATAGCTAATTCAGATGCATTTACAGGACTTGGGAAACTCCCATCAGGCGGTGGTCTTTTCCCACATTCAAATAAAACTAAAACTGCTAAAAACATAAAAAACAGTTTAGCAGATTCATTTGCATCTTCTTTTTTATGGCGTCAATCTACAATTGCTAAAAATGCATTATCTGCATTACCTAGTCGTGCTAAAAATGCATTATCTACATTACCTAGTCGTGGTAAAAATGCATTATCTGCATTACCTAGTCGTGGTAAAAATGCATTATCTGCATTACCTAGTCGTGGTAAAAATGCATTATCTGCATTGTCTAATTCAGGTAAAAACTTACTTGGAACATTATTCCCAGCATGGAAATCATCAGCATTTAAAGCTGATAGAGGGGAAAATCCTTTTAGCCGATTAGCAAAAGGGGCGAATATAGCTTTTAGAGGGGGAAAATCTGTTCTTGGTAAAATAGGTTCTGGAATTGCCAATGAAACTTCACTGTTTGAAGCAATGAAAGCAGGTACAGCCTCTTCAAAACAAATAAAACAGGGCTGGCTTCATCAACTAGCTTCAAAAGGGAAAGGTCTATTAGGTAAAGGCAAAGATTGGTTACTTGATGGTTTTTCTATGAGTGCAGTTTATGGTGCAACTAAAAAAGGTTCAAGTAAATCGTCAAAAGATAACAAATCAAAAGTAAAAGTTGATGCCGACACAAAGTCATTATCTTCTGCTTTAAGAAAAGTTAAAGCTAAAATTAAAAGTCTTGGTAAAGGTAAAGCTGGCAAGATAAAGATTAAAGCAGATACAAAAGGTGCAGAATCACCTCTCAAAAAACTTAAATCTACTTTAAACAAATTTAAGAAAACAAAGAAAATTAAAGTATCAGCTAATGTAACTGGTAAGAAAAAGATTACATCACTTAAGTCCGCTCTTAAGAGTATTAAATCTAAGAAAGCGCATATTAAAGTTACTGGTGGCGAAAGTGCATCTAAGCAAGCAAGATCTGTTAAAAGTGCATTAAAAAAGATTCCTGCATCAAAGAAAACTAAAGTTTCTGCTCCGGGTGCAACACAATCAGCAAAGCAAATTAATGCGCATGTTTCCGCTGCAAAGAAAATTCCACCATCAAAGAAAACTAAAGTATCCGCTCCGGGTGCAAGTAAAGCAGCTTCTGATTTAAAGTCTGTAGCTAACGCCTCTAAGAATATTAAAACAAATATTCAAATTAATGTCACTGTTAGTAAGCATAAGAAGGCTCATGGTGGACTCGTAACTAATGACGAGCTTACTACTACAGGAGAACTTGGTAAAGAGCTTGTACGTACTCCTGAAGGACACTTCTACACTGTAGGTAATAAAGGTCGTGAGGATGTTCCACTTTCTAAGGGAAGTTACGTATTTACAGCTGCACAGACATCAAAGATTTTACGTGGTAAGAGTTATATTACAAAGAATAATCAGTTAACCACAGATAAAACAAAAGGTATCTCCCCTACTCTCACCAATATTTATGATGCAAAAGCATCTGGTGGTGAAGCTAAAGCAGGATATTCTCTTGTTGGTGAGGAAGGTGCTGAATTAATTAAATCTGGAGATCGTGCTTATCTTGTTGGTAAGAATGGCGCAGAACTCACCTATTTAAATAAGGGAGATTATGTATATACAGCAGATGAGACTAAGAGGATCATGAATGGTCGTTCTACTAAAACTAATATCTTAAATGATATTATGTCTCGCGCTGGCGGTACTTCAGGTGATAAACTTAAAGATGGTGGTTATTACACTGTAAAAGTTGTTAGGTCAGCTGCTCATCCTATTGGAACTGGAGATCAAGGAATGAGTGCTGCAGATGTTAAAAAGGCAAATGCTAAGAAAGCATCTAGCAAGTCTAACAAGAAATCCTCAAAGAAATCTTCTAAGAAATCTTCTAAGAGATCATCTAAAAAGTCTAGCAAGAAATCCAGTAAGAAGTCTGGTAAAAAGTCTTCCTCTAAAAAGAGTAAAGATTCCGAGCCAACAAAATTTGACTGGATTGAAAGAGCGGTAGCAAAGATTGAGCATGTACTCAATATTATTGATAAGCACGTTGAAAGCATTCATCGTACTTGGGGTGACAGAGAAAAATCTCTCGACCATCAGATTAAGACACTTAATGAAGAACTTAATCTTCAAAAGAAAGCTGCGAAGTGGTATAAAGCTAAAGCTGTTGGAACAAAGAAACAAAAGACTAAGAAAGTCAGAGTAAAGAAGAATGGCAAGTATGTAACTAAGACAGTAAAAGTTACTAA
>Ga0256406_1001692_pt1 | contig 34521 bp, 28 predicted proteins | sample RumenRJG_03DNA_FD_185986 | JGI IMG/M metagenome (GOLD analysis project Ga0256406, IMG submission 185986) | Bovine rumen microbial communities from Lethbridge, Alberta, Canada - RJG_03 | ecosystem: Host-associated > Mammals > Digestive system > Stomach > Rumen | place: Canada: Alberta | collected...
ACGGCTGTCCCTATTAACCGGGGAAGCCGTAATTTGCGTATAGGATATGCATTTGATGTCACGAACATTAGCAGGATCATGACAAATAAGATTAGCAATTTCAGGACAATTCAGTGTATCAGTAACATTTTTGTGAATGGCATCAAACAGATGGATGGCTGGAAATTTTATCAGAACTGCTGGTACTACATTGATGGTGACAGGGCGGTTGTCAGCAGTTGGAAACTGATAAATGGCAGCTGGTACTACTTTGATCAGAATGGAATTGCTGTGCATGACTGGTATCAGATCAATGGAAGATGGTATCAATTCGAAGATGGTGGCAGCTGCCGGATGAAAACGGGCTGGTCATTTTCCAACGGACATTGGTATTGGCTTGATACAAACATTGGCAGGCTGGAAAATTCATGGAAGTATGATGGGGGCAGATGGTTTTACCTTGATGCCGATGGAATTGCCTGTGAAGGGTGGCATTTCATTAATGGTGCCTGGTATGACTTTGAAGGCGGTGGCAGCTGCCGTATGATTACGGGCTGGACATATTCTGATGGTATCTGGTATTATCTGGATCCTTCCGGTGCAATGGTTTCTGGTGACTGGAGATATATCAATGGGCACTGGTATTATTTTGAAGCAGGCGGCGCCATGAAAACCGGCTGGCTGAAATATTCTTACTGCTGGTATTATCTGGACGGCAATGGATCTATGCTGGCTGGAACCACAAGGTGGATTGGAGACAGGTATTATAAATTTACTGGTTCTGGAATTATGTATTCTTCCGATACCTATTCTTATTTAGGTGTGCCCAATTACAACCAGTATGCTATCGGTGCTCCGGTTGGATGCGAAGGCGTTTCTCTTTATCAGGCATTGCAATATAGGGGAAAGGTGAATGGGATTTCTCTGCATGATTTCCTGAATAATCTGCCAAGAGCAGGCTCGCCGTATGATGGTTTTGTTGGAACCCCGTTTACGGATACAAATAACTACAGCGCAATATTTCCTGCTCCATTGGCAAGATATGGATCAGGATATGCAGACGTAGAGGATATTTCTGGCTCTTCTGTGGAGCAGCTGTACGCTGAAATTGCACAGGGACACCCGGTTGTTGCGTATGTAACAATAGGATATACAAATCCAGTGTGGAGACGATATTACTTTGGATGGGGACTGACAAATAATCATGCAGTGACGCTGGATGGATATGATTACACCACTGGTCAGGTACATGTGTCGGATCCCATTTCAGGTTCCATCTGGATTTCAATGTATAAATTCACAAGCATCTATAATGCAAGAAAGTTTGCCGTAGTTGTAAAATAAAGGTTTCTTTTGGCTGCTCGTAACGCTGCCTAATACAGGCTGCATTAATAGCATAGATAGAAGCTGTTTTTAACATCGGATTCTGAAATGATGAGATTTACACGCACTTTTCTGATTTTCTACCGCGATAATACATAATATGATAGAATACAAACCTGCAGGTGCAGTCAGGCCCTGTAAAGCTGTTTTTTATGACAGGTGAGATACAGCAGGGAGGTAATGACTTCACTTGATAATTTACGAAAGAATGAATGCACTTTATCAGCGTCATTCAGATGGGGAGATAAACTATGCAATTTTTTTCAAATATGCTTGGCAGTGTCATGGCCTGGTGTTATTCATTTCTGCATAATTATGGTCTGGCAATCATTGTATTTACATTTTTTACAAAGATCATTTTACTGCCTGTTTCAGCCTGGATTCAGAAGAACTCGATCAAGATGGTAGAGATGTATCCTGAGATCAATCATCTGAAGGCAAAATATTTCTATGATAAGGATAAGTATGCTGATGAGCAGTCAAAGTTATACAAGAAGAAAAAATATAATCCTTTTACATCTCTGATCTCGCTGATTATTCAGATTGTTTTATTGATGGGAGTTGTTGATGTGATTTATCATCCTCTGACTTACATTGCAAAGGCTCCGAAGCCTGTGGTGAATGCTTTCTGCGAAATCGCAGCGCAGCAGGATGATACCTTGTCATCATCTTCCAATTATCTGCAGTTGGCAGCAATTGATCAGATCCAGAATGGCAAAGCGGATGCATACGTGCAGTTGGAACAAACCTATGGAACGGATGCAGCACAGTTAGTCAGTGAAGCAGAAAATCTGAATATGCATTTCCTCTTCTTTAACCTCAGCTGGATTGCGACATCTAAAGGTGGAATAGCGATTCTTGTCCCGCTGCTGGCGGCGCTATCTTCCTGGCTGTTGTCGATATGTGAAAATCATGCAAATGTTCTTCAGCATGAGCAGGGAACCGGTGGACAGCTAGGGGCAATGGCACTTTCTGTCGGTCTTTCTTTATACCTTGGCTTTTTTGTGCCGGCTGGCGTCGGTTTGTACTGGGTAGCGAGCAATCTGTTGGCAATTTTGCAGCAGTATTTGCTGAATGCATGGATTAATCCGAAAAAGTATGTCGATTATAAAGCGTTGGAGGAGAGCCGTGAGGAACTGGCGGCAGTGATGCCTCCGAAGACAAAACATCGTTTCAATGATCCTCTCATGAAAAGAGAAAGAGCGGATTATAAACGCTTTATGTCAGTACAGAATAAACATCTGGTATTCTATTCTGAATCAAATGGATTCTATAAATACTATGATGGCATGATTGACTATATTCTGAAGAATACAAATATTCCGATTCACTATATTACCAGCGATCCGAATGATCATATTTTTCAGATGAGTAAAGAGAATCCCCAGATAAAGGCGTACTTTATTGATATGCAGTCTTTGATTACGCTCATGATGAAGATGGATGCGGACGTTGTATGCATGACTATGCCGGATCTTGATACATACCAGATCAAGCGTAGTTATGTGAGGAAAGATATCCGATATATCAACCTGTGCCATGGTATTGGCTCCTATAATTTGACCTTCAGAACACATGCCGTTGATCATTTTGATTCAGTATTCTTAGCAGGAAAACATCAGGTTGAAGAAATCAGAAAGATTGAGAAACTGTATGGTCTGCCGGAAAAAACACTGGTTGAATGTGGATATCCTTTGCTGGATGAAATGCAGGCACAATATCGCAGCTATCTTTCCAGCCACCCTGCAGTCAGTTCAAAGAAGACGGTGATGATAGCGCCTTCGTGGCAGAAAGGCAATATTGTAGAAAGCTGCCTCAGTGCATTGCTGGAAGCGCTGAATCACAATGGGTACCGGATTATCGTTCGTCCGCATCCGCAGCATGTCCGTCATTTCGGGCCGGAAATGGAAGCATTAAAACAGAAGTATAAGGATAATCCGGATATCGAGATTCAAACGGATTTCACATCAAACAGTACGGTCTTTGAAGCAGACGCAATGATATCTGACTGGTCGTCCATTGCATATGAATTTGCTTTTACAACACAAAAACCTGTGTTGTTTGTGAATACGCCTATGAAAGTGATGAATCCGGATTATCAGAAGATTGATACTGTCCCCTTTGATATCTGGGTCAGAAATGTAATTGGGACGACTGTTGAACCGGATCACATTGAAGAAGCACCTGAAAAAATTGCGTATTTGTTCAGCCATCTTGACGAATATCGCAATAAGATCAAGGAATTGACGGCCGAATATGTATATAACCTTGGTTCCAGTGCAGAAGTTGGAGCACGCGAAATTATCCGTGAAGTATTTTCTCAAACGGAAAGGAGACAGGCTAATAATGATCAATAAAAGAAGGCTGCGTATTTTCTGGGCTTTGTATTTTTCCATTGCTTTTGGTTTTCTATTGACGACAAATGTCAGAGCCTATGTTGATCCATCTGTCATGACTTATGCAATTCAGGCTGTTGCTGGCATTGCGATTGCTTTGGGTGCCTTCTTTGGCATCTATTGGCGCAAAGCCAAAAGAAAGATAGCCAAAGTTTTCAAGGTGCACTTTCGGAGCAATAAGAATGTGGAATCGGATCAGCTCTATTTTAAGGATCCAAAGACAAATGAAGTAGTACGGCCGCATTTTGATGCAGCAATGAAAACGGCAGAGAAAGTGAAAGCAGAAGTGCCAAAGGTGGAAAAGCCAAAGCACTCCTGGCGTGATCTGGTTCCTGCTTTCTGGCTGAGTCTTTCCTTCTCTTTTCTGATCGCGGTTTTTGCCCCGCTGGATGTGTATCTCAATAATTCAGGAAATTTCTGGTTTGATTTCCGGACGATGCTGGTGCCGATCATTGCAATGTTTGTATTGCTGTTTGTGGCATTGATGGTGGTATTCTTCATTGGCAGACTGATCTACATCCGCTTGTATCAGGTAATGCTTTGTACAGGATTTGTTGCATTAATAGCAACTTATATTCAGGGTAATTTTCTTGTTAAAGATTTGCCGGCGCTGGATGGAACAGAATTTCAGTGGGATATGTATACACAGCAGACTTTGCAGTCTCTGCTTCTCTGGCTCATCATCATTTTGATTGTGTCTGTGCTTGTGCGCTTTGTGCACATGCGTGGAATCGGCAGGGTCATTCATCTTTGCAGTGTCCTGCTGACATGCGTTCTTGCGGTTACGCTTGTAACGGTCGGTATCAATAAGAAAAGTTTTGCCGATAAACAGAATGCAGTTATCACAACGGAAGGAATTACAACGGTATCTGACCAGAAAAACTTTGTTGTGCTTTTATTGGATGCGGTGGATTCCGGCACTGCCCGAGAGATTATGAGCGAGGATCCTGACCTATATAACAATGCTTTCCAGGATTTCACATATTATCCAAATACGGAAGGGGCATACACGTTTACACAGTATGCAGTACCGTATATTCTTACGGGAAAATGGAATGAAAATCAGGAAGATTTTAATGCGTTCACAACCCAGTCAATGGATACATCACCGTTGCTGACACGTCTGCGCAATGAACAATGGCATATGGGCATGTATGATGGAGATCTGGTCTATAATAATGATCATATTTTCGATTTTGAAAACGTCAAAAATGAACGGCTTCATTACAACTCATTAAAGCGGTTCATGAAAGCTGATCTTTCCTTAGCAGGATTTAAATATGCACCATATGGCGTGAAACCAATATTTAACTTTAATATGAAGAGGTTCAATGATCTGAAAAAGAATGAAAACGGACTTGAGCCAATGACATTTGATCATTCAGATATAAAGTTTAACGATAAACTGCAGGAAGGACCATTGCAGGTACAGGATCATGGAAATGTTTATCGATTCATTCATCTGGATGGTGCCCATGTTCCTTTTGATACGCATGCGGACCTTACGCCTGTCCTTGATGGTGAGTCCTCTTCCTATGAGGAAAAGGTTAAAGCTTCCCTTCAGGTATCAATGAATTATATTCAGGCTCTGAAAGATGCCGGGGTATTTGATAATTCTATCGTGATCCTGATGGCAGACCATGGCTTTCATGGTGATGTATCTGAATATGGGGATGATGCATATTCATTACGTCAGAATCCTTTTCTCATGATAAAGGGATATAATGAAAATCATCCTCTGGAAACTTCAGAAGCTCCGATTTCATTTGAAGATCTGCAGGAAGCGTATCAGCGCCTGATGGATGGAAAAACCAGTGACCAGGTATTTGATGCAAAAGAAGGTGATCATCGGAAGCGCAGATTTATTAAATATATATATACGCAGGAGAATCATCTTGAGGAATATATGCAGACTGGATATGCAAATGAAAAAGATACCTTTGTTCCTACAGGACGTGTATTTGACGCTAAAAAATAATTTGTGATTCATTTCATTCTGGCTGTACAGTTATTTTAGCTGTGCAGCTATTTTTGTTGGCTTGGAATAAGGAGGAGTCTGGTGCCGGAATGATTGAAGTGAACTCTGTATACATTATTAAAATTGAAAGGCATCATGTCATGAGTATTTTTACATTATTAACAGATGCAGCAGGTGGCTGGGGTTAAACACCTGGTCATAAATTGATGCGGATAGAAGGCAATTGCCTCCAGCACATAGATAATTCATCATGTGGTCTTTCTGGTGAACCTGCGTGCTGTGAGTTTATTTTTCTGGAAAGTGGATCCTGCTTCGCAATGAAAGGGTGGCGGAAATTAATATAAGGAATAAAATGTTATTATGAAGACGAAAATACTAACGATTACTGTTCCTGCGTATAATGCGGAGAAATATCTGGATCGATGCCTGCAGTCTTTTCTTGTGCCTGCTATCATGGATGCTCTGGAAGTTCTTGTGATAAATGATGGTTCCAGAGATCATACAGGAGAGATTGCAGAAAAATATGCAGAGATGTATCCGGATACTTTTCATCTGATTAATAAAGAGAATGGCGGCCATGGATCTGGCATCAACTGTGGTATTGCGCATGCCACGGGCAGGTACTTCAAGATTGTGGATGCGGATGACTGGCTGAATACAGATATTCTTGCGCAGTATATTGGGCTGCTGCGTACTGTTGATACAGACATTGTGGCATCTGATTTTGCCTGCGTTGAAGATGGTTCGTTTAAGACGACACGAATTTTGAAGGCTGTATCTGAGGATGCACAGTATGGACATATTTATCACATCAGCAATGGTGAAGTGCATAAAGTGATCATGATGCATTCTTTAACGGTGAAGACAGAATGTCTTAAGAAGATGCAGGTGCCGATTGATGAGCATTGTTTCTATGTGGACATGGAATATGTGATGTATCCAATTCCTTATGCAGATTCTGTGTATTTTGATCATCATGTTCTGTATATGTACCTGCTTGGCAGGGCTGGCCAGAGCATGGATGTTAAGAAGAAGATCCAGAATATTGATCAGCATCTTCACGTTCTGCATACCATGGAAAAGTATTATGATGCAGGTTATACATCTGATGTGAATAAGAAAAAATACATGGCCAGATGTGCCGGAATTGTTGTCGAAGATCATTTCCAGATTTATATCAGTGAGGGATACAAGGCTGGGGTAAGGAAGGATCTGCGGGCATTTGATCATGAGCTGAAGAAAACTTATCCTGAGATCTATTGTTCGACGCAGAAGAAATCCATTACGTTATTGCGAAAAACAAACTATCTGATTCTGCCTGTTGGGGCACTGGCATTTAAAATTGTAAAAGGCTGAAATTGGGTGAAACTATGATACTTCAGAACATATGTTATCCTGATCCTGAAATCTGTGATGTCAGGGAAATGTACTATCATCAGAAAAACAGAAAGATGATTTTTGATGGCTACTTTAATATTTTTTCCGCAGCGAAATGGATGGAATATACGGTTATCAGAGATTTTCATCTGTTTTTACAGCTTGAGGGAAAAGCCAGAATCCGGATCTTTGACCAAGATGGCCTGCTGCAGGAAGGCGAATGTGAGGAATCTGCTGATATTGCGCTGTCTTTGAAAAAGACAAGCCAGTGTATCTGGTTTGAAACAGAGATGTCTGCGGATGGTAATCCTGCTGTTTCTGGTTATTTTTATACAGATCAGTCTCCTGTACAGAATGTGCATCTGGCTGGTGATATCTGCACGTTCAGGCGTGAAAAATATCTGATTCACAATCTGCAGTTATTACAGAAAAGCCTGATTGAAAATCCTGCCTGCTCCTTGTATCACAACTTTGAATTGTTTGTGGTGGATAATGGACAGACATTGAAAAAAGAGGACGTGGGGAGTGATCATGTCTTTCTTTTTCCAAATGAAAATTCCGGTGGGTCCGGTGGCTTTACAAGAGGACTGATTGAGATTAACAAAGCAAAGGACAGGCTTGGCCTGACACATATGATCTTTATGGATGATGATGCGGTGCTTTGTCCGGAGTCTTTTATCCGTACGCATGCTTTGCTGTCATATGTGAATGAAAAGTATGCGAAGGCTGCTGTTTCCGGTGCAATGCTCCGGCTGAATCAGCCGTATATTCAGCATGAATATGGGGTCAAGTGGGATGGCACAACGCCTTATACACGGTATCCGGCACTTGATCTGCGGGTGCGCAACAATGTCATCAGGAATGAAGCATTGGATGAAGCGGACTATGCTGCGTGGTGGTATGCCTGCTATCCATTGACGGAAACGGGAATGGATAATCTTCCATTGCCATTGTTTCTGCATAATGATGATATTGAATATGGCCTGCGTCATAAGAATAATCGTTTTATTCTGCTCAATGGCATCTGTGTCTGGTCGCCTGGCTTTGAAAACAAACGCAGCAGCAGTCTGAATTATTATGATGTACGCAACACGATGATTACCGCTGCTCTAACAAGTGAGGATGGGCTTGAAAAGCGCATGCAGAAATACTGCTGGAAGAGGATTCTGGCTGCCTTATTGCGATATCGCTATCATGATGCATCTCTGGTATATAAGGGGGCTGCCGATTTCTGCAAAGGACCGGAATATCTGGGAACATTGGATCCGGTGAAGCTGAATCAGGAAATCAGTGCCATGAGCTATAAGCTGCAGCCTGTGGAAGATTTAACGGATGATCCTGCTGTTCTGAAAGAGATTGATGAATATCAGCAGCCAGAGAATGCTGAGGAAATGTTTGCCAAGAGAAACAAAGATCATAAATGGTTTTATGCTTTAACGCTGAATGGTTGGATTTTTCCTGCGCATAAGGATAGAATATACCCGTTTCCGATGGGGGAATGGCCGTATTCGCTGTATCGAAAAAGGAAGGTACTGCTTTTTGATCCGGATACAAAGAAGGGAATTCTTGGTGAAAAGAGTTATAAGGGCTTATTTCAATCGGTTGGCGTTTATATTAGAATTGCAAGGCTGATGCATGATCAGTATGAGACTGCTGTGAAAGAGTATCAGAATAAGGCTCACTGGCTGGAAGATTATGCATGCTGGAAGGAGTATTTGAAACTGAATGACAAATGATCGTATCAATACGTTAAAAAAGTATCTGCCATTATACAGGGAACTGGTTTCGACAGATATCAAGCTGAGATACAGGAGGTCCTTCCTGGGGTATATCTGGTCGGTTCTGAATCCATTGCTGGTTATGTCTATCATGGTTTTTGTGTTCTCACACATGTTCCGGTTCAATATTGATAACTATCCGGTTTATCTGATTATTGGCCAGACATTATGGAATTTTATGAATGAGGCAACAACAAGATCAGAGTGGTCAATTCTCGGAAATGCAAATCTGCTGAAGAAAACATACGTTCCAAAGTATATCTTTGTGTTAAGCACCGTTTCTTCTGTGTTTGTAAATATGCTTTTCTCACTTGCTGCAATGGTAATCGTCTTCATTGTCTGCGGGATTCATATCAGTTGGAACCTGCTGTTTCTGCCGGTGATTCTGGTGCAGACCTTTATCTTTACAACCGGGATGAGTTTCTTTCTTGCCCAGGGGTGTGTCTTCTTCCGGGATATTCAGTATATCTATAATGCCGTTCTGACGGCATGGATGTATGCAACGCCGATTTTCTATCCGTTTGATCAGCTGCCTGCTTTACTGCAGACAATTGTGAAGTGGCTCAATCCGATGTATTCCTACATCACCCAGTTCCGTGTGATTGCCCTGCAGGGGATTTTTCCGGACTGGAAGCTGATTGCCATCGGCATGTTCTGGGCCTTCTTCTTCCTGTTGTTTGGCGTGTACCGGTTCTGGCACAATCAGGATCGCTTTATTCTGTATATCTGAGGTGGCTATGGCAGAAGAAAAAATGAATAAAGACGAATATTCGGTGATTGTAGATCATGCGACCATACGCTTCAATATGGCATCTGAGAAGATCGACAATCTGAAGGAATATTTCATTAAATTAGTAAAGCATCAATTGATGTTTCAGGAATTTCTGGCTCTGAGTGATGTATCACTGAAAGTCAGAAAGGGTGAATCCTGGGGCATTATCGGAACAAATGGCTCTGGCAAGTCAACGATGTTAAAAATGATCTGTGGTATCCTGAAACCATATAAAGGTACAGTAACGACATTTGGAACGATTGCACCGCTGATTGAACTTGGTGCTGGTTTCAATGGGGATCTGACTGCCAGAGAAAATATTTACCTGAATGGTGCCGTTCTGGGATATAACAGGGATTTCATGAACGCACACTTTGATCAGATTGTGCATTTTGCGGAATTGGAAAATTTTCTGGATATGCCGATCAAGAACTATTCTTCTGGTATGGCCGCAAGGCTTGGATTTGCCATTGCGACAGTTGTACAGCCAGACATTCTGATCTGTGATGAAGTCTTGTCTGTAGGAGATTTGGCCTTTCAGCAGAAGTGTGAAAAGAGAATGCAGGAGATGCGTTCAAACGGAACAACGCTTCTGTATGTATCACATTCGATGGACTCTGTAAGACAGGTTTGTGAGAATGCACTGTGGCTCAGTCATGGCCATGTAATGGGTTGCGGAAAAGTAGAAGATATTTCGAACCAGTACATTAAATACCTTGAAGGAGGTAACAGGTAATATGCCAAAAGTATCTATTGTCATTCCGATTTATAATGTCGAAAAGTATTTAGCACAGTGTCTTGACAGCGTATGTAACCAGACACTGAAGGATATTGAGATTATCTGCGTCAATGATGGGTCTACAGATCATTCTCCGGATATTATCCGCGAATATATGAAGAAAGACAGCCGGATCAAAATGATTGATAAGGCGAACTCTGGCTATGGAATCTCCATGAATATGGGATTTGACAAGGCAGAGGGTGAATATATCGGTATTGTTGAATCGGATGACTATGCGGATCCGAATATGTTTGAAGATCTGTATCATAAGGCAAAAAATGATAACCTTGATGTGGTGAAATCATCCTATTATCTTTACTATTCGATACCGTCTGAAAGAAATACGCCTCAGGTAATTGTGTCCAAGGCGATGGATGGCAGAGTGATCTGCCCGAGAACATATTTTGAGGCTCCTTTGGAAAAAGCTGAGTTCTTTAATATCAAACCTACAATCTGGTCAGCTATTTATCGAAAAGATTTTATCAGAGACAATAATATTCGTTTCAATGAAACCCCGGGTGCTTCCTATCAGGATGCCGGCTTTAATTTTAAAGTCTGGACTTGCTGCGAAAGAGGTGCGCTGCTTGGCAACTGCTATCTGCACTACCGTCAGGATAATGAGAATTCTTCTGTCAATTCTGTTGGAAAAGTCTTCTGCGTCTGTGATGAATATGCGGAAATGGAAAGATTTCTCAATCAGCATTTGGAATGGAAGGATCAGATGGAACCGGTAAAGACGCGTCTGAAGTTTGATTCCTATATGTGGAACTACGGCAGGGTGGCTGAGAAATTCAAGTTCTTATTTCTGGAAAAAGCTTCACAGGAACTGAAAGATGATCTGGAAAAAGGATACGCGGACAAGGCATATTTTGAAGATTTCCGCTGGGAGAGAATGATGAGTCTGATAAAAGATCCGATTTCCTTCTATACAGACAGCAGAATCGAGGATGCTGAGCAGTTGCAGAAGAAATATGATGATGTGCTGAATTCAACTTCATATAAAGTTGGAAGTGCTGTCACATTTATTCCGAGAAAAGTATGGGGTGGCATTAAATGTGTCCGCATTCATGGTCTTTCATATACGCTAAAATACATGAAAGTGAAAGGAAAGATCTGATGATGAACAATAAAGGCCCGAAGATATCCATCATCATTCCGATCTATAATGTTGAAGATTATGTTGGCAAATGCCTTGAGTCAGTAACGAATCAGACTTTAAAAGATATTGAAGTCATTTGTGTGGATGATGGTACAAAGGATAACTCATGTGCGGTTGTAGAAGCCTACATGAAAGAGGATGATCGGATTAAGCTCGTTCATAAGGAAAATGGGGGTCTTTCATCTGCCAGAAATTATGGGCTGCGCTATGCCACAGGTGAGTATATCTGGTGGATTGATTCAGATGACTATATTGAAAAAAATGGATGCGAGAGGCTTTATGACGCAATTCAGGAGTATCATCCTGATCTGATTACGTTTGGTGCAAACTGTATTCCTGAATATCCGCAGCCGGACCAATGGACGCTTGATAATTTATCGCCAATTTCCGCTTTCTTTGACTTTTCCAAAGAGAAACCATATGTAGAATATCAGGATAAATATGCATTGTCTCCTTTTCAAAAGGTGAAGCTGAAGTCTCCTCTTGATGTGCTGATCACTGTTTTTGGAGCATATCCATTTGTCTGGAGAAGCTGTTTCAGAACTGAATTTATCAAAGAAAACAAGTTCCTGTTTGATGAGAGTGCAAAATTTGGTGAAGACACCATTTATTACTTTGATATTTATCCAAAGCTGAAGAAAATCTTATTCTTGTCAGACAAGCTGTATGATTACCGACATTACCGGGTTGGCTCTTTGATGTTTGGTATTAAAAGACTTGATCAGAAGATTTATCAGCATCTGATCATTATTGATTATGTTCTTTCACACGCTGAATATAACGGTGCCATGAAGAAGTTCGGTCCTGAATTGTTTGAATGGACGGTCAGATTTGCCGGATATGAGATTTCAACATACAGCGATATCGACAAAGATAAATTTGCTTATCAGTTTATGCAGTTAATCAATACTTATCAGCTTGGTCAGTACAGAAGAGAACTGAAAGATGAACTGGCAAAGTATTACCGCGTGATTCAGATTAACAGTAAAAATTACAAGCTAACGGACAGGTAAATTTATTATCAGGTATCAAGAATGCTTTGATCACTACCAGGTAGTCATCAAAGCTTTTCTTATCATTGCTGGTAATAAACAGATGATACACTGATGAAGAACAATGGCTGGATAATGTGAAGGATTACAGCTATATTGTGGAAAATAGACAGGAGGCAGCATCATGGATGAAGAATGCGTATTGGAGATGATCCCTTCAGCAAATATGCCTGAAGCAGTATTTGAAAAGGGAAAAGTATCTGTAATCATGCCTGCTTACAATTGTGAAAGATTGATTGGTGAGTCCATTCAGTCAGTGCAGAAGCAGACATATGCAAATTGGGAGCTTGTTGTCGTGAATGATGCTTCAACTGACCATACAGCAGAAGAGGTGCTGCAGTATCAGAAACTGGATCATCGTATCAAGCTTATCAATTTAGCTGTAAATTCCGGCACACAGACTGCCAGAAACACAGCAATCAGAAATTCATCAGGACAGTATATTGCCTTTCTGGATTCAGATGATTTGTGGGAGCCTGATAAGCTGAAAGAGCAGATCGCATTTATGCAGGCCAATGGTTATGGATTTACCTTTACGGCGTATCATCCGTTTTCTTCTGAGGACAATAGCAGGAAGAAAACATTCCACGTACCGCATTCCATCACATATTCTCAGTATCTGAAAAATACGATTATTGGAAATCTGACGGTTATGATTGACAGGAATCTGATTCCGAATGTGTATGTAGTCAAGGGAGAGCTTGAAGATACGCTGACCTGGATGAATATTCTGAAAACCGGCATCATTGCGCATGGATTAGATCAGGATCTGGCAGCATACCGTGTATATCGGGCATCCAGATCGGGGAATAAAGCTAAAAATGTAATCCGACAATTCAGATGCCTGCATGAATATCAGCATATTTCAGTCATGAAAAGCATTGGTTATGAAGCAGGGTATATCATAAATGCCATTTCCAAGCGGCTGATCGGGAAAACCATTATCAACTGAAGCTGATTTCGGAAGTGAACAAATTGACTGACTGATGCATGCTCGTGATTTCACATTGGTTATTCATTTTTTATCGACTATAATCTTCTTACGCATGTTGGATTGATGATATGCGTAAAAACTTATGCTTTAAACTGATCGCATTTTGTATCAGACTTTGATTGATTCTTTGATAAGCATTCTTTTTCGTCGGAAGTAATCTGACTGGTCGGGCAGAAGAGATTGCTCAATATTAATACAGGAGCGAATACAAATTTAGGTGGCAGATTTCCTGACCACGGAGGAAACGATGGAGAAGAAAAAAACGTATCTAAAATATTGCCTTGCATCTTTTATTACAGCAGTATTCATCATGCTGGCTTTTCTTCTCGTGGAAAAATATGCACCGTTTGGTGTTAATTCGCTGGCTACGAATGACATTAATAATACCCAGATGGATTTGTATGGATATCTGAAAGATGTTTTTGAAGGTAAAAACTCATTAGGTTATTCATTCAGCATGGGCTTAGGCGGAAATACAGCAAATGTTGTGAGCTATTCGATGCTGAATCCGCTGAATCTGCTGATCCTGTTTTTTGACAAGGCACAGTTTGTTATTTTTTTCAATATCATGGCAGTCCTCAAAATTGGTTTTATCGCATTTGCCGGCACGTGGTATCTGGAAAAACGGTTTCATAGAAATATCCCGCATTATCTGACGTTTTCTTTAGGACTGGGATATGCCTTTTCCGCATACTCATTGCATCAGATCTGCAATATATTCTGGCTTGACGGTGTCATGATGCTTCCGTTTATTTTATATGGGCTTTATCAGATCATTGACGATAATTCTCCTAATTTGTTTGTATTCAGTGTTGCGCTGTCAATAATCTTTAATTGGTATACGGGCGCAATCAATTGTATTTTCACGATTTTCTGGTATCTTTTTGAGACATTTCTTTACTCAATTAATAACGAAAAGCGAAACTTTTCCAAAATATTTCAGAATTTCTGCATCTATGCTTTGAGCGGTATTGCTGGCGTGATGCTGAGTGCCTTCGTTTTGTTGCCCACATTCAGTGCTGTTAAAAATGGAAACAGAGGAACTTTGAATCTGGACTTGTTGCGTCCATATTTCAGAGCAAACCCCTTAAATGCGATTTCATCTGATATTATTGGAAGTATCAGTGAGCCATCCTATATTTCCTTATATTGTGGAGCTCCGGCTCTGATCGGTGCGATTGGTTATTTCTTTTCCAGACAGCACAGGCTGAAGGAAAAAACAGGCGTCTTTATTTTTGCAGTCTTTATCATTCTCTGCTTTTACTGGCAACCGCTTCATCTGCTGTTTTCTATGCTGAAAAAAGCATCCAGCTTCTTTTTCCGCTATGGGTATATTGGTATTTTCAGTGTTATTTTTGTTGGTGCACTATTTTATAGTACGTTGCAGAAAGAGAAGAATGCAAAGAAGATTGTTTGCCTGGCGGCAGTGATCTATATACTTGCTTTGACAGCATGCAGATTCTTCTTTCTGGGGGATCAGAAAGGATCCACCCCAATGACGATCGTGATTACGCTGCTTGCCACAGTGTTTCTGGTTCTTTCGGAAAGCGATCAGAAATACAGGAAAACAGCAGGTGTGGTTCTGGTCATTTCATTAACCGTATGTGAATCGTTTTTGAATAATTATCTCATTCAGAATTTTGTCAGTGGGCAGGAACAGAGAGATCCTGCTTCTGCCTTCAGCAAGTATTATCAGGATGAAGAAAGAATGGTTGATACACTTCAGATATATGATGACTCGCAGTACCGCATTACTGAAACGAGTACAAGAAATATGTCTGCAGATCATCTGACTGCCAACTATAATGAAGCATTTGCGTTTCATTACTGGGGTGTGAGTGCTTATACAAACAGTCCTTCGGATCAGCAAAGAAATTTGCTGGATGAAGCGGGATATCGGACTAATGGTGAAAATTACAATATTGTAAATACATCTATCCTTCCTTTTGATTCATTGATCGGAGTGAAGTATGTTCTTTCATCTTATGACATGAATGGTCTTGAGAAGGTCAGTTCCATAGAAGCCGCAAATGGAAAATCTGTGTACTATAATCCGTATGCTTTGCCGATGGTTTATATGATCAGTAACAATGATTATCAGGCTGATATCACAGACAACCATTTTGAAAATATCAATGAAATGTATTCATCCCTGGTTGGAAGAAAAGTCGAGATTTTCAAGCAGTTGAACTATTCAGAGGAAACTAGCGGAACAACAAAGACATATCAGATTGAGATCCCGGATGGGAACTTCTCTGTATATGGTGATATCCAGTGGGATCAGCAAATGCATGGAATGATTTATGACCAGGATGGAAATGTGCTGACAGCATATTCAGCATGGGGTTCACCGAGTGTGTTCTATATTCCTTCTTCCCCTTCAGCTGTGTCAGTCTCTGTTAGTTTGTCTGTTGCGTCTGATTTCTCCATTACAAATCAGTATTTCTATGGCGTAGATCTTGATGCGCTGAAATCTGTAACTGATGAGATTCTTGCAAATTCAACTGGTGTGACATCATACAATATTCAAAATACACATGTATCCATTCATACTTCAAGCGATGAGATGCAAAAGCTGATGACATCTCTGCCATATGACAACGGTTGGGATATTACGATTGATGGCGTAAAGGCAGAACCGGATCTGTTCCAGAATTGCCTGATGTGCTTTGATCTTTCGGCTGGCGAGCATGATATCGAAATGACTTATAAAGTGCCTGGCTTATCAGCAGGTATCTTTATATCATTTGCCGGGCTTGGACTGGTTTTCCTGTATGCTGTTGCAAATCGAAAATGGAGGCCTAAAATGAAACAGGCTTAAGGGAATTTGAAATAGTACCAGCCTTGGAGTATTAACGTTTGCTTTATACATGGAAACAAAAGAGGTTAGATGTGATGAATAAACCTGTATTATGGATGGTTATACCCTGCTATAACGAGGAAGCGGTTCTCCCGGAAACTGCTCCCATGTTTCTGGATGAACTGCATCGGCTGATCAGCAGCGGGAAAATTTCCGATCTTTCAAGAGTGCTGTTTGTAAATGATGGATCAAATGACAGTACATGGAAAATCATCAAACAATTATCAGGCGAGGATCAGCATTATATCGGGATTTCGCAGTCACGCAATCGCGGCCATCAGAATGCGTTGGTAGCAGGCATGATGGAAGCTAGAGGAAAAGTGGATTGCATTATTTCTATTGACTGTGATGGCCAGGATGATATTCATGCAATGGATCAGATGGTTGAAAAGTATCTTGAAGGCAATGAAATCGTATATGGCGTGAGGTCTTCCCGCAAAACAGATACATGGTTCAAGCGCAATACTGCCCAATTGTATTATAAGATTCTGGAAAAACTAGGTGGAGACATTGTATATAATCATGCGGATTACAGGCTTGTCAGCAGCAGGGTACTTGATTCGTTTGCAGATTATCATGAGGTAAATCTTTTCCTCCGGGGTATTTTCCCTCTGATTGGTTATCAGAGTGCCACGGTTGAATATGAAAGACATGAGCGTCTTGCCGGCAGCAGCCACTATCCATTTTCAAAGATGCTGAAACTGGCAATCGATGGGATTACGTCATTAAGCACGAAGCCAATTAAGTGGATCATGACAATTGGTTTCTTCATCTCTTTGTTTGGATTGCTTGGCATCATCTGGGTATTGGTCAGAAAACTTGCTGGTTTTCCGGTATCTGTTGGCTGGTCCTCCATTGTATGCTTGATTCTTTTCCTTGGCGGCGTGCAATTATTGAGTACTGGTGTTATTGGAGAATATATCGGGAAAACATATCTGGAATCAAAGCACAGACCTCGCTACATTATTTCTGAACGTACATGGGAAAAACAGGAAAGACACTATAAAGGATGAATATCAGTCATACATTTGTTATTTGTGCATATAAAGAATCAGAGTATCTCGAAGATATGGTCAGATCGATCATGGCTCAGACGGTTTCTTCGAAAGTTTTGATGACGACAAGCACGCCTAATGCATATATCAGAAATATTGCGGATAAGTATCACATTGAGCTGAAAGTGCGTGATGGCAGGCCGGATATTCGGGATGACTGGAACTTTGCCTATAATTCAGCGGAGACTGAATGGGTAACACTTGCGCATCAGGATGATATGTACAGTCCTGATTATGTTGCAGAAATGGTAAAAAAACTGGATGACACTCCAGATGCAATTGCTTTTTTAACGGATTATATTCCGATCAAGCATAATTCAATTGGCAGCAGAGATGAGAATTCTAAAATAAGGCGCTTTCTGCGAAGACCTTTATTGAATCAGAGAATGGCCCGCTCTCCTTTCTGGAAAAAAGAAATACTTGCTTTTGGAAACAGTATCTGCTGTCCTTCTGTTACGTATCATAAGAGTGTTCTAGGCCCATCCTTTTTTACCACGGATTTGAAATATAACATCGACTGGGATACTTTTTTGAAATTTTCAAAGATCAAAGGCAGTATTGCATATGTGGATAAGCCGTTGACTTTTTATCGCATCTCAGATGAAGCCACTAGTGCGGCATGGATCAAAAACCATACGCGGGAAAGAGAGGATCGGATTCTTTTCAGTAAATTCTGGCCAAAGTGGTTTGTGAATTTTATTATGATTTTTTACGTGAAGGCATATGACACATACAAGAAATAATATGACCGCCGTATGGGACTGGATATCTAAGATCTGTTATCAAATACTGTATTTTTTGTTCCGGATTTTCCATAAAGAACTGAAAGATTCTCAGTATGAGACGTTCATGCAGTTTGTCAAGTTTGGCATTGTTGGTCTTTCAAATACCATTATTTCATATTTGATTTACTCTGTATCGCTGTTATTGTTCCGCCGTTTTGCATTATTTCCTCATATTGATTACCTGATCGCACAGATTCTGCAATTTATCTTAAGTGTGCTCTGGTCTTTCTATTGGAACAATAAGATGGTTTTCACAATGAAGGATGGCGAGCACCGTTCATTGCTGAAATCTCTGCTGAAGACATATGTTTCGTATTCATTCACTGGCTTGTTTTTGAACAGCATCCTGCTGGTCCTCTGGGTACAGGTCTTCCATATTAATGAGTTTATTGCTCCGATTATTAATTTGCTTGTCAGTGTTCCTTTGAACTTCATCATTAACAAGTACTGGGCATTTAAAACTAATTAAGCTATGCAGTATCTCTCAAAAACAATCTGAATTCTTGAGGAAATCTTAAGATCTGGATGTTGCAGGATGTTTGGCAAGCCAGTATGATCAGTCATTGGATCATATGCTGTGTCTGACAGACAGTATATGCAGAAGGAGGATTGTGCATGGCCTATACAGAACTGATCTATTTGCTGCTGTTTCTGCCATGTTCTGTTCTGGTTTATCAGATCATGCCTGTGCGCTTGCGCAAGTATGTCCTTCTTTTATTCAGCTGGTTTTTCTTTGTCCTCTGCAGTAAAAAACTGATCATTTATCTGTTTGCCACAACTTTGTTTGTCTATGTCATGGGTCTTGTTATTGGCAGAGCACCAATGAAGTCCGGAATGAGAAAAGCGATGTTTCTGTTGGGATTGGCTGGTCTGTTTGGTACTTTGCTCTGTGTGAAATATACAAACTTCTTTATCCGGATCATCAACGATCTTGGCCATCATTCTCTTTCTGCTCTTTCCATTGCAGCGCCGATTGGCATTTCATTCTATACGCTGGAAGCAGTCAGTTATCTGACAGAGGTGTACTGGGGAAGAGCTGAAGCAGAACGGAATTTCTGTTCGGTTGCGCTTTTCCTGAGCTTCTTCCCGCAGACTATGGAAGGTCCGATTGCCCGCTGGCAGGATACGTCAAAGCAACTGGTAAAAGGGGAGGACGTTCATCTTTCTGCGCTGCAGACAGGATGTGTAAGGATCCTGTGGGGACTGTTCAAGAAGATGGTGGTTGCGGACCGGCTGAATACGGCCGTATCTGCCTTATTTACTAACTATGCAAACTATACCGGTGCTATGACAGCCGTATCCGGCATCTTTTATGCGGTGCAGCTGTACATGGAGTTCTCCGGTGCCATGGATATTGTCATTGGCTCTGCAGAGATCTTTGGCATTACACTGCCTGAAAATTTCCGGCAGCCGTTCTTTTCCCAGTCAGCTGCTGAGTTCTGGCGCAGATGGCATATTACCCTTGGTATCTGGTGCAAGACCTATCTGTTCTATCCGGTGACAACTTCCCGGCTCTGCATGAAGTGGAACAGGTATGGCAGGAAGAGGTTTGGCAGATATATTACCAGGATTGGTATCTGCGCCATGTCTCTGACACCGGTGTGGCTGTTCAATGGCATCTGGCATGGGCCGCAGATGAACTATATCTTCTATGGCATTTACTATCTGATTATTCTGATGATCGGTGAGATGCTGGAACCGGTGAAGAAGGCATTTTATAAAAAGACGGGTTTCAACAAGAACAATGTTTTCTGGCATGCATTTCGCATTCTGCGCACCTGGATCATTATCTTTACCGGTGAGATGTTCTTCCGTGCCAGTGGGCTGAAAGCAGGACTGGCGATGTTCCATCGGATCTTTGAGAACTTCCAGCTTTCGGTACTGTGGAATGGCGGACTGATGTCACTGGGACTTGACCATCATGATTATCTGGTGATTGTCATTGGCATTGTGCTTGTGCTGATCTGTGACATTTTCCAAGAGAAGGGAATCAGTGTATGGGATGCCGTAAAAAGACAAAAGACACCGGTGCGCTGGGCATGTGTGTATCTGTTGCTGTTTGCAATTATCATCTTTGGTGCCTATGGCACCGGCTACGATAAGGTGGGGCTGATTTATGCAGGATTCTGAGAAGAAAAGCAGGAGGAGAATATGGCTGCGCTGCATTGGCTTCTTTGTCATACTGGCGATCCTGCTGGATGTTGTATCAAATTTGTTTGTGCATTTTGCTGTTTCCAATAAGGGTTCTTCACTGCTGAAAAGAAATGGCGCTGAAGTGGATCTTCTTTCTCAGGACAAGGACAGCATAGATGTGCTTGTGCTGGGAGACAGTGAAGCATATTCATCTTTTTCACCACTGCAGGTCTATCACGATACAGGCATAACATCGTTTGTGGCCGCACAGCCGATCCAGACAGTTTCTGAAATGAAACATATGCTTACGGTGGGCCTGCGCCATCAGCATCCCAGGGTTGTTTTGCTGGAAACAGATACTTTGTATTGTGATTTTGGCTCAATCTATGGCATGAAAAGTGTTTTGGATCAAACAGTTAATAATTTGTTTCCGGTGTTCCAATATCATAATTTATGGAAGCTGTTTGGAAATGAAGATCATCCCCAGGCAGAGATTTCTTTCTGGAAGGGTTATCAGATGAGCAGTGAGGTCAGGCCATTTACGGATTTGCAGAATTATATGGCTCCTTCTGATCAGCAGAAAAAATTGCTTTGGCTGAACTTGCTTGTTCTTAAACAGATCAGAAGGCAGGTTGAAGATGCCGGAGCGCAGCTTGTGCTATATAGTTCTGCATCACCCTATTATTACAATATGGCAACACACAATTACCTGACCAGCCTGGCAGATGAATGGGGTATTACTTATATCGATCTGAATATGGCTTCAGAAGAAATCGGCATTGACTGGAATAAAGATACGAAAGATGGTGGTGAGCATCTAAATGATGCCGGCGCGTGGAAGGCAACGGAGTACCTGATTGGTATTCTGGAGAAGATGGATCTGCCGGATCACAGAGGTGATTCAGCCTACAGCAGCTGGGATGAGATGGCAGACCAGTTTCTGGTGCAGGTAAAAAACAACATAGCGCAAATCAATGAACAGCAGTGAAGGCAAGCATAAGAAAAACGGGCTTTTAGCATGGTGTGCCCGTTTACTCAATTTGACTTGTAGGTCAGCCAGTTTCCTCCATCAGGTACCCATTCATTTTCTGAAATCCGGTACCATGTATAGCCTTCATTGACAGTTGTTTCATACACCTGACAGGTTGAATAGGCATGGACTGTTGTGACAAGCTGTCCTGCTGTGGAAGGCGTATTACGGACATTGATCTCAGAAGAACCGATCGTGATGGTTCCAATGGCTGTATCTGAAGGTGCTGTTGGCGTTGGTGTGGGTGTTGGAGCAATGGTCGGTGCAGCTGATGGTGTTGCAGTTTTTTCTGCAGCTGGAGCAGAGGCTGCTGCGGTTTCTGCTTTTGCTTTGCCATTCATCAGGATCCCAAAAATTCTGGTTCCGGCAAACAGCAGGGCAGCGGTGAGTACCGTATAGATCAGGATCGTTTTGATGACAGTTACGGCTGCAGAGCCTGTATTTCTTTTCTGTTTCTTCATAGTTACCTCACGAATGCCATCATTGTACACTTTGATCGTTCTGATTTGAACTGTCTGCTGTCAGAATTGAGACAGCTTTATTGAGGCATTGGATATCAGCAGACTGGTTTGGTGTTCCTTTTTCGCCATCCAGGGTCCAGGCAGTTTCTCTGTCAAAGTTGAAAAGAATGTGACTTGCTTTGAAGACAGTGACATAGTTGTCATCCGTATTGCCAGAAGTAAGCTTTGACAGAATACGGTTGATATCAAGAAGATTATTAGGCTGCTTGATCAAAATGACTTCAAACTTGCCATCATCCAACTGGGCATTCTGGACAAGTGGAGACTGTACGCCGGCGATAGAGTTGGTATTGGCAACGGCTCCGAAGATATAGTTGCCTTCATCTGTTACACCATCATGAACATATTTCACATGGGTATGATAGGCGAGGCCTTCCGGGATGCTGGCAATAGCATTCAGTGTATATGCTGCATATCCAAGAGTATTTTTCCATTTCTGCGAGGTGTCATAGCTGACTCTTGTGAAGGCACCAAAGGCAGCTATATAGTTGAAATATTCATCATTGATTTTGCCGACATCATAGGCAAATGGTGTGCCTTTGGCAATAGCCTGGCATTGTTCTTCCAGGGACAGTGCTCTGCCATTATTGATACTGCGGGAGAAGTCATTTGTGCTGCCAGTAGGAATATATCCGATAGGGACACTGATATTGTTTTGTATGACTTGGCTCATAACATGGTTCAGCGTACCATCACCGCCGCAGCAGGCAATGACATCATAGTGATCATTCAGGTGATCAAGTACATTTTCGCAGACCAGTCCATCGCCAGGGATGATAGGATATACTGTTACAACACAGTTTTGCTTTGACAGCAGCCGGATCATTTCAAAAAGATCATTCACGGCAGAGTTAGTACCGGATGTGCCATTGGCAAACAATAATATTTTTTTCTTATCTGGCATAACAACCTCTTATACCATCCTATTATAGGTAGGTTTTAACATTTTCGTTACAACACATCAGTTTTTTTTGTTTGTGTGAATCACGCTGCAGCAGATTGTTTTTTCATGCTTTTTGTGAAAAGATTTCTCAGAAGAACGGTAATTGCTAATATGCCTAGATCAATAATTGTACGAAGGATGGATGCCTGAAAGGATCCTGAACCGGGCAACTGCCATAACTGGATCCAGAAACTGTCAAGGCAATGAATGCACAGCAGGAGCAAAGTATGTTTGCCAAGCCATAGAAATGGTTTCCTGATCTTTTTGCTGGTGCAGAGCGCATCACAGATACAGCATATGGCAAACGTGCCGCAGACTGCTTCAAGAATACATAAAGCCCCATAAGGATAGCTGCGGGTGGCCATTTCAATAAAGATGCCTCTGGACAGGCAAAGCTGCCAGACAAATGTGGAAGCCAGGAAAACTGGTATCTGATGCTTTCTGATCAGTTCATGATGGGATTTCCATAAACTTCCGGCTGCCATAAAAAAGATAGTCATCATTGTAACATCGAAATTCTGCAGTAATTGTTTTCGTGGTCCCCAGAATACAGCAAAAATACCACACAGTGTGCAAAGATAAACCGTCCTGTCAGGATCAACAACCTGGTTAAACAGGCGTATGATCAATCTTGCCCAGAATAACGAAACAAGAAACCAGCAGGCGCCAAGGGATGGCCTGTCTGGGGTATATCCGGATGCATATGCCAGGGCATAAAGTTCATCATGAATGATTCCGTTATAATGATCCACAAGAATTCCATGTAATATGATCAGCAGATGAACAATGATGACGGGTACAATCAGCTGCAGAAAATCTTTTCGTTCTTTCTGGAAGAAAGCACGTCGGGACAGCTTTTCATAATGGAAAGTATAGCCAGACAGGATTAGGAACAGAGGCATATGAAATGAAAAAATAAAATTTCTTACGGGTGTTCCGAAAGAGTATGTGTGTCCGAAAATCATTAACAGGATGCAGATTCCTTTTGCAAAATCGATCCATTCTATTCTTTTATGTATCGTATTTTCTCCCATATGTATTTCCTCAAAACAACAGTGCCAGTATGTAATATCACAAAAGCGTCTGGCAGCAAACCTGTTTCGGTTGGAATGCCGTAGAATTATGGGATTTTTTTAAGAAATCACCGGATATTTTGCGGGCTTAGGTGCATGTGCTAAAATACAATAGAATGTGCGCATTCAGCAGGAGGGCAGTCTCTTGATAAAATACAGGCAACATAAGATCCAGGAAAAATATGCGTATCGAAAGGTCTGCGGTATTGGCGAGACAGTTTTGATGACGGTCATGTTTTTCTGGGAATGGACAAACTTTGTTGTGGATCATAATCAGACCGGCCATCTGACCGGGTATGGCAACCTGTTCATGGCACTGGGCATCTATCTGCTATTGCTGGTGGAGTTCAATCATTTCTTTGGTGGCTATAAGATCGGTGTTCACCGCAAGATGAATACATTAGCTGCGCAGGTATCCGCTTTGTTTGTGGCGGATTTCCTTGAGATTTTTGTCTCTATGGCAATTTCAGGAAACTTCCGTTTCTTTGATGAATTCCTGGGACGCTATTTCCTGATGTTCCTGGTGCAGGCGTTTTTGATCTGCTGTCTGACGGGAAAGCTGATTGATCTCTACCGGCGTTTGTTTCCGCCTCTGCAGGTATTGGAAGTGTATGATCAGAAGGAAACAAATCTGGGTTCAAAGATTACATTGGGAAGGCCGGACAAGTATCAGGTTGCGTCGGGTATTTCTGTTGACCAGAACATTCCTGTTCTGCGTGAGAAGATAAAGCAGTATGATGCGGTACTTGTGGATGATATGCCATCTCAGAAGCGCAATATGCTGATCAAGCTGTGCTTTGAGATGAATAAGCGGGTATACTTCACGCCGAAGCTTTCCGATATCATCATCAAGTCATCAGAGAATCTGAATCTGTTTGATACGCCGCTGTATCTTAACCGCAATATGGGAATGAAGGTGTCACAGCGCTTTGTAAAGAGATTCTTTGATATCTTTCTTTCGTTAATTGCACTGATTATTCTGTCACCTGTATTGCTGATAGTGGCGATTGCCATCAAGAGAGAAGATGGTGGGCCGGTGTTCTTCAGACAGGAGCGCTGCACGCTGAACAATCAGACATTCATGATTCTCAAGTTCCGCAGTATGATCGTGGATGCTGAAAAGGATGGACGGCCTCATCCGGCTGGAGAAGAGGATGACCGTATTACGCATGTTGGCAAGTTTATCCGCAAGACGCGGATTGATGAGCTGCCGCAGCTGATTAACATTCTTAAGGGTGATATGTCCATTGTCGGTCCTCGTCCGGAGAGAATTGAACATGTCCAGCTGTATACAGAATCTATTCCAGAATTTTCATTTCGTTCCAAGGTGAAGGGCGGCCTGACCGGGTATGCTCAGGTATATGGCAAGTACAACACGACTGCACTGGATAAGCTGAAGATGGATCTGATCTATATTGAGAATTATTCCTTACTGCTTGATGTGCAGATTCTGTTTGAGACAGTCCGCGTGATTTTCCAGAAGGAAAGCACGGAAGGTTTCTCTCAGGAACAGCAGGAACATATGGAAGAAATGGAAAATAAGCATCAGTTTCATGATGACAAATAATATGTACTGACAGGATGTTCACAAAATGTTCATCTTGTTGTTATATACTGATTAAACATTTTGGCCTGAGCAGGAGGAAAGCATGAAGAAAAACGACAGCTCCATGGAGAACACAGAAAAGATTGATGTGTCTGAAATCACATCAAAGAGCCGCAATACAAAGAAGAAAAAGTATCTCAATCCCATCCTGTTCTGGTTTATCACCTATATTGCAGCGATTGTTTTTGTGTCCATCTTCTATAACATGCCGATGTTTCCACATAAATGGACATGGTATGCACTGGCTGTACTGGCAGTTATTCTGACCGGTTTGTATCTGCTGACAAAGTGGAAGAAATCACCACGTATTCTGATGCGTGTGATCAATCTGGCTCTGGCATGTGCTCTGGCCATTTTGTCATGTCTGATGCCAATTTATAAGGCCAAGGTGTCCAATGTGATTAAGACAAACAGTGAAGCGGAGGAAAACTATATTCTGATGAATCTGTATGTGATGTCAGATTCTTATAAAGAAGCACATGCGGATCTGTTTGTGGATGAAACAAGCTTTACAGTAAAGGATGATGATCTGGAAAATCTGAAATATTATTCTGATGCGACCTTTATTACAACGATGGGGATTGATCAGGATAATCAGCGCAATGCTTTGAATGAAGTCAAGAATCTTCTGGATCAGCAGAGTCTGAATGTGATCGATAAGGATTCGGTGACAGATGCTGTTGCGGCCCTGTATCAGAATGAAGCCCAGGTGCTGATTCTGAATCAGGATTATGTCAGTATGGTTACAGATCAGGAAAAGTATGCGAACTTTGCCAGTGATACAAGAGTTCTGTATACCATCAGGCTGACAAGTGATGTTAGTGTGGCAACATCCGATTCGGAACTGACATCCAAGCCGTTCTCTATTTTCTTTGGTGGAAATGACCAGGAAGGGGAGCTGTCTCTTTCAGGAAGAACAGATGTGGATATGGTAGTCACTGTAAATCCGACAAGCCATCAGATTCTGATTTCTTCCTTTCCGCGTGATTCACTGGTGCCGAATCCTGCTTTGAACAACAGTCCGGATAAGCTGACGCATCTTGGCCTGTCAGGTTTGCAGAATACAATGACGGAGCTGTCATCACTGCTTGGCACGCCGATCAATAACTATGTGCTGATTAACTTTACGACGTTCAGAACAATTATTGATGCACTGGATGGCGTGGATGTTGATAACCCTTATGCATTCGGTTTTACGTTCAATTCCAATGTCTGGTTTGAACAGGGCAATATTCATCTGGATGGCGACGATGCATTGTGCTATGTGCGTGAGCGCTACAGCCTGCCGGATGGCGATTTTGGCAGAACGATGCACCAGCAGCTTGTCATGAAGGCTATCATTGCCAAGCTGACAAGTTCAGCGGTCATTACAAAGTTTGACTCTTTGCTGACGGCGCTGAAGGGAACCTTCCTGACCAATCTTACAGATTCTTCAATTTATGCATTATGTCAGAAGCAACTGGAAGAGAACACCAGTTGGAATGTTGTGAATTATCATGTTCTTGGAACAACCGGCACTTCAGTCTGCGCTTCTTCCGGTTCTACACCGCTTTCGGTAGTACTGCCGTATGCAAATCAGATTTCCTTTATCAAGAGTGAGATTGATAAGGTGGAAGCAGGCGAAACCATTACGCAGCAGGATCTTCCGGAAGGTTATGGTGTGCTCGTGGAAGCTGTAGGTGGCTCTAATTTGGGATCTGATGACACTGAAAACTACGAAGAAAGTAGGAATGCAGATCAGAACCAGTATCAGGAACAGCAGCCAGCTATCCAGCAGCCTGTTGTTACATCGGAGCCGCAGCAGGAGGTTCCATCAGCCACCGGTGAACCGGCAGCTCCTTCCAATAATGAATCTTCTGAAAATGTGGAAGTTTCTGGCAACGGTGGAGAAACAAATTCTGGTGCAGAGGCTGCTCAAGGATCAGAAACAGGTACTGACAGTGCTGGCTGATGAAGAAGTAAACAGGAGACGCAATGTCTAAGCGCAAAAAGAAGAAAAGAGTATTGAGTGCCAGGTTTGTGTGGCTGTTTGTGATGCTCAGTGCAGCAGCCTTTGCTTTCATCATTTTTGGCCTTGCATTTCTGCCGGATGACTGGAAGCTGATGGCACTGATTGTGATTGCTGCAGTTGTGTTTATTACGGGAATTCTTTCATTTGCTTTTCAAAAGAGCAGATTTATCAAGGCAATTGATGTGATCCTGATCATTGCCCTGACAGCAGCAGATGTTCTGGTGCCACATTATCAATCACTGGTAAATAATCTGTTTGACAATGTGGCTGGCAATAAGACAACAGTGCGTCTGTACGTTATGAGTGAATCATACCGTTCTGAACATCCGGAATATTTCGCTGATACTTCTGTTTCAACAAGTCTCAGTGATTATGGTAATGCTTCCTTTGCGACATGTCTTGCTTCAGACAATGCCAACCAGAGCTATGCATTGCAGAAGGTTGAAAGTCAGCTTGGCAGTGTAGATACAGTTGACTGCTCAAGTGCGGTGCAGGAAGCAGAATATCTGTATACTGCCCAGGCAGATGTAATGATATTGTCGGATGCCTATGTGTCCATGATCACAGATACGGATGCTTATGCCAGCTTCAGGGATGATACGACGGTGCTCGCTTCCTATACGATTGCCTCCAGTTCCAATAGCAGGTCAGATACAAATACCCTGACATCCCATCCATTTGCCATTTTTATTGGCGGCAACGATGAGGAGGGCCAGCTGTATACCGAAGGCAGAACAGATGTGGATATGATTGTGACGGTGAATCCGTCCACTCATCAGATCGCCATTGTATCTTTCCCACGTGATTCTTATATTCCCAATCCTGCTTATGGCACCAATGCATATGACAAGCTGACCCATCTTGGTGTCAGCGGCATTCAGAATACCCTGGATGGACTGAATTCCTATCTTGGCCTGGATGATGTGATTGATCACTATGTGATTGTCAATTTTACGACATTCAGGACAATCATTGATGCAATTGACGGTGTGGATGTGTATAACCCATATGCATTTGGGTACTCCTATGATCCGGATATCTGGTTCGATCAGGGCAGCATTCATCTGGATGGCGATGAGGCATTGTGTTATGTGCGCGAGCGTCATAATCTGCCAGATGGTGATTTTGGCAGAACAATGCACCAGCAGATTGTCATGAAAGCAATCATTGAAAAGCTGACAAGTGCCTCCGTTGTTGTACATCTTGAGAGTCTGCTGAAATCTTTGGATGGACAGTTCCTGACAGATCTTTCCGGTGATTCCATTTATGCATTTGCCAAGATGCAGCTGAGTGAGAATATCAGCTGGAATATTGTGAATTATCATGTCGTTGGCGAGACGGGATCCAGTCCATGTGCGTCGGCTGGCGGTGAGTATCTTTCCGTTGTTTATCCATATGACAACCAGGTCGCGTTTGTGGCGCAGGTGATGCAGGATGTCATTAATGGCTCTGCGGTGGAACAGCAGGATCTGCCGGATGGCGCGTATGACAGTTCCGATTCTGATTCTTCCGGTGCAGATGGTTACTATGGCTCTGACAGCAATTCTTCCTATGACTTCAATTACAACTATGCTGGTATGGAACAGAATGACTGGACAGGACAGTGAGGCAGACCGTAACGGGTCTGTCTTTTCATGTGGTAGAATGACATCATGGCAAAGAAAAAAAAGAAATTATCAAAATCCGGACGGGTTCTTCTTGATGTAATACTTGTGGTGTCACTTTGTGTGGCGGTCTTTTCCGGGTGGAAAATCTATTCAGAGCTGCATCAGTACAAGGTGAATGACCAGAAGTATGAGGATCTGCGTCAGGCAGTGACTGCCGCCACGCCAGCGCCTTCGGCATCCGCTGATAGTTCTCTTATCACGGATAATGTTGACTGGGATGCACTGCTTGCTATGAATCCGGATGTGGCAGGCTGGATCCGGCAGCCGGATACCCCGATTGATTATCCGGTTGTATACGGCTCTGATAACAGTTACTATCTGCGTCATACCCTGGATGGTGAATACAGTATCTTTGGCACAATCTTTGTGGACTATCAGAACAATCGTGGCTTTGTCGATAAGAATACAGTGATCTATGGCCATCATTTCTCGCACTATGATGATACGATGCTTACGACATTGGATTATTACAATGATCAGTCATACTATGATGCGCATCCGTATCTGGAGTTTCTGACACCGGATGCGGATTATCTGCTGTATCCGATTGCGGGTGTTGTCAAACAGGGAACGGATGCCTATATCCGGACGTCGTTTGCGGATGACAATGACTATGCGGCATATGTGCAGAATTTCCTGGATAACAGTACATTCAAGTCCAATGAGACATTTTCTGCTTCGGATCAGACGGTACTGATCAGCTCGTGCTCTGATCTTGTACAGGATGGCAGGTATGCGCTGCTTTGCAAGTTGGTAAAGGCTGATTGACATCACCTGGACTGCGGTATATAAACTCATAGTTGTGGGGGAGGATAACCATCATGTATACAATTCAGGAAATGTATGATCTGGACCATACGATCGCAAAGGAATATCTGCAGCAGTTTACCTATCCATGGGAAGCGCTGGCTGGCATCAAGGAATTGATTCTCAAGCTTGGACCGACGCTGGATAAGGATGAATATACAGAAGTCAGTCCCAATGTCTGGGTGGCAAAGAGTGCCAAAGTGTTTGACAGTGCGTATCTGGGAGCACCGTGCATCATTGGTCCGCGTACAGAAGTGCGCCACTGTGCCTTCATTCGCGGCTGTGCCCTGGTGGGGGCGGACTGTGTCGTTGGCAACAGTGTGGAACTGAAGAATGTGATCCTGTTTGATCATGTGCAGACACCGCATTACAACTATGTCGGTGATTCGATTCTGGGCTACTATGCCCATATGGGTGCAGGTTCTATTACCAGCAATGTACGCTCTGACAAGAAACTTGTGATTGTACATGATGGCAAAAACCAGATCGAGACCGGTCTGAAGAAGTTTGGGGCCATGGTTGGCAATCATGTGGAAGTCGGCTGCAATGCTGTGTTGAATCCGGGCACGGTCATCGGCCCCAACAGCAATGTTTACCCTACATCCTGTGTGCGCGGTGTAGTGCCGGCAGATTCGATCTATAAGAATAATGGCACGATTGTGACAAAAGAAGACAGATGAAGAAAAAGGCAATGAAAGGCATCATGATTGTGCTTGTAGTCTTACTGACGGCAAGCATGATCATGACGATGTTGATGTGATGAGAAGATATTCTGGTGATGAAATTGATGAAATGGCAGCAGTGCTGAAAGCGGATGGTGTTTTGTCGGTGCCGACGGACACGGTATATGGAGTCTGTGCGCGTATGTTATCTCAAAAGGCACAGGACAACCTGCGCCATGTGAAAAACAGGCCGTTGACCAAGGCTTTTCCCATCATGTGTGCCGATCTTGCCCAGGTGGAAACCATCTGTGAAGTGGATGAGACAAGCAGAAAGATCATCCAGGCATTCATGCCGGGTCCATTGACCATCATATTGAAAAAGAAGGCTGAAGTGCCATCCTTTGTCAATGGCGGTCTGGATACACTGGCTATTCGTCTTGCCACATCTAAGGAATTGCATGATCTGATTCAGGCTGTGGGAGAGCCGCTGTATATGACCAGTGCCAATCAGTCTGGTCAGCCGGTATGCACAAGCCTGGATGAGATTGAAAAGCAGTGCCCTTTACTGGATGGCATGATGGAAGGTACCGTTTCTTTTGGCCAGGCAAGTACGATCGTGGATGGCACAAAGGCAGATCTTCCGATCCTGCGGCAGGGGCCGCTGACCAAAGAACAGATTCTCAATGTGTTGAAATGAGCGGGAAACCGCTTTTTTTCTGGCTTGACAGGGGAATCCATCCGTTTACAATTAGTTTGCATTCAAACTATATGGAGGCAGACATGATTGATTCGTTTCATTTTAGGTTAATGCAATTGCAGAACGGGAATCATCAGGCACTGCAGAAAGAGGTCAGGCGGCTTGGCCTTTCAGCTGGTCAGCCCAAGATTCTGGAGTGCCTTTCTTTCTGCGGGCCTGCATCACCGCGGCAGATTGGTGCTGTGTGCATGATTGATAAGGCGACTGCCACAATTCTGCTGGATAAGATGGTGAAGGATGGCCTTGTTGAGCGCTTGGCCAATCCGGATGATGGCCGTTCTGTATTGATCAGGATGACAGAAAAAGGAAAAAAGATGGCTGGAAAGGTCGATGCGGCTTTTGCCCAGGTAGATGAGGAGGTGCTGTCCTGTTTGAGCTTTCGTGAACGTGTGCAGCTGATGAAGCTGTTAGAAAAACTGGCAGTACAGTACAGGGAGGCAGACAGATGAAACAGACGAATGTGATGAAAAGATGGCTTTGGTTTGTGTGCGGCCTGTGCATTAATTCCTTTGGCATTGTGTGTATTACCAAAGGTGCTCTTGGCACTTCGGTGATTTCCAGTGTGCCATATGTACTGTCTCTGCGGTTTCCTTCCATGTCTTTTGGCATGATGACGTTCATCATCAATATGCTCTTCATTCTGGTTGAGATGATCCTGCTGAAAAAGGATTTTCATCCGATTCAGTTTCTGCAGATTGCAGCGAACTTTCTGTTCAGTGCCTTTCTGGATCTCTTTATGGCAGTACTGTCGTTCCTTTCACCTGCCAGTCTGGCATTGCAGATCCTGCTTGTCATTGTCGGGAGTATGATTCTGGCGTTTGGCATCTGTGTGGAAGTGGCACCGGATGTCATCACGGTACCGGGTGAAGGGATTGTCAAAGCCATTGCAATTGCGTCAAAGAAGGAGTTTGGCAGTGTGAAAATCTGTTTTGATCTTTCCATGATTGCCATTGCCTCTGTGCTTTCTCTGGCGTTCTTTCATGGTTTGCATGGCGTTGGCATCGGCACCGTGATCACTGCCTTTCTGACTGGTCCATGTGTATCCTGGATCAAAGGACATATATCTCTGATTCAAAAGATTCAGAAGCTTTCTGACTGATCTGGTCATTTGTCGTTTTGCAATTCTATGTGAACACAGGTATCATTTCGCATTGTAAAGGATTTGCAATGAAAAAGAAAAAAGAAAAGCAGATTGATACCGGAAAAGATGCGAAGAAAATGCCGCGCAAGTGGAAGGTGATTCATGTGATCTGCCTGCTGCTGGTTTCTTTTGCGGCTATTGCAGCATTGTTATCTTCCTGGGTGCTGCGGACATGGCAGAATCTGACCATGGATGAGCTGATGTATCAGCTGTCTGCACCAACCGAGGGCACGGGCGGCGGCATCATCGAAAGTGCGATCATTCAGGCTGGAATTCCCTCTGCTGCCATCATTATTTTTTTCTGGCAGCTTTTCCGCCATACAAGACAGAAAGGCTTCTATAAGAAACTGTTGATCATCTGCCTGGTATCCTCGGTGGCAGTGCTGTCCATTACGGATGTGTATGTCTGGAATGTGCTTGCCATTGGTGATTATCTGAACTATCAGACGCATCCTTCTACATTCATTGAAGACAATTACGTTGATCCGGATTCGGTTTCGATTACGTTCCCACAGAAGAAGCGCAATCTTGTCTTCATCTATCTGGAATCGATGGAAGTGACATATTCTGATCTGGCTGATGGGGGCGGATTTGAGGATGATGTGATTCCGGAGCTGACACAGATTGCCGAGAGCAATGAAGATTTCTCTGGATCCCAGTCGATTCTGAATGGTGCCTATTCTCTGCCGTATACGACCTTTACGATGGGGGCGATGTTTGGCATGACATCCGGTCTTCCTTTGAAGAACAATCTGGAAAACAATGACATGATCACCCAGTCCAAGTTCTTTGCCAATACGACATGTCTTGGCGATATTCTGGAGAATGAGGGCTATCACAATGTGTTCATGCTTGGCTCCAATGCGTCCTTTGGCGGCCGCCGGCTGTACTTTGAAGAACATGGCAATTATGACATCATCGACTACAACTATGCATTGAATACGGGCATGATTCCCAAGGGCTACAAGGTCTGGTGGGGCTTTGAAGACAGCAAGCTGTTCTCTTTTGCCCAGGATGAACTTACTGCATTATCGCAGGTGGATGAGCCGTTTGCCCTGACCCTGCTGACCGTAGATACGCATTTTGAGAATGGCTATGCAGAGCCTGGCATTCCGACACCGTTTGGTGACAACCAGTATGCCAATGTCATGACTTATTCCTCGTATCAGGTATCTCAGTTTCTGTCATGGATGCAGGAGCAGCCATGGTATGACAATACAACCGTGATTATCTGCGGGGATCATCCGACGATGGATTCTGACTTCTGTGATGATGTGGCATCGTCTTATCAGCGGCGTGCCTATGTGGCCTATATCAACAGTGCTGTATCAACTGATAATACCGAATACCGTACATATAGTACGCTGGATGCGTTTCCAACGACGCTGTCTGCCCTTGGTGCCACCATTGAGGGAGACAGGCTTGGGTTAGGCACCAACCTGTTCAGTGATACCCCAACCCTGCTGGAGGAATATGGACTCAAGGATGTGACCGAGCAGATTGAGAGGAAGAGTACCTTCATGGAGAAGCTGGCTGATATTGATTTCTCGAGTGAATCGTTGAAGGAACGGCAGTCATGGTCACGTGAAGAAGACCATGGCACAACCGTTTACGATACGAACTAAGACAGCCCCAGGATTATTCCTGCGGCTGTTTTGCTTTATTGTCGATCATGTCAATATACGTGAAGTCACGAATCTGGGTCAGATCACCATGGTGCAGTGTCATCTCTCTGTATTTCTGGGCAGATTCATAGTAGAGATCATCGCTCATGAGTTTTCTGTATGTTTCGTATAATGCGGCCATTTCGAGGTCTTCTTC
>Ga0256406_1001693_pt1 | contig 34510 bp, 30 predicted proteins | sample RumenRJG_03DNA_FD_185986 | JGI IMG/M metagenome (GOLD analysis project Ga0256406, IMG submission 185986) | Bovine rumen microbial communities from Lethbridge, Alberta, Canada - RJG_03 | ecosystem: Host-associated > Mammals > Digestive system > Stomach > Rumen | place: Canada: Alberta | collected...
TTTATGATATATTATAGTTAGGGCAGGCCTTGAAAGCCCTGCCCTGAAAACACACTTTTTTACCACAGAAAGGTAAATTTACAGAAAAAACTTCGCACGCCCGTCCATTTTAGGTGCTTGTAAAGCTTTGCCGGTATTTTAACTGTACATTTGATGATATCGTTGAAATAGAGAAGGATTGAAATATAATGCCTTATTTTACTAAAGGGAGTGTAAACAGAGATGACGAATTTTAATGAAATGAGCCTGCTTAATGTGAGTTTGCTGGTGTTTTCTGCGTTGGTCACGCTTTTCTTATTGATAGGGACCATCACAGATATGAATCGAAAAAGCCGGTTTATGAGCAGCTTTATTATACTGCTGATTTCCAATATCCTTATGCAACTTGGTGAAGCAGGAATATGGTTTTTTGCAGGGGAACTGGAGAATATTGTCCTTCTTAATATTTCTGCGATGATGTCGATGGTATTCAGTTATGTGTTAATCTCCGCCTATGCCCACTGCTTGACAGAATTTGTGTGTGAAAGAAAAAAGGTATCTTTCGTTCCTAATTATATTATCCTGGCAATATGCAGCATCTACATACTGCTTTCGGTAATATCGCTTTTTAACGGAATGTTTTTCTCCTTTGATGAAAATGGGTGTTTTGTTAATGGACCGATGTACGGGCTTGTAAGAGCATTTGACCTGATTGTAATCATTATCGGAATATTTTGGGTGATGTGTTATCGCAAGATACTGACATTGCGGGAAATCTCATTTCTGATTTCATTCAATGTACTCCCTCTGCTGTCCATGACATTGCAGCGGTTCTGGGAGCCGACACCGCAGTATATGGCAGTAACATTATCCTTGATTGTAATATATGTCCTGTTTCACGGTGAAATCACACGTCAGCTTGCTGACAGCCGTATATCCATTATGCTAAGTCAGATACAGCCGCATTTCATGCACAATATGCTGACAACAATTATGTATATGTGCCGAACAGAGCCGGAGGAGGCTGAGAAAACCGTAGGACAGTTTGCAGATTATTTGAGAGCTAACATGGACTCTCTCACAATAAAGCAGTGTATACAGTTTGAAACGGAGCTGAAGCATGTAAAAACATACTGGTCATTAGAGGAAAAACGTTTCGGGGACAAAATAAGAGCCGTATATGATATACAGGAAAACAGTTTTATGCTCCCATCCCTTACAATCCAGCCGATAGTTGAAAATGCCGTGAAACATGGCATGAGAAAAGGCAAACAATTGACTGTGACTATCAGAACATATTCTGATGTGAATAATTACTATGTTGAAATAAATGACGATGGCAGGGGCTTTGATGTCAATGCATTTGAAAATGACGGAAAATCCCATATAGGAATAAAGAATGTACAGCAAAGGCTTAAAATGATGTGCGGCGGAGAGTTAATGGTAAACAGCGTGCCGGACCAAGGGACGGATGCGGTTATTAAAATTCCAAAATAAATTTTATAGAGCAAATCCATGTAACGGAAGAATAAGCATTACATGGATTTGTTTTTTTATCTGTTTTTTCAAGCTCCGCAAGCGTCATTTCCGCCCAGCTGTACTGTGCCATGTATTCGCCCTTATAGCTGTTGACTGCAGCTGCGTCACGCTCAAGATATTTGTAGTAATCACACTCTATCTTTTCAGAATTAACGGCAAAATAATTGCGTTTGCATATAAAGACATCTTCTGCATCGCAGACTTTAAGCGATTTTTTTAAACTGGCAATCAGATTTCTAAGGTAATGCTTGCTTGATTCGTCAGCACTTTTTTCGTCCCATAGTATGCCACACAGTTCGCCCGTGGTTGCGGCGGCACCCCTGCGGTCGATGAGGTATGCAAATAATTCCTTCGTCTTGCTTCTGTCGAAATTAACAGGCTTGTTGTTATAAAATACCTCAAAGCTTCCGAAGCATTGCACACGCAGCTTGTTGTCATTATATTGAATGGGTGCGCGCAGGTTTGCAAGAGCGTCCTCTATATCCTCTTTTTTCGCCGGCTTTAAAACATATCCGCTGCAGTGAATCTTTAGCGCATCCAGTGCATATTGTGAATATCCCGTCACAAAAACAATGTTAATATCCTTATAAATATCCTTTAATTCTTTTGCCAGCTCAAGTCCATCCTTTTCCGGCATCTGAATATCAAGGAATGCCACATCATAGTTTTTATGTTTTGCTGCTTCCACAGCATCATCACATTCGTTAATGCATACAATCTCCGCACCGGGAGCTACCTGCTCCACAACGGAGCATAGCTGTTTCATAGCATATTTTTCGTCATCAACAATCATAATCCGCATACTTTTACCTCATTTATTTGTCTGTTTAGTATTCTACTATATATTATAACATATAAACCGCAACAAAACCGCAATAAAAAAACTAATTTTTAAAATTTTGTGCAATTTTTTTGAAAAAAATCATTTTTAGGGCTTAATTTGTTGCGGTTTTGTTGCGGTTGGGGTGATATAATATTAAATAATAGGGCAAAATTCAGTTTTCTTTTCTGAATTTTGCAAGGAAAACATCAAAAATAAAGTATCATAGCGGAGGGGAAAACATGAAAAAACAACTATTTAAAAGAGTGTCGGCATTGGTGACATCCATAGCTGTTATGGCAGGTATGAATTTTGTGGTACTTGCCGATAACACAGTTGACAAAGCGTATGCGACAAGAGAATATGTCGTATCGGAATTTGTGAAGTCAGTAGGACGCAATAATCTTCAGTCAAGCGCATATATGCTGTCAACATTTTCTGATGCGGACGAGATTGGCACAGAATATGTGAATGACTTTGAAAAGGCTGTAGCGTCAGGCTTAGTACGAGGATATGAGGACGACACACTTCATCCGAAGGATAATATAACCCGTGTTGAAGCACTTGTAATGCTTGCAAGATGTGTTCCTGAGGCAGACGACCTTGAAACAGAGCCGATCAAGTTTACAGATGTTCCCGAATGGGCGGAGCATGATATAGATAATCTTACAAAGGCTGGCCTTGTTTACGACTACGGCGACGGAACCTTGGGCGCAGAGGATAACATTACAGTTGAGCAAGTAAAGCTTTTAACAGAGCGCTCGGATGAGCTGCTCAATACAATGACGCCAGGCGAGAGCTTTTATGGATATGTGAACAACAAGGCATTCCGCAACGCCGAGCTTACGTCAATAAATACTGTTGACGCAAAGCATGGTGCTATTGTTTCTTCAACAGACGCATGGTCAACATTGGCCGATATAGGAAAGCAAATAAGCTCTGATGAGGATGAAATTCTTCAAAAACTGATGAATGACGAGCTTACATATGAGACCGGCAGTGCTGAGCAGCGTGTGCATGATATGCTTCTCTGCATTAACGAGTCGACGGATCTTACAGACGATGATAAAGCGCTTTTAGCAGAGCTGAGAAGCAGAATTATTAATACAAAAAGCGTAAGCGAGCTTATAGAGGCAACAAACACGATATGCTCCGATATCGGCATCAATCCTTTGTTTAGCCTTTTAGCTGCACTTGATGAGGAAACAAATCTTTTTTATCCGTCAATATCAATAGCAGATCCGGGCTGCGGCTCCATGATTGCTTACAAGAAGTCCACAAAGAAAAATTTAAGCGGAGCATATAAAAAGCTGATTAAAAACTACATGACAGCTTGCGGATTTGAGGTAACAGATAAAGACATTGAAAAAGCAGTATCCATACAGCAAACAGCAGGAAAGGATACGAATTATATGCAGAGCTTTGCAACGGGATTTACTCTCAGACAGATGTTTGAACCTGAATTTGATGTTGATAAGGCTATGGAGGAGCTTTTGAAGGAGCATCCCGAAATTGATTCCGAAACCTTAGAGCAAAAGGAAACAACGCAGAAAACTTATACCGCCGAAGAAACCGATAAAGCTGTAGCCGGTATAACTCCAACAGAAATTCTGACGGAGGCAGGCTTTAAAACAGAGGGAGAAAAAATCATATTCCCATATGACAGCGCTATGAAAGAGGCTGACAAGATTTTTGTCGACAGTAATCTTAATGCACTTAAAATAAACGCTCTTATGCAGATTGGAACAGAGCTTGGAGCATATATGAATGATGAGGAAAAGACATCACTTCAATCATTAGGCGCGTTGATTTATATAGCTATGATGGACGGCGAATGGGACGAAGAAGAAACAGCAAGCGATGCGGATATGGAGCAGATAGCGGAGGATCTCGGAATTGAAACGGACGACTCTATTCTCAGCGAGAAAAATATTGCAATTTTGAACAATTCATTGCCCGATGATATAGGTCTGATATACTGTCATTATTATTATGACGATGAAACAACAAAAGTTATAGAAGACATGATAGAAAAATGCCTGAACGCTTATGAGAAGCGTCTTGGCAAATGCGAATGGCTGTCGGAGGAAACGAGAGAAAATGCAATCAAAAAGCTGACTAATATAGAGGCGGTTATAGGATACCCAACCAACTATGATTTCCCCTCAATCGTTCCGCCATCTGAGGGAGGTACGTATTTTAACAATCAGGCGAGAATAAAAAGACACGCTTTGGATACAGAGATAAAAGCGTGCAGTGATAAGAGCTTTATACGCAAAATGATGTTTGAATCTGCCGATATTGTAAATGCGTTCTACATTCCGCTAACAAACAGTATGAATATATTTGCGGGTATACTCAATAAGCCTGTTTATGATAAGGATGCAAGCTATGCCGCAAATCTTGGTGCAATAGGAATGGTAATCGGTCATGAGATAGGCCATGCTTTTGATAACAGCGGTGCACAGTATGATGAAATAGGAAGAAAGATAAATTGGTGGACAGAAAAGGACGAGGCAGAATTCAAGAAAAAGCAGGAGCATTTTGTTGAATATTACAGCCGATTTGAAGTTATAGATGATGTTGTTCAGGACAGCGAAATTACAATAGGAGAAAATATGGCTGACTTTGCAGGAATGCAGTGCGTTATGGACATTTTAGAGGGCGATAAAGAAGCGCAGAAGGAAGCATTGGAGTCATATGCAAGAGTATGGGCGCGTCTCGGAACAGAAAAATATGTAACGGATGTTCGGTTTTTGAGTGATGTACATTCGGCTGCCAATGTACGAGTAGACGCAATTGTATCATCTCTCGACCAATTCTATGAGTTGTATGATATACAAGAGGGCGATGAAATGTATGTTGCACCCGAGGACAGACTTAAGCTTTGGTAATATTTTATGGAATTTGCTGTTGCAGTAATGAAAAATATAGGCGATTGCAAAACTTCGTTTTACAATCGCCTAATAAAAAAATAGTGAATAAAGGAAAATAATCATGAAAAAACGAATTTTATCAATCATTACAACACTTGCAATGGTTCTGCCAATGCTGTGCGCGTTTAACATCGTTAAACCACCGATGGAGGATTAATAAATGCTTATCATGCTTGTGGAAAATAATGCTGATGAATTAAGAAGGCTGCAGCACTTTGTTGCTGATTGTTATCCAAACAGTGATATTATGCCCTTTGATGATTCAAGAAAAGCAATGGAATGTATTCGTTCAGATAAATTTTCAATAGATATGTGTTTTACGGATATTGTAATGCCGAGCGTTACCGGATTTGGGCTTGTAAAAGAGCTGCGAAAGCATAACAAAAAGGCGAAGCTTGTATTTATGTCAGACACTCCCGATTATGCCGCAGAGGCATGGCACTATTATGTAAACGACTATCTGCTCAAACCGATTACGGCGGAAAGTGTGAGAAGGACATTGACAAGTTGTTCGGCATAAGTGTAAAGTTCGGTGCTAAAAAACGGCGCATATTGATGGTATTGAAGCTGAATTTATGCCAAAATTGCAGTGTTTTCTGAAAAAATATATAAGTTAGGGTGATGATGTGAAATACAGAATACTTTGTTTGGCGGCTGTGGCAGCATTGGTGTTGCTCTCCGGTTGTTCGGGCGGAACCAAACAGGAAATTACATATGAAAATCTAAACAGTTCGGATATAACACTGTCTGTTACGCAGGGAACAGCAGCAGACTTTGCTGTTTCGGAAAAGTTTCCTGATACGAAGATACAGTATTACAGCACTATTCCCGACGGATGTGCGGCAGTTAAGGCAGGAAAAACCGACGGATACTCGTTTGATAAAGTCGTTTTGGAGTATTATGCAAAGAAAAATCCTGAAACTGTTGTTATTGACGAGAGTATCGGAATTGTTGATATATGTGCTGCTGTGGCAAAAGAAATACCGGATTGTGCGATAAGGTAAATGCCTTTATAACGCAGCTTCGAGCGGACGGAACGCTTAAGGAAATGGAAGAACGGTGGCTAAACTCAGAAAATCCGCAGATGCCGGAGCTTGAAAAGCCACAAAATCCGGTAGGAACACTCAGAATCGTAACGGAAGCATTAACAGAACCCTTTACCTATTATGCGGACGGCGGAAACATAACGGGGTTTGATATTGAGTTCGGAACAAGGCTTGCATATGCAATGAATATGGATGTAAGTGTGGAATCTATGACGTTTGAAGCACTTGTTCCTGCATTGCAGACGGGAAAAGCAGATATTATTTTGAACGATTTGAACGAAACACCGGAAAGAGGTGAGAACGCCTTATTTACCGAGCCGTATTTTACGGCGGATATTGGTATTTTGGTGGGGGCAGACAGATATACGCCTGCGATAAGCAAACTTAGTCTTTCCAAAGCTGAAATTGACGGCAGATTGAAAAACGCAGCGGTAGGCGCAATGACAGGAACACGCGGCAGCACATATATTGAAGATAATTATCCGAATGCACAGCTTATGCAGTTCGATTCAATGGGCGACGCGGTGGCAGCCCTGCAAAGCGGAAAGGTTGATTATGCAATATGCGGTATGACAAAGTCGCTGAATTACGCTAAAGCGAATGATGATATTTCATATATTGACTATCCCTTAACAGAGGAAGGGCTTGCAATAGCGGTAAAAAAAGGAAATACAGATCTGCAAAATAAGATAAACAAGTGCATTGAGGAATACAGAAAAAACGGCGTGCTTGACGATATGAAAAAGCGTTGGATTGACGAAACCTCAAATGTCTATGAAACGGCGGATATCCCGATACATTTGGACGGCGAGGTACTGCGTGTGGCAGTTGCGGTAAATGCCGAGCCGCTGTGCTTTGTATATAACAATAAAATAAGCGGACACGACTGCGAACTGATTGAGCGTATCGCCTATGATCTCGGCATGAGAGTGGAATATCAGGATATGTCTTTTTCAGCCGAAATTGCCGCTGTGCAAAGCGGCAAGGCAGATGTTGCCTTATCGGTTGTTCCCACCGAGGAACGCAAAAAATCAGTAGATTTTACGGAAGTTTACTTTAATAATCCCCAAACGCTGATTACCCGTAAGGCGAACAATGAAAATATGTCATTTGTGGAAAAAGTAACTGCATTTTTTGAAGATATTAAAGAGAGTTTTATCGGTACTTTTATCACCGAACATCGCTGGAAGCTGATTTTAAACGGTCTTGGCGTTACTATCGCCCTGTCGGTTGCAGCGTTTATCTTTGCTACCCTTTGGGGGGCTGTGCTGTGCATGATGGGTAAATCGAAAAAACGTTTTATAAACGGTTTTGCGCGCATATATATGCGGATTGTACAGGGAACACCGCTGCTTGTAATTCTGATGCTTTTGTACTTTGTGGTGTTTAAGGGGGTAGATATTCCTGCCTTAGCAGTTGCAATCATTGGTTTCGGTTTGTATGACGGCGCAGGACTTGCCGGAATATTTAAGACAGGAATAGACTCGGTCGATAGAGGACAGATTGAAGCGGCGGAGGCAATCGGTTTTCAGAAATTTGATATTTTTAAGAAAATTGTTTTTCCTCAGGCAGCAAACCACGTTTTCGGACTGTATAAAGGTGCGTTTGTGAGTCTCACAAAAGCCACCTCCATAGTGGGTTACATTGCAATTCAGGATTTGACAAAAGTAAGCGATATTATAAGAAGTCGCACCTATGACGCGTTCTTCCCGATTATTACAACGGCGGTGATTTACTTTATTGTAACATACATACTGATCACATTGCTTTCGGCGGCACAGCAGAGGCTTGACCCGAAGAAGAGAAAAAGAACCTTGAGAGGAGTCGAAGCGAGATGATTAAAATAGAAAACTTAAGCAAAAGCTACGGCGACCTTGAGGTTTTGAAAAATATCAGCGTTGAAATAAACAAGGGCGAGGTCATATCAATTATCGGACCGTCCGGCTGTGGAAAAAGCACGTTTATACGATGCTTAAACCGATTGGAAGAACCAACGTCAGGTAAAATTTTTATTGACGGCGAAGAAATTACCGGTAAAAATATAAAGTTACATAAGCTGCGTATGAAAATGGGAATGGTGTTTCAGTCCTTTAACCTGTTTTCACACCTGACCATTATTGAAAATATTATGCTTGGTCCTGTCAATCTTCTGAAAATGGACAGGCAAACGGCATATGATGAGGGCATGGAACTTTTAGAAATGGTAGGGCTTGGCAGCAAATCGCTTTCTTACCCGGATGAGCTTTCCGGCGGTCAGAAGCAGCGTGCGGCGATTGCAAGAACCCTTGCGATGAAGCCGGAAATAGTGCTGTTTGACGAGCCGACAAGTGCATTAGATCCGAGAATGACAAGCGAGGTGTTGGCGGTTATCAAAAAGCTTGCCGCAGACGGGCTTACTATGATGATTGTTACGCATGAGATGAAATTTGCAAAGAATGTATCTAATCGCGTGTTCTACATGGACGAAAAAGGCATTTACGAAGATGGTACGCCGGAGCAGATTTTTGAAAATCCGAAAAAGCAGAAGACAAAGGAATTTATATACAAAATTAAGACGCTGCAAAAAGAAATCAGCATAAAGGAATTTGATCTCTATGCTCTGTGGGCGGAGATAGGCACATTTTTGAAAAATCAGCTTGTTGACGATAAACGGATTTACAAGATGTCGCTTTTATGCGAGGAGATTCTCTGCAATCTGCTGCCTGAAAAGCTCGGCAAAGAAACAGAAGTGTTATTTTCACTTTCTTATTCGGAGGAAAAGGACGAAGCAGAGCTTGCGTTTCAAAATCCGAAGATTGATAAAAGCTTTGTTGATGAATCAGAAAACGAATTGCCCATGAAGCTGATATGTGGCTATGCAAAATCAATTTGGTGTGAAGATAGCACTTTGCATGTGACGGTTTGAGCGTGGAGGGATTATAATGGAAAAGATTTTATTTATCAACGCTTGTGTGCGTGAAAACTCCCGAACGCTTGAGCTGGCACGGTGCATATTGGATAAGCTGAATGGCGAGATGGGTGAAATAAACTTAGAACAGGAAAATTTAAAGCCGATTGACGGCAATGTGCTTGAAAAAAGAGAACACCTTGTATCGGAACATAATTTTTCGGACGGAATGTTTCATTATGCAAAGGAGTTTGCGGCGGCGGATACTATCGTGATTGCCGCTCCGTACTGGGATTTAGCGTTTCCGGCTCTTTTGAAAATATATCTGGAGCAGATAACGGTTTGCGGAATTACATTTCGATATAAAAAGGGTATTCCGCAGGGCTTGTGCCGTGCAAAACGGTTGATTTATGTTACAACCGCAGGTGGAACAATTTATGATAATTTCGGCTTTGAATATGTAAAGGCACTTGCACAGAAGCTTTATGGAATTGATGAAGTCATGTTTTTCAAGGCGGAAAATTTGGATATAGACGGAAATGATGTAAATGATATTTTGCGGATGGCAAAATCCGATGCTGAAAAGACATTGAGAGGGGATGCCGGGATTTGAAAACTCTTATAAAAAACGGTAAGGTAATAAATGTGTTTACCGGGGAGATTGAAAAGATAAATATTCTGATAGAAAACGAAACAATTATCGGCTTAGGCGACTACTGTGATGAGGACGCTGATATTATACATGATGTTAAGGGAAAATATATATGTCCTGGCTTTATAGACGGTCACATTCATATAGAAAGCACGATGCTTCTTCCGTCCGAGCTTGCAAAGGTGTGTGTGCCTCACGGAACCACATCAATCGTTGCAGATCCGCACGAAATAGCCAATGTCTGCGGGAACACAGGCATTGCTTATATGCTTGCGGCAAGTGAGAGCATACCCCTCAATGTGTATATCATGCTTCCGTCATGTGTTCCGTCAACAGGGTTTGACGAATCGGGTGCAGTTCTTAGAAGTGATGATTTAGAGCCGTTTTATGAGCATCCGCGTGTACTCGGTCTTGCAGAAATGATGAATTACCCGGGCGTTCTTGCAGATGACGGCGAGGTGCTTGCAAAAATTGCAGCAGCAAAAAAGAGAAGGCTTAAAGTAAACGGCCATGCACCTCTGCTTTCGGGAAAAAATTTAGATAAATACATTGCCGCAGGTATTAGTGACGACCATGAATGTTCATCCTTTGAGGAGGCCCGCGAGAGAATTCGTAAGGGACAATGGGTTATGATACGAGAGGGAACATCTGCACGCAATCTTGACGGCTTAATCAATCTTTTTGACGAGCCGTATGCGCACCGCTGTATTCTTGTTACTGACGATAAGCATCCGACAGATTTATTGCAAAACGGACATATCGACAGTATTATCCGCAAGTCTGTTAAGCAAGGTAAAAGTGCAATTAGGGGCATACAGATGGCGACAATTCAGGCGGCACAGTGCCTCGGGATTGAAAACAAAGGTGCAGTTGCACCGGGCTATGCGGCAGATTTATTGGCGTTAAACGACCTTGACGCGGTTGATGTCAGTGATGTTTACTTAGCAGGACAAAAAGTTGTTGACAACGGGACTATGACTGATTTTAAGGCACCGTTAGTAAGAAATGACATTGAAAAGGTTGTAAGAAACTCATTTTATATGCAAAAACTTACTGCACAGAGCTTTTATATTGAGCCTTGCGGCAAGCGGTGCCGTGTGATTAAGGTAATTCCCGGACAACTGCTCACGGAAGAATGGATTACGGATATTGATTTTGACAAAAGCAACGGAATTGATGTGAGCCGTGACATACTAAAACTTGCAGTGGCGGAGAGGCACTTAAACACCGGTCATATCGGATTAGGCTTTATAACGGGAATAGGACTTCAGAAAGGTGCGATAGCCTCATCGGTATCCCACGACTCCCATAATCTTGTAATAATCGGCACGAATGAGGAGGACATGGCGATTGCAGGCAATCATATACGGGAGCTTGGCGGCGGCTGTGTTGCTGTGACTGACAGCACCGTAATGGCGGAAGTTCCTCTTCCTATAGCGGGACTTATGAGCGAGTTATCTGCGTCGGAGGCTGCCCGCCAAAACGCAATGCTGCGCAGAGCGGTTTATGACATGGGAGCAGACAATGCTATTGAGCCGTTTATGAGTATGGCGTTTATGAGCCTACCTGTTATTCCCAATCTTAAAATGATAACAAAGGGTTTGATAGATGTAAATAAACAGGAGCTTGTTTCCCTGTTTGTTGAGGATGAATGAAAGGTGGGAGGTGCATAGAAAGTGGGTATGAAATCAAGGCGGTTTGCCGATGACGGCTGGGGAATATGGATAGACGGAGACGACAGAAGTACGATTTATCTAAACGAGTGGATTAATCCTAAAGGCAAAAGCTATGTTGACATCGGTGTCAGAATTTACGGTGCGAAAGAAGCAAATGAGCTTAATATTTATGTTCCGTTTGAAATAACCGAGAATGAAATAACGGACTTATCTGTTGAACTGGAGGACAGAGATATTCTTCGCGGACTGTTTAATACCAACGGGATTGTTGATACAGAGAAAAATGAGTTTACATCCGAGCTTAAATATGACGGGCGTACTGTAAGCCTTATCAATCTGTCGAAAGAAATTATGAAAGCAGAACGGGTAGCTGAAGGAACCATGATCACGGCAGCACTTAATAAAATACAACAACATATAACAAGCGATGAAGCATATGTTATATTAAGAATACCTCATCGGACATTAGATAAAATATTTGCACAGCAAATGAATGTCAGAGGAAGTATGGAGAGGCTTAAGGAGCTTATTTCAAGTCCGACGGTTACGCAGAAGTACGGATACTCCATACGCATTAATGAGGCAAGACTTCTTCCGAAGGAGATTAATAAAATTGAAGTATTGCATCAGCAGCGAATACGCAAGGCACTCATAACCATTTCTATTGATGAAGAATATGAACTGAATGATTCCAACTGCTACCGCATACGCCGCATGGAAGAGGATTTATACATAAATTATGCGCCACCCGGCTATACTTGCTCTGATGTTATCACATATCAGTGGGTGGAGGAACGGGACAAGAATATGAAAGCGCATTTCAACTTTTATTTTGATATTGTACATAGTAAAATCAGTCAAAAAAGTGTACTGCTGTATATGCTTATTATTTTAATTACGGCAGTAGCCGGCAGTGCACTGTATGATTTGATAATAAATATAATTACTGTTTTGTGGTAAGGAGTGATGATATATGAATTTAAAAAACAGAATTATTTTAGAGGACTATCGAAAACAACGTGATGCTTTTGTAAAGCTTGGCGATGTAGTGCACAATATGCTAACGGACATTGTGGATGAAATGGGCATTACGGTGCTTGGCATTGAGCATCGTGTCAAGACAGAAAAGAGCCTTGCCGGCAAGCTGGAGCGAAGCGGAGACTGGTATTCTTCATTCGAGGATCTCACCGATATTCTCGGCGCCCGTGTCATCTGCTTTTTCTCAGACGAAATTGATAAAATAGGGAAAAAGGTCGAAGAGGCTTTTGTTATTGACTGGGAAAACTCATCGGATAAGAGAGCCCTTATCAAGGCAGACACATTTGGATATTTGTCACTTCACTATATCTGCTCACTGCCCTTTGGGGACATATGGCCGGACGAAATCTGCGGAAAAAAGTTTGAAATACAGATAAGGACTACTTTGCAGCACACATGGGCAGCAATTAATCACGATTTGGGATATAAGAGTGAGTTTGGCGTGCCTCGCAGCGTGGCACGAGAATTTTCGAGAATTGCCGGACTTTTGGAAATTGCCGACGATGAATTTGTTCGGGTGCGCAATGATATGAAGGCTTACACGGAGGAAATCCGAAAGAAAATTATTGAAAATAGAGCCGACGATGTACATATTGATATGATTTCATTAAACGAATATGTCAAGCGCAACGGCAAAATGCAGGAATTGATTTCAAAGATTGCTAAGATAAGCAATGCGGAAATCAGTGAAATTGATCCGGAGAGCTATATTATTCAGCTTAAATTCTTAGGAAAGGAAACTCTGGGTGATTTGCAGAAAATGTTGGAGGAAAACAGAGAACTTGCGCTAAAGCTTGCCGAAAGGGCACTGGCGAACGCGGACCTTGATATTTTGTCCTCCAGCGTAGGCTTGCGGTTCCTGTGTCGGGCGGAGATTTTAAATAAACACTATTCACTTGAAAAAACGACGGAATTTTTAAAACTTTCAATGGGAACAACGGAAAAAGCGGAACGTCAGGCAAAGCATTTGCTTCGCACTTATGAAAAAATAAAGGAGGAATGTGAATGACCGATGAGGAACGATACGATAATGCCCTTAGGTTTGCTGCTGAGAAGCACAAGGGACAGTTTCGCATAGGCGGTGATGAATACATTACACATCCTATGGCGGTGGCTGAGATTGTGAAACGGCAAGGATACGGAATTGATGTTCAGATTGCGGCACTGTTTCATGACCTGCTTGAGGATACCGATGCCACGGAGAGCGAAATTCTTAAATTTGGAAATGAGGAAATATTAAAAGCCGTGAAACTGCTAACAAAGCAAAAGGGCTATGATATGGCGGAGTATGTGGCAGGTATCCGACAAAATGAAATGGCATTTGCGGTAAAAGCCGCAGACAGGCTGCACAATTTAAGATGTGCGCTTGTAACAGATACGGAATTCAAGCGAAAATATATTTTTGAAACCGTTGACTGGTACTTAAATTTTTCGCCGGAAATCCCAAAGGCGGTAAAAAAATTAGCTGAGAGTTTAGATACACCGCTTGCGGAACTGCCGTTTCTGTATGAGCCTATTGAAACGTGGATATTAAAGTAAAATTAAAAGGAGAAATTTATTATGACTATTGAAAAGAAAATTGAAAACGGAAATGTGACAATTAAAGTATCAGGACGGCTGGACACAACAACTGCGCCCGAACTTGAAAAAGCGCTTGACAGTTCGCTCGAAGGAACAAAAGAGCTTGTATTCGACATGACAAACCTCGAATACATATCCTCTGCCGGACTTCGCGTAATCTTAAAGGCACAAAAAGCGATGAACGCACAGGGCAGTATGAAGCTTACCGGCGTGAATGACAGTATTATGGAGGTATTTGATATTACAGGATTTTTAGATATTCTTACGATTGAGTAATCCTATGGCTTATGACAAGACGAAAGGAGGGCAATGATGACATTAAAGTTATTGATACCTGTGCTTTGCAATGCGGTTTTAGCGGTTATTCTTTACCTGGCGGAAAAGAAAACGCTGTTCGGTAAAATGAATTACAAACTGAAACAGTGCATTATCGGTATTCTGTTCGGCGCACTTGCCGCATTTTCCACGGGATACGGCGTTGATGTGGGAGGCACGGTAATGAATGTGCGCGATGCGTCGCCTCTTTGCGCAGGACTTATATTCGGTGCCCCTGCAGGAATTATTTCGGGTGTTATCGGCGGTGCGTATCGTTGGTTTGCCGTTTATTGGGGCGCAGGAGCATACACAAGACTTGCCTGCTCGGTTTCAACGGTGCTTGTGGGCTTTATAGCCGCACTTTTAAGAAAGTATATGTTTGACGATAAAAAGCCGTCTTGGATATATGGCCTTGGAGTAGGCATGGTATGTGAGGTTCTGCATATGCTGATGATATTCCTCACCAATATGAAGGATGCAAGCCGTGCATTCACTTTTGTGCAGAGCTGTACGCTGCCGATGGTTATGTCAAACGGAATTGCGGTGGGCTTGGCTGTTATGGCGGTGTCGCTGCTTGGCAGAGAAAAAGTGAATTTGCACAATGAGAAGAAGCAGATTTCCCAGACCTTTCAGTTTTGGCTGTTTATCTGCATTGTAATTGCATATATTGTTACAAGCGGATTTACATATATACTGCAAACAGGTATGTCCGGAAAGGAAACAGAGTCTGTTATCAATATTAACATTGATGATGTACACAAGGACATCACCGACGCTTCCGATGAAAATTTACTTAAAATTACCCGCACTATAAGGTCGGAATATATTTCTGATAATATACCTCTTCCCGTTCTTTGCGAAAGGTACAATGTAAAAGGAATAAATATTGTTGACAAGAATGGGATAATATCTGATTCTACCATTGCGGAATTTATAAGCTACGATATGGCGAATGGAGAGCAATCGGCAGAATTTTTGGTACTGCTTGAGGGCGAAGATGAATTTGTGCAGAAATATCAGCCGCTCTCTATTGACAATTCAATTTCGCGGAAGTATGCCGGGGTGCGTTTGCCTGACGGCGGATTTATACAGGTTGGGTATGATGCCGAGCAGTTCCAAAAAGATATTGATGAGCGTGTTATAGAGGTTACAAAGAACCGCCATATAGGCAATAACGGTTTTGTTGCAATCTGTGACGAAAACCTGAATATTGTCATTGACCGCAGCGACTATTCGGGGAAAAATCTGAACACAATAGGAGTTTGGATAGAACCGGATACGACGCCGGAAAATACGGTGTTTGAGGCAGAAATTTACGGCAAGCCTTACTTTCTTGCCTACACCTATGCCGAGGGCTATTACATTATCGGTGCTATCCCGAAAAGCGAAGCGATGTTTATGCGCAATGTTTCCATATATGTAAGCATATTTATGGAAATTCTCATTTTTGCAGCGTTGTTTACTTTGATTTATTTCTTAATCAAGAAAGTGATTATTGATAATCTGCGTAAAATAAACGGCACGCTTGCCGAAATTACCGACGGAAACTTAAATGTAACGGTTGATGTGCGGACAAACGAGGAGTTTGCCTCTCTGTCGGACGACATCAACCAAACGGTAAGCACCTTAAAGCGCTATATTGCCGAAGCGGCGGCGAGAATTGACAAGGAACTGGAATTTGCAAAAGAAATTCAGTATTCGGCTTTGCCGTCCGTGTTCCCGCCATACCCCAATCGTAAGGATTTTGAAATTTATGCACATATGATAACGGCAAAAGAGGTGGGCGGAGATTTTTACGACTTCTATATGCTCGGCGACAGCACGCTTGCCTTTATGATAGCCGATGTGTCGGGTAAGGGAATCCCTGCGGCAATGTTTATGATGCAGGCAAAGACTATCATAAAAGATCTTGCGGAGAGCGGTCTGGAGCTTCCCGAGGTTTTTGCAACAGCCAATAAAAAGCTGTGTGAAAATAATGACGCAGGAATGTTTGTTACCGCGTGGATGGGAATTATTGATCTGAAAACGGGACTTTTGAAATTTGTCAACGCCGGACACAATCCTCCTCTTGTAAGACAGGCAGACGGTGAGTTTGCGTATCTGAAAGCACGCAGCGGCATGGTGCTTGCCGGTATGGACGGAATAAAGTACCGCCAAAACGAGCTGCAACTGACACCGGGTGACCAGATTTTCTTATACACAGACGGTGTGACCGAGGCGACGGACAAAAACAATCAGCTTTACGGCGAGGAGCGTCTTTTGGAAACAGTAAACCGGAATATCGTAATGGACACAAGAAAGCTGTGTGAAGCTGTAAAATCCGATGTTGACCAATTTGTAGGAGAAGCGCCGCAGTTTGACGATATTACCATGCTGAGCGTAGAGATTCAATATATAAGAGGCGAAAACTCTATTACTGTAATTGCCGATGACAAATCCATGATTCCTGTCAGTGAGTTTGCAAAGAGCCTTACGGAAAAGCTTGCGGTTGTGCCGAAAGTTGCGAATAAGGTGAGCATCGCCGTCGATGAGATATATTCCAATATAATCAATTACAGCGGTGCGGAGCTGGCAACGATTTCTTATGAAATAAAAGATGGAAGGCTATATATAACCTTTACCGATGACGGTATTCCATATAATCCGCTTGAGGCGGAGGAGCCGGATATCACACTTTCCGCAGAGGAAAGAAAAATCGGAGGGCTTGGAATTTTCATGGTTAAGAAGATGACCGAGAGTATGGAATATACTTATGAGGATGAAAAAAATATTTTGAAGCTTATAATAGCATTGAGTTAGAAGGAGTTAATGATTATGAAAATGAAAAAAATATTAGGTATTATTTTATCTGTTATTATGCTGTGCAGCACTGTGACTGCATTTGCACAGGCAAGCTCAGACAAGGTTACTGTTACAATGGACGGACAGGAGATGGAGTTTGACGTACAGCCTGTTATCGAAAACGGACGTACTCTTCTTCCGATGCGGGCAATATTCGAGGCTCTGGGATGTGCGGTTACTTACTATGATAACGGCGAATTTCCCGTTGTTATGGCAAGCCGCGGTGATAATTTTGTTATGGTATTTATCGGTCAGGATTTCCTTATAAACGACAAGGATGAAATAACTCTTGATGTTCCTGCAAAAATTGTAAATGACAGAACGCTTGTGCCGCTTCGGGCGGTTTCAGAAGCTTTTGACACCAAGGTGGAATGGCTTGAGGATATTAAAACCGTATGTCTTTACACAAAGCATGGTATGCACAAAATCAAGTCGGCTGTTATATCAAAGGAAATTAAAAATAAAATTGGTATTAAGGTTATGGATATTGCATGCACCTATCCTGTCACAGAAAACCCCGAAAACCTTGATTGGATTGAAAAACTCAATAAGGAATACAGGGAAAATGCGGAAAAATATGCCGCGGATGTTGAAAAGGAATATGCCGAAAAAGCAAATCAGCTCTGTGAGGAAACAGGTATAGAGAGCTTTTATCCTTTTGAATTCAAACTTACATATACGATTGATACGGACAGAAACGGACTATTTTCTTTAACAAACCATTATTCAGAAAACATCGGTGATTCTCAGGAATACAGACGCGAATCGGCAGTTTACAACACCGAAACCGGTGAGAAGCTTACTCTTTCGGATATTGTAAGCGGAGATGACGATGAGCGTCATACCATGGCTTATGATGTATTTGTAAAGTATTTTGAAGAAAAGTACACGGATTTGTCGCCGGAACTCGCAAGTCAAATTGACAAAGCAACGGAAAATACAAAGTTTTATCTGACCGATAATTCACTGGTGCTGTATTTTGATATGAATCAATTGGATTTACTGATTGATTATATTCCGACGGTCGAACTTAAATATAACGAGGGCTTATTTAAGATTGATTTATCAGACGCAGAGCTTGACAGCCTGGTAATAGATTTAGAGGGTAATCCCACGACCGGTTATCAGTGGAAGGTGATTTCCGCCGATGCGGACAAGCTTGAGGTAAAGGATGAGTACATTCCCGATGAAAATAAAGAGGGACTTGTCGGCAAAGGCGGCACATACAGATTTACTGCCCACGGTATCGGAGAAGGAAACTGCAGCATTGATATTGCATATATGAGAGGCTGGGAAAGCTCAAATGAAGCAATAGACGAAATTACATATTATTTGTATGTATCCAAGGATGGCAAGATAACCGTACTCGGCACGGAAAAGAATTTGGATAATGTGAAATATGATGCTGAATAGAAATTTGTTCGGTCGGAAATGAAAAGCAGAACAGAAGAGAGGTTTTTGATATGTTAAAGAAAATGTTTGCTGCGACAACGGCACTTATAATAATATTTTCGTCCTTTGCCGTTTCGTATGCGGAGGAGGCGGCTGAAAAGCAGTATATTGTCAGATTAAAAACATCCGATGTGCAGCTGATGAATGCGGATGGCAGCAGGCATTTCTTTGACATCGCAGATGAGAGTACGCTTGATGAACTGCTCTGTGAGGACCTCGTTGAATGGTACGAAGAGGATTACAGTGTAGAATTGTTTGATGAGTCGGAGCAGAATACGGAGAAATTGCCGGAAGAGCCTGTACAGACAGAAGAGCATATAAAAAAGTACGATGAAAGCAAATGGGATTTGGAAATGATTCGGGCTGATTTTACATATGACATTAACTGTGAGGGACAGGAAATTAAAATCGGCGTGATAGATTCCGGTATTGCAGACCATGCGGATTTAAAAGGCAACATTCTTGAAGGTCATAATTATATTAGCGGGACATATGATACAAAAGATACATACGGACATGGTACCTTTGTCAGAGGTATTATAGCGTCGCTGGATGACGGAGAAGGCATTATAGGAGTTGTGCCGAAGGTAAGGCTTGTGCCGCTTAAATGCTTTGACTGCAAAACCACGAATGTAAGCGTGATCTGCAAGGCAATATATGGAGCGGTTGATGACTTTGGCTGTGATGTGATCAATATGAGTTTTGGTTTGATGGAGGATTCCATAGCGTTAAAGGAAGCAATTGATTATGCTGCAGGTAAAGGTGTAATCATTGTTGCCGCAGTGGGTAATGACGGAACTGAGGAATTATGTTATCCGGCGGCATATGACAATGTAATCGGTGTCGGTTCAGTGGATAAAAACGAAGGGGTTTCTTCTGTTTCTCAGCATAATAAAAGCGTGTTTATAACGGCTCCGGGTGTTAATGTAAAGAGTACAGATTACAAAGGCGGATATACCACAGGCAGCGGAACCTCATATGCCGCACCTTTTGTCACAGCGGCCGCGGCTGTGATGATAAATATAGATGATGAAATTGATTTGGAGCAAATAAAAGCTGTTCTTTCAACCTCTGCCGCTGACAAAGGTGCTGAAGGATATGACGAATATTACGGCTACGGAATATTAAATTTGGAGGGCTGTGCAAAAAGCCTTCTCGGTGATACCAAATACTTTATATCACCCACAGAGACGGATGGAGAAAAGATTTCTGCGGTTGTGTACAACAACACGGGTGAGGATTTTTCTCTCGCCGTGTACAGCCCTGAAGGTGCGATTATTTATGCCGTACAGGATAAGATGCCGGAAAGCAGTGTTTATAATCTGTCGGTTCCGTATGACAAAGCAGTTGAAAATCCGGATATCGAAAATCTGTGCAGCATATCCGTTAAAATACAATTAAACGGGCAAGAAACGACAATACCGGCAGAAGCACATACCTTTGAAGAAAAAGTTGTTTCTCCGACAAAGACAGAAGAGGGCTATACCGAACACACCTGCAAGGCGTGCGGATATACATTCAGAGATGCGGAAACCGAACCGATAGGATATTTTGTAACCTATGACGCAAACGGCGGAGGGCAGGCGCCGGAGAAGCAGAATAAAAGACCGGCAGGAGCCTTAGCGATATCCGATGAAATACCCTCAAGAGAGGGATATACCTTCATAGGCTGGTCGTCCGACAAAGATTCAGAAAGCCCGGAATACGAAATTGGTGCGGAATATACGGCGGATGAAGATATTATGCTTTATGCTATATGGCGGGTAAATACATATAAACTGATTTATACTGTGGACGGGAACGAATACAAGACGGTTGAAGCAAGCTTCGGCGACAGAATTACTGCCGAAAAAGCGCCATCAAAAAACGGTTATACTTTTTCGGGATGGAGTAAGCTTCCCGAAACGATGCCCGCAAACGATGTCACGGTAAGCGGCACATTCACGAAAAAATCCTCCGGCGTCGGAGGTGGCGGTGGCGGCGGTGGCTCCTATATTCCTTCGAAAACCACACCGACACCAACCGTGCAACCGAAAGAAAATCAAGAGACGGCTCAAAAAACGGATGAACCGCAAAACACGGATGTAAAGCCGGAAGAGGACTATATTGTGGAGCTGTTCACATTTTCAGATATTGATGCAGAGGATTGGTATTATGAAAGCGTAAAATTTATGAAGGAAAAAGGCTTGATGAACGGAGTTTCGGAGACGGAATTTGCACCGCAGACAGAACTTACTCGTTCTATGTTCGTTACCATACTGCATCGCATGAACGGCGGACAGAATACGGGAGATAAAATTAATTTTTCCGACGTTCCTGAAGGAGAATACTATACGGCGGCCATAGGTTGGGCGGCGTCAAATAAAATCGTAAGCGGAGTTTCAGAGGCAAAGTTTGCGCCGGATGAAAAAATCACACGAGAGCAGATGGCTGTTATGGCATACAGGTATGCAATCTATATGGGATATTCCGTTCAGATGGCGCAGGAGCTGACCTATGCAGACAGTGAGGATATCTCCCCATTTGCACAAAATGCAGTTAAATGGGCGTCTGCCGAAGGTATATTAAACGGCAGTGACAGCGGCTGTTTTTATCCGCAAAAGACAACTACTCGTGCCGAAGCGGCAGCGTTGTTTATGAGATTGTATGAAAGAATGCAGACAGGAGGAGAAAAATGAGCAGTGTATTCCGAAACAAAAGCATAAAACGGATTTCATCACCGGAGCAGTTAAATCAATATATTGAAATATCAGGACGATTTTTATGGGGAATTTTGATTGCTGTTATCATATTTATTGCGGGCGTTCTCATATGGTCGTTTACCGGACGGGTTGATACGAAAGTAACCTTCGGTGCGGTTGTGTCAGACGGTGTGCTTATCGGCTGCCTTAAGGAAGAAGAGATAGGTGAGCTTAAAGCGGGCGCTGCGGTATATATTGATGGAAAAAAATATACTGTATCCGAAGTTTCTTCCCAGCCTAAACGGCTTTCCGAGGATACAGAGGACTATGTGATGCATATAGGAAAGCTGACTCCGGACAGCTGGGTATACGAATTTAAGGCAGACTGTAAGCTGACGGATGGAATATACAGAGCTTCGGCTGTAACGGAAAGCATACGCCCCGTGGAGCTGATTTTGAAGTAAGGAGGTGAAAGCGCCGATGGAAAAGGCAAAAAAAATAAAGCAGCCGTCTTGCCACAAGGCGGTGAGGGTTCCTGTTATGATGCAGCTTGAAAATGTGGAATGCGGAGCAGTATGTCTGTCCATGGTGCTCGCCTATTACGGCAAGTGGCTGACCTCAGAGCAGCTCCGTATTGACTGCGGTGTGTCCAGAGACGGTTCAAACGCAAAAAATATTCTTACGGCAGCAAGAAAATACGGCTTTGAGGCCAAAGCCTATCGGCTTGAACCGGAGGTGTTGAAAGAAGCAGGTAAATTTCCTTGTATTCTTCATTGGGAATTCAATCACTTTGTTGCGCTTTGCGGATTTAAGGGAAACAAGGCGGTCATTAACGATCCTGCTAAGGGTAAGATAATCGTTTCTATGGAGCGGCTTGACGAAGCTTTTACGGGAATTTGTCTTTTGTTCAGACCGACAGAAGCGTTTATGCCCTCAGGAAAAAGAAAAAGCATGGCTGAATTTGCTCTTGACAGACTGTCCGGCACGAAAGCGGCGCTTGCCTTCGGAATGTTAACAACGCTTATTCTGTCCCTTGCGGGAATTGCAAATCCGACTTTTTCAAGAATTTTGGCTGATAGACTGCTTTCGGGGCAAAATCCCGGCTGGCTGACGCCGTTTATCGCAACATTAAGCATTTTTTCGGCGGTGCAGATTCTTGTATTAATCGTGCAGGCGATAGAACAGATAAGAATTACATCAAAGCTTGAGGCGGTCGGAAGCACGGCTTTTTTAAGTAAGGTGCTGCGTCTTCCGATGGACTGTTTCTCCCAGCGTATGGCAGGAGACATTATGAAAAGGCAAAGCTTGCCTCTATGACAATTACGGGTATTGATTTGATTGAAAATATCAAATCCTCCGGCGGAGAAAACGGATATTTTAAGCAGTGGTCGGGCTGTCAGGCAAATCTGGTAAACGGAGAAGCACGCTTTTTACATATCAATCATTATCTCGGTATGATTCCTGCTCGGGTTGCCTCTTTAGCTGATGTTATCATACTTGCAATAGGAATATTTCTTGTATTGCACGGAAGCTTTACAATCGGTATTGTTATTGCACACAGACTTTCTGCCATACGGGACTGCGACGAGATTATCGTGCTTGATAAGGGCGTGATTGCAGAGCGAGGTACCCATGAAGAACTTTTAAGAGCGGGCGGAAGATATAAGGAGCTGATTTCAAATGATTAGAGGTGAGAAGCATGGGCTGGTTTGACAATCAGATTAAGGACAGAAAGCTGCAGGATAACGCGGCACTTGAAGACGCATTTGCCGAAATTGCCAATTCGGTTTCGGGCAAGCGGATTATGCCCGTTTTCAGCGATGACAGCACAAAGTTTATTGACAGTGTAAACACAATTCTTGCATATTGGCATTTTAAGCCGATTGAGATAACGGAAAAATCGAGTGATTTAAACGAACAGCTGGAATATATGCTTCGGCCTCACGGAATTATGACAAGAAGCGTTGAGTTGAAAAAGGGTTGGTACAAAACCGCCTGTGGACCCATGCTCGGAAAAAGAAAAAAAGACGGCATCGCAGTTGCATTTATTCCGAATAAGATTTCCGGTTACAGCTTCTATGACGAACAAACAGGAAAAAAAGTGAAAATCGGAAAATATAACGAGAAAGAATTTGAGAGAGAAGCAATCTTGTTTTATAAGCCTTTTCCCCAGAGGAAATTGAGTAAGGGTGACTTTGTTTCGTATGTGCTCAGAACCTTTACCCTTGCGGATTTTCTGATACCCATTGCACTGCTTGCGGCAGCGGCGGCGGTAGGTGTTATTATACCGAAAATCAATCACTTTATGTTTTCTGAGGTTGTGCAGGACGGCAATAACTCTCTTCTGATATCAACAGCGGTATTTATGCTTTGCCTTGCGGTTTCAAAACTGCTTTTAAAAACGGTGCACAGCGTGGCAAGCAGCTGCGTGGATGTTAAAATGAGCTTTTCGGTACAGTCGGCAATGATGATGCGTATGCTGTCGCTGCCGTCAGGCTTTTTCAGAGAATACTCGTCCGGCGAGCTGTACAACCGAATTGAGAATTTGGGAAATACGTGCCGCACGGTGCTTGAAAGTGTTGTATCGGTTATCTTTACGGCTCTGTTTTCGCTTATATATATAACGCAGATTGTACGGTTTGCACCAATGCTTGTTACTGCGTCGCTTATAATATTGCTTGTAACTTTGCTTGTTTCTGTTGTTACGGCGGCTTTGCAGTCCGCATTTGACGGAAAAAGAATGACAATCGCCTCCAAAGAAAGCGGAATGCTTTATTCAACCATAACAGGAATACGGAAAATTAAGCTTGCCGGTGCGGAAAAGAGAGCCTTTGCAAGATGGGCAAATCTTTATGCAAAACGGTTGAAGCATCCGCCGGCACTTATTAAATTCAGTAACGTTATCAATACGGCAGTAACGCTTACGGGAACTGTTGTAATATATTTTCTTGCTGCAAAAAGTCAAATGAAGGTAGCCGATTTCTACGCCTTTCAAACTGCATACGGCATGATAGCGGGAGCATTTACAGCGCTTTCCGCAGCGGCGGTTTCGGCCGCCACGGGAAAAACGGTTTTCAACCTTGCCAAGCCGATTCTTGACGCAGTCCCCGAAACCTCGGAGAAAAAACGGGTTGTCAAAGCCTTAAAAGGAAATATAGAGCTGAATAATATTTCCTTTAAATACAGAGACGACTGCCCGAACGTTATTGAAAATTTATCCTTCAAAATACGAAGCGGCGAATATGTGGCTATTGTAGGTAAAACAGGCTGCGGAAAGAGTACACTCGTGAGGCTTTTGCTTGGCTTTGAAAAGCCGCAGAAGGGTGCCGTGTACTATGACGGCAGAGATTTGTCGGGCATCGACTTAAAATCTTTACGGCAGCGAATCGGCACAGTAATGCAGGACGGCAAATTGTTTGCCGGAAGCCTTTATTCCAATATTACCATATCTGCGCCGGAGCTTGGTATGGAGGACGCATGGGCGGCGGCGGAGATTGCCGGAATTACTGAGGATATAAGGCAGATGCCCATGGGCATGAATACCATAGTTTCTGAAAGCTCCGGCGGCTTTTCCGGCGGACAGAGGCAGAGATTGTTAATTGCCCGTGCCGTTGCATCGAAGCCTAAGATACTTATTTTTGACGAAGCAACGAGTGCACTTGATAATATCACACAAAAAAGAGTGTCCGATGCGCTTGGCAATATGAAATGCACAAGGCTTGTGATAGCGCACCGTCTTTCAACCATCAAAAACTGTGACAGGATTTTGGTGTTGGACGGCGGCAGGATTGCCGAGGGCGGCACATACGATGAGCTTATCCGTCAAGATGGGATATTTGCCGAGCTTATTGCTAATCAGAAGCTCGACGACAACGAAAATGAAGGGAGTGAAAATACATGCGGGTAGCTGCGGCACTAAGCGAAAATTTTGCTGTTAAGGCGTTCACGGACTCAATTAAAAGGACATTTCCTCAGGCGGCACTCGCAGTGTTTAATGATATTGGTGAAGCGTTTGATTAAGGTGCTACAATGACAACTGCAAGTTTATCTTCAAGAACTTCTGAAAGGCGAGATATTGCACCAAGCCCTGTAAATGTCTTACCTGTTCCTGTGGCCATATCAAATATACCACGAAAATTTCTCTTCTGCCATTCATCAATTGCTTCTTCCTGATAATTGTGAAACTTCACCCAACCGGGAACAACTGCCCCGCATCTTTCGTTTTTTCTTAGTTCCTCATTGTAGTTGAATTCATCAATAGCCATATACTCTGCATAAGCCTTGTAAACCTCAATCTTTCTGTTGCTTTCGTCTTTTAAAGTACAATAAGAGAAAATGATATAAAGGAAGTTGTTTTTAACTCAATAAAGGCCCATATATCATGTGCATTGGATCTGGATAAAGCGTTTTCCGGTATTAATGGTGATAAGGAAATTAAATTACGTAGGCAATCATATGAGAATAAAATCCGTACAACCAAAAGGAAAATCGACTTAAATAAAAAACATAGGTTTGAATTGTTTGAGGATTATATTAAAGAACTAATCGAAGCTGACGAATTTAAGTTTGCTCGCCAAAAATATAGTGACACAATCAGTGTATTACAAGAATGTCTTTCGGCATATGAGGCAGAATACGAAAAATTCAAAAAAATGCTTATTCCTAATGAGTGGCTAAATAAGTTCAAAAAATATAAGTCCGCACGAAATCTCACATCAGAAATGGTCGAATATTTTATAGAGCGAATTACAGTTTATGACAACCACAGAATTGAAATCATATGGAAGTTTTCTGTTGATACACTTCCGGAATGGAGAAAAACAGTATGAAGGATAATAACAAAGATATAAGAATTCTTAAATATCTAAGAGTCTCTTTGGATGACGAAGGCGATGATGAGAGTAAGCTCATGCCGGGCGAAAAACTCCACACATCATCAGTTGTTATTATGCCTTATTCAGACGGTGTGACAAATGCACATAACGCATGGAGAAGGCTTGTAAAAGAGAATTTTTCCCTTATCGGAAGTGACGGAAGAGATACGACAGGTCCGTTCTGTGCAGGTATATGGGGCGGCATGAAGACTGAGTCGATTCTCAAGCGTATTGACACTATAAAGAAGAATAACTGAGATTGCTGTCTTTTTTATCTATCACGAAATCAGTTACGAGCCATTAAAGCGTCTCGAAGGTGAGTCGTACGATCCGTCAGCAATTAATAAGGGGTGTCGTATAGAGAAAAACAGAACAAATAACCTTCATAATATGTTTCTGTTTGTTTCTCTGAACGACTTAGGCGAACAGCCGCACACCCTATTAAAAGTGCTTGAAAAATGACCGGGGGAATAAAAACCGCATTTTTCGGCTATAACACTAACGCTGTATGTAGTATTGAGCAAATACTCCTTTGCCTTTTCAAGACGTACGTTGAGCAGATATTGATGAAGTGTAAATCCCGTATATTTAATCATGAGCCGGTTAAGATGGTACGGATGATAATTGACAATGTCGGCAATATCTGTATTGGATATGTTGAGGGCATAATTGGTTTGTATGTGCTTGATGACTTTTTCTATTATATTCAATACTGTCTGTGATGTAAAGAGTGCACTTTGCAGCATATCAATTACAGCATCTTTAAGCAGCGCCGAGCTGCGTTCGATATAATATATTTCTCTTTTTTTATATATACTCGTTATGTTTTCGAGTTTATCTCTTAATCCGAATGCCTTGTCAATCTGAAGCGGAGAATTCAGAATTTCTGCATCCTCAAAAAAGACATTTTCCAATATCATAATCTTTTGAAAATTCTTGGCAGCAATAGGGGACAGACTGCCCGATATATTTCTGTTTTTTTGCGTGTAGTCAAAATTAATGGAAATAAGCGTTACAGGATCTTCAACTAAGAAATTGTACACAGTTCCGCCGGGAAAAAGGATTGCGCTGTCACGAGCAAGCGCATACTGCGTATCGTTTATAACAAGCCGTGTATTGCCTTTTTGTACGAAAAAAAGTCTGCAGTCCCGGCTTGAGACCTTTTCTCTACTGTCAAAAAGACGTATCGTTGTTGCGAATCGTATAAAGGGATTTATTTCATAGATTTTCATATCATCACCAAATGTTTGTTTTTTATAATTTTTAGTTTGTTTTATACATTCATTATATACCCATTATGTGATAAAATCAATAGGTAATATTAAAAATTGCGGTGATTTTGATGAAATTTTCTGTGGGATATCAAATATGCGAAAGTGATTTTTTTATAAATGAAATTATCAAAAATCGAGAATCGATTGATGAGGTATATTTTTCGTGGGGTGATTTTGCAAACGGGAGAAATATTCAGATAGCTCGGGACAATTTTACTCCATGGGAGGCACAGCAAAAGCAGATGGTCGATTTGATGCGGCTTCATGAAAGCGGTATAAAATTCAATCTGCTTTTTAACGGCTGCTGCTACGGTAGGGACAGTCTGTCACGAAGCTTTTTTAACAGGGTGGGGGAAACAGCGGATTATATTATGACACGATTTAATCTTTCGTCTGTTACAACCACATCACCTTTGATTGCGAAATTTATAAAGGACAATTTTAAAGACATAAAAACAAGGGCGTCCGTCAACATGGAGATAGGTACCGTTCAGGGGATGGATTATCTTAATGAATATTTTGACGGCTACTATATGAAGAGGGAGTATAACCGTGATTTTGAAAGGATAAGGCTTTTAAAGCAATGGTGTGATGACAACGGGAAAACGCTTCACATACTTGCAAACAGCGGATGTCTGAACAATTGTTCCGCTCATATATTCCATGATAATCTTGTGGCACATGAGGCGGAAATAGCTGCGATGGACAATTGCTATAGCTTTAATGGGATATGTCATGAATATCTGCAAAAGCACCAAAAAAGGATATCACTTGTGCGTGATACAAGCTTTGTAAGACCGGAGGACATAAAGCTGTATGAGCCATATTTTGATACTATGAAGCTTGCAACAAGAGTGTCGGACAGACCGGTACAGATATTAAAAAGCTATATTGGCGGACGGCACAGCGGCAATATTCTTGAAATTTTGGAGCCTAATCATGCAGGAAGATTATATCCCTATGTCATTGATAACGGCAGACTTAAGAATGATTATCTGTATTGTGATAAGAATTGTTCTTCATGCGGTAAGTGTGAGGAGAACTATCGCAATGCTTTGATAAATGTAGAAAAGCTGTACTGATTTGTATACAAGAAAGGAAAGTGATTTAATGCTTACAGCCAAAATGATTAAAGAAGCGGCGCTTGCTGCGGGTGCGGACAAGTGCGGAATATCACCTATGTCAAGATTTAACGGGGCACCGGACGAGATGAATCCACAGTTTTTGTTCCCGGAGGCAAAAAGCTGCATAGGCTTTGTGTTTAGAATTCCACGCGGTGTTCAGAGGGGTATTGAGGAAGGAACACAGTTTTATCAGTATCCGTCAATGGCATACGGAGGAATAAACGAAATTTTTGCACCTGCGGTTTTGTATCATGTGGGTAAAGTGATAGAGGATGAAGGGTATGAGGCATTTGTATATCGTAATACCGGAGCAAGAGGTGTTGTGTCGGATATGGACGGCAGTCCCGGAAATACTCTTTCGCCGGAGGAACAGATTGAAATAAATGAAAATGCGAAAACCTCAACTGCACATCACAGGAGTGTGCAGTTTACAAGGCCTGCAAGGGAGGGAAGCGTGGCACCCGACCTGCAGTTTCAGTTCCGAATTGCGGCGGTTGCCTGCGGTCTCGGAGAAATAGGCTGGAGTAAAATGCTCCTCACACCTGAGTTCGGACCTCTTCAGAGAGTTGCCTTTATATTTACCGATGCAGAGTTTGACGAATATGACGAAATGTACAGCGGAAAGCCTCTTTGCCGTAAATGCGGAGCTTGCGTAAGAGAGTGTCCGGGCAGTTGTATTCCGGCAATGAATTCCGGCAAAACGGTAACTGTAAATCTTGACGGTAAAATTCTTGAATGGGGCGATATAGATATGTGGCGATGTTATGCATTCTACACCCATGCAGGAAGATATTATAACCCGTTTGTACCGAAGGAAGTGTGGGATAAGAACGAGGGTGGCGCACTCAATCTCATGGAGGGTGTTACAGATATTGCGGACGAAAAGGAAATCATGAAGGTCTATACCGCATTGCAGAAATATTTCCCAAGCTGGGTAGGCTACAATATGGCAAAATGCGGCGGATGTATCAGAGCCTGCGTGTCAATGCTTGAGAAAAAAGGCGGCTGCATGGAAGGACGATTTGAAAAACCTTTAAGAACAAAAAAGGCATGGAGACTTGACAGATGATAGAAAAATACGAATTTTCCGGCGAAGATTTTAAGGTAATGATGCAGTTTGGGAGTTGGAAAATAGGGTTTCTCAAATACAGTGACAGATTTTCGGAATTTAAGCAGCTTGAAAGACACTTAAGAACCGATGAGGCTTTCATATTGTTGGACGGAAAGGCTGTTCTGTATACGGAAAACGAACGGTGCGAAATGAAAAAATGTACCTTGTATAACATTCCCAAGGGGGTGTGGCACCATATTGTCGTGAGCCGTGATGCGACGGTTATGGTGGTTGAAAACGCTGACACAAGTGCGGAAAATACAGAAAAAAGAAAAATAAATTAACATGGCAATAATAGGAGAGGATGAGGATTTTGCTGACTTATAAAATGATTAAAGAAAAAGCAAAGGAGCTCGGTGCATCTGTATGCGGAATAGGCAGAGTATATGAGGAAAAGGATCCGCAGAGAGATCCGAAAATGATACTTCCGGACGCACAGTGTATTATAGGCTTCGGCTTTGCTGTACCTAAAGGTATTTACAAGGCTATGGACAGAGGAATGCAGTATTATACATATACAAGCCTGGGCGTTAAGTATGTTGATGAGGAAATGGCGGAGATATTTCTGCTGAAGATTGGTGCTATGATTGAGAATGAGGGCTATGATGCGTGTCTTCAAAAAGCTATCCCAAATCTAAGAATTAAGGGTGACAAAACAACCAACCCGGAGGTTGTTGATACTTATGAGCTGATTTCAGACCCTGTGGAGGAGGGAAAACCGGCCCCCGATGTTATTATAGATTTCGGTAAGGCTGCAAAAGCGTGCGGAATCGGCGAACCGGGACTCAACGGCAAGATAATAAACAGGAAATACGGACCGTTTATGCGTTACTGCTTTATTATAACCGATGCGCCGCTCGAATGTGACGAGGCACTGTCTGAACCCGTATGCGACAGGTGCGGCGAGTGTATTAAAGCTTGCCCCGGAAACGCGGTAAGTGAAAACGGGCTTGATACATGGCAGTGCAGCGTGTACTATAAGGGCGCGCATAAATCCAATCCGTTTATTACCGATGACTTTTTAAAGGATAATCCGGAGCGTGAAGCAATACTTAACGGAGAAAAGAGATTTGATGCAAAATCGGCGCGTGAAATATATAAGGAAATGAACTTTCTCCCTAACACGCAGTGGGGATATTCGCCGTGCCTGTGTGGGCGCAAATGTGATATTGCGTGTTACAAGCATTTAAAGGGGGAGCTTTGATATGAGAGATACAATTATAAAAATTGCAAAGGAAAACGGAGCGGACATAGTAGGCTTTGCTCCGGCTGAAAGATTTTCAAAGGATAATCCGATTTTTAAAATAATGCCGGAAACAAAAACTGTTATAGGATTGGCTTTCAGAATTTTGCGCGGAATATACAGAGGAATTGAGGAAGGAAGTACATATTATCAGTATACGACAATGGCTGTCGAAAACATGGAGGAAACCATCATGCCGATGGCGCAGCTGAAGGTTGCCATGATGCTGGAGGAAAACGGATTTCTTGCATTGCCGCAAAGACGACATCAGCAGATTATGGCAGAGGATAACAGCACTAACCCCGAGGTTGCGTATGACGCAGTATACAGAAGCAGAAAGTCTGAGGTGCAAATTGATTTTTTGGATACGGCACTAAAGTGCGGCTTGGGTGAAAAGGGACTTGATAATTCGCTTTTAACCGATGAATTCGGACCGATGGTGCGTTATTGCTTTATTTTAACCGATGCGGAAATTGAGCCGACAAAGGAGGTTTCACCGCATCTGTGCGATAAATGCGGAAAATGCATTAAAGCATGCCCGGGCGGAGCGATTGACGAGAACGGAAATGTCAATCCGTGGCAGTGTGCTGTCTATTATAACGGAGCTAACGGGACTAAAAATCCGTTTATGCCGCCTGATGCCTTTGAGGGATTTGACAACCGTATTGAAATAATTGCGGGAGAAGCAAGGGTGACGCCCGAAACGGCAAGGAAAATTCTCGATAAAATATATTTTTATCCTCCCGCACAGCATGCTTATCAATGCTCAATATGCGGAAGGGCTTGCGACATAGCGTGTTATGTTCATTTGGAGGAAAAGGGTGTTCTGACAAAGAAATTTAAAACCCCGTTTAGAAAGAGAGAGGAGTGGAGCTTTGATGTTAAAGATTTTGGATAATAGTGGAAAGGAATACAGAGCGCATAAGGACGGCGGTGCGGTATATATCGATAAAAATGATATTGCACCCGGTACAGAGTATATAAATATTGAGCTCAGCGATTTTAAAGCAAAAACAGGAGACGATGGCTATTTTGTGATTGCCGATGCGGGAGGAACGGGCAGCCGTATTTGTAAATTCAATGATAAGAAAGACGGAGAACGGGTATATAAGCAAAATCTAATGCCCATATTCGGAATAAAGAAAAACGGAAGCTGTATTCTTGCAATAGTCGATGGTCTTAAATATGAAATGTATATTGTTATCGGAGTGAAAGACGGCGAGTATTATATGTATCCGAGATTTCAGCTTGACGGGAAAGTGCCTTATGAGAATATAAGCATCAGTTTTGTTGAACTCGGAGCAGAATGCGGATATTCGGAAATGGCTGCTGCCTACAGAGAATATCAGTTGCAAAGAGGTGCGTGCAGACCGCTTACAGAAAAAATGAAAGAGCGGGAAGTGTTAAAATATGCTGCTTTCGCACCGGAAATACGGATAAGAATGGGGTGGAAGCCGGCACCTCCGACAGTGCTTGAACAAACGCCGGAGAACGAGCCGGAAATGAAGGTTGCCTGCACCTTTGACAGGGTATGCGATATAATAGACGAGCTTAAGGCACAAGGCGTGGACAAGGCGCAGCTTTGTCTTGTGGGCTGGAACATAAGCGGTCATGACGGCAGGTATCCTGAGATTTTTCCTGTTGAGGAACGTCTCGGCGGTGAGGAAAGACTGCGGCATCTCATTTCATATGCCGAGAAAAATGGATATAAAATTGTATGTCATACCAACAGTACAGACTGCTACAGTATTGCTGACACCTTTTCGGAGGATATTGTGCTAAAGAGTCGGGACGGTTCGTTGTCGGTTAACGATGTACCTTGGAGCGGCGGAACAATGTATCATTTATGCCCGAAGAAGGCATTGGAGTATGCCGAAAGAGATTTACATAAGGTTAGGGAGCTTGGCTTTAAGGGCTTGCATTATATAGATGTTATGTCTCTTGTTCCGCTCAGAGAGTGCTACGATAAAAAACATCCCTCCAACAAGAAGGAGACGCTTGATTGTTATAATAAAATAATGAAGCTTTGTCATGAGCTGTTTGGCGGATTTTCCTCAGAGGGCACATTGGATTTCTGTGCAAAATACCTTGATTACGGACTTTATGTTTCATGGCCGCCGGAGGCTGATGATATGTTTGATGCCGTCATACCGTTGTGGGAAATTGTTTATCACGGTATTATACTGTACAATCCTACTCCAAGCACTGTCAATTATCCGATTAAAAATGAGGATAACAGGCTCAAGGTATTGGAGTACGGCGGTAGACCATCCTTCTATTTTTATTCCAAATTTCTTGAGGGCAGTAACAATGATGACTGGCTGGGCAAAAAGGATTTGGTGTGTGATACTGACGAGCAGTTAAAATACAGTGTGAGCAAAATAAAAGAAGCATATGATGAATATAAAGAGTACGCATATTTGCAGACGGAATTTATTGAAAAGCATGAGGAGATACAACCGGGTGTTTTTGAGATTACATACTCCAACGGAGATACGGTAAGGGCAGACTACAACAGGAAAACATTTTCACTGAAGAAATGACAGTAACGGAATAAAATATTGAAATGCTTATAAAAAAATGACAGTTATGCTGAAATATTGATTTGTGTTTCCCTAAAAAAAGACTACAATCTGCATAAATATGGGAACAATTAAGGTTTAAAATAAGAAATTCAAACAAATAATGCAATATCACTCCCAATATGGTAAAATTTTATTGACAAAAAAACAAAACCAAAGGAGTTGATATTGCATTATGCATAACTATTTAAACACACAATGCCACAACTTTAAAAGGGGTATTTTAAAATTTTCTTGAAAAAAGTTCAAAAAATCTTTCCGGACCTGAAAATAAGGACGGTTTTTAGAGGTTGCCTTTTATCGTTATGATTTTTTTCTCCTAAAATCTGACGGTGAAACGCCTACATTTTTTTTGAAGAATCTGGAAAACTGCATATAATCGGAATATCCGCATTTAACAGCAATTTGTGTAATGGGCAAATTGGAATTTGTGAGCAATTCAACTGCTTGTGTTACACGAACGGAATTAAGATACTGTTTTGGTGAAGTGTTAAAATAAGTGTTAAACAGCTCGTAAAGATACTTTGAATTTATATTCAGTTTGTGAGCAATGTCCGATATTTTAATGTTTTTATCGTAATTTTCAAGTATATATTTTTCAGCCATTAAGGCATGAGAAGAAACGATATTTGTTATTGGAACATAATCCTGCTCGTGAAGCGACAAAACCTTATAAAAATAGCTTTTTGCAAGATTTTGAGAGATGTATATTTTTTGGATTTCAGACTCTTGTATCGGATATTGATTGTCAAGCTGTCGAACAAAAGCCTCAAATTCCGGGAATGACGGCATATCAAAAATAATGGATTCATTTGGTATACCTATGGTAGAAAGAATACTTTCGATATAGCTTCCGTCA